>Ga0315289_10011724_pt1 | contig 12400 bp, 12 predicted proteins | sample YL17G11_40_MG_FD_203452 | JGI IMG/M metagenome (GOLD analysis project Ga0315289, IMG submission 203452) | Sediment microbial communities from Yellowstone Lake, YNP, Wyoming, USA - YL17G11_40 | ecosystem: Environmental > Aquatic > Freshwater > Lake > Sediment | place: USA: Wyoming | collected...
GACATCACATCTCTCGGGGAGAATTCTCCAAAGCATGTAGATGGGCTGTTCTGCCGGAGCACTTCAAAGCTCCAACCATCTTAGAGCAAGCCGTCCTTCAGACTTGGACGGTGAAGCCAGCGATTCTCCAAGGTAGCTGACCGGTGACCAAGCAGACGGTTGATATTGTAGTGAGGAACGGCAGAATCTTCACCCCCACTTCTGACTATCTCGCCTCTATAGCCGTTAATAATGGAAAGATCGCGGCGATCGGCAATGCTTCGAGCATGCCGAATGCTGACAGAATCATTGATGCAGAAGGCCTCGCCGTCATTCCGGGCGGGATCGACGCACATGTTCACATAGGCCAACCCTGGGAGGAAACAAACCGGCCGGTCTACTATGAAGAGGATGTCCAGTCCGCAACAAAAGCCGCCGCGGTCTCCGGTATCACAACGATTTGCGATATGCCAGATTCGATGCCTCTCGTGACCTCAGCAGCCGTATTTAAGCGAAAGATCCAGCACTGGTCGGAGAGAGCGTATGTTGACTTCGGACTCCATGGCGGGTTCGTCCCCGGAATGGACTTCAGATCCCTGATTCCCGACTTGTGGAAAGCTGGCCCCGCAGCTCTCAAGACCTTCACTTGTTTTTCAGAAGACATCTGGCCGGCGATGCGCGACGGCGAGCTACTGGAAGCACTAAATGTGATCCACGAGGTCAAGGGACTCGCCATGATTCACGCCGAGAACGACGACATGCTGACTCAGAACAAAAAGCACCTAGACGAAGCGGGTAGGAGGGATTTCAAATCACACCTTGATTGGCGACCACCGATCGTGGAGTACGAAGCGGATCGGAGAGTGATCTTCCTCCTTCGCGAAACCAGAACTCGTGGAATGCTCGTTCATACAAGCATGCCTGAGGGCGTGGAAGAGGTCATCAAAGCACGGCAATCCGGACAGGAGGTCTACGTCGAGACCGCACCACATTATCTCTATCTCGAAGACAGTGATGTCGAGAAAAGAGGTCCGTGGGTCAAATGCAGCCCGCCGCTACGTGATAAGGCTCGAGTCCTGCGGATGAGGCGCCTCTTAGCAGAAGGGCACATCGATACAGTCGGATCGGATCATTCACCGTTCAGCAAGGAGGAAGTTGACGCTGCGATGGACAACATGTGGAAAGCGGAGGCGGGAATGCCAGCCCTCGAGACAATGTTACCTCTTCTAATAAACGGTGTCAACGAGGGTTGGATTTCTCTAAACAGGGTCGTGGCTTGTCTTTGCGAGAACCCAGCAAGAATCTACGGATTCTACCCCAACAAGGGAGTAATACGAGTCGGGTCCGACGCCGACATCACGCTCATTGACATGAAGAAGAAAAGACGCATACGCAATGAGGATCTTAAGATGAAATGTAAATGGACGCCATATGAGAATTTCACATTGCAGGGGACGACCATAGCGACAATCGTACGGGGCAAGATTGTCGTTGAGAACAGTGAAGTTGTCGGTAATCAAGGAGACGGCGTTTTCGCACCTAGAATGAGAGACACGGAATACTAAGCCATCTTAGATTGGGCCTGCCATCGCGTTTCAGATGACCAGTCCTCCCGTGATCCTTCGTCTGCCTCACTGGTGCAAGCAGTCGTTCCAAATCCGTGCAGTTCTGCAGTACCGCATTTGACTGAGGTATCCCAGGGGGAACTCCAAGCCGGAAAGAATTTCCCAACTCAAACACTATGGTGAAAGATCACCCTTATACGAAACGGTCTAGAGATTCGAGGATGACTGCAATTGAGATTGAAGAACAAGACTGCCATTATTACGGGCGCAGCCTCGGGCATCGGCCTTAGCACAACACGCCTTTTCGCGGCAGAAGGAGCTCAAGTCGTGATGGTTGATAGGCCCCAGCAGAATCCCGAGGTAAGAAGAACGATCGAGGAGTACGGTGACCATGTGCGGTTTTTCCAAGCGGATGTGTCGTGTCGCGTCGACAATGAATCGATGGTGAGGTTCGCCGTTGACGAGTTTCACGCTCTAGACATTCTCTTCAACAATGCAGGTGTTGAGCTCCTAAAGGCGATAACCGAGACGTCTGACGAAGAGTGGGATCACGTCTTGGACGTGAATCTGAGAGGCGTTTTCCTCGGATGCAGGGCTGCTGTGCCGGTCATGAAGAAAGTGAAGCGCGGGGTCATTGTGAACACGGCATCTCAGCTAGGGTTGGTTGGTTTGCCGAACCTCTGCATATTGCGCTTCAAAGGGAGGCGTCATTGCGATGACGAGAGCGCTGGCTGTGGAGCTAGCGCCATATGGCATCAGGGTCAATTGCATTTGCCCTGGAGCTGTCGAGACCCCGATGCTGGAACGAGAGATTAGATCGAGCAAGGACCCTGAGGAGTCTCGTAATGAGTTCATAAGAGCGCATCCGATAGGGAGGCTTGGCAGGCCCGAAGAGATCGCTCAAGCCGCACTGTTCCTTGCGTCAGACGATTCCAGCTTTACGACAGGCAGCGTCTTGGTTGTGGACGGTGGCTTCGTGGCCCGACAAGCTAGCCATCGCGGAGCATAGGGAGGTTTTGATGGAGCCTGCACCAGACCAACGATTTAGGCAGGATTAGGCAAAGGGAGCAGCCAGATCGATCATACTGGAGCACGGGATAGGCTTCTTGGCATGATCAACGGGCTTGCTCTCTTGTTCTGGTGAGGCTTCGACCTCGAGAATGAGCGATCAAGGTCCTGAGCCCACTTTCTTGAGGGAAGATGACACATTGGGCCTTCGCTAAAATCGGCTCCGTCTATCCCGAGACGAAAAGTCGGCTCTTTATCCCCTTCTCATCAATATTTATGATGACGCCGCGCAGGATCCCTTCGCCGTACTCGCTGCCTGGGTTGTAGCAAACCGTCCTGCCTATCTTTGCGTCGCCTCTAGCCTCATGAATGTGACCGTGAAGTCCCATGAGCGGTTGATACTTCTCTATCATTCTGCGGACTGCAGTGCTGCCGACAGGAATCGTTTCCATGCCTGTCCCAAGTGTGATGACTGGCTTCAACTCAGCGTCAAGTTTCGGTGCCATGTCGAGTCCAGAATTGTAAGGAGGACAGTGAAAGTTGAAAATGCAGTTCTTCATGTTCTTCACTTGGGAGGCCATCTTTTCGATCCTCTTCTCTAGGTCCTCTTCAGGAACTTCGCGTGGGCTATCGAAAGGAGTCGGATTGCTGAAGCCGGTGCTTATCATCTCATGGTGATCATCTATCCACACGACCTTTCCTTCCGGGTTGATGACAGTGTTCGAGGAATTGAGAACCTCGTCGATCGCGAATGAATCGTCATTGCCCGGCGTAATAAGGCACTTGATATTCAATTCTCTGAGTCGGTCGTTTGCCACTTGCAGCCAGCGCTCAAGGGTCTGGGTCATCACACGCTTGAATAGTTCCTCGACCAAGCGAGGGTTCTTGTTTAGTTCCTCCATTTCGGACGGGTTCGAGTGATAGGGATAGAATCCGTTGTATCGGATTGCGAACTCGAGTTTTTCAAGGTCGTCATTGGCCCTGGCGGTGACGTAGTTGCCGAGAAGTTTCGCTCTGTAGCTTCCGTCAGGTTGTTTCACAATTGGCACGATCATCTTACCAGTCATATCTCCGCCCATTATCATCACATGAGGCTGGTATGTCCTTGCCGCATTCAAGAACTTGACAAAGGTCTTCTCAGAGCCGTGAAGGTCAGTCGTGTAGAAAACTCTCGTCAGCATGCTTCGCACCATTGCCGCTCAATTGGACAGGCTATCCTGCAACTCCGACTCAGTTTCTGAAGGTCTCTCCAACCTCGTTGTACCACTTCTTCTTCTCGCCGATCTTCGCTCGCATCTTGAACCCCACCGATTTGGGTTCCTCTACAATGCGAGCTAGCAGCCCATCTACCTTCGAGAGTATGTCGCTCCTGTCAGCCGCAGGGATCGCGTCGTAGCCCGAGACGAACCTCTTCAGTTTCTCAAGATTCCTAGTGACTGTGTGACAAAAGCCCCAGTCGTTTGAGAGCAGCTTCGCGAGGTAGTCAGCATCTATCGCCTCTCTATCCCCGCGACCGATACTGTGCGCTCGAATGAGCACAACAGCATCCTTGATGTCCTTCTCATTGACCTGAACGATCTGCGTCTTCTCCATGAGCAAATCGACCAGCGGTAGGGTAGGATAGTCCAGCTCCAGTCTGCCTCGAAGATCTAATGTGTGACTCATTTCCAGCTTGTCAAAGAACAGATCGACAAGAAAGCGGCCATTCGGCTCCACATACATGTGCCTGTATGCCCAAATTGGAGGCAGCTTGCGTGCTCGCGGCTCCGGCAAGTAGCCTATCCCAGCGAAGAGAGACTCCATCCTGTCACGATGAACCGCATAGCTCATGAGGTCTATGTCAGTGAATTCTTGGCCTCCTTGCAGCCTCTCCAACTTCTTGTGCAACCATTCGAACTCTGGACTATGAATTCGATAGGCCAGAGCGCCCATTACCCGTACAGGCACTTCCTGCTTGCTTGCGTGTTCTACTATTCTCAAAGCTTCTTTCAAGAAAGCGTCCGACAAAATAGGGGAGTTTGAGGTCTGCAAAGCTTACAATCCGCCTAGGCAGCTAAGTTGGGGGCAATTCCTTGAAGACCAACGAGAGATCGATTCCACGCGACTTCTGGATCTGCCTCGTGATGAAGAAGTATGCGAGTCCTATCAGGAAGATGACGAGCAGTATGACTAGTGAGATGTTTGACAAAGCCACAGGGATTCCAGCATATCCCGGGTTGAGCGCCACGAATACGTCCATTGTTATCACAGAGAGAGCGCCGAGGGTGCCGAAGATCGACATCAGCGGAACTCCGCCGATGCGTCTCTTTACGTACATGGGCTGAGCTTCGAATAGATCCTTCTTCAAGAATGGAAACACCGCTGCAGACGCGCAAGCGATAAGCCAAGCGGTATTGTACGCAGTCGTGAAGTTAGTGTACGAGAACGCAAGGGAGAACCAGTCATAGAATGCGATACCGAGTATACCGATAATGGTAATTGTGATTACTGATCTCGCGGGGGTGTGGTACTTCTTGTGGGTCTCGGAGAACCAGGTTGGTATCATGCCGTCAAAGCTCCAGGCGAAGAGATTGCGGGTTGCGATCAGGTAGTATGACATTGCGAGCAGGTAGAGCCAGCAGATCATGCCAATGAGCGTGAGCCACACCATTGCAGCGTTCGGGGCAGCGATCTCAGCAATCAGAGGCAAGAACGGCGCCGTCGGGAATGGATACAGGCTCGGTACGTTGAATGCCAGATAGCTTATTGCCGCCATGAATTCGAATCCCGTTGCGTTGAACAAAGCGAACCCGATCATCATGTCAAAGAAAAAGATCGCCAGCATCGCTCCGAGCATTCCCCAGACCGCTGATTTGCCGACCTCCTTTATCTCACCTGAGAAGAAGTTCATGATGTTGGCGCCGCCTAGAGTGAAGTAACTGATTGGCAGTGAAATCACCGTCGCGTTCCAGACGGATCCCCAGTCGGTCTGAATGCCTAGCCCCTCTTGCCTCGCAGTGTCGATTATGAGCTGGTAGCTGTTGGGGTTGCCCGTGTAGGACTGCGCAAACGCGTTGAAGGAGTTGATGAAGCTGCTCATTGGAGTTGTGCCTAGAACAACGATCCAAGAGATGACGGTGAGCATACCAATGGAGAACGCTATGATGTTGACGATCTTCAGCCACTTGAGCTCAACGATCATCAGGACCATGATGAACAGCATAGTAGCTAGGCCGATGCCGAATGCCCACAAAGGCGAAGATGCTTGCGTCGCCATTGCTGCAAGATCTTCGCTCTTCGTGATGGAACCGCCTACGGCGAGTGAAGCGGCCACGGCTGTGCTTGCCATGAAAAGACAGTTCCAAGCGATGCCAAGTATGCAGATGACTGTCCAGAAGAAGTTGTTCGCGAATCCCAAAGCAGGATTGATCGTTCGACTAACAAAGACGTAATCTCCGCCTGAACGAGGCATTGCGACCGTAATCTGCGAGTATGCTAGCACCACGAAAGCTGTCATGATCAGCGCGATCAACAAGCTGAGTACAAAGTTGAACGATGGAGCGAAAGCGAGACTCGAAGAGTAGAAAAGCAGCGTACCAGATCCTAGGTTGATTGCTCCCATCGCGATGATAAGAGTGTCGTATGCGCCGAAGGGACGAGTTAGTCCAGTTGCTTTCCTAACGAATACTTCCTTTGCCATTGAATTTTCCTCGTGAACCAAGCATGGCTTGGTATGCCCTTATATGCCTTGGCACTCATCCAACGAGTTGAGCTAACTACCAACATATGTCCCGGTACAAGAGACATGTGAATGATGTGTGACGAGTTGCATCAGTTTCCGCTGGAAGATCTTCTAGAGACTAGATTCCTCCAGAACTACGCACGAGATAGAGCAGGTCCACATCGCCAGATTCTTCCACAAGAAAAGCACGAGCAGGGGGTTCAGAGGCAAAAGCCGAGGGACACATGTTGGTAGCTAGAACAGCTCATCCAACGAGTCTCCCACAGACGCGTCGAACAGATCTGGCAAGCATACAAGCAGGCAGGCATGATTCCAACACTGAAAACACCAGGCAGACATAGAGGAGAACCGACCCACCTACACGACGCCGCGCTTGTCTTGAAGACCTACGATGAACTGAAAGTTAACGCCTTAACCCTGGAACGCGTACTAAGAGACGTCTACCGAGTCAAGTTGCCACACAACAAGATCCACACCCTCCTGAAGGAGACTGGTAGAGCATTGCCTCAACCAAGCAAGCAGAGAAGACGCAAGTGGGTCCGCTATGAGCGAGAGCACAGCATGAGCCTGTGGCATATGGATTGGACGCAGCTCTCCGACGGCCGCTGGTGGATCGCAGCATTGGACGACGCCTCAAGACCGATCGTGGGCTACGGCGTATTCCAGGAAGCAACAGCCGGGAACACAATACGCGTCCTGAAGCAGGCCATCGACAAGTACGGACGCCCACGTGAGGTCCTGACGGACCGCGGCTCACAATTCTACGCCAACGAAAGCGAACGACGCGAGAAGGGCGTCAGCCAATTTGAACAGTACCTTGCCGACAATGGGATCAAGCATATCCTATGCCGCGTCAACCATCCCCAAACAAACGGGAAGCTGGAACGCTTCTACGGCGTCTACGACCAGAAACGCCACCAATTCAAATCCATAGACGAATATGTGCACTGGCACAACGAGGTCAAACCACATATGAGCCTCAACTTCGAAGCCCTGGAAACCCCGATCCAAGCATTCCACAGGAAACAGCCACCCAGAGAAGAGAAAACCGAAACAACCGAATCCCTAGTGAAATAATTATGGGAAATCATAAGAGCTGTGACGGCTAGTTATGACCGCAGAAAGCATCCCCGGCGATTGCAGTACTCCTAAAGGTCCGGCCCAGATGGAACACTGCCGAGCTGGCGCAAGAAGTAGCGGTCATAGCTTTGGGCAATACTGAGCATCTTCACAAGAGGGTGAAGACTGTCCGAGGCGGTCGAATCTTTCTCAGTGAGCAGCTAGCAGAGATTGGCTTGTCGTTTGTTCCCCAACCTCAGGTGAACTTTGTCTTCGCGCGTCCTTCGCCTCTGGGACTTGCGACAGAATCGCTCCTGATGGAGTTAATGAGAAAGAGCATCGCTGCCCGAGGCCCGCCGGCGGATTGGACGCTCAACTACCTTCGGATAAGCATAGGAACAACGAGACAGAACGAGATGTTGATTGACGCGATTGGCAGGGTTGTGAACCGTTAGATTCGTGCTCCCAAGACTAGGCTCAGTATTGCCATCCTGGCCACGACACCATAGAACACTTCCTTGAAGTACAGGGCGTACGGTGTCTCGTCAACGGCAGGGTCCACGTGAAAGTCTATGCCGTCAGTCCTAGGGAGCGGATGCAGGATTATCATGCCTTGTTTGGCCTTTTCGAGCGTTTTTAGGGTGATGTGCGGATAGGCTGCATGGAATCTCTCATACTCGCCTGCATCCTTGAATGCCTCTTTGCGGGTCGTGTCAGTGTAGAGGACGTCTAGTCTATTCACAACTTCCTCCAAGTTGGATACAGTCGTTGTCTTCAGGCCTCTCTCCGCTATCCTCCTGGCGATTGGATCCGGGAGGCCCACGCCCTCAGGGTGTACGAACAGCAGCTCGACATCAAAGTTCGAAAGGCCGTAGGCCATCGAGTGGAATGTCCTCTCATTCTTGAGGTCTCCTACTAGTCCGATCACTAGGCCGTCAATCTTCTTCTTCTCGCGGAGGATCGTGTAAAGGTCAAGAAGTGCCTGAGTAGGATGCTCATTTGAGCCGTCACCAGCATTGATCACAGGTACTTCGGCGACCTTTGCGGCTGTGAGAGCGGTCCCCTCGATGAAATTCCGCATGACTATTACGTCCGCGTAATTGTTGACAACTTTGATCGTGTCCTCAAGCGTCTCTCCTCGCCAATCCCCCGCCCTAGATGTTCTCGGATCGGCGAAACCGATGACTGCTCCCCCGAGTCTCTGCATCGCTGCCTCAAAGCTTAGCCTTGTTCTCGTGCTTGGCTCGAAGAACAACGTCGCCAACACGCTGTCCTTTAGGAGCGTAGTCCGTTTACGTTTAGCAGCTATGGGTTCGAGTTTCTTTGCGGTTCTCAGAACTTGGTCTATTTCTCTCCGGTTGAAATCGCCGAGAGATATAATATCTCTGCCCTTCAGGGTCACATCAGGTCACCGAAAGGCTCTGCCTGGTTCCACAAGAAAAGCCTTATCCCCTGGCTGCTGGCTCTGGCTAGACTTCGTGGTTCGAGGGGATCGGAGCGATTCTCGATTCCACCGTGTTTGGGGCCGGATAAGACCAGGATAGTTATTACCAAGACTGAGGACCGAGCATGCGTGCGACCCAATGTGCACGAGTTCAACTCCAAGTACTTTGAGATTGCCAGATATGCCCGCCCAGAAAGAAGAAGCCGTGTTCTGGTGAAGAGGGCCCGTTCACTTTTGGACGCAGATCTGTGCTCTGACCTACTTCCTCAACATCGGTTGATTCTTGTTGCATTCTTCGGCAATTGTTTTCAGTTGGCAAAACCTCACATTGCTCTTGCGTCTCATGTGTCTTATCAGGTCCTCTAGCATCATCACGAGATGCGCTCTGCCTGTGACCTGAGGATGCATGCATAGCGTGTAGACGCCATTCCTCACATTCTCGTGCATATAGTCGAATTGCCTCACCCAGTACTGGTAGATCGTGTCGATGGAGGTGAAAGCGTACCGGAAGGGGTCCCAAGAGAACGTGAAAGCCGGCCAATCGTCGAGGTACCAGCTAAACGGAATTTCGACGATCTCCGTTTCAGTCCCAAACTTGTACGGTCCATCCAGGGACCACTGATCACCTTTCCTTACTCTGTAAGGCCTGAAGTCATCTCCCATCAGACTGCTGTCGTAGAGGAAATCTTCCTTGATGAGTTTGTCAACGGTGTGATCCGGCAAGTCCAAGCCAGGAAATCTGTAGCCTACCGGCTTTGTTTCCAAGAGCCTCTTGAGAGCAGTCAGAGCACGGTCGAATATCCGCGCCTCTTCCTCAGGCTCTGGATCAGCTTCGTGTGCATACCCATGATATCCCACTTCATGCCCTTCTTCAAGGACTCTCTTGCAGATATCCGGAAAAGTTTCAGCCGTATGACCCGGGATGAACCATGTCGATTCGATCTCATACTTCTTGAGTAGGTCAAGAATTCTCGGTGCACCAACCCGTGCTCCAAATTCGCCGCGTGAGATGTCTCCAGCAGTTGGCTTGCCTGCGCCACCGCTCCATGACGTTAGCCAAGCGGAAATTGCATCGAAATCAAAAGTCAGGCAGACGCTCGACGACGCCATCGCAGTCAACCTTGAGAAGACGCTGACGACGAATTTATTAATTGCGCGACCGGATCTGGCTCAGTCATGAAGAAGATACTTCTGATAGCTACAGGTGGAACCATAGCAAGCGTGAAGGATCGAGAGGGACTTGCGATCGAAACGCTAACAGCAGAAGAAATGGTACGCGCTTTACCTTCCGTGAAATCGATCGCTACCGTTACGGCAACACAGTTCAGTAACATAGCTAGCGAGAACTTTGATTTCAAGACGATGCATGGGTTCAGCAGAGACATTGACCGGATTATCTCAACGGCCAGGCCTGACGGCATTGTAGTGACTATGGGGACCAACACCATGGAGGAGTGTGCGTACTTTCTGGACCTTGTTCTGCAGACGGATATACCGGTAATTGTGACCGGTGCCATGCGTAATCGTTCACTCCCAGGTTCTGACGCAGATGTCAACCTGCATGATGCAATTGTGGCAGCTTCGTCAGATGCCCTCAGATCTGCCGGAGTTGTAGTTGCAATGAATGGAGAGCTGCACCATTCGAGGTACGTCATGAAAAACCACACAACCGCCGTCTCGGCTTTCAGCTCCCTAGGTCACGGACCGTTAGGAGTCATACACGGAGATAGAGCCATAGTCTATTGTCAAGTTCCACTGAGAGAACACATCAGACCGGACAATCTCACTGCTCGGGTTGATTTGATAAAGTACTGCATGGGAATGGACGGCTCCCTCCTAGATGCTGCTGTGCGCCTGGGAGCGGATGGAATAGTCATCGAGGCATTTGGTGGGGGAAACGTTACTCCCGCCTCCGTCCCTGCTATTCAGACAGCCATTAGCGGAGGAGTAGTCGTGGTGATGGTTTCCAGGTGTATTGGCGGCGAATTGCTCGCAGATACCTACGCCACTCAGGGTGGTGAAGCTCACCTGAAAGAGCTTGGCGTCATATTTGCCAGCGGCATGTCAGGCGTCAAGGCTCGGATTAAACTTGCTCTAGCGCTAAGTTCTGCTCTGAGCACAGCGCATATTCGTACACTCTTTGAAAGATAGCGCATCGCCGAATTTACAGAACTGCTCAATGGCCATAGCATTTGGATTAAGGTCTCGCAGGCATTCTCAAGTGGCACAGCGGGCAGAAGATACGACCACGAATTAGAAAATCGATCGGCTAATCTGAACACCCTCCCGACTGAATGTCGATGCAGAGAATACATCCTAGAAGTTCATGAGAGCTTTGAGAAGAGGCAAGGCCATTGCCTTGGCAAGGCTAATCGCCTCTCCTCTTTTCAGGACAAGCTTGGCCTCCCAGTAGCCCATGTGCCCAACCATGACTACGTTTTGCCCTTCGTTGACAACCCTTGCGACTCATATGTCAAATTCTCCGGCGCCTGAAACTACGCGCATCTTTTCCATCCCGAGAGGAGGATTGCGGTCGAATTCGACCCTAGTGCCATGCTCTCATGTGATTTCGGATACGCGGAATCGCCCGCTGACATGAAAGTAGCAATAGCCCACAAGGGTTTTGTCTGGATTGAAGTTGAAATCAAAGGAAAAGCGGCACACACCTCAGTTCCCGAGAACGGAGTCGATGCCATTGCACACACCGCTAAGGTCATGTCGAGTCTTGAGAAGTTTCAACAGAAACTCTCAGCTCGGATACACCCGCTTTTGGGAACTCCCAAGGTCCATGCCTCGACAATAGAAGGTGGCACCGACTGGAGCATTGTAACTGGACGACGTGTCCTACGACTTGAGAGACGAACGCTACCGGGGGAATCGACATCATCAGTCATGGCCGAGATCCGGGAAATACTCGCCAGGATTAAGCTCGAGAACCCCGACTTTGACGCTGTGGCTCGGAATCCGTATGACGTCCCTCCCCTCGAGACAGATTCAAGCGAGCCTATTGTCGATCTCCTACGCCGAGTGGTCTCTGAGGTGACAGGCGAGCAACAGCCTCCTATTGGGCTTCCATACTGGACCGACGGCGCTCTCCTTTCCAACTGCGCCACAATTCCGAATGCATCTTTGGCCCTAGGGACATCGGGGTCGCTCATTCTGAGATGAGTATATCAGCCTTGAAGATGTATTGAAGTCAGCCCAAGTCTATCGCAAGATTAGCGAGCGGTTCTGTTCCTAGATCCCTGATAAATGGTGGGGATTCAGTCAAATGTGCAAAATAGATGCGGAAACACAGAAGCAAGAAATCCTCTCATCGACGACGATGGGGGTACATGAGAGTCATTGGTGGCTGAACCAACCCCACCATACATGGGGTAAGTGATACTGGTAGATTGGTGCGCGAATCCCACCCCCCGTACTTTTGAACGAATCCACGATTGCCTCTCTCTTCCGTCTTGTCCGATGAGGGAATACGAAGACCCCAAGACCTTGTTGATCGTGACCTTTCGATCGCTTTCCTAATATCCGCGCGGGTGATGATCCCCACTACAGTTTCTGCGTTCTCGGGCTCAACGACTGGAAGTCTTCCGACGCTTCTCGCGATCATTTTTGTCAGTGCCG
>Ga0315289_10011725_pt1 | contig 12399 bp, 10 predicted proteins | sample YL17G11_40_MG_FD_203452 | JGI IMG/M metagenome (GOLD analysis project Ga0315289, IMG submission 203452) | Sediment microbial communities from Yellowstone Lake, YNP, Wyoming, USA - YL17G11_40 | ecosystem: Environmental > Aquatic > Freshwater > Lake > Sediment | place: USA: Wyoming | collected...
GCGAACGGGTCGTGTCAAGGTCTGTCACAGTTTCCTGAATGTCGACGCCTGTCTCTGTTTCGTATGCCTTCACGATTTCATCATCAATCATGAATGATGGTCCTAGCCACTTGAGCGTCTGACCCGCAAGCGGCGTAGTTGCCTGCGCAGTCGTCGCCACAGTTGTGGCAGCGGTGGTCGCAGTGGTAGTGGGAGGTGCTTGCAAGGTTGAGCCGTACCATATTGCGGCTCCTCCCGCGATTATTACACCCGCCCCGATTGCCACCTTGGCGCCCTTGCTGAGAGCTTGCCGGCGAGTAATCGCTGTCGATTCTGAAGGTTTCTCCGATACGTCGTATGCGAATTCCTTCCTTCTGCTTCTAGGCTCTATACTGCGTGCCATGTTTTGTTCCTCAAAAGGTAGACTCGGACTACGCGAGTTTTGCCCATATAATACTTCCTACGGAGGACACCGTGCTGTTTTCGTGGTGCAAGTGCTAGGTGGAGCGACGCAGGCTACTTGATCACCTTCCTAGCTTGTTCTCCGCACCTTTCCATGAGAGATTCCTTCTCGGTTCTCCGCATCCTGCTGATTACGGGCATTCCGGCCATGTACTCCAATTGCCACTCCTTGGCAAAGAGTCCCTGCGCCGTTTCATGGTAGATCTTCTGAATCTCATCGATATTAACAACACGAGGCCCACGTGTTCTCACGGCATACTCGCAGGTTCGGCTGGCTCTTCGCAAGTACGCCTCTATCCCGACTTCGTCGATTACGTCGACGATGGATCTGAGTGAGCGTATGGCCTTGGAATAGACGAAGCTTGGCGGATAGCCTTGCTCGACCAATACCTTGAAGAGGGTTCTCATCAAGTGCATTGTTCCTCCGTAGAGTATCTGTTCTTCGAAGTTGTCGCCCTCAGTCTCTTCCCTAAATGACAACTCAATCGTGCCAATTCTTGTGCTTCCAACTGCTTTTGCCAATGCAAGCGCCAACTCTCTCGCGTTCCCCGAAACATCCCGGTCAACTGCGACACATCCGTAGACCCCACTTTGCTTTAGGTAGAGCTCACGAACTAAGGGTCCAGGCGCATTAGGTACGAAGAGGATGACGTCAACATACTCTGGGGGCTGTATTAGGCCATAGAGAATGTTGAATCCATGGCTGAAACTCAGCGCGGCACCTCTCTTGAGATTTGCGTGAATGCTTTCCCTGTAGACCTCTGGTTGCGCCGGATCCGGAAGCAGAACATGCACCACGTCGCCGATACGCGTTGCCTCTTCTACCGTCTTCACAGAGAATCCATCGCGCTCGGCGTTCTCCCAATCAGGATACTGTTTGTCTCCCGAGGCGCCGATTATGACGTTCAACCCGCTGTCGCGCATGTTGCTTGCCTGCGCTCTTCCTTGGCTCCCGTAACCGATCACCGAGACTGTCCTTCCAGATAGGACCGACAAATCAGCGTCTTCATCGTGATAGATTCTCTCGCTCAAAAGTAACCGACACGGTGTGCATGCGCGTTTCAATTAAGGCTTCTGTCGCCAAGCCGAGGATCTGTAGCGTTCTCTCAGCCTCGTTTTTTCGCAAGATCTTTGTCGGGGTCTCTCTGGGGCTTGCTCCCAGTCCAGTAGCTTTAGGGATCTCTTCATTGAGATGTAAACCAAGTCTCGAACTCTTCTATTCCTGTGAGGAACTCAAGACGGATCGAACTGTTGCCTACGCAAGATCGCCTGTCGGCAGTCTACATCCGAGGCTTCCTCGGCAACGTGAGCATTTCGCAATGGCCTTGTTGAGTTTCGTCTGTATTCCATGCCTTCGCGTTCTATGCTTCTTTGAAATCAGCACGATTTTCGTACGCAGCTGCATTTCGATCCTTGAAACAGGGGATTAGGCTGCGTATGCGATCGACCTTCTTCAGATCTAGTTGCGCGGAGAGTAGCGCCTCAGATTCGCTGCCTTCCACCAGCACTTCTCCGGCCGGATCCACGATCATCGAGTGTCCGAAGTACTTGTTCATTGGGTCCGTCCCGACTCTATTACACCCCACAACGAACATTTGGTTCTCGATGGCCCTAGCTATGAGCAGACTACGCCAATGGTTCAGGCGAGGATGGGGCCACTCAGCTGGAACGAAGAGTATCTTCGCTCCTGCGATTGCCATTGACCTGCATAGCTCTGGAAATCTGATGTCGTAGCAGAGCGCTGTTCCGATAGCCCCAAGTTCCGTATCGTAGATGGAATATGAGTTGCCCGCGCTGAAGTAGTTGTCCTCACCAATGAGACGGAAAAGGTGCGCCTTATCATAGTGACCGACGATGCCGTGGGGGCCCATGACGACGCACGTGTTGTAGAGCACGTTATCCTTGATCCGCGGAATGGATCCAATCACGTAGATATTGTTGCTTGACGCTGCGTTCAAGACCGCGGACGTGGTCTTTCCTCCCAGTGACTCGGCAAGGGTCCGCAGGTTTTCGTACGAGTAGCCAGTTGTCCACAATTCAGGAAGAAGTGCCACTCTGGCCCCTTCTCTTGCCGCCTCTTCAATCACCGGTATGGCCTTGTCTATGTTTCCCTTGGGGTTGCCAAAGAAAATGTCCATCTGTATCATGGAAACCTTGATCGTCGTCAATTCTGGCCCGCCCAACGCTTCTCTTTCTTTTCACACCATACGAGCCTTTGAGTTTCTCCTCTCAAGTGTGTTTCGTTATGGGCCAGACCGGCCAGTTCATACGAGTGGCTCTCAAGACGAATTCCCCCCTGGATGGTTCCGCAGCAGAGAAAAGACTTGCCATACGGCGAGAAAAAATACAATAGGCGCCTCACGCGTCTAGGGCGGATTGTGGACCAAGACCGGATTGCAATATACCACAATTGTGGGGAGAGTGCAGATAGTATGCTCGTGCAGGTTCCTTATGGCAAGAGTGAAGTTGATTTCCAGATCGATAGGACAAGGCTGATGGGTATCATCAGTCCCTCGGAAACGGCTCCTTCGGCGAATCCTGATTTGGAAGTTGAAAGAGCCTTGAAAAACCCCATTGACGGACCTACCATCGAAGAGTTATCCCCGAGAGGAAAAACCGTCGCCATCGCGGTGGATGATTTAACTCGCGTAACCCCAACATACGCACTCCTCAAGCCGATCTTGAGACTCTTGAGGGATGCAGGAGCAAGAAGACAGGATATCAAGATCATCGTGGCTCTTGGAAGCCACAGAGCAATGACTGTCCAAGAGAAGAAAGAGAAGTACGGGGCAGATGTAGTCGAAGAGTATGAGGTGATCGATCACGCCTTCGATGACAAATCAGAGCTTCAGTACTTGGGAGAAGTGGCTGGTGACTTGCCGGTCTGGATCAACAGGGAATATCTGAAGGCCGACGTGCGAATAGCCACCGGGAGTATCCTCCCACACCCCAACGCTGGCTGGGGAGCCGGGGCCAAGATCCTACTTCCGGGATTGGCAGGTGAGGAGACCATTGGTCGGATGCACGTCCATTCAGCAACTACGACACCAAACGGACTGGGCATGGATCAGAACCCAACCCGGCAGCTAATAGACACTTTCGCCGAGAAAGTCGGCATCCAGCTACTGGTGAACACGACGGTCACGAGAAGGCGGGAAATCGTGAAGATATTCGCTGGCCATTTCGTAAAGGCTCATCGTAGGGGCATCGACCTCGCCAAGAGTATCTATGGTGTCAAGATTCCGGGATTGGCTGATATAACGATCTCCAGCAGTCACCCAGCGGACATTGAATATTGGCAAGCACTAAAGGGACTTTCCTCAGCTGATCTAGCGACGAAGCCGACTGGAGGAATCATAGAACTGGCGCCTTGTCCAGAAGGTATCTCGGCTACCCACCCAAGGTGGATCGAGTATCTCCAACACAGCACCAACGAGCTAAGAGAAATGTACAAGGCCGGAGAGGCCGAGGATCTTGTCGCACTAGGCCTAGCGCTTAATGTCGTACATGTGAGGGAGAAGCATCCCGTGTGTCTGGTGTCGGATGGAGTCTCTGATAGAGACGCAGCAAAGATGGGATTCAGCAAATTCAACAGCGTTGAGGAGGCTCTGCAATTCCTTTCACGCCGCTACGGTTCCGACTCGAGGATAAATGTCTTAACCCACGGTGGCGAGACTTATCCTGTTCTGAAATAGCTTCGGCGGTATTCCGCTCGCGCGCAATCCATGTTGGGAACGACCTCATCATCCGCAAAGTCACTCGTCGGAATCGAGCATTTTGGATGCTGATATCTCAAGTGGCACCAGTGCCGGGAGACTCACTCTAGGACGTAGATGTTCTTCTTTGCGCAGATGTCTTTGAGGATCTTGGGCCAAACAGTGACGCTGACTTCGCCCAAGTGCGCCTTCCTGAGGAGCAACATGTAGGTACGAGACTGCCCGATGCCTCCCCCAATGGATAGCGGAAGTTCGTTGTTGATGATTCCTTGATGGTAGGGAAGTTTGAGGAAATCGAGCTGGCCTGTGATCTCTAGCTGTTTTCTGAGGGTCTGGGCGTTGACTCGTATTCCCATGGATGTGAGCTCGTGACGGCGCTTTGTCACGGGGTTCCAGACTAGGATGTCGCCGTTCAGCCCATGCATTGGTCTGCCGTCCTCGGACTTTGTCTCAGTAACCCAGTCGTCGTAGTCGGATGCCCGCATCTCGTGTGGGTAACCGTCCTTGAGTACCCAGCCTACGCCGATGATGAAGATGGCAGGATACTTCTGCACGATTGCTGTCTCACGCTGTTTGCGGGGCAAGTCTGGGTACATGTCGAGGATCTCTTCTGCATGCAGAAACTTGAGTTCATCCGGCAGGTTCGGATACTTGGTCGTCTTCAGTTGCGGAAACTGTTTCTGGACGTGGGTCTCGGCGCCTTTGAGGACTTTCCAGATCTTCCTGACGGTTTCCTTCAAGTACTCAAGGTTACGTTGGTCTGCTGTGATGACTTTCTCCCAGTCCCATTGGTCTACGTAGGCGCTGTGGTCGTGATCCAGGAAGTAGTCCTTGCGGACAGCGTGCATATCAGTGCAGATTCCTTCGCCGACTTTCATCCCGAATTGCTTGAGAGCAACTCGTTTCCACTTTGTCGCGGCTTGCACGACCTGGGCGTCCACCGGGTGCTTATTGTAGTCGTTGGAGATGTGGAACTGAACCGGCGTCCGTGAACCGTCGCGATCGAGCATATCGTTGACTCCGCTCTCAACGTCCACAATCAGCGGAACCTGAACCATCATCAGGTTCAGTTCCTTGCACAGGTTCTCCTCGATGTACTGCTTGGCCGCGAAGATCGCCCTCTGTGTATCCTTGCGGTCCAATAGCGAAGTGTAGTCCTGCGGTAGGATTCTCTCCAGTTCCTCATAGTTTCCGATGCCTGGTCCGGCCAGGTCTGCTTTCTTACTGCTCAAGATATGCGCCTCTCCGCTGAGAGCCAGAGAGGGCAGATTAAAAACTATCTCAACGATACTGAATGCATGATCATCTCGTTCAACTCATAGTCGAGATCCTCTAGATACTGCAGAGGCACTAGTCCATGTGTGCAAAGGGGCTTCCGCAATTGTGGAAGGGCTGATGTCGGTTGTCTTATCGGTGTTTGGTGCGCCACGCCTTGATCCTAGTGAGTGCTTCTTGTATGTTCTGTCGAGAGGATGCAAACGAAAACCTCATGTATCCTTCTCCTGCCTTGCCGAAGCCGTCGCCGGGTATGCTCGCTACTGCTGCTTTGTCTAGGAGTTCCTCGGCGAGTTTTGCTGAGGGAATTCCTAGCTTGCTTACGTTGGGGAATGCATAGAATGTCCCCTTGGGCAGTGTGCAGTAGAATCCTTCGATCTCATTCAGTCCTGTTACGATCTGTTCTCGTCTGCGGCCGTATTCTTCCACCATATCGGAAACGCAGTCTTGCGGTCCCGACAGTGCTTCCAGGGCGGCTTTCTGGGCGCATGCTGGAGCACATGAGACCATGAAGTCGTGTATCTTTCGAATCTCGCTTGTCGTTGTTTGATTGGCAACGACATATCCGATGCGCCAGCCGGTCATCGCGTAGGTTTTCGAGAACGAGTTCACCGTTATTGCAGCGTCCTTGAATTCGGATCGTGAAGCTATACTGAAATGCTCATTGCCGTCGAAGACTATTTTCTCGTATACTTCATCTGAGACAACATACATCGAGTGTTCCTTAGCCATTTCTGCGAGATCCAGAAGGCAGCTGCGCGAGTACACTGAGCCCGTGGGATTATTGGGTGAGTTGACTATGATCATCTTTGTCTTCTCAGTCAAGAGTGGCTCTACGTCCGCCCGACTGGGTTCGAACTCAGGGCCCTCAAGAGGTACATGTACTGGGACGCCGTCTGCGAGCTTGACGTAGCTTGAGTAGGGAGGCCAAGAGGGTTGGGCTATTACCACTTCGTCACCTGGATCGATTGTCGCCTGGATTATGGCAAACATTGCCGCATAGCCCCCAACAGTGACGGTGATTTCGGTCTCCGGATTTGCTTCGATCCCATTATCTTCAAGGAGCTTGCGTGAGATCGCCTCACGGAGCTTCAGTATCCCAGCCCCGTGCGTATAGTGCGTGTAGCCATTCTGCAGAGCTAAGCTTCCAGCCTCTACTATGTGTCCCGGTGTTGCAAAGTCAGGCTCACCAGTATGAAGCCCAACTATGTCGGGCCTAGATTCGGCAAGGTCGATGGTCTTTCGTATTGGTGACGGCTTGATTGACCGTGCACGTTCGGAAGTGCGCAATCTCTCACCCTCATCTACGAGATTCAACGGATCGAACGGCATGGGCAGTTGTGAGGAATATGCTTTTCTCCAAGATCTCCAGGAACGGATTTTGGGCCGTTCGTTGACACGGCCGTTACAAGGCATTTGCATCCTAGTGGACTCGCACACGAAGGCTGCGTAGGGAGGAATGCACGCAGCGCTCACAAATGCACCGGAGGGCAGAGATGATACTTCCGAGAAGCATGTGTCCGATACGATCAGCGACTTTCCGGCAGATGAGGACGCAATCGAGCTGATGACGAGGATAGCGCCCGAATGCATATTCGAGTTCGAACGTTAGGGCAGCGATTCTGGTTGTAAGATTCAACATAACAAAGCCGGTAGATGGGCATACCTTAAAATCTCGATCTGGGTAGCTTGCTTTCGGTGTGACGCATTGGGTGTTCATATTGCTCAGATTGGCACGGGACGGGTCGGGAGGCCTACCGCTAACGCGATCCTGTCAGCAGGGCTTGCAAGCGAACTAACCGTCTGTGATACCAAAACGGGATTGGCGGGAGCTTTTGCTGAAGAACTAAGACATGCAAATGCGAGCTTCAGGTTAGATGTTGACATCTACGATTGCGACAGAGATGAGGATGTCTCAGGAGCCGACATCATCCTGATCGCGGCCGGGATGCCCCGCCCCCCTGGAACAAAGGTGACACGGCGAGAACTTGCGGCGACCAACGCCAAGATTGTGAGAGACATTTCGCAGATTACCAGCTCAAATAATCCCGGAGCCAAGTACGTAGTAATCACGAATCCTGTCGACGCTATGACAATGGTGTGCAAGAGATTCTCCCGTGCAGACTTTGTCATAGGGGCTGGGACGAACCTTGAATCTTTGAGGTTCAGATCGCGTTTAGCGGCGGAGTTGAAAGTGCCTGTGTCGAAGATTCAGGGATGGGTTGGGGGTGAGCATGGGCAATCGATGGTTGCGCTTTGGTCAACGGCCAAGGCCTATGGAAAGCTCATCGACGAGTATGCGTCAACTAAGAAAATCGTGATCAACGAGAAGGATGTTGAAAAGTATGTGATAGATGTAGGTATGTCCGTCCTCGATCAGATTGGAGGAACGGAATTTGGGCCTGCGGCCTCTTTTAGAGACATAGTTAGAGCAATCGTGAATAATACTGATGAAATCCTTCCGGTAGACGTTCCAATGGGTTTTCCGAGCATTCCGGAACTAGGATATGTTAGCATTCCAGTTGCGATGGGTTGGACCCTTGGCCCAACCTTCTACAATTTCCTCAGCGAGCAAGAGAAAAAGAAGATCGAGGACGCCGCGAGAACCATCTACACAACATACGAGGAGGCAGTTCGCTCACTCGGTGACTGAACTCGGCCTCGGTGTCCCAAATCGATCGTTGCCCTCGGCCTTTTGTGGATTATAGGCATTCTGGGCATGGTGAAGAGGCCCTGAGCAGTTTCATTGCAGATCTCTTAGATCTGATTTGAGAGGTTGGTCGGAATGTGTGATTTACGCGGGTGCAAGACCTACATAGACTCTGGTAAGCAAGCTGTCGTGAACAGGGCGCAGGAGATCATCAGGCGCCTCGATCTCACGGCTGAGAACATAGAACTATTCGAAGACTGCGAACGGATATTGCACGACGTTTTCTCCTATTCATTTCCATCATCTGAAGAAAGCGAAATGCTCGCCGTGTCCAGGTGGACCCACAGCTTGCATCAACAGATCTACACGGAGAGATTTCCAAAATACATCGGGGCTGCCAAGGACGTCTTTGCTCGGCTTCCAGTCAGCGGTGACGCAAAGGACATAGTGACAGCGTATCATCAACTGGAGCAGCTAGCAAAGGAGATCGGAGACAAAGAGCTTGCCTCGATCGAAGACGTAAGCATCAGGGAAACCATAAAGGCTGTCTGGGGAGTCCACGACAACAATCTCGCGAAGAAAACGAGGCTGAAAGAACGCTACAGCTTGGAATGATCGGGGTTCTAGGGCCGGTAACCAGGCATGTCGAGATGACGCGATCATCCAACTCAGTCGCGGTTTCTCTTGGGTCTAGCGCTGGCCACGTAGGTTTGTATTTTTCGATCGTGATCTATTTCACGTCGTGAAATACTCTGGTCGTGTGCCAGCCTCCGGAATGGGTTGAGAGGCATTCGACGGAGTGGCTGTTAGTCTACAGTTTGCATCCGAGGTACTCATCGTAGATGTCTGTTCTTCGGCTACTGAGCAGATGGTCGTACTCGTTGATGTACTTTGCCCGGACGGCGTCGCTCGTGTTCACTTCTGCTATCTTGATTTCTTCCTTGTCGCTTGATGCACGAGCTAGAATATCACCACTGGGCGCAACTATCATGCTCAGGCCCACGAAACGTATTCCACGCTCCTCACCGTACCGTGTGGCAGTGGCGACGAATATTCTGTTTTCAGCAGCACGGGCTTGAATCAGAACCGCGTTTATAGGCCTTACAAACGCTGCTGGGTTGACGAGTATTTCTGCGCCTTTCAGCATGTATATACGTGCCATTTCCGGAAACGACATCTCATAGCATATAGTCAGCCCAATTCTTCCTATGCGCGTATCGTGAAGTGCTAGTCTCCTGTCTCCAGGCTGGAACCACAGATGTTCCTCGTAGAATAGATGCTTCTTCCGATAGACATCAATGAAACCCTCGGGCCCAACAAAGACAGCTGAGTCGTAGAGGCGGTAGTTGTCCCTCTCGTTGATGCCCATGGCCACATATACGTCCTCCTTTCTGCAGAACTCCACAAGTTTCTTGGTTGTGGGGCCGTCTGGCACGGGCTCGGATAGTTCGTAGGCTTCGCTCTTGGATTGGAATCTGTAGCCAGTATTGTAGAGTTCTGGAAAGACGATTAGCTCAGCCCCCATCTTCTTCGCCTCCCGAAGACATTTCATCGCCTTGTCCAGGTTCTGTTCTTTCTCGCCTATGCGAGGCTCCACCTGAACTACAGCTATCTTATGCTTCTCAGATTGTGACAAGACCGATTTCGTCCTCCGTAGATCCAAGAATTGAGAAACGGTGACCTGACACCTACTTCAACGTGATGGTTTTGCGACCGCGCCAGCGCTTTCGATGGATCAGTGGGATAGAGTCTTACGTCATACTATCGGCGCATGACATGTCTGCTGATGGGCAGTCGTGGCCGCAGGCTCTACATTTTCTTATGTTTCTTGAGGAAGTCAGTTGCTACTTCCGACAGTGTCGTGAACCTTGCTCCTGGATGTCCCATGATGTATTGAATGAGCTTCTCAAGTCTCAGTATGCCCTGTACTCTACCGCTTACGTCGGGGTGTATTGTGATGTTCAGCACTCCCTGACCCTTCCTGTTGTATAGGTAGTCGAAATGATCCTTGAACAAAGTCAAGTAGACTATGTCGGGATGCGTCCATCCATAGTTGTAGATGGGATGCTTTATGAACATCTGAGGGGGCAGGTCGTCGAGGTACCAGCTTACAGGTATTTCTACCAGATTTGTCTCCTGTCCGAATTCGTACGGTTTCATCCAAGTGTCAGGGTCCTTGGAGTAGTCTATGGGGTACCACTTGTCGCCTTTTCGCACGAAATATGGATCGAATTCGTCTCCCATGAGGCTGCTGTCGTAGATGATTCCGTGTTTGATCAGGAGATCCAAGGTGTTTACACTGTATTCCCACCACGGGGCTCTGTAACCGATCGGTTTCTTGCCGTTCAGTTTCTGAACTAACTGGCTAGTCTTCACCAGTATCTTCTCTTCTTGCTCTCTGCTTAGCGCAGTGGGGTTCTCATGCGTGTAACCGTGGGGTTGGATTTCGTGCCCTGCATCCGCGACTCTCTTGATGTTTGCGTAGAAGGTCTCTATCGAGTGGCCGCATAGGAACCAAGTAGTCTTGATCCCAAACTTCTCGAAAGTCTCCAGGAGCCTAGGAACTCCGATCTTTCCAGCAAATTCTCCTCTGGAGAGATCGCAGAGGGACTTTTCGCCTCCGTATGAACCCAACCAACCTGCGATTGCGTCTACGTCAATTGTTATTGCCACATCAACTTGTTTGGATGATGTTGATGATGTCATGCTCCCTGCTTGACTCAGTCGTGAGGATATATGTTTTTCCGCGAGAGAATTCTGCGTGAGCTAGCTGTCCTCACTGTCCCGGACCGTGCGTGACTGACGAGAGTTCGAGGAGTGCGCAACTCGGTTCTGCGCAAGATGACACATGGGTCCGCATGAACTTTCGCAACCTACAACAAGCAGCGTGTGGTCCTTTCCCCAACGAACCGCCTGAATGACCACCGTACTCATAGAGCAAGAAGGTTCCGCTAGGTTCACGATCGTTATTCTCAAACTCTGTTGGACACGGAGCAGATTGACTGCCATAGGTTGTCCCATCCGGTTGCTGTGCTATATCTAAAGGAAGAAGCTGAATATCATAGCTGCTGTCAACACCGACGAACGAACGAAATGGTGGACCGGGCGGGATTTGAACCCGCGACCTTCCGCACTTCGGAGCTACAGTTTGCCAAGCGGACGATCTTCGGCCCCAAAGGCATACCAGACTGATCTACCGGCCCACTCAGATCGCTGGACCTTCACCGGACACTGATCTGTTGAGACCTGATCATAGTCCCGGTGCATGTCTAACGACGCAACGAATCTCAGTTAAGTTGGCTGTGTTAAATGGATTATGGAAGCCCAGTGTTTCTCGGATTCACTTTGGGTCTAGGAAAGTCTTAATTGAAGCCCGATAGGCGTACTGTCCCGGCCCAGGTGTGCCGAGGTAGAACCTCAAGGTTCCTTGAAAGCTCAGCCTGGGAGAGCACCCGATGCCTCAGCGCAGGTGAAGCTGAAGACCGGGCTGACGGCCACACGGCTGGCCCAATCGAGTGTTCAAAACCGGCGAAGCAAACGTCGGGGAAACTCACTCCCTCGGCACCAACTTCACCATGAACTCACGACGCGCAGTCTCATCGCTTCACCGTTACGCAAAAAAGATCAATGCCTGAGTCACGAGTCGTTGGAGTCTTGAGGTGACGACGATGCGTGTCGGTTTCGTGCAGATGAACCCGAAGCTTCTCCAAGTTGAAGAGAATGTTGACCGGGCTCTACGATTTCTTGAGAGAACGAGAGCTGACTTGATGGTCCTCCCTGAACTCTTCAACACCGGATACAACTTCAGAAGTCGAAGTGAAGTCGAGAGAGTGGCGGAAAGAGCCCCGAGCGGTTACACGACTCAAAGGCTTCTAGATGGCTCACTTGATCGGAACATGACGATCGTTGCGGGCATCGTGGAGCGAAGAGGCACTAGCTTCTACAACTCGGCAGTTGTGGCTCGCCGCGGACGAGCGCTCACGTACCGCAAAGTTCACTTGTTCTTCAAGGAGAAGAAGTTCTTCAAACCAGGAAACGAGTTCAGAGTCTTCGGGGATCTCGGGGTGATGATCTGTTTTGACTGGTTCTTCCCTGAATCCGCTCGTACTTTGATGTTGAAAGGTGCAAAGATAATCGCACACCCATCGAACTTGGTCCTCCCATTTTGTCCACATGCTATGCGGACAAGGTGCATTGAGAACCGAATTTTTGCGATAACAGCCGACAGGGTCGGTAGGGAGAGAGATCTCAAGTACATCGGGCGATCTGAGATACTCGACACGAAAGGCCGTATCCTCTACTGCGCCTCATCGAATC
>Ga0315289_10011727_pt1 | contig 12399 bp, 17 predicted proteins | sample YL17G11_40_MG_FD_203452 | JGI IMG/M metagenome (GOLD analysis project Ga0315289, IMG submission 203452) | Sediment microbial communities from Yellowstone Lake, YNP, Wyoming, USA - YL17G11_40 | ecosystem: Environmental > Aquatic > Freshwater > Lake > Sediment | place: USA: Wyoming | collected...
AGTTTTTTGATGAGGATTTCCGTTGGACCGCCTGAACTACCTTCGTTATTCCAAGTGGCAAGTTCTTTTTCATCCATTCTATCATCATCCACAAGAGACCGAAGAATATCATCTTCCCAATCCCCCAAATACCCCATTTGATCGGGCGCAGAACCTATAAAGTGTTCATAGATTTCACGAGCGACATGTTCAATGACATATCCTTCATGGTTTGAGTCGCCAACATTCCCATCGGCAAATTGGACATCTCCACCGGGATAAATCCACCATTCACCACTCTGTACTTCTTGGAGAACTTGCATGGTTTCCGTGATGATTTCTCGAACAAGAGTTTGAAGTTGACTTCGTTTCATGTTGCCATATCACGATAAAGCCCTCCCACAAGTCCTCTAAGGCTAAAGGTTATATGAGGTTTATTCTTAAGGTCGGGTGGAACGATTTGGGTGGGATGGAGAATAACCTTGAACTGCCCATTTTCCATCGAGATGGTTAAAAATTTATTTCCCGCATCGAAGTTCTGAGATAGTTGTTCGAGTTCTGGGAAACGTTGGTTGCTAATAGAACCAATGGCTTCTTGGATCATTTGTCGGAGTTCATCTTTATTCATAGGTTTTAATCTTCATACGACACATCAAAGGTCGGGTTCTGCACGGCGAATTGCTTAATGGCTTCGAAAATGTTAACGGGTTTACCCGTCTTCTTGAGTTTGGACGGTTTCGCAACCGCCGATGGTTCCTCTTCCTGCCCCGGTTCCACAGGAGCCACTGGTTCTGGCTTTGCTTTCTTCTCAATATAATCAGCCAGCGCAATCAAATGCTTGCAAAGCCCCGGCGTATTTCGAGGATTGCGAATTTTCTTTCCATAGGTGCCGTTGTTGTCGTTTCCGCCTTGGAACTTCCAACGCTTGTCGATATCAACGTTCTGGGGTTCTTCGACGGGCGCAACCACATCTTCGGCTTCAAAAATATTAACGGGTTTCTTAGGAGTACCCTGCGTCTTGTACTGCATCTGCTTTGGTTCGATTTTATTCACAGGCCCGCCAGCAGAAAATCCACCGGGAGTTGCTTTCCCTGTATCCCCCGCATCAACATCAGAGTTTGCTTTTGCCCATACGTACTTGTAATCGGGGCAAGTGCAATTTACTTCCACGTCAGAATGGTCGTGGGTTTTGGCGACAGCACTATCCTTGTCTTCTTGTATGAATCGAATGTATCCCTGCCAACGTTGCTTTGCTTTACGAGGGTCTTGCGGGTCGGAAGAACGGGACTTATAACTGAACATAGAAGTCTCGTGTTCATTGCCATCCTTGCCCAACGTGCTAACTACTCGTAAAGACCGAACGTTCACGTTTTGTGCGCCTTGGTCACGACTATCAGAACCCGTCTTTGTTCCCATCCTAAGATCTTTGCGAGTACGAAAATCGCTCATGCTTTGATGAAGTTCATCATAAGTCATTTCGTTGAGACTACCTTCCAAATTCAAAGTTCGGCCATAGGCATTACTATACTCCCCATTCAAACCAAGATCCATGGACTTGTCCTGAACCCACTGACGCTGAGCCGTGGTGAGGCGTGGGGTGACATCTGAGCCCATATCGATGATAAGAGGGTGGGCGTTGTCTCCAACGATTACACGGGCATATCCGAGCCGATACATTGCCTCATACTCGGCTTTGTACCCCGCACCGACCTTTTTCCCTAATTGAGCCAAAATTTCGGACGCTCCCTTTTCATGGGAGCCCACTTTTTTTGGGTTGCCGTCAGGGGGGAGCCAAATGTTCAGCATGGGCATCCAAGACTCAAAAATAGGAGTTGCCCGTAAATCGTCAATGAACTCCAGCATCATAGGATCTTTCAATGCCTGTTCAAAACATTCCTGCCATGGAATGACAATGGGATTTCCAACTTTACTCAAGCCCGCAGATTTGCGAATCTCGGTGGCAACTCGTTTCCATGTACTGGCCGCTTTTTTGCGGTGTTTATCTCGATCTTCACCCAATCTATTTTTATGAAAATGAACTTTGAAAGTTTGACGAGTATTATCTCCGAAAACGGCGGTAAGAGTTTGCCCGCCTTCATAGATGAACCATTCCTTGTTCTCGTGGAAGTTCTCAAACAGCAAGCGGCATTCATCCACTCGAATATTTCGACGCATGGGCTCATCATTGATGACTTCCGCCCCCATTTCAACGGCTAAATCCTTTAACGCCTTCCACTGTTTCAGAGACGGTGGGTGAGATCGATCATAGGTCACTTCCAGAAAGTATTGCCCTAACATTCCCGCAAAACCAACTCGAACGTATCCTCGTTTGTACATTTCGGGATAGGCATCCTTCAATTGTCGTAAAAGCAGTCCAAATTTTTGATGAAGAATATCACCGCCCTTTTGGGCATGGCCTTGATCGGCTACAGGAATAAGTTGAGCGTCGGGGTCCATCCACCAGAACTTAGAAGCTACTCCTGCTTCTTGCAGAGATTCATTGAGCGGTTGAGATCGCTTCATGCCGACCCATTTCGTTTTGTCAACCCCCGAACGTTTGACAAAGGGTTTCATTTTGTCGGATCCGAGAGCGAGAATAAAACACTCTTTCCAAGGTTTGCGTTCAACCCATTCCCGTTGAAAGCCATCATGCGCCCCGTGAAGCTTTTTGGTTCCTCTTCGAATGTTAACCGTCTCCCGCATCCAGCGACGAGCGGCTTTATCACCCCACTTTTTTACCGCTTTAGAAGAAGGGGTGTACGGACTTTTGGAAGAACTAACATACTCTTCAAGATGCGGAGGAAATTTAACTTCAAACCAAATACGAGCCATTTCTTTATCATAGCCCTCGGGATTAAGATAAACCGCTACGCCCGTGTTCCCTTGCTCCCAATCATTGCCCCCACGGTATGCCTCCCAACCTTTTCCTCGTTGGTATTTATCAAAATTCTCAGGGACTCGAAAGGTTGGCGCATCTTCCGCCAATTCGAACCCGTTGAGATAGATTTCGTTGATGAGGTCTCGGTATGTGGACATGATATTTCATGTATAAATATCATGGCGAATGCAAAGAATACTCCTTTTCAGCGATTTCCGAGACCCGCTGAACAATGTGTTCCTTGTTGCAGGCATACAATCCCGCACTCGAAAAACTCGTCAACTCCAATACCCAACAGTTTTTATCGGAATCCTGACAAATATCTAAGCAGAAAACCGAGTCGGGATGGTAGTCTACCTTGTTCAAAACCTCTTGACAGAACTTGGTTGTCTCAACCGGGACGCTTGGAATCAGACAAACCTTGCCCTGAAACCGATAAGTGGACGAGGCAATGATCTCTTTGAACTTTGAGACAACAAAGCGACCTTCCCAAACGATGTTCTTTGGCGTAGAAACCAGTACCAGATCGTGTTCTACGTCTTGGTTGGAGTCATATAGGGTCGGAAGGTCAATGATGTCTAATAGCCCCGCCTGAAAGGTTTTCTCACCAGAGTCAGGACGTATAAAAATCATGGCATCCTTACCGTAATGTCCCCAAACGCTGTATTTCTGCCGAACGACTTCTTTTAACGACATGATGGCATACTGGTCATTGAAGAGATACGGACCAAAATGAGAGTAATATGCCGTGCAACGATAGTTCTCGAACGTGCAATAGGAAACGGGAAAGCAATCAGGTGGGAGGTCTTGCTTCATGAGCTTGACCATTTTGATCGAGCCATTCACAACCACACATTTACTGGTCAGCACCGCCAACATGTCTCGGCGGTAATCTCTTTCAATGGGAATGAAAGGATAATCCAGTTTTTTTATCGCCTCGCTGAGTTCTTTGAACGAGGGTTCCTTGACAAAATTTTCAACAATCCATTGCGTCTTCATAACCAAGAACCTTATCACACTTCCACGGGAAAGTAAAGTACAAAAAAAGGGCCGCTCCGAAGAGCGGCCCGTGAATTTATTGAGTATTGATTATACTCGGTCAGTGTCAGCCACGTAGACCAAACCGTAGAACTCAGGACGCACAATCTTCTTGGCGTAGCGAGTCATTACGCCCCTGCGAGGCGTAAAATTCACTGGGTCATAGACCAGTGGGGTTTGGATGAGTGGGATGTATGGAGCATACACCGCACCGGTTTCGAGGAAGTTATTTCCACGGAAGCCCATGAGGATAATATTTTCCTGCATGTATGGGTTCTTGTAGACTTGGAAGCGACTTGCGAAGCTACCAACACGAGAGACACCCATTGCGAACTTGGCGCTATCGCCATCGGTGTTCACCACGAATCCGGGGATGGATTCGAGGATGGTTGCGACATCTGGTCCAACGACCATGAAGTTAGCACCACCACGGAGGGTCAACTGGTGGATCTTGTTCGAGACCTTTTGGATCTTGTTACCAAGAGTCTGGTACCATGTTGCCTTGGTGTAATATCCACCCGTTCCAGCGGCAGTCGTGTCCTGAATAGCATAGCTATTTTGGCCAGTCTTGACGATTTCACGGTTGAGCACTGCACTCCAACGTTCCTTGTTGATGTTAGGAACATTGTTAATCAGCATGTCGAGGATTTCGAGGTCGATTTCCATGGACACGTACTCGGACAACAGGGCAGTCAATTCTGCTTCTGCGTCAACGCTGTGATAAGCGTTCAAGTCTTGAGCCAATTCTGGAGTCCAGACGGCTTTCAGTTTGCGGGTCTTAGCGACGATTGGTTCGCTCTTGAGTTCCAAGTTGACTTCTGGGATACCGATGTCCTTGTTCAGGCCAGTATCTACGGCGTCAACTGAACGGCCCAAGTTATCTTCAAAGTCACCACGGGACGTATCACGAGGTTGGACTGAGTAGTTAATCGATGCGGTTCCTTGTGTGGTTCCATTAGCGAGACCGGCTGGCCAAGAAAGCAACACTTGAGCCGCTGATGCACTGACAACGAACACAGCTTCCGTTCCACTATATCGAGTGAAACCGGGGAAGTAGGTTACAATGTCATTAGTTAATGGGTTTGATCGGACAGCGAACGAACGAACGGCATTAAAATCAGGAAACGATCCTGATGCAACCGATGATGTCGTTGCCAATCCCTTTGTGGTAACTACCCACAAACGACTTGCAGCAAGCGATGCCGAAAGACTACCGTACACAGGGTCATTGGAATTACCTGAGTCGAAGTTAACATCGGCAAGCGATGCAGAGGAAACAATAACGTTCACTCCGTTTGCGGTTTGATCGTTTACGGTATAGCCGTAACGTCCGGGTCCGTAGAGACCGCCAACAGGAGCATTGGTTGCACCAAGCTTCCATGGGTCGGTTGCGGCGGAGCCAGATACACCACCGAACAACGAGGAGTAGTTCGTGGCGGAATCAGCGGTGAACTGACCGGAGTTCGATCCATACTTGAAGTCCAAGTAGAATACGAGACCCGAGGGCAGGTTCATTGGCTGCACGGAAACGAATTCCTTAGCAGCGATTTCAGCAAATACACGACGGACGAGTGGCAGTGCCACGCCAGCCCATTGTTCAGAGTTCGCAGAAGTTCCAGTGACGGAAGATTCTTCGATCAATTGTTTTGCTTGGTTTTCAAGCAGTACGGCCATATTGTTTTTAGCAATATCATCCTTGAGTCCCTCAAGCAGACCGGTCTTGTCCCACTTGGAGACGAGGCCACGGGTTTCCTGCTTCAAACGAGCTTGTGGATCCAGCGCACTGGTCAACAGTTCTTTTACATTATCCATATAGGTTTATCCTTTTTTGTTCTCTCGCACTTACTTAGTTGTTGGTTTTACTACTGGCGTCTTAATTCCTGCGAGTTTTTGGAATTTGGACACCATTTCGGACTTCGCACTCTCGGCAATGATTTGTCGAGGAGCGGTTCCAGCTACGGGTTTGCTCGCCATGCCTTCGGTGATGTTCTGAACTTTAGCAGAAGAAACGATACGTTCCTTGCGCTTGAAATCAGCACCGAAATTGAGGGACTCAGCGATAACCGCATAGGTCATCTTGACTTCACGAACGTTTTTGGCCAGATCAAACATTTCAACGATCTTCATTTTCTTACCGTTGTCCATGCTGTATTCCTTAAACAGTCTGTTCGTGTAGAGCAGTTTAGCATTCAGCAAGTTGATCTCATTAAGTTGTCCACGGAGGTAGGTCAGAGCTTGCTCTGCCTCATTCAGTTGGGACTTGAGTTCCGTGTTCTCTTTGGTAAGAGCCGGAGTGCTCATGTTGTCTTCATCTACTGGACCTGCATTTGGACGAGTTGCTTCTGTCGCATCATCGCCAGTGGAGGTTTTCTTGGCACCTTCTGGGTAACCGGGAGTAGATCCGCCTGTATTTTCTTTCAATTTTCCACCGGGAGTGGAAAGATTCGTCTTTGTGGCGTTTTTCGCCTGATTTGGACGCTTAGCTGTCGTTGCATCAGCAACTCCACCCTTGTATCCTTCGCCGCCGCCAACTCTGTCCTTGCCTGCGGTTTCGAGATGAGAGGTTGCACTTGCATCGGAAGATGGTTTCTTGTTATCAGAACCAGCGATTCCCGAAGTTCCAACAGGGGCGTTTTCTTTCAACCACGGTGGTTTATTGCCCTTTTCCTTGTCTTCGTCCTCTTCGTCCTCTTCGTTTTTCAAAGATTCCAAAAGTTCATTTACGTCAATTTCTTCGTCCATTCCCTCTTCGTCCTGTGGGACTGGAGGTTGTGGTGCGCCTGCGGCCATTGGATCGCCCATTGGTGCTGGTGCTCCACCTACTGGTGGGGCTCCGACTGGGGGTGCGCCAAGTGGTGCTCCCATTGGTGCTGGTGCTGGGCATGGTGCTGGTGCTCCACCTACTGGGGGTGCGCCTGCGGCCATTGGATCTCCCATTGGTGGGGGTGCGCCTGCTCCACCTAATGGTGGTGCGCCTGCTCCATCTTGTGGGAGTTCGGCTTCAAGTTCACGAATAATTTGTTCAATATCCGTCTCGTTGACTACTGCTTCCTGTTCCAAACCTTGAGTTCCTTGAACGTCTTGGGGTGGAGGAGGGAGAGATCCACCGATAACATCGGCGGTTTCTTCTTCGAGCTTAGGGGTCAACATCGCTTCAAGACGATTTCCAAATGCTTCTTCCAAAGCAGCTTTGGCATTTGCCAGAGCGGTTTGTCGAACAGCTTTTGCGTCGGCGATGGCCTCTTTTAAAAGATTGCTATCCATAGTTGGTTTTTTCCTTACGGTTCTGAACTTATTAGAAGTCCAATGAAGTTACACTTGTTTAGTGTGGCGGCAAAGAGATTGCAGCATTTCAAAATATAAATATGTTTAAAAAAATGAAAACGTTAAAAAAAATCTGGACACTATTTATTTAGTGGTGGAGTCGAGATAAAATTTATGCCAGCCCAAAGTCAAAAACAACGGAAGTTCATGCATACGGTATACGCCATGCAACATGGAAAAATGCCCAAGTCAGGACAAGCAGGACAAGCCGCTACTGACATGGACCCCGGCGATGTCCGAGATTTTCTGATGCAAGAATGTGGACTCCAAGAATGCAACGTCACCGCTAAAAAGCGTATCTTAAGGGTGTTGAAGAGTATGCTGGGACATGATGTTCTCAAAGAGGAAGAACCCTCGGCTCCAAATGTTGTCTCCTCGACCAAAACCTCCCACGGAGATTTTGAACAGACATTGAAGATGTATCGTGGATTTGAATTTACTCCGAAAGAGAACCAAGCGATTCAGAACTTCGATGAAGCCGAACCTTCCGTCCACGACAAATTCAAAGTTCAGTACAGCAAATCAGATGATTTTACAAATAATAGCACGATTGTTGTAAAGAAGCTTCGACAACCAGATGGTAAATATGTTTACACCGCATTGGTTAAAGTGCGTGGAGGCGAGGATCAAGCAGAACAACCACCAGCCGAACCACCCGCTGGTGGACCCGAAGGTGCTCCAGAAGGTGGGGCACCGCCAGAACAATCTTTGAAAGAAGGCGAAGGGGATGAAATTAAAATCATCAAGTCCACGCCAATTGATGGTGTGGGCGGTGAGGAAATTCTAACCAATTTCTTACAGGCGGTTTATCACAATCAGGCATAACATGAAACTAACTGAAATCCTACATACCGTCTCCGAAGAGAAGAAAAAAGGACTAATCAATATCGATGATTGGAAATTTACTCATGCCGACCATTTGAAAAATATGGGGTTTGAATTCGATGGCGACTTTGTGATGTCGCTCAAATCCCCTGAAATCCGAGTTTATAAAAAGAAATTCCCACAAGGCGAGTTCTTTGTGGTCGAATCCGAAGACAATGGATCGAAGCCCTTTCGTGAATTTGAGGAAGTCATCAACTATTTTGATAAGTTCCCCCAACCCGAAATCGATAAGGAAAGAGCGTAAAACCAAAATTTCAACCTATTTATAGACGTATGAATCTACCCAAGACAACCGAATTTTCGCTGAAACAAATCGTTGAAGGCATGGACCAAATCAAATCGCAGATTGGTCAGCCCCAACAAGAAGCTATGACGCCAGAAATGAAACGTCAGCTTAAAGAAATGGCATTGATGTTCAACGAATACGGTACCGCCTTCGAAGGCGAGCAGAAAATCATGGATGCGGCCCAAGCTATCGGAGAGTTTATGAAACTCGCCGAAAATTATGCGGTCAATGAAGGTGGAGATGTTTTCCAAGAAAATATCATCAAACAAAATTTCCAAGAATGTGGCCGCAAGGTTCAACAACTTCAAAAGCTGGCGCAAGAATGCTACGTTCGTAAACAACAACTCGGGGTACTCTTCGATGACATCCGTCACGTTGTCAGCCGCTACTACAAGATTGCTGAACCCGTCCCAACGCCTAATACCGCTGCCCAGACTCCCGCTCCGCAACTTCCAAGCCCACAGGCGTAATGAGTCGGATTAGCCTCAAGTCATTGATTTGTGAGTTAACGCCCGAAGAATGGAAAAAGAAGGGCGAGGAAATCGCCGCTTCACGAGTTCAGCCTCCCGTTCTTACTCCCCAACAGGAAGAAGAAGTCATTCAGCAATTCAAAGCACTTCCTTCAAACAAGAAAAAAGAATACGCATGGTGTATCAAACATCCGTGTGGAAGTTGTGAACAGGAATTCAAAACCGCAAATGTGGGTTCATCGCATGGTTACTGCAAACGACACTTGGCAGACCTTTATGCCATGATGAAAAAACCAGCGCCCACAACATTGAAGGGCGTTGGTTCTTTTGATATGGCGAACTGGTCGCCCGAAGAACAGAAGTTTGCGGAGAAGTTATACGCCGTGGCTAAGGCTCGGCATGAAAGAAAGAAGTCTACTCCTTCAACGCCTGCTCCAACTCCCGAAACGTCTCCGGATTCTTCTCAATCCCGATAAAATCTTTTCCTAACGACTTCGCCACAAGGCAAGTTGTCCCTGATCCAGAGAATGGGTCAAGTACAACCTGAACTGGATACCCACAGAGTTTGATACATGTCTCGGGAAGTTCGGGCGGAAACATATCGGGGTGTGGTTTCTCTTCACTGGAGTTGATGGTGGGATAATCGATATCCCACACGTTCCCCCGACACTTGAGATTTCTCCCGCCCGCAAACCGTTTGGCATTGGTGATGTCTGCATATGGAATTCCGATAGCCAAACGATCCAACTTAGGCATTTCTCCTTTATGAAGCAAGAAAATAAACTCAGTCAAGTTGTTCAGCCGTTTTGACCCTTGAATGGGCTTGTAGTGATTTTTTCGCCAGACGATTGTTTCGTTCAGTTGAAACCCCATGTCAATGGCAATTTGGCAAGTCTCGAAAGGTCGAAACTTATCTTCTGCCAAGTGACCGAAGTTTATGAAAAGAAGTGTGTTGGGTTTGAGTAAACGATACACTTCCCGAAACGCCCCCATCATCAAGTATCGGGACCACCCGTCCTTTTCCTTGTAGGGCGGGGACGTAACACAAAGGTCAACGGAGGACGAGGGTAACTCGCCCATCCGTTGAACACAATCGCCTTTAAGAATCATGCTGCGACTTCGGTAGCTGGTTCTTTATCGGGTTCGATAGCACAGATATTTCCCGTGGTCAAAACAACCCGAACTGGTTCTTTCGTCTTGATCCTGACCTTCTTTTCCTTGAGGTACTTTGACTTGAGACCATCGAAGATGTCCCGCATATTTTGCAGACGACTCTTTTTGGTTTTGGCCGTTTCATTCTGTTCCTTGGCGGCATCGGATATCTTGGATAAAACCAAGGCCGCATCTTCACCCTCTTCTTGCTGTACCACAAAGGCAGTAACAACTTCATCCATTTTTTCCGCCGCCAGCTTGCCACTTGGATCGTTCAGGACGACGATGTATTCATACTTCGGCTTGTCTTCCTTGTTGGCTTCTTTCTCTGCTTGCAACTCAGCAATGATCTGTTCGAGATCCTTGATGATTTGTGATGCGTTTGGGACCTTGCGTTCTTCGAGAACGCCTTGGACTTCTTCAATACTTATTTTGCTCATAGTTTGTTTTTCTTTATTGTTTGTGAACTAAATTGTGGTTTGGGCAATACTTTTTTGAACTCTTTTTTTGCGGTTTTAGAATCTGGCCACTCCCTCTTATCGGAATAAGTTGGCATCCATCGTTCGCATCCACTGGGAGTTGGATGGTTTACCATTTCAATACCAGACCATTTTCCGTTTTTGTGTTGAAATGTAGTAATGTAACGATCTTTTGTTGCTCGCATGGCTTCCGTTTGAAGGCTCATAGTTTGTTTTTCTTTATTGTTTCTCTGACACCCATTAGGATTTTTCCTAAATTGTTTTCGCCTTCACCATCTTCATTAACCCCCCAGTAAACATCACCCCAATGGTTCGTTTCTTCGAGATAGGCATTCTCGGTAGCTAACAACATTTCTTTCAGCGATTGGTTCATAATGAATTTCTGGAGAACCAGAATCGCCATGATGTGATGTTTTTTCTTGGTCCAATCCTTTACGTCGAAATTGGGCGCTTTCTTTCCAAGCCTCTTAGCTTCCGCAGCCGAACACATGGTAAACTCTTGGCGCTTGTTCTCAGGCCATTTGGCAGCTTGGTAGGCGTGTTCCACAGACGGATAATCCAGTCCTTCGTAATGAACCTTGGCGGGGAAGAAATTGGATAAGAACCGGAACGTCCCAAAGAATCCACATACCTTTTCGTCATCGAAAAAAGCATACTCAGGAACTTTGGATTCATCGCCAATCATTTTTTCTTCACCCAATCTTCAAATATCCCATGCCACGCCTCCCACGGCATGAGTTTTTTCTTCCACCGATTTTTAACACAATATTTTTGGAAGTCTTCCCAAACCGAGAAACAGTGCCCCTCAGCATATAAAATCCAGCAGGCATCTTTTAACGTTATATCCTTATGTTGTTGTACCTGATCTTTCAAAACATCGATGGATTTAAGGTATTTTCCCCATCCCGGCTCCATGTCCTCTGCCTCAGCATAGAACTTTTTTGATTTGATATTACTCATTAGTAGGGACAATTCTTACATTTGTGGTGACAGCATTTACCTTGCGATAAAAGATATTCTCGACTCAGTGGTTTTATCGACTGACGGTGTTTAGCCCGCCGAACGTTGGATGCCGAACCAAGCGAGCTTTCTTGGCTTTTTCTTGGTCTTTCCATTTGTGGGTTTTCGTCCATTTGATCCGTTTGAGTGCATTTCGATACGGGCTGATCGCTGCGTGAATAGACCCAAATTCTTGTTTGGTATAAGGAACGTAAGTTTTAGTTCCATCCGGAGCTATATCAGTATATCCTCGGGAGACTTCTCGATGAATAGACGCCGACATTTCAGCGCCCACATAGTTCGGTCTGAATCGTTCTCTGGTCATTTATGTCCTTGGAGTCTGATCATGCAAGTTCCAGATGAGCATGGCACAGGCTGCAACATCGACCATATCACCGTTTTCATAGTTTGTCAAGAGCTTTCGCTTCAATGCGGTCTCAATGGTGGCGTCATCCCATCCCGTGTAACCAGCTTGGAGTTTTTCAAAAATCTTTCCGCCCATTTCTTTGGCAAATGCATCGAGCAATGCCCCCAACGCTTCTGCCTCAGCCGCCTTCTTGGCTTCTTCTGTAACGAAATCTGTAGCTTTGATCATGGTGCTAATTCCTCTTGCTTCAACTCGTTTTGAAAAGACTCCCACCCATACATCCAAAACAACCATTTGTATTTATCATCAATATGTTTTGGGGCACTTTTGGGTTCACCATTATATGCCGCCCAATATCCCATTTGAGAATATTCATACAAAGCGTCTAATTCCTCCCATGTAAATTTCGATTCATTTGTTATGGGGTCTTTGAACGATTTCGAAAACTCATCCAGCTTTGCTTTCAGTTTTTCTAAAACGATCATAAAAAGGATTACCTCCCTGCTTGAGAGAGGTAATCTTCGCTAAGTCTGTGATAGAGG
>Ga0315289_10011728_pt1 | contig 12399 bp, 10 predicted proteins | sample YL17G11_40_MG_FD_203452 | JGI IMG/M metagenome (GOLD analysis project Ga0315289, IMG submission 203452) | Sediment microbial communities from Yellowstone Lake, YNP, Wyoming, USA - YL17G11_40 | ecosystem: Environmental > Aquatic > Freshwater > Lake > Sediment | place: USA: Wyoming | collected...
TGAGCATTAATCTTGTTTCCCTTTCTGGAACTTATAACATACATGCCATAGCTTATCGGGTACAAAGCTTTGAGATCCATCTCGTGTCCTCCCTTTTTGAAATTCTTCTAGAGAAGCTCCTTTTCGCTGGTTTCAACTGCCTGTTTCAACTGAGCGGCAAGCTCAGGCGGCAAGCCTTCGATATCGACATGCAGGAAACCCCTCACTATTGTCGCGGTGGCCTCATCGCGCGTAAGGCCACGCGCCATGAGATACTCTACCTCCTCTTCAGCAATCTTGCCCACCGCTGCTTCGTGTGAAAGGTCTACACCTGCGATCTCCCCCCTGAGTTCCGGGATGGCGTGAATGATACCTTTCTCCGAGAGAATCAAACCCCGGCATTCCAGGTGCCCCTTAACGTTGGGAGCACTGCCCGCTATATAGCCTCTGGATATGATAGTGCCCCCCGTAGTAATAGTTCGTGCTATGACCTCAGCCCGGGAGCCTTTTGCCTCGAGGAGCACCCTGGAGCCGGTGTCCAGGGTTGAGCCTGGGGGAGCGACAAGAATAGTGTTAAACCTGACAATAGCGTTTTCGCCGACGCACCGGGCTACAGGGTACATCTGGAGTGTACGTACCTGCTTCATATTGACATAATTACTAAGGAAGACCCCACCTTCCTCAACTATGGCGCCACTGCGGGGGCGAACGGCTATTTCTGGAGCCCAGTTATGAATCATGGTGAAAGTCAGCTTCGCCCCACGTTTAATGTAGAACTCAGAGACACCGATATGTAGCCCTGAGGCTGTCATGGGGCTGGTAGCGCAGCCAGTGATAATGTGCAACTCTGAGTTCTCCTCGGCGATAATGATATTATGCACCTTTTGCGCCAGGTTCCTATGCGCAAGGTAAAGACATGCCTGAACAGGGTGGATAGCCTTCGCGCCGGGGAGAGACCTTATAAAATAGCCATTATCTAGATAAAGCTCGGTATGAGCAGTGAACTTGTCGGCATCCACGCTTACCGCGCGCCACCAGTAGTCTTTAAGCCAGTCATAGGTCTCCAGCGCCTTCTTGATGTCCATAACCTCCAGCCCCTCCTGGCTTGAGGAGCTATGGACCACAGAACGATCTATCTGGACAAAGGTTCCTCCCCTCTGGCTCGATTCGTCCAGGGTAACCCCCACCTCCATCATGCGCTTCTTGTCCTGGGCTGAAAGCTGAGATGGCTTCTCCTGGTAAGGATGTTCCTCAGCGCTCGAGGAATAGGAGGTTATGTCGATATCCTCGCCTATAGCTGGCTTCTTATCCAGTGCCTTTTCGGCTAACTCCCTGGTTTTCTTGGATCTTATAACTCTTTCTGACACAGACACTCTACGCATCCCTCATAGCCATTTTGTTTTATAGAATCTAAAACCTCCAGAGCATCCCGCTCACAGGGGATCGTTCCGTTTAAAAGGACATATCCTTTACTGGCATGAACATAGTCCAGGATATGGCCAGTATGTGTGATGATCAAGCCAGAACGCGTCCGCTGGCGCTGTAGGTGCTGCCCCAGGTCTTTCTGCAAAAGTTCGTTTATCATCTGTCCTATCAGGCCCATATTCACCAGGTCGACTCCGGACTCCGGCTCATCTAGGAGAACTAGGTCAGGGTTCTGAGCGAGGAGCTGTAAGAGTTCCGAGCGCTTAATCTCACCACCGGAAAACCCGTAGTTTATATCGCGGTCCATCAGCTCGCCCATCTTCAATCTCTCCGCCATCTTACCGACAATCTCTCCGTCTCCCCGGGGACCCAGGCAGGCGGTGACCACATCACGTGTTTTGACCCCACGCACTATCGGTGGGCGCTGAAATGACATGCCAATGCCCATACGCGCTCGTTCATCCAAAGATAGCCTGGTTATATCCGTACCTTTGAATATAATCTGCCCTTTAGTCACCCGATAGCGGGGGAAACCCATTATCGTCATCAACAGAGTGGTCTTACCCCCGCCGTTGGGGCCGAAAAGGGCGTGGGTCTCACCGGCACCTATTGATAGATTAACATCGTGCAGAATTTGTTTGCCTTCCACAACCACGCTTAAACCTTTGATTTGCAGCATATCCTCCTCCTATTCAACCCCATCTCTTCACTATAAACCTTTTATCTTATATCGTCCCTTCCAAGTCCCGCAATTGCTCGCGATTTCCGATGACAATCAACTGGTCTCCAAGCTCTAGCAACATCTCATCCGATAAACTGGTAAAAAGCGTGCCATCCTTCTTTCTCACCGCCAGGGCAAATATTATCTGTAGAAAACGTCGCAAGGGACTCATCGTAAATACTTCTATAGAATAGCCATATTACATTCTAATAGCAACCTCCTTGCCACCGAATGCAGGAAGCATCACAGCAACAAGACGCAACTAGGCAGTTATCATCGCAGAAACAACTGTTATCTGCCTTCCCACTGCTTAGTTAAGTCAGCTCTTCACAAAGATTATGAATTCCCAACAGTGCCTTTACCTGAGACGAGCCTCCGCCGCACCCCAGTTGATGTTATTGAAAAAGGCTTCGATATAGTCCGCTCGTTTCAGCCCGTAGTCTATCATAAAGGCATGCTCAAAAACATCGAGCACCAGGATTGGGGTACACCCTGCGGGATGGCCGGTATCATGCTCATTGATCCACTGATTTATCAGTTTACCGGTCAGGTTATCCTGATAAAGGATAGTCCAGCCGATTCCCCGCATGGTGCCAGTGCCCCTGAAGTCCTTTTCCCAGTTTTCATAGCTGCCGAACTCGTCAGCCAGCTTCTTGCCCAGTTTACCTGCCCTGTTGAGCCCTCCCTTGCCACCGAGGTCCTCAAAATAGTATTCATGTAGCCGCATTCCATTGAATTCCCAGCCTAACCGCCGTTTGAGTTCGGCATATTCAGGCGTCCCGACCTTGCCATCCTTAAGCATGGCAGCGAGGGTATCCAGCACCTTATTTGTGTTAGTCACATAGCCCTGGTACAAAGTAAAATGATTGTTGAGTAAAGTATCGCTGAAACCCTTCATCCCGATTAAGCTTTTGTAGTCCTTAGCAGTATACGCCATTTTTACCTCCTCCTAATTGTTATTGCCCTTTTGGGCTCACGTTTCTTAAAACAGCAACTCTCAGCTTCATTTATTGAGCAGTTCCATATCCTGCCCGCAGCAGACCAGAGTACCGCCACCAACCTTGGTCACTGTCACCTCGTTACCGCAGACGTTGCACCTGTACTTTTCGCCCACCTTCTTGACTGCCATCTCGCTCACCTCCTTTTATTCCTGCAATGGTTACAAATTGGGATTTCCATCAACTATTTCAGAGACCTTTTTTGACGTCCATAAGCTATCTCAGATGAGATTTCTCTTCTTCGATTATTTTGCTCACTACCTTACGCTCCGTACGGCGAACCATGACTTCCATCTCAATATAAAACAGGATTGAGTCTTTTTCTGCTCCCATGGCAATTTGAATTGCCTCAGCATCACTATTTACCTTCCGTGCCATCTTGAGGATAACCTTGTCATCGGTAAAAATAAGTGAGTCTACCAGCGCCTTCAGGTAGAGGTTGTACTCTTCAGTATATGTCTCTGGTGGTTTGTACTCACCCACCGAACCCAGCATCTTCTGGAAGATCGCAGCATGTTCTCTTTCCTTGTCAGCCAGATATTTATAGGTACCCCGAGCCCCGAGATTCTTAGTAGAGTCAGCCAAGGAATCGTAGAAAATTGCTCCGTTCTTCTCAATCCCGATAGCGACTTCGATAAGCTCTCTACCCGAAAAGAATACACCCATCTTACCGACCTCCTCAAAGCCTTTGCAAATAATAGTAACACACTGACCATAATATCAAGCCAGATATGAAGAAGTCATAAAATGAACGCAGAAAAGCTTAAAAAGTTATCACATTTAACCCGATAAGCGAATCTAGTTTGACAGCCCGTCAGCACAGGGAGATAATTAGCTGGTAACTTCGGTTGTCAAAAGCCCTTGACAAACCTTCACCAATCCTGTAAGAAAGTGGCACACTAAATCATGGCGATTCGAGACGCAATCAATTCTCCGCTTCTCAATCTGTTCCCGGCAACAAGCAAGGCGATATCTCAGAGAGCCGAAAGGCGGTAACAAAGTGTCTCACCGGATGAAAAGGGTTGTCCTGCCGTTCACAGCTATAATAGGGCAAAGTAAACTCAAGCAAGCTCTAGTGCTGAACGCCATAAACCCCAGCCTCCTCGGGGTTCTGGTCAGGGGTGAAAAAGGGACAGGCAAGTCCACCGCCGTCAGGGCTTTGGCAGACCTTCTGCCCGAGATAGATGTGGTCAGGTGTCCGTTTAACTGTAGCCCCCACAACCCCTCCCTTCAATGTAATACCTGCAACATCAGGTACATGGCCGGTGAGGAACTTCCCACAGTACGGAGGAAGATAAAGGTAGTAGAGCTGCCTTTGGGAGCCACTGAGGATAGAGTGATAGGGACATTGGATATAGAGAAGGCGTTAAGAGAGGGAATAAAGACTCTGGAGCCGGGGATCCTTGCTGAGGTTAACCAGGGCATTCTGTATATAGATGAAATCAATCTGCTCGACGACCACTTGGTAGATATTCTGCTTGATTCCGCTGCCATGGGCGTGAACATTGTAGAAAGAGAGGGCATCTCTGTTTCACACCCTTCCAAATTTATCTTGGTAGGAACTATGAACCCGGAGGAAGGAGAAATACGCCCCCAGCTCTTGGATAGGTTCGGGCTATCGGTAGATGTCAAAGGGATAAAGGATGCTAAGGAAAGAATTAAAATCATAAGGGTGGTGGAGGAGTTCGAGAATGACCCAGAATCATTCTCCAAGAAATATGAAAAGGAGCAAGAGAAACTCAGGCAGAGGATACTGAAGGCGAGAGAGCTTCTTAACGATGTCAAGATTCCAGAAGACATTCTTAAGACCATAGCCAAGATCTGCCTTGAATTCGAGGTGCATGGACATCGAGCTGATTTCCTGATCGCCAGGACTGCAAAGACGATAGCCGCTTACAACCAGAGGAAGAATGTTGCTGAAGAAGATGTGAAGGAAGCGGCGGAACTGGTCTTGCCTCACAGAATGAGGAGGATGCCTTTTGAGGAACCGAAACCAGTGACAGAAAAGATCGAGCGTATTATTCGGCAGAGGAAAACCCCTTCTAGCCGAAGCGGGAAGAGCGAGCAGGGTAATGGCGAGTCTGGAGGCACTGATGAGGACGGAGAGACTGATTTCGATCCTCAAATGGATGGGCGACTAAGGGCGATTAAGAAAACCTTCGACATCGGAGGGCGAAAACAGGCTGAAATAAAGTTGCCCAAGGACAAAAAACAGAGGTCTGGTTCGGGAAGAAGGACTCGAACCCTGAGCACTCACAGCGGGAAATACGTGAAGTCCAGGATTCCGGAGGGGAAAACCACCGACATCGCCATAGATGCCACAATCAGAGCTGCTGTAGCGAGAAAAGGTGACCTGAGGATAGAGAAAGAGGACCTCAGAGAAAAGGTCAGGGCAAAGAAGGTCTCTTCTGTCATCGTCTTCGTGGTCGATGCTTCAGGCTCGATGGCAGCAATGCGGGGGATGGAGATGGCAAAGAGATCCGTCCTGGCTCTTCTCGAGGATTCCTATCAGAAAAGGGATAAAGTGGGCTTCATTGCTGTTACAGGAGACAAAGCTGAAGTTATGCTAGCCCCCACCTCAAGTGTGGAGTTAGCTGTAAAGTGTCTCAGGAAACTCCCCACCGGAGGAAAGACCCCCCTCTCTGACGGCCTCTACAAAGGCCTTCAAGTCTTGAAAACTCAGCTCTGGAAGAGCAGGAACATAATCCCCATCATGGTGCTCGTCTCCGATGGAAGAGGCAATGTGCCACTGGGAACAGATGTGAGGAAGGAGCTTGTCTCCATCGCTAACGAGATCAAAAGGCAAGGCATACACCTGGTGGTCATAGACTCTGACGATGATTTTCTTAAACTGGGATACAACAAAGAGATCGTCGAAGCAAGCGGTGGTGCATACTATAGACTGGATGAACTGGATTCCAAGAAAGTTGTTGATGTGATCAAGGCGCTCCCAATATTCGAAGAAAAAGCGAGCCATCGCGCTGATGTAGATGACCTATGAAAAGGAAAGACTCTATACTGACCAAAGAGGAGCGAGACGTCCTCGTCCTAGTTGCCCGGGGTATGACTAATGAGGAGATTACGGAACGTCTCCATATATCCACCAATAAAGTGAAGATGTTTCTACACCAGGCATGTGTCAAACTGAAAGCACACAACAGGATCGAAGCAGTTTTCTTCGCCCTGAGGCATGGGGACATGAACCTCCGTGAAGTCTTTTCCTTAAATGAACTAGCAGATCTGCTTGCCTCTTTAGGACCCGAGGCAGTTGGAACTATAGCCCAACTGGTGAGCCGAAAACCCGAGCATGGGCGCCTATCCACTGACGAAAAACAGATTCTGAATTTGGGAGGAAAACAAGACACCATATTAACGAAGAGAGAGCAAGACGTCCTTATACTTGTTGCCCATGGACTGACGAATGAAGAAATCGCCGACAAACTCTGTACATCAACCAGCACAGTGAGGTCGTTCCTGTATCAGGCGTGCGCCAAGCTGAAAGCACGCAACAGAGCCCAGGCGTTTATCTCAGCAGTAAAGCAAAGGGCCATCAATGTTGGTGAGGTTTTCTCTCTCGATGAGCTAGTGGAACTGCTTGCCTCGCTAGGGCCCGAGTCGGTAGAGACGATATCCCGGCTGTTAAGACAAAAGCTTGAGCAGGAGCGTCTACCCTCAGGTATCTAATAGATTATCCACATATATAGGAAAACCAAAGCAATCTACTACAAATGCTTCAGATGTATTGTAAGTAATAGGGCAGGTATGCCGTGCCTTATTACTTTTTCTCTGCCTGTATTCTCCTGTTGTTTCCAAGAAAGTGTCAAGGGACAGTGCGAAAAATCAGACAAAAGTTGGGCAGATTTACTTGACGGAGAGTGTGTGACACAGTAATTTATCCCTATGATTCAGGAAAGGAGAGGCAACCATGAAAAGTAAATTCGACGTACTCATCATAGGAGGAGGTCCCGGAGGTCTATCTATAGGGAGCCTATTAGCCAAAGAAGGGGTATCCTCAGCGATTATAGAGAGGGAACCTACCCTTGGGGGGCGATATCGCGCTGTCAATTTCCACGGCTGCCGCTCTGATAATGGTGTTCGCATGCCCACGGCATTGGTTCGCACACCCAAGGAAACCTACATGTATAAGTTCTTGTCTTATATGGGATTCCCTCCAGAAGCCAAGGTGGTAGATTGGACTATGGGGAAGGTCAGTAAAGACAACCCCAACAGGACCGAATATTTTTCCATGGACCCGAAGAAGGGGGTAGAGAACTTCTTTGATTTTTTTGCTTTTGGCAGCGGCCTACCTATGGAGAAACCATCGAGGCAGGCGCTTATGAAAGCCTTCCGTATTATGGAAGACACATCTGAAGAGGAATGCCGTAAGCTGGTGAACGTAACCTTTGCTAGCTGGATAGAGAAAAATATTGAAGACCCAATTGCTAAGGCGGTTCTCGAGCTGGCCGCCCCCCTTATGGGTGCCCCTGCCACAGTCGTTAATTACGGAGCGTTTGCCAACGTCATGGGTACTTTCCCGCGTGTTGGAGCCCTTCTATTCTGGTATCCCAAGAAGGGGAATATGGAGGATATGGTCATAACCCCTTTGACCAATTATTACAAAGACCACGGGGGAAGAGTGCTAACGAATAGGAGAGCCAGAAGTATTTTGATAGAAAATAAAAGGGTGAAAGGGGTTGTTGTTCAGAATAATATAACAGGTTTCATAGAAGAATATAGCGCTCCGGTTGTTATATGCGCAATCCCTATCTTCGAAGCGGTAGCAAGAAACATCCTTAGGTCTGAATTCCTGACAAAAGACTGGGCCAAAGCTATCGAGTTATGCGCAAAGCTATCCTACGAAGACCTGACCGGATTCTATCTTCTTCGAGAGGAGGTTATCCCCAGGAAAGGCCCTGGCTGGGTACATATCTTTGATGTTGACTATGGCCTCCCCACCTACGTGGGAGACTGGTGCGTGGGATCGCTTTATAATGCTGTAGAGCCGCCAGGAAAGCAACTTATTTACTCTTATATCCCTGGTGGGCTTCCCGATACCACCTTTGGGCTTACCACCCCTATGGACGTGGTTAAGGAAGCGAATAGAAGATGGGAAGAGGCTGTGGAAAAGGTATTTCCTGGTTTTGCCAAAGCTATCGAATTCAGGGGAATGACTCTCCAGCTCAACTGGGGGAGATATTCCTGGGCTGCGGTCCCCACGGAGATCGACATGCAGTCGCCCAACATACGTGGCCTTTATTTTGGAGGCGATACAATTAGGTCTGTAACCAGTATGGTCTCTGACAAGATTTATCAGATGGTCTTCCCTCTATGCGAAAAAATCACGAAATATCTTCGATCTTGAAATCGAAGCCTCTGAATATGCGGATGGGAGGTACACATGGCTGACGCAAGGTACGATGCAGTGATAATAGGAGGGGGTAAAGAAGGCCTGGTTATGGGCTGTTACCTGGCCCTCAACGGCATGACAGTGGGCCTCTTCGAGCAGGGTAACGAGCTGGGCGGTGCTGCCTGCACTGTTCCCACGCCGGCATCCGGCTTCCGTGGCAACCCCCATGCCGAGATTTGCGCCTTCTGGATGAGCCCGGCATACTACGACTTCAATCTCGGCGAGAAGGGGCTGAAGTTCATCTTCCCCGAAGTAATGATGTCCAAGATATTCCCCAATGGTAAATGTATAGTTGTCTATCGAGCCTTGGATTGGAACGAGGAACTGGGGACAGCCCTCCCCAATCAAGCAATCATCGACAAGAACCTCAAGGAACTGGAGCGCATATCGCCCAGGGATGCCGAGAGGGTATCAAAGGCATTGGACAAGAAGCTGTATAACTGGATGTACTCACACGGCCAAACCCTATTCAACCCTCCTCCCCTCCCTGGGGAAACCGATTATATAGCAGACCTGTTGAAAGACCCGGAAGGCGGCATCGACCCCAGGTATCCCTTCATGACCGAGTACGAAATAGTCTGCGACCTCTACGACAGCCCGGAAATGAGGTCTTTTGCTATGCAGTGGCAGCTTATGAATGGAATAGCGCCTGGCGATGTTGCCCCACCCTTGCAGGCTTTGTTGCCCATGCCATCCTTTGCCGGCCTCCAGGCTTTTGCCATAGCTGAAGGCGGCTTTCACAACGTTGCCCATGCCCTTCAGAGGGCCTTAAGCGAGCAGGGCGGTAAATTCTTCGTGGGAGCCGATGTCGACGAAGTGCTGGTAAAGAACAGTCGTGCCTGCGGAATCAGGCTGGCCGATGGCACCGAGATCGAAGCTAAAAAGCTGGTGATCGACACTGCCGAGATCAAGCAGACTGTCAGAAGACATCTCCGTAACGTTCAGATAGACCCGGAGATTCGAAGGAAAATCGATAACATAATGACAGACAGGTCACAGCTCTTCTGGGGGCATATAGCCTTCCACGAACTGGCTCAGTATAAAGCTGCCGATTGGAATCCTGACTGCGGCAAAGCCCGCCTGGTATTCCTGGGTGATGCTGATATTGAATACATGTACACACACTATGGCTACCAGATGCATACCCTGAGGCCAGGCCGATGGCCAGAAAGAACGTATATGTATGAACTTACTGCCACTCAGTGGGACCCCAGCTATGCACCTCCAGGGAAGCATGTCGCCTTGGTAGGGGAGGGACACCCTCCCCCCGCCAGCTACCTGACTGAGAAAGAATGGATACAGGTGAAGCGAGAGGTAGGAGACCGCTTGATAAAGGAGTGGCAAAAGTATGCGCCGAACATGACCTGGGATAATGTGATAGCTGTCAACATCCCCACACCCTATGAATATTCGCAGAAAAATCCTAACTGGGTAAACGGTTGCATGTATACATCGAATCAGAGTCCCAGCCAGTGGTGCAATTTTAGGCCCATCCCGGAGTTCGCCCAGTACCAGGTTCCTGGGGTAGAGGACTTCTGGATGGCCTCAGGCTCCCAACATTGCGGCGGCGTTGGGACCCTTGGTTTCTCTGCCTACAACTGCTATAAGCGTATCTCGCAGCGTCTGGGACTGAGAAAGCCCTGGGAGGAAAAGGGACGGATGTTCTAGAGCTTGTATGCTGGGAAATGCAGAGGGGCGAAGCCCTCCTTCCCAAGAAGGACTGGGGGTCCGGGGGTATCCCCCAGTTCCTCTTCTCCCCCAAGACTGGGGGAGCCAGAAGGGGTTGAAAAGAGATTAATAGCCAACGGTGATATTCCAAGGAAAGCATATAACCTCCAATTGTGGTAAAATGTCGACAGCAAAGAAATCCTAGTTTTAGGCAAACAGAGGAGGAGCCAGATGTTGAAAGATAGAAAGGAAGTAAGAGAAGTCTTCTCATATCCCCTTCTCAAAGCCATGGCTCACAGGAGAACCCGCAGGTTCCCCCTCGGCTGCAAGATGGAAGAGGGAACGCTTCAATATGCCTCCAAGAATCCGCCGGTGCCCCTGAACGATATAGAGACTGCGATCCTCTGCTGGGCTGGCGCAGGGATAACAGGGCTTATCGCAGCCGATATGCCCACTAACGATGTGCAGGGGAGCATGTTCACCAGTTGGATAGGACGGACTACCCCTTACGCGTGCAATGTACATAATATGAAACTCTTCTTCACAAACGATAAAGGTCTCTTTGTCTACGACCCCAAAGAAGCCACCAAAGCTGTGGAGATTGAAACGGAGGAGGATTGGGACAAGATTGCCAGGTATTTCCAGCGGGATACGGTCAAAATCTCCGAAGGTAGATTCGCTCTGATACCTGATGCTCTGGTGAGGATAGTTCATTGGAATACCAACAAGCCCGGCACCACCCTGTTCATGCCCATACTGGAGATTTCGGAGGAGTATCTCGATGCCGTGATCACCGTGTTCATGGGAGAAGGGTACAAGGTATTCGATGACATCAAAGGAACAGGCCCAGCAGGGATAAAGAAATGGATTGACAATGGGACATTGAAGGGGACTGATGTCCCCCTCTCCTCTATGGAATATACTATATTCCTGGGCAATCTCGCTCCCCTGTTTCATGCGTTACAGAACATACAGTTGACGGCCGAAGCCATGGGACTTGGCTCGATTGTGATGACTGGGTACATAGGGATATTGGCGCTACAATCTCTGGGTTTTCGCTACAGTACGGCAAAGGAGGGCTCCGGCGCCATGCTGGGCATGAATCCCATGGGCATGGACGGAATCTTCGAAAGTTACCAGCCGCCATACTACAAGACCATGAACGATGCCGTAGATGCCTTCCTTGAGAAAAAGTTCGGCAGCAATGGCATGTATACACCCGGCTACAAAGGGCTGGTGCCTTTCAGTAAGAATTGGAAGAAGGTTCAGCCAGGGTACCTGGTGCCGAGCAAGAAGGTCATTCAAATTACCAAGGATTACTGTAACTACGTATTCGACACCTACGGGAGATTTCCTGCTACTTTTGATACAATAGTGATGCCCGAATGGCTGCAGGTTCACCATCTGGAGCAAGAGTTTTATAATAAATATGGGCTGGACAAGCTTTTGAATGAGACCCAAAAGAAGCATATGGGGCTGTGGCATAAGCAGTCAAGCAAATCAAAGTAAGTCGTTTACTGATGGGAAGTTCAGAGGGGCAAAGCCCTTCTGACGTGGGATTTGGGGGTATCCCCCAACATCAAATTTCCCCCAAGATTGGGGGATACAGGGGATTGAAAAATGATTAGTAAACGCTCTCTCACTGAAGCCAAAGAAAAAGAGCGTCTCGAGGAAATAACACTCTAGCTTGAGATTGATAAGATACGCTCTATACCATCGGAGAGTGATTCTTATCAGTTGAGAAGGGGGCAGGAATGTACGGAGCACATGGGAAAATCCTGAGGGTTAATTTAGCGAAGGGACATATTTCACATGAGGAGATCCCTCAAAGCCTGTTTGATAAGTTCCTGACAGGCGCTGGGCTGGCAACCCACTATCTTTATCATGAGGTTCGCAAGGGGACCGACCCTCTGGGGTCTGAGAGTGAGCTCATACTTATGACCGGGGCATTGACGGGGACTACAGCTCCCAGCACCGGAAGATTCAACTGGGTTTTCAAATCCCCATTGACCGGCCTTTGGGCACAATCTAATTCAGCCGGCTTCTGGGGGGTAGATTTTAAGAAAACAGGTTTCGACGGAATCATATTTCAGGGCATCTCATCAAAACCTGTCTATCTGGTGATTGAAGAGGATAAGGTTGAACTCAGGGATGCAAAACACCTGTGGGGTAAGAGCGTTTTCGAGACTACAGAGCTGATA
>Ga0315289_10011729_pt1 | contig 12399 bp, 11 predicted proteins | sample YL17G11_40_MG_FD_203452 | JGI IMG/M metagenome (GOLD analysis project Ga0315289, IMG submission 203452) | Sediment microbial communities from Yellowstone Lake, YNP, Wyoming, USA - YL17G11_40 | ecosystem: Environmental > Aquatic > Freshwater > Lake > Sediment | place: USA: Wyoming | collected...
ACGAGAGTGCCTTCTTCCTCTTTCTCAGCACCACAGAAGGGTTGCCGCGCATGCCCATCGAAGCCATGCTTTCCGGAAGTATCGTTCTCGGTTACTGTCAGGGCCCGCTGGCGGAACTCCTGCGGCCCGACAACTCCTTTGCCGTCGCGAAGGATGACACGTTGTCCCTGGTCGCCAAGCTGGAGGAGGCGACGGAGTTGCTTCTGCGGGACCCGGCACGGCTGCGCGGCAAGAGTGAGGCAGCCCGGAAAACGGCGAGTGAATACTCGCGTGAACGAGAGGAGAACAGCTATATGGCTTTCTGGAGAGACGTGTTGCGAGGGGAATGACAGCATCCATGGGACGAGGTACCTAGATACCGTGTGTGTATGTGCGCGCCTGACCAGACAAATCAGGGAGAGCCTTGTCCTAGCCCAGGAGGGGATGACCGGATTCTCCTGCATCGAGTCATAAACGGCAAAGACATGGCAGCACTCGGGGCTCTGTACGCGGCGTACTACGCACGGCTGGAGCACTACATCACACGGCAATGCGGCGGGACACTCGATGCACAGGATCTGGCACAGGACGTTTTCATTCGGCTTTTGGAGACCCATGCCCGGTACGAGATCCAGCGGCCCACACACGCGTACCTCCTGACCGTGGCCAAACGTGTCGTAGCACAACACAGGCGTAATCAGGTGCGGCGGAGACACCGCCTCGCGCTCGCGTCCATTCCAGAAGATCCTGTCGATCCCCATGGGCAGAACCGTGGCGAATGCCTCGACGACACAGCCTGGCAGGAATTCCGTGGAGTGGTGGAGGACACCATCGTTTCGTTGACTCCCAAGGCGCGCGAGGCAATACGGCTTCGCTTCGTCCAGGGACTCTCCACCGTGGAAGCCGCCCGGGTGGCCGGCTGCTCGATCAACGCGTTCTATTCCCGTCTGGAAAGGGCGCTGCGCTCGCTGCGACGCAGGCACGGGGACCGCCGGAAGGAGGAGTGACTACCCACACCTGCGAGTGCGCCGGGCCCAGGAAAATCGTCATACGCAACTAGGCCGCGCAGAACAACTTGCAGCAATTGTCGGGCACAGTGACAGATAGGGTGCCGAATTCTGCTGTGCCTGCGCATTTATTAAGACAGAGATCAGTACTGCGACGACACGATAACAAGGAAAATGCTGGGTAGTCGCGACGCGACCGCCAACCGTCGGGGAGAGAGTCCGTGTGCGGCTCGAACAGACGTGCGGCGCCTTCCTGGAGAGCCCGCCGCGCCTGGAGACATTGAGGAGCCAACCACTGTTTTTAACCGAGGAGCAAACCCATGAGCGAGCTGGAAGTACCCGCAGCGGAAAAGGCAACTGCCGCCAGCAATCCATCCGTCGGGGGCGAAACAAAGGACCTATGCCTAGGTCGCTGGCGTCTCAAACCCAACATTGTATTGCGCGTGGAGGAAGACGGCGCGATTCTCTTCGACCCGGACACCGACGCGCTGACCGTGGTGAATCCGACCGCCAGTGCTCTTCTGCAGCACGGGCGTGATCGGATCTGTTTTGACGAATGGGTGGAGGCCCTGCACGCGCACTACGGGCCAACGGTGGATGTGGAGCGCATCCGGGGCGATGTACGAGCGTTCCTGGGTAGTATTGCCTTTTTCGCGGAGGCCTGCGATGGCACCTGTGGCTAAGATTCCGTCCGGCCCTCAGAATGTGTCGTTGATGATCACGCGTCGCTGCAACCTTCACTGTCTGCATTGCAGCGCGGCGCCGGAGCAGTTCCTCCGCGACGATATGACCACGAAAGAGATTCTCCACGTAGTCGAGGAGTTGGCCGCGTGCCAAGTCTTTCGGGTCATCGTGACCGGCGGGGAGCCCTTGCTGCATCCGGACTTCTTCACGATCGTCAACGCGATTGCCCGGCAACCCATACGAATGCAGATCAACACGAATGGCACTTTGGTCACCCCGGAGACGATTCGTCGCCTCCAGGCACTGCCGCGTCGTCCGCGCGTCCTGGTCAGCCTGGATGGCATCACGGCCCCGACGTATGACCGGGTGCGGGGGCCGGGCCGTTTTGAACACATGAGGAGGGGCATCCGCCTGTTGATCGAAGGCGGCTTCCATGTCGCGCCGTTTGCCGTGATCAGCCGGGTGAACTTCCGCGAGCTGCCCGCAATCGCCGAGTTCGCCCACTCCCTCGGGACGGGGAGCATCAAGATCGTGGAGCCGGTCGCCTGCGGACGAGCGCCGCAGCACGCGGCGGAAATGGCCCTGAAAGCGGAAGAGCTTCCGGAACTGCTCGAGCTGGTTCTGCTGGTCGACAAGCAGCATCCCGGGCTCCTGAACGGGGGCTGGCTGGAAATGGCCCGGTTCTATTGCGAGTTCCGCGACGGCAAGGTACCGAATCCGGGCGGCAACCACCGGGTCTTCACGAACTGTGGGGCGGGGTGGTTACAGGTGGCCGTTGCTTGCGACGGGACCGTGACCCCTTGCGAACTGGCACACACGTACCGCTGCGGCAATGTGCGCGATCAATCCTTTCTGGAGATCTGGCGGAATTCCCCCGCGCTGAAGGCGCTATGCGAATGCCGGGGGATGCCTCTGAAACAGGTGCGCGGCTGTGAAACGTGTGGTTGGCAGCACGTCTGCGCAGGGCCTTGCCCGGCGGGCGGGTTCACCACGTTTGGGGTTTGGCCCGCCGCCGACGCGGTCTGTCTGCGAAGGCAGATCGGAACTCTATTGCAGGGCACGACTGTGGTGCAAGAGAAAGAGAAGGTGTGCTAATGGAGACCGGAACACGGCGTGAACCCTTGTTGACGACACTCCTGATCTACCCGACGAGCCGCTGCAATCTGAAATGCCGGCACTGCTATTTTGCCCCTACCTACGAGGCTCAGCCGGGCAACCGGGCGGACGAAATATCCTACGAGCAGATCTGTCGGGCGATCGATGACCTGCTGCCCTTTGGCTTAGACACCTGCAAGCTGTCCGGCGGCGAGCCGTTTCTGCGCGAAGATGTCATGGGCATCTGCTGTTATGCGGATTGCCGGGGCCTCGGTGTCATCATCGAGACGAATGGTACGCTGGTGCAGAAGCACCAGGCGGACGTGCTGGCGCAACTGCGCCGCAAGCCGTTCGTTTCCGTGAGCATCGATGGGGCCACGGCCGCGACGCACGAAGCGCTGCGAGGGGTGCCCGGCAGTTTTGAGGCGGCGCTGCAAGGTCTGGCGCATCTGGTGGGCGTCGGCCTGAATGTGCAGGTCATCGCCGCGGCGTACGAGGGCAACAAAGGAGAGCTTCCTCAGATCATGGACTTGGCCGCGGCCAAGGGAGCCAAGTCATTCAAAGTCTGTTTCGTCAATCGGGTAGGACGGGCCCGCAACCTGTCTCTGCTCGGCCGCGACGAGGCCCTGGCCCTGGACGCGCAGCTCACGGCGCACGCCCGGCAGGCAGGCATTCGCTACTGCAGTTCCATCCCGGTGGGCTTGAAGAGCGCGAGGGAGATCCTCGACACCTGTGCCTTGAACGGCCGCTGCAACGTTAACTCCACGCTGGGACTTCTCGCCGATGGGACGATCACGATTTGCGGCATGGGTCGCTACACGCCGGATTTTCGCTTCGGCCGATTGGGCCAAGACGATCTGGCGACGCTGTGGGCAACCCATCCCACGCTGCAACTCATTCGGGACGGCATCCCCGGCAAGCTGGGCGGCGTCTGTGGCCGCTGCGTGGCCCGAACCGCGTGCCTGGGGCATTGCCGGATCGATAACGAGAACGTCACGCTCCGGACCTTCTTCGATCCGTTTGTCGCGTGCGCCGAAATGGAGAGTCTCGGGCGTTTTCCCAAGAGTCGCATCATCGAGCGTCGTCTCGCCGCGGTTCCCCGTGTCGCCTGAGAAGGGCCGAATACGGACCACGAGCACCGCCGCGGACAGAGGAATGTCGCATAAGAGTGTGCTGCCTAGGCGGTAATGAAACGATAGCCAAGAAAACCTTTTGTGACGAAGAAAGGAGGTGAAGAACATGTCCAGTCTAGGCGAACTGCTGCCGTTGGAGTACGTCGGACCGCTCGCGGGCGGGAGCTTCGCTCTCGCGGGGATACCCTGCAATTCGGGGTCCCACACCGGCGGAGGTGCGTGCAAGCCCACAGGGAACTACACAGGGACCGGTTCCTGCAACAGCGGTAACTACACGACCGTCTACTAACGCTACCTGAGGTCACAGTGGGGGTGTGCAAACACCCCCACTTGTCTACGGTCATGGGCACCGAGATGGAGCGTCTCGGACGTTTTCCCAGGAGTCGCATCATCGAGCGTCGTCGCGCCGCGGTTCCCCGTGTCGCCTGAGAGGGGCCGAACACGGACCACGAGCACCGTCGCGGACAGAGGAATGTCGCATGAGAGTGGGCTACCTGGGCGGTGAGGAAACGATAGCCAAGGAATCCTTTTGTGACGAGGAAAGGAGGTGAAGAACATGTCCAGTTTAGGCGAAATGCTGCCGTTGGAGTACGTCGGACCGCTGGCGGGCGGAGGTGCCGTCCCTCTGGCGGGGGTGTGCAATCCGGGAGTCGGCACGGCCTCCATGGCCTGTAAGCCGGGGTCCTACACCGCCGGAGGTGGATGCCAGCCGACAGGGTACGCCACAGGGGGGGCTTGGTGCAACCTCGGCAACGGGACGTGCCTCAACTAACGCTACCCGAAGCTGCAGCGGGGATGTGCAAACACCCGCACTTGTCTGCTTTCACGGGCACCGAGACGGAGAGTCGCGGACGTTTTCCCAAGAGTCGCATTGTCGAATGTCGTTCAGCCACGGTTCCCCGTGTCACCTGAGAGGGGCCGAACACGGACCACGAGCACCGTCGCGGACAGAGGAATGTCGCGTGAGAGTGGGCTGCCTGGGCGGTGAGGAAACGATAGCCAAGGAATCCTTTTGTGACGAGGAAAGGAGGTGAAGAACATGTCCAGTTTAGGCGAAATGCTGCCGTTGGAGTACGTCGGACCGCTGGCGGGCGGAGGTGCCGTTCCTCTGGGGATGTGTCTGCCGGGAAGCTTCATGGTCCCGCCGACCTGCAATTCGGGGTCTCACACCGGCGGAGGTCTGTGCCAGCCGACAGGGTCCTACACAGGGGGGGGTGCCTGCAACCGCGGTAACGGGACATGCACCAACTAACGCTACCCGAAGCCGCAGTGGGGGTGTGCCATCACCCCCACTTGTCTACGAATCGGGAAGGGGAAATGGTAATGAGCACGGCCAGACCAGGGCAAGAGAGAGACAAGGGTCTCTTCGTGGGCCGCCGTCCCGGGGAGGCGGGGGCGAAGAAGCGGTCTGAGGGAAGGTGGAGGGCGTCCTTCCGACGCACCGTGGCGGAGTCCCGGAAGGCCCTCACCTCCGTTTGGCGGGTCGCGGCGTACTGCCGTGCCTACCGGCGGCGCATCTTGCTGGTGATCTTGTTGTCGCCGATTCTCTCCCTGCCCCCGCTGCTGACGCCCATGGTCACGCAGCTCCTGATCGATGAGGTTTATCCGAAACGGGATTTCTATCTCCTCGCGGGCGTGTGCCTGGGGCTGCTGGCGCTGCAGTTGCTGCCGCGCATGCTCGCGCTGGTTTCGGGCTATCTGTCGCAGTACGTCCAGACGATGCTGCAATACAGGCTCACCCTCCGAGTCTTTGATGCGATTCAGCGTTTGCCGCAGTCTTACCTCGAGGAGCACGACTCCGGCTTATTGCTGGAGCGTGTCCGGGGCGATGTGGGTGCGGTCGCCCAGAGCATGACCCAGTTGCTCCCTCGACTCGTGGATATCGTGTTCACCTTCGTGTGCGCCATTCCCTTGATGCTGCGCCTGCACACGAAGATCGCCCTGCTGGCCCTGGCGGTGGTTCCGGTCCACTATGCCATCACGGTGGGTTTGTCCCACCGCCAGGTCGTTTTGAGCCAGGCGAGTCGGGCGATGGACGAGAAGGTGACGACCTTCACCGCGGAGACCATCCAGGGGGCCATGACGGCGCGGCTCTTCTCTTTGAGCCGGCGGCGCCGCAAGAAATTCAAGCAACTGCTGCGCGAGTACGTGCGTATCGGTTTCGCCAACTGGCGCACGACCACCTTCTGGGGCGAGCTGGGCGGGGTGGTCACTACCGTCTGGGGCTTGCTGTTACTCGCGGGGGGGTGGTGTCTGGTTCTCAGCGACCGGCTGCAACTCGGGCAGGCCGTGGCCCTGGGCATGTACATCAATCTGCTGGCGCGTCCCTTCCAGCAGATCGGGAGTTTGTATCTGTCTCTCATGGGCTACTCCGTGGCGGCCCATCGGGTATTGGAGATCCTCGAGATCCGTCCCAGGATGGGACAGACACCCATCCGCAGCGCTCTGGCCCGTCCCCCGCGGCGTTTCGAATTGCACGGGCTCTCGTTTAGCTACCGGGAAGGCCGCCCCTGTCTCCAGGAGGTGGACCTCTGCCTGCGCGGCGGTCGGACCGTGGCGGTCGTAGGTCCGAGCGGGGCCGGCAAAAGCACGCTGATTCGAATCCTGGCCGGACTGGACGACCGATACCTGGGGCAATTTCTGGTGGATGGATGTGACTTCCGGACGATCGACCCGGACAGCTACCTCCACCACGTATCCGTGGTGCCCCAGACCTCCTTCTTCTTCAGCGACTCAATCCGCGACAACTTGAGCTCCGGCGACGGGCCCCTTTCTTCGGAGAACCTCGACCGGTGCTGCCGTTTGCTCGGGTTCAGCGACGTGATTGACGCGGCCCCGGACCGCTTCGACACCCGGCTCGGGGCGGAAGGCATTCGGCTTTCGGTCGGCCAGTACCAGAAGCTGGCGGCCTTGCGCGCCATGGTGAAACACGCGTCCCTGCTGTTGCTGGATGAGGTGACGTCCTCCATGGACATTGAGTCGGAACACCGGCTTCTGCAGGGGATCGTGGCGCTGCGCTCCCGGGACTGCGCCACGCTCTTTGTGACGCATCATATCGGAATCACGACCGAACCCTGGATCGATGAGATCCTGGTGCTGGTGAACGGCCGGGTGGCCGAAAGGGGCTCCTGTGCCGAACTCCGCGCCCGAGGCGGCTTCTACCATCACTGGTTGGGCCTGAATCAAGGCGCCTTGCAGAACCGTGCGATCCTGGTGAATGCCGAATCAGACGAAAACGGCTAAGTACCAATGCGTTGCCCGCCCACGGTGTCCGGCGGCTTGGGAGGTGAATGTCATGCGACTGTATGCCACAATCGGTGGTTTCATGTACTGGATCAAGCCCAAACCCCTGCTGGGAGCGTATGTGGCGATGGAGACGTTCGCTCGGGCCCTCCTCGAATACGGTCATTTCGACGAATACCACGCCTATCATGACGACGAATTCTTCCGCTCGCTCTCTCACGAGGAACTCATTCGAGCCTTCTTCCGATCCCCGAAGCTCAAGGTCAAGAAGTACCGCGAGATTCTGCGGGAGGCCCAGTCTGACTATCGCGTCCTTCATACGGAGGCCTGTGGTCCCCACACGGAGGTCATCTTGCGCGGGGTCTTGTCCCGCAAGAATATCCCTCTGACCAAGAGATTCTACGCCGTCGCCACGAACGGCCACTTGATGGGGCTTCTGCATGTTTGCACGCTGGGAGGAGGGGGCAGGCCCTACGATTCCATCATTGTCCCCTCCCGGGCCGCCCAAGCGGCGGTGCGGGCCTACTTCGCCGACGTGCAGTCGTTCACGGCGGGGCGTTTGTGCTATCGGGGCCGGGTGGACGTGATCCCGCACGGCCTCTACCTGGAGTCGTTGGCGCCGCGGGACAAGTCTCGCTCCCGGGAGAAATATGACATCCCGCGCGAAACGACCGTCCTCCTGTCGCTGGCCAGGATTTCCCGGACGTCCAAAATGAACTACGACCGGCTGCTCGAATTCTTCGCGCAGTTGGTCCGGCGCACCCCGCGCCGCTTGCTGCTGGTGATTGCCGGGAGCGACACCCAGCACGAAGCGCAAGGCCTGACGGACCTCGCGCAGCGGCTGGGCCTGGTCGACCAGCTCAAGATCATTACCGACTTTCCGGATGAGGACAAGGCCGACATCCTGAACTGTGCCGACATCTTTCTGTCGCTGAGCGACAATTTGCAGGAGTCTTTTGGCATCAATCTGATCGAGGCCATGGCGATGGCTTTGCCCGTCGTCTGCACCGACTGGGACGGGTACAAGGACATCGTCGACGAGGGTGTGACGGGCTACCGCATTCCCACCACGTGGACGGCACAGGAGCGTCCGGAAGACGCGGTGGGCGCTCTCACGAATCTCTATGATCATGCCGTGATTCATCGCATCAGCCGGGGCATTCGAGTGGACATGGACGCCCTGATTGCACGGACCCTGGAACTGATTGAACACGAGGCAACGAGAAGGAACCTGGGCGACAAGGGGCGTGAGAAGGCCGAACGAGAGTATTCGGCCCGGACGGAAATCCTGCGCTGGGAGGCCCTGTGGCAGGAACTGGGCGAAATGGCCCAGAAGGATGAACGGGAATACCCGGATCTGAGTCCGCTTCTCAACTATCGCTACCCGCGGCATTTTCGGACCTGGCCCACCTACTTCGACCCAGCTCTCCAGGAGCCTGCCCCCGGCCGAGAGCCGGCCGTCGTTCCGGAGGACGAAGATCATGAGCATCCAGTCTGCGGTTGAGATGGTCCTGTCGACGCCCACCAGGGACCGTCGGCCATCGCGCTGGGGGAGGGCGGCCGGGACCGTCCTCTGGGTGTGGTCCCGTGGGTCCCCTCCCCCGCGGCGGTCGCCCACGGACCAGCAGAGCCCAATCTACCCTGGGACCCGCAACGGTATATCCGCATCGCCGGCATCCGGCCGGGCATGGAGGCCGATTGTTTGACCGACCATGGCGGGGCGGGCCACGCGACCTTCCGGAGCGTCGAGCTCAGCCTTTGAAGACCAAAGGAGAATGCATGGTTCAGTTTGACGAGAATTGGCAGTCCAACTACTGGGATCGGGCGCAGGAGCCTCTGCCGGCAGTCCCCAAAGTCCGGCGGAAGATCTCGCTCTGTACCGTGTGCATGGGACGCCTCCATGATCTGATGGTGACGCTTCCGGTCAACATTTATTACAATCGGGACTATCCGAACCTTGAATTCGTGGTCCTCAATTACAGTAGCCCGGATCGGATGGACGACTGGATGCGGGACTACATGATGCCCTATATTGCCGCCGGCATCCTCGTCTACCTCCACACCACGGAGCCCGAGTTCTACACCATGTCCCACTCCCGGAACGTGGCCTTCAAAATGGCCACGGGCGACATCGTGGCGAATGTTGACGCCGACAACCTGATCCACCGGGGGTTTGCCGAAATGCTCAATCGGTTGGCGGAGTTGCGACCCGCCCGGGCTTTGTTTGCCGTGACGGACATCGCCGGCCAGTTGGCCATGTACAAGAACGAATGGCTGGAGTTGGGAGGCTACGACGAGACGCTCGAGGGCTACGGTTGTGAGGATGTGAATCTCTTTTGTCGGGCCCAGGCCGCCGGCTGCAAGCTCATGGCTTGGGATCACTTGCGGGACCAGTTTTGGGAACGTATGCCTACCTCCAACGAAGATCGGGTCCGTTATATGGAGAATAAGCATCGCTACCTGACGTGGTTCGTAAATGGGAGGACCACGCAGAGGAACCTCGAACGAAAGCAGCTCGTGGCGAACGAGGGTCGGCCTTGGGGGAAAACAACATTAATCAAGAACTTCCAGGAGACAGTGGAGATCTGAAGCGCCGGCCCCTGCGCATGCCCCCGATCCGAGGGAGGCCTCACTCACAGCGCAACGCGGCCATCGGGTCGATCCGTGCCGCCCGGCGGGCCGGGACGTAACTGGCTAACAGGACAACGCCCGTCAACAGCAACCACACACACACGAATGTGAGCGGGTCCGTGGGGCTGATCTCGTACAGGAGATGGCGGATGACCTGCGTGGCCGCCAGCGCCCCACCGACGCCGAGCACCAGTCCGAAGAAAGTCAGCGTCAGTCCCTGGCGCAGCACCGCCTTGAGCACGTCCCCCTTTCGAGCACCGAGGGCCATACGAATTCCGAACTCGTGCGTGCGCTGCGATACCGTCCAGGCAATGGTGCCGTAGACGCCAATCGCGGCCAGCAGCAGCGCGACCACCGCGAAGACGCTGAGCAGGAGCATGCACGACCGCTCGGTCGAGAACAAGTCCACGATCTGCCGATCCAAGAGAGCGACCTCATCGACGAGCGTCTCCGGTTCCACGGTGAGAATCTCCCGGCGAATCGCCGTCGCCAAGCCCGCCCCGCGGCCGGCCGTGCGCACCATCACATCCGCATACGCGAACCCGTCCACCTGAGAGCCGGGAAGGTAGACTTCGTCGTCCGGAAAGCCTCCCAGGTGCTTTCGATCTGCCACGATGCCGACGATTTCCCGAGTTACCGGTTTCTTCGAGTCGCCGTGGGTCAGATGCCGCCCGAGAGGGTTCTGGTTCGGCCAGAGACGCTTCGCCAACGATTCATTGATAATCGCCGCGGGCACGGAGCCATGATCGTCGGACTCGGCAAAAGGCCGGCCCTGCCGCAGCGGGATTTGCAGGAGACGAAAATAGTCGGTCGAGACCAGCGTGCACCGAATCTCCATGCGGTCTTCCGTGGCCGGGCGTCCTTCGACGAGAAACGGCTGGTAATTGTAGCCCTTCCAAGCGGGTGTGATGTTGGTCAGGGCCACCAACTGGACTCCCGGCAGCCTGCGGATGCTCTCCGTGATCTGCCGCGCGTACGCCAGGCCCTGTGGCGTCTGCGCATATCGATCTCCCGTAGCGCCCAAGTCGATGCCCGTGATCAGAACATTCTTCGTGTTCATACGCAGGTCGATCTTCAGGATGTGTCCATAGCTGTTGACCATCAGACCGGCGCCCATCAGCAACACAAACGCGACGGCGATATCCAGCACCACCAGCACCGCCCGCAGGCGATGGAACCGAGGGACCTGGAGAGGCGTGCGGCCGGCGGACAAAGCCTCGTGGAGACGCGTCTTCGAGAGGCTCAGGGCCGGAAGCAGCCCAAAGGCCACGCACGTCAGCAGCGAAATCAGCAGCACGTACACGAGGGATCGGGCCTCCATTCGAACGTCCAGGAACCAGGGGATCACACGGTCCATGCCGGGTCCCAGAGACCAGGGGATCGAGCGGCCCCGCAGGGCCGACAGAATCCCGAGAGCCCAGTACGCCAGCACGATCCCGGACAAGCCGCCCAGGGCGGCCAGGAGCACATTCTCCATCAGCAACTGTCGCACCAGGCGCAGCCGATGCGCCCCCAAGGCGGCCCGCACGACGATTTCTCTCTCGCGCGTGGCCGCGCGGGCAATCTGTAGACTCGCCACGTGCAGGCAGGCGATCAACAGCACGCACAGGACCACGGCCGCGGCGCCCATGAGAATTCGAGGCTTGCCGGCCACCTGGATGCACGCTTCATTGACCGGGACCAACTGGATTCCCTGTTTGGCGTTGGTCTCGGGATACGCCTGAGCCAGGCGCTGCGCGATCAGGTCCATCTGGGCCTGGGCTTGGGCCAGGGTGACGCCGGCCTTCAGTCGCGCAATCGCCTGCAAGCCCCGGTTATTGCGGTTCGTGTCGACCGTGTCCAGGGGCAAAGGCAGCCATAACCCGCAGGCGATGGGCTGGAAGACCCACTGGAACCCCTCTGGCAGGACCCCGACGACGGTGTACATCTGGCCATCCAGCCGCAGAGTCCTGCCGATGACGTTCGGATCGCCCGCAAACCAGCGGTGCCAGTGATCGTAGCTGAGCATGACCACGCGTTCGCCTCCCCGGCGGTGTTCCTCCGGTAGAAATGTCCGCCCCAGGAGCGGCGACACCCCCAAGGCCGAGAAGAACTCCGGGGGCACCAGATGGCCCCGGCAGTACTCCGTCCGGTCGGCCGTCCGCAGGATGCCGTTCCATTGGTCGGCCCCGACGAGTTGCTGGAACACGTCGTTCTGCCGGCGCCAGTCCTGGAAATCGGCCAGAGAGGTAAAGCCTTCTATGATCCCATCCCGCGTTGGATAAACGCAGACCAGGGTGTCGGGGTCCTGGTACGGGCAGGGACGCAGCAGAACCGCGTCAGTGATACTGAGCATCGCCGCGGTAGCCCCGATCCCGACGGCCAGAATCACCACCACCAAGGCGTTGAAACCTGGATACCGCCTCAGCAGCCGAAATCCATAACCCAGATCTTGCCATAAGCTCCCCATGTTCACTCTCCCGTAATCGGCGGTCAGTTCTCCGTTGCTGGTTCTCTTACAAATCGCCGGCCACTACGAACTGCCCACTCACCTGCCGCAACGCCACCGTGGGATTTATGCGCAGCTCGTCAAGCGAGAACATAGCAGGCGACCAGCGGCGTCAAAACAACCAGCAGAATGCCAAGGG
>Ga0315289_10011730_pt1 | contig 12398 bp, 15 predicted proteins | sample YL17G11_40_MG_FD_203452 | JGI IMG/M metagenome (GOLD analysis project Ga0315289, IMG submission 203452) | Sediment microbial communities from Yellowstone Lake, YNP, Wyoming, USA - YL17G11_40 | ecosystem: Environmental > Aquatic > Freshwater > Lake > Sediment | place: USA: Wyoming | collected...
TCCGCCGAAGAGCGGCGGAAACTGCTCGGAACCCTGGCCGCCGGCGGGGCCTTCGACTACGCCGGCCTCAAGGCCCGCGAATTCGCGGAGAGGTCGCTCGAGTTCGTCAGCCGGTTCCCCGACTCGATGCCTCGCGAGACGCTCATCCGCCTAGCCGTCTTCGCCCTGACCCGAAAGCGGTGAGACCGGAGGAAAGGGAGCGATGACGGAGATCGAAGTCAAGATCCGGATCCAGGACCCCAAGGCTTTGAGGGAGAAGCTCCTCGGCCTGGGCGCCGCCGTCTCCCGGGAGAGACACCGCGAAACGAACGCCCTCTACGATAACGCGGCGGGCGACCTCCGCGCCGGCCGCCGGGCCCTCCGGCTGCGGGCGACCGGAAAGCGGGCGACCCTGACGTTCAAGGGCGAGCCCCAAAAATCCAGGTCTTTCAAGGTCCGGGAGGAATTCGAAACCCAGGTCCGCGACCCCAAGGAGCTGCGGAAGATCCTCAAGGCCCTCGGGTTCAAGGAGACATTCGCCTACACGAAGCATCGGACCGTCTTCCGGAAGAAACGGCTGACCATCTGCATCGACGAAACATCGGTCGGGAATTTCCTCGAACTCGAGGGGGAAAGGCATGAGATCACCCGGTTCGCCCGGTCCCTGGGCTTCGGCCGGACGGATTTCATCACCAGCGATTACGTCGAGATGATCGTGCAGGCGGGGGAAAAGGGCGGATCTGCCTGAGACGACGCCGCGTCCGGATTATTCGTCCTTGTCTTCCTTGACGCCGTCTTCCTCGTCCTCGTCGTCCTCGTCGCCCTCTTCGTCGACTTCGGGCCCTTCTTCGAGCTCGACGCTGGATTCTCCCTCGGGGAGGTCCTTGACGACGACTCCCTCGGCATCCCCGTGCTCGTCGGGGATCGCGGCTCCCACGAAGACGCGATCGTCCCGTTCGGGAACGTCGTCCATCCGGACGGGGATGATCTCGTACTCGATGAGCCCGGCTCTGACCTCGGCCTCGGCGATCCGGATCAGGCTCTTGGATTTGCCCTTGATCTTGGGCTTGGCGCCCTTGAGCAGCTGCTTGGCCCGCTTCGAGGCCAGGATGATGAACCGGTATTTGCTGTCGATGTTTCCAAATTTATCCACCGTCTATCGGCTCCTCGCAGAGAATTACCTTGAATGGGCTCCCTACCATACCAAAAAACCGGGGAATTATCAAGCCGGCGGATTTTCTTTGACAGGGGCCTCGTCCTATGGTATCTAGTTTTTCTTCCTATCTCGAGGAGGTCTCATGACACAAGGCCTGACCACCAACGGCTGGTTTTTCCTCGTCTTCGGCTGGGGATTCATCCTGACCCTGACCATCTACTGCTTCTCCCGCGTCCTTTTCGGCAAGAAGCCCGAAGTCGTCGTCGAGGCCGGCGGCCGCGAACAGTGGGGCTCGCGCATCGGGCTCATCCTAGCCGTAGCCGGCAACGCCATCGGCCTGGGCAACTTCCTCCGCTTCCCGGCCAAGGCCGCGGCCAACGGCGGCGGCGCCTTCATGATCCCCTATTTCGTCGCCTTCATCCTTCTCGGCATCCCCATGATGTGGGTCGAGTGGACGATCGGCCGCATGGGCGGGGTCAAGGGCCACGGCACGACCCCCGGCATGTTCCACCTCATGTGGAAAAGGGCGCCCTCGAAGTACCTCGGCGCCCTGGGCATCGTCATCCCCTTCGTCATCGTCATCTACTACAACTTCATCGAGTCGTGGTGCCTGGGCTACTCCTGGTTCTCGGTGACCGGCAAGTACTTCGGCCACGCCAATCGCGACGCCATGGGCAAGTTCCTGCGCGGCTTCCAGGGCGTCGAGTCCAACGAGTTCTTCAGCTCCCTCGCCCCGATCCTCATCTTTTGGGGCATCACCATCGCCCTCAACTTCTATTTCCTCTATAAGGGCATCTCCAAGGGCATCGAGATCCTGGCCAAGTACGGCATGCCGCTCCTCTTCATCTTCGGCATCATCCTCGTCGTCCGGGTTCTGACCCTGGGCACGCCCGACCCGTCCCAGCCGGAAATGAACATCGCGAGCGGCATGGGCTTTATCTGGAATCCGGACTTCAGCCGCCTGGGGTCGGCCTCGGTCTGGCTGATCGCCGCCGGACAGATCTTCTTCACCCTGAGCCTCGGCCAGGGCATCATCAACACCTATGCCTCCTACGTCCGGGAAAAGCAGGACATCACCCTGAACGGCCTGACAACCTCGTCGACCAACGAGTTCGCCGAGGTCATCCTCGGTGGCACGATCGCCATTCCGGTCGCCGTGGCCTTCTTCGGCCTGGCCGAAACAAAGGTCATCGCCGAGGGCGGGGCCTTCAACCTCGGCTTCCAGGCCCTGCCGGTCATCTTCCAGAAGATCCCGCTCGGCCAGATCTTCGGCGGCATGTGGTTCTTACTCCTCTTCATCGCCGGCATCACCTCGTCGGTGGCCATGACCCAGCCGGCCATCGCCTTCCTCGAGGACGAGTTCAAGTGGAAGCGGGAGAAGGCCGTCATCGTCGTCTTCTCCGTCCTCGTCACAATGTCCGCCATCGTCATCGCCTTCTTCAAGTTCGGCTTCCTCGACGAGCTCGACTTCTGGGCCGGCACCTTCGGCCTGGTCGTTTTCGCGGCCATGGAGGTCATCCTCTTCTCCTGGGTCTTCAAGATGAAAAAGGGCTGGGAGGAGATGCACAAGGGCGCCGACCTCAAGGTCCCCCGCATTTTCAAGTTCATCATCACCTACATCACGCCCGTCTACCTGCTCATCTTGCTCGTCGTGTGGACCTACCAGGACGCGGTCAAGAAGTTCCTGATGAAGGACCCGGAGAACGTCCACTATGCGGAAGCGGGCAGCCGGCCCTACCTTTGGGGCGCCCGGGTCATGATCGTCGCCCTGCTCCTCGTCATGCTGCTCCTCATCCGCAAGGCTTGGAACAAGAAGAAGGGGGTCAAGGCCGAAGAGCCGACGACCTGAGACGTGGGCTGACAAAACAGACAAACCTTCCGCTGGGCGGCGAGAGCCTTCCGGCGGGAGGTTTTTTTTAATTCTTCTCCCAATATTTGAGAAGTCCATCGTGAGGCGGCGATGGATGTCGCCCTGACGACCCCCGTAGCGGAAGGGGACCCGCCGAAGGCGGGGGAACCGCCGGGACTGGTTCCCGGGGGGCCGGGGGGCTAAGGGCGATATCCTTCGCCAAGCCGAATAGCCTGGCCTATTCACGAGTCGAGGCGGCTGCAGATGCGAGGCGCGGAGGGTGAAGCTGTACTCCCGGTACTGCGAACCCTTCGCAACAAAGCAGATGCGGCCGGATCGGCTCGCCCAGAGGGTAAAAATGCCGGTTCTTTTGAGACGAAGCTTGGGAAACCTAATAGGAAATAGGTTTATCACAGATATAGCAGATATCGCTTGAGTTAAACAACACATCGGCATTTTTATGAATAAGTCAGGATAGATGGACTTCCCCGAAATCGGGAGAAGAACTTATATTTTCGGGTAGCGGGTCAGGGTTCGATCGCTTCGCAGACGACCTTGGAGGGGTGTTCCTTGCCGAACTCCCCCTCCCATTTGGCGATGACCACGGTGGCAAAGCTGTTGCCCAGGACATTGAGGGACGTCCGGGCCATGTCCATGAGCTCGTCGATCCCCAGGATGATGAACACCGGCTCGACGGGCAGGTTGAACTGGGTGACCGTCCCCAGCAGGATGACCAGGGCGGCGCGCGGCACCCCGGCCACGCCCTTGCTCGTCAGCATCAGCGTGAACACGAGGAGCAACTGCTGGCCGAAACTCATGTGGACGCCGGCCGACTGGGCGACGAAGATCGCCGCCAGCGATAGATAGAGGCTCGAGCCGTCGAGATTGAAGCTGTAGCCGGTGGGCATGACGAAGGCGACGACCCGGCGCGGCACGCCGATCGCCTCCATGGCCTCCATGGCCCGGGGCAGGGCCGCCTCCGAGCTCGTCGTGGCGAAGGCCAGGGCGACCGGGTCGGCTACGGCGGCCAGGAACTTCTTGATGGGCACCCGGACGAGGAGGGCGATGGGCAGGAGCACGGCCAGGATGAAGAAGATGATGGCCGCGTAAAAGGTCAGCAGGAGCTTGAACAGGTTGACCAGGATCCCCAGGCCCATGTGGCCCACGGTGTAGGCGATGGCGCAGCCGACGCCGATCGGCGCGAAGTGCATGACGATGTTGGTGAACTTGAACATGACTTCGGCCAGGCCCTCCGTCACCGTCAGGATGGGCCGGCGCTTGGCTTCCGGGACGAGGGCCAGGGCGATGCCGAAGAGGATGGCGAAGATGACGACCTGGAGGACCTGCCCTTCGGCCACGGATTTGGCGATGTTCTCCGGGAAGATATGAAGGACGACGTCGGTCGCCGTCTGCTTGACGGCTTGGATCTGGTCGGTCTTGGGCGCGGGGGGAAGGGTGATGCCCTTCCCCGCCTGGGAGATGTTGATCGCGGCCAGGCCGATGAGAAGCGCCAGCGTCGTGACGACTTCGAAATAGACGAGCGACTTGACGCCCATCCGGCCGACCTGCTTGAGGTCGTGGTGTCCGGCGATGCCCACGACTAGGGTCGAGAAAAGGAGCGGGGCGATGATCGTCTTGATCAGCCGCAGGAAGACCTGGCTGAGGAGCCGCAGGCTAACTCCTACGGCCGGAAAATCGTAGCCGATGCCGGCGCCGATGAGCATGCTGACGATGATCCAGGTCGTCAGCGACCGGCGCTTGAAGGCGTAGGCGACGAACAGGGTCGTCGTCGCCCAGCGCGCGTAGAAGAGGACCTGCGGCGGGACGGCGATGATCCCGAAGGACTTGAGCGTGACGAGGACGGCGACGACGGTGATCCCGGCCAGGACGGGCAGGACGAAAGGGTTGGGCTTGGCGCCCGCCTTGCGTTGTCCGCCGAGTTTCGCGTTCATGCGTTCGGCCCCGAATTCTAGAGAATCCGGCCGGCGAAGTCAATTGAATTCGGGGCCTGTCTGTGGTAAATTAATCTTTCAGCGCCAAGGAAAAAATGGATAAGAAGATCTGGGCTATCGGTGGAGGCAAGGGCGGGACGGGCAAGAGCTTCGTCGCCGCCGGCCTCGGCCTCCACCTGGCCTCCCTCGACCGCGAGGTCGTCCTCGTCGACGCCGACCTCGGCGCCCCCAATCTCCACACCCTGCTGGGCGTCAAGGCCTCCCACCCGGACCTCGGCGATTTCCTGACCAACACCATCCCGTCCCTCGAGGACGCGGCCGTCGAAACGCCTTACCATGGCCTGCGGATCGTCAAGGGCTCGGAGAACCTCCTCTTCATCGCCAACCTCAACCACTACAAGAAGCTCCGCCTCCTCCGCCAGTTCCGACAGCTCAAGACCCAGAACGTCATCCTCGACCTGGGCACGGGGAGCAGTTACAACATGCTCGATTTCTTCCTCAGCGCCAACCCCGGGGTCGTCGTCGCCACGCCCGAGCCCACGTCTATCGAGAACACTTATCTGTTCCTGAAGTCCTGCATCATGCGCGTCCTCAAGCTTTACATGGACCACTACAAGATCCAGGACCTCCACCAGAAGATGCTCGACCAGATCGAGAAGAACTCGCAGTCGCTCTACGGCTTCTTCAAGTCGCTCATGGAGAGCGACCGGTCCTACGGCACGATCCTCTACCGGGCCCTGCGGGCCTTCCGGCCCTGTCTGGTCATGAACAAGGCGCGGGACGAACGGGACGTCCTCCTTGGGCAGTCCGTGGCCGATGTGGCCCGGAAATACCTCCTCATCGACATGAAGTACCTCGGCGCCGTGCCCTATGACGACGACGTCCACGAGTCGCTCCGGGGCCTCAAGCCGTTCTACCTGGAACACAAGGACTCAGCCGCGGCCCGGGCCATCCGCCAGATCTCCGAAGAGCTGGCCTACTCGATCGAATTCACCCTGCGGACTCCCCCGGAGATCCGGCTTCCGGACGCCTGATGCTCAAGAGAATCGAGGACTGGAACTACTACGAGCTGCTGAGCGTCGAAAGGACCGCCTCCCAGGACGAGATCTGGCAAGCCTATCAAGCCGCGTTGACCACCTACCGCGACGGCTCGCTCGCCGTCTACGGCCTGGTCACGGAGGCCGAGCGCGGGCTCATCCTCGAGCGCATCCAGGAGGGCTTCCAGACGCTCCGCGACCCCAAGCAACGCAAGGACTACGACCTGGCCCTCCTCCGGCACGCCGCCTATTTCCCGCCGAAGGCCCCCTTCCGCAAGTCGGTCGGCAAGGTCGAGATCGAGGACGTTCCGCCCAAGAAAACCCTGTGGGTCCGGCTCAGGCGGATCTTCTCTAGAAATCCTTGACGATGTCGTCTTCCGTCTCGAAAGCGCCGTCGGGACCGGCGGAGCGGAGACGGAACGAGGCATCGGACAGCCTCTCGTAGCGGATCTTCCTGCCCCAGGCGTCCGGGAGGGCGCCCGCCGTCGGATGGAAACGCCGGAGGGCCTCGAGGGTATCGGGAAGGCCGTCGCCCTCGGCCGCGTACGAGAGGACCTCGCGCGAGAGGCTTTCGAGGTTGACCGCGGTCAGCTTGATTTTCGACTGGAGGTACTTGTCGACCTCGATCTCGAGCCCCCCCTTGTTGCCGGCCACCTTGGCGAAAAAAATGAAATAGACGGCGACCATCGCCACGAGGACGCCGATGAGCAAGCCCCTGATCTTCAACGCGGCCTCCTAAACGGGTTGCTCCAGGCCCGCTGCCCCGCGGGCGTGGGCGGCGATGCGGTTGGCGATCCTCGCGACCACGGCGTCGGGAACGCCGTCCGGATGCGAGGACTGGAGCCTCATGTCGCAGATCTCGTTGACGTAATCGACGACGAACAGCCTGCCCCGGACGTCCCTCGCGACCTCCGTTGAAAAAAATCTGAGACGGGAGACGCGGGCGATCGTCCGCACGATCTGGTAGATCGGGCCGAGGGAACGCGCGGCGGCCTCGTCGTAGCGAAGCTCGGCGTAGAGATGCGTGCGATCGTCCCACCACGTGAGATGGACCTCGCCGAGGACATAGAATCCCCTGAACCAGAACCTTTTCCCATCACTCACCTCGGGGATGATCCTCTCTTGGAGAAGATACTTGTCGGCCGGATAGGTCCGGCGCGCGGCGAGGACGTCCGCCGGGCCGACCGCATCGGCGACGACGCCGACGCTGCCGCCGGTCGTGTTGGCCGGCTTGACGACGAAGCGAACGCCCAAAGGAGCCAGGTCCTCGGGCCTCAGCACGAGTTCCGGCTCCGTCGTGTGGGAGGGGAGGATGACGGTGTACGGGATGTGGATGCCCGCGGTCAGGAGCTCGAGGTGCATGGTCGCCTTGTCCGAGGCCCAGCGGAGCTTATCCAGGCCTTCGATGACGTCCCGGCCCTTTTCGACGGCCAGGGCCTGCAGGCTTATGAAATCCGGGGAAGATCCCGAAGCCCGGTCGAGGAGGACGCGGAAATCGAGCTGCCCCGAACGGAAGGCCTCGACGGCCCTGGCGGCTTCGGCCGGGGCGATCGTGATCGTTTTCAGCCCGCGGTTCCTGGAGAATTCTTCGACCAAACGGATGAAGTCCCTGTCGTATTCCCAATCGTAGGTGAGGGCCAGATCGTATCGGGATTTCGGGTCCATGCTCAGGCCGTCCGCGATCCCCTAAATCTTCCGGAACATGTAGGCGGCGCCCCTCTCCGCCCCTTCCGCGCCGGCGCCGTCTTCCCCGTCCGCCCCGATGAGGAGATACGAGCCGTCGAGGGCGACGGATAATCCGAACCAATCTTCATTGGCGCCGTCACTCGCCCGCAGTCTCTGGACTTCGCCCCAGTTGTCCGTCCCGCCCTCGTTCCTGGCAAAGAGGTAGGCCTGACCTCTCGCCGTGCCCCCTCCCCCGTTCCAGCCCGCGCCGACGAGGACGTAGCTTCCATCGAGGGCCACGTCATATCCGAATACGTCGGAATTGTGGGCGTCGCTGGCGGTGAGCTTCTTGACCTCTCCCCAGTTCTCCGCCCCTCCCTGGTCCCGGCCGAAAAGATAGGCCGCGCCACGGTTCGTTCCCCCGCCGTCGTCCCAAGCCGCTCCGATCACGGCCAGATCGCCGTCGATCGACAACGCCATTCCGAACAAGACGTCGTCCGCCGGGTCGCCCGGGACGATTTTCTTGACCTGGCCCCAAGCGTCCAGCCCGCCCTGGTCGCGGCTGAAAAGATAAGCCGCCCCGCGGTTCGACCCGGCGCCGTCTTTTCCGGGTGAGCCTACGAGAACGATGTCTCCCTTGATTTCGACGGCGTTCCCGAATCGATCGCTGTCGTCGGGATCTCCGGATACGAGCTTGATGACCTGGCCCCAGTTGTCAGCCCCGCCCTGGTTGCGGCTAAAAACATAGGCCGCACCCTCGTTGGTGCCGGCGCCGTCTTCCCCGTCCGCCCCGATGATCACGGTATCCCCATCGAGGGCGACGGAAACCCCGAATCCGTCGCTGTTCGCCGCGTCGCTCGCGGTGAGCTTCTTGACCTGGCCCCAAGCGTTCGCTCCCCCCATGTTGCGGTAAAAAATATAGGCCGCGCCCCGGTCGGTCCCGGTGCCGTCGTCCCCGTCCGCCCCGGCCACGGCGTAATCGCCGGAAATGTCCACCGAAACTCCAAAGAAGTCGTTGTCGCCGGCGTCGGCCGCGACGAGCTTCTTGATCTCTCCCCAGCCGTCGAGCCCACCCTGAGATTGGAGGAACAGGTAGGCCGCGCCCTGGTTCGTCGCGGACACGTCCGCGCCGGGCGAGCCGACGAGGGCGTAGCTGCCGTCGACGGCGGCGACCATGCCGAAAAAGTCACCGTCGGCGGGGTCGCCCGCAGCGAGCTTCAGGAGCGAGCGGAAGGTATTTTCGGGAATGACCTCATCGTTCGCCTGGCAGCCAGCCAGTAGGAGACAGGCGGTCCCGGCGAGAAGAACGGTAAGGATCGATCTCATTCTCATGGGCCTATCCTTTTTTTCCCAGCAGCGTTTATCCAGACGTGCGGGAAGGCGCGGCAGGAATAGTCTCTATAACTACTTTTGCAGATTAACCGTTTCCTGTCAAACGGAGGAAAACGGACGGGCGGCGGAGCCGGAAGTTCAATCCGGGCGTCCCGGCCTTGGCAAGGCGATCGTCCGGTCGGGTTCCCGGCCGAAACCGTCAACCGAGATACGGTCCGCGGCGAGCGTAATGACCGCGCCCTTGTCATGGGGTCACGTGACGGCGCAGCGGCGGGCGAAATCCTCGAGCTGGCCCTTGCTCAGCCCGAGGTGATAGACGCCGTCCAGCCGCTTGACGACCTTCCCCTTCTCGAAGTAGAGCACGGTCGGGTAGACCTCGATGGAATATTTCCCGGTGAGGGCGTCGCCATCGTCGACCAGGATGCGCACGTAGCACGGCTCGCCGGCCGCCGCGTGCTTCCGGTAGGTCGGAAGGAAAGCCTGCGAGAACGGGCACCAGGAGGCGTAAAAGAGGACCATGAGACGGTCCCGGGAGTTGATGGCCGCCTCGAGCTCCTCGGGGCTCTGGACGAGGACGCAGGAGTCCACCCCAGGCGCGGCTTCCGGTCCATTCAGCAGGGATTTCATCAGATCACGTATCGTCATGCTGCGATCCACCTGCCCGCCTGAGAATATTTTTCGTTTCCAGCGTCTATTAATACCATGCCGACGATTCTTAGGGAAGGGCCGTATCGGTTCTTTTTCTTCAGCAATGAGAGCACGGAACCCCGGCATGTTCACGTGGAATCCGGCGCCGGCTATGCGAAATTCCGGCTCGACCCGGTTGAACTTGCCTTATCGATAGGGTATAACGGAAGGGAACTGAACATCATACGGCGTACGGTTCTCGAGAATGTCGACCTTATCAAGGAAAAGTGGGATGCGCACTTCGGCCGCTAAAAGCTCCGAGATCATGGCCAAAGAGGTCTGGTTTGACCCCGACATGATGCATGTTCGCCTGCTCGACGGGAGGATCATCAGCGTTCCCCTGGGGTGGCTTCCCCGCCTCAGGGATGCCTTGCCCGGGCAGAGAGATAACTGGCGGTTCATCGGAGGCGGGGTCGGCATCCACTGGCCGGATATCGATGAGGACATCTCCGTCTCAGCCCTGATGAAGTGACCGGGCGATAGGCTATTTCCCCGTGCCGCGCAATCTGAGGTCGTCGAAGGCTCCGGTGTCGTCGAACGAGCCGACACCGACGAGGCCGCGGCCGAGCGTCCTATCGCGGGCGGTGAGAATGGGCTTGGTCAATTCATCGAGGTAGGCCCGGATCTCCCCCGTTTCCGCGTCACAGACCACTTTGAACGCGTGCCATTCCCTGTCGGTCAGCCGGAAAGTGGACGCCCCCGCCGGTTCGGCGTTGATCTTGACCCGGTCGGCGCCGTTGACGAGACCGATGATGTTGTGGACCTCATCGCTCGATCCCGCGAAATGGACATAATAAAAATGGGTCGGGTCCTGGAAATGGAAGAAGATGCACATGTCGCGGACGGCGGTCGCCGGGTCGGTATGACAGCGCACCCGGCCCGAGAATTCGAAGGACGCGACGTCGTGACTTATCCAGAGCGACCAGGAGGTGGGCGCCCGGACCTGGCCCGGTTCGCCGGCGGCTGTCAGCTCATAGACCATCGAGCCGCCGTCCTTGACGACGCGCCAATGGGAGAGGTCGTTCGGCTGCCAGTCTGCCGCGGACCCGTTCTCGAAATCGCATTCGGCGAGGAGCGATAGGCCGGGCCCATTCGGCTTACATCCGGTCGGGAGAAGGGCGACCGCAGCGGCCAGCGCTTCGATGCCGGCGGCGCCCAGAAGGGAGCGGGACCTCGACCTCCACGAAACGGGGGTTCCGGGTAAGGCGGGCGTGCCCCTCAACACGCCCCTCCGTCCTGGTATCCGGGCCGCATCCAGGGCAGGTGGCTGCCGGCGAAGAAGGGCTCGAGCTTGACCGTAAGCTTGGCCATTTCCTCTGGAGAGAGCGGCCGGAAGTCGCGGAGGAGCGCGGCGTTTTTCCGGACGACATCGACGCTGTCCGTGCCGACAACGGCGGCATGGACGAGGGGGAGGGTCAGAGCATAGCGGATGAGGTCTGCCGGCGCGAGACCCTGGACGGTCTCGCGGGGCCGGATGGCCTTGATGATCATGACGCCCATCTTCCGGGCCGCGGCCGCAGGGATGGCCCCACGCTCGAGATCGCCCCGCCGTTCCTCGTAGTGGTTGAGGGCGATGAGCATGGTGTCGAAATCGTGGCGGCGGGCGGCTTCGGCCATGGCTGCGGCGTCAGCATGGCCGGAGAAGCCGATGAACCGGGCGATCTTCTGGTCCTTGATCTTCCGCAAGGCGTCGAGCGCCCCACCCCGCAGGCCGAGAGTGTCCAGGTCGGCCATGGACTCGACGAGGTGGACCTGGTAGAGGTCGAGGTGGTCGGTCCGGAGGCGCTTCAGACTCTCCTCGAGCTGGCGCATAACCCCGTCGTAAGTCCGTTCCTCGAACTTGGTGGCCAGGAAGACCTCTTTTCGACGGCCCGCGAGGACCCGGCCGAGCCGCTCTTCGCTGACGATCGACTTGTTGGCATAGTTGTAAGCCGTGTCCCAGTAATAGAACCCCTGGTCGAGGGCCGCCTGGAGGATCTCGTGGGCCGTGTCCTCGTTCTCGACGGCGCAATAGCGGCTGCCGAGCCCGATGCCGATCCGGGGCACCGCGACACCCGTTTTACCGAGGACCGCAGTTGGCAGGCCCCTGGCATCGGGACTGTCCCCGGAGGGGACTGTCCCTCTTCCCCCGGAGGGGACTGTCCCTCCTTCCCCGATCTCTCTGTCCCCGAAAGGGACTGTCCCTCTTTCCCCGGAGGGGACTGTCCCTCTTAACGACGGAACCGTCGTCCCGGCCGCGGCGGCGGCGACCATCGTTTTGAGGAATTCCCGGCGGCGGATGCGCGTTCGGCTCATGGTACTCCCCTTTCGGAATTCACGGACATAGGCATTTTTTGATATACTGATTCTAGCCTGGCCTATTCATAATAATGCCGATGTGTTGTTTAACTCAAGCGATATCTGCTATATCTGTGATAAACCTATTTCCTATTAGGTTTCCCAAGCTTCGTCTCAAAAGAACCGGCATTTTTACACTCTGGGCGAGCCGATCCGGCCGCATCTGCTTTGTTGCGAAGGGTTCGCAGCCCTAATACTCGTTTCTTCACGAGTATTAGGACAGCTTCACCCTCCGCGCCTCGCATCTGCAGCCGCCTCGACTCGTGAATAGGCCAGGCTAGTTAGAACGACGGGGGAAATCCAGAAAAATCCCCACGCCATAGGAAGGAATGCCATGGACGCCAAAAGAGACCCCACGCTGCGGGTGACCCTCATGCCCCGCGACACCAATAGACACGGCACGA
>Ga0315289_10011731_pt1 | contig 12398 bp, 9 predicted proteins | sample YL17G11_40_MG_FD_203452 | JGI IMG/M metagenome (GOLD analysis project Ga0315289, IMG submission 203452) | Sediment microbial communities from Yellowstone Lake, YNP, Wyoming, USA - YL17G11_40 | ecosystem: Environmental > Aquatic > Freshwater > Lake > Sediment | place: USA: Wyoming | collected...
ACAGGTATGCATGAAGAGAGTAGAATTAACGTAGCTACTAATAGCTCTATGAAAATAGATGAACTTAAAGCATATAGTAAAGAAGTTAACTTGTTGGATTATTTTAGATCCCTCCAGAGCGCAGTTTATTACCTCCATTAATCTTAATATCCTGATTATCTCTTAATATTTTTACCCTAAATAGGTCGTTGCGTCCTATTTCTTAAAATCCATATTTAAGGGGATTTTACTGTGCCCATTTATTCCTTATACTATGTTGATTTGGAACAAGATAGTACCGGGGCTTCTGGAGAGCTGTCTTCGGATCCTATGGGCTTTAATGAATTTATTACCGCAGTAGGTGACCCTTTATATGCATCAGCAAATTTTAAATTAAAGGGTATAAAATCTACAGATGATGGTATTAGCCTTGAAAATTTTAGTACTATAGAGCAATGGCTACCAGGTACTCTATGGCGCATACGTGCTGATGCTATTAGTATAGGGGCTGACAAGAGCATAAGCGGCGGTGTTTTGTGCGCTAATATTAATCCCAGTTTTACAGGTGATTTAATATACGGTAATAATGTCTCTTTTTATAGTAGTTATCTTGTCTGTAAAACTTTTAAAGCTTTAAGAAACTTATCTTCATTGACAAGATGTTTTTTATTTGGATGCACTGCTCAAATAACATCCAGGCTGTACTTTCCAAGAGCATACTCTCAAGTAGAGTCATATAATTCAATTTTAAAAATAAATGACGTAGGGATCGAGGCCGCATCAGAGGAAGAAATAGACTTTAGAAATAGTGTTGTAAATTTAAATCCTGCCGATTTTCATACTGCTTTTAGGGAAAGATCTGATAATAATACCAATCAGTTTGGATGGGTTGCTCCGGATATTTTTCCTGACTGGGCGTTGGGTACAGAGGAAGAATTTAACTTTTCAAAAATAACAATAGACGTAAGTGACATACCTTATATAGGGTATGAGCGCGGTCTTTTCTGGTCTGAAAGAAGCGGGTTAGGGGCAGCTGGTCTTACTAATGCAGAACCTTATATAGATTTTAATACCAATGTACAAGAAGGTTCTAGTCCTCTTTCTGTGGCATTTATTTCTAACATCAGTACAACGACTGTAGTTAAAGAGATTACATGGGATTTTGGAGACGGTTTTAGAAGTCATAGTAATGTTCCAACACACGAATATAATCATGGTGGCGATTTTAGCCCTATGTTAGAAGTTCTTTTTGAAGACGGTACTCTGTATAAGAAATTTAAGAAGGATTTCATAAAAGTTTTTAAAGTAAAAATTATACCTTCTGCTGTATCAGGATATTTACCCTTTACTGTTAGTTTTTCAACAGAAGCAGACCTTCCTAAGGGTGTTACTATAGAATCCTATGATTGGGATTTTGGGGATGGTACTCCGCATTCATCAAATCCAACTCCTACGCATACTTACTATAGAGCGGCAACTAATCCTGTTAGTTTAAAAAATACTTTTTTAAAAAGTTAGGTTTTAAATGACCACTAGTTACGTTGATTTATCAATAAATACTTCAGGGCACACAGGAACTGCTCTCGACCCCTTTTCATGGTTTGACATGAAAGAGGCTATAGAAAATTTTTCTGTTGATACTTTCTATATAAAAGGAGAGAGGACTGTAGATGCCTGGCCTGATTTTATAGGGGACACCTCGGTACTGTTTAGTTTTTATGCTTGGGATCCTCTTGTAAACGGGCCTTTTAGAATAAATGTTACTAAATCAGGATTTTTAGACTGCTTGATGGGGACATGGGAGCAGTGCTTCCTTAATTTCAGCAGCAATATTTTTATTGGAGGCCTCTTTTATGGAAGACAAAAGTCTGCTCATTTGTATACCGTAAATTTGTATGTTAATGATGAAATACTATTAAACAGCTCTGAGAATACTTTTAAAGGGTGTACAGTAAGAACCCCCGATAAGATAAGTGCAATAACTACAGATACCTTATTTCAAGATACACTAATAGACACTTTAGACTGGTATGTCTATTATGGACAGCCTACTATCGTTATGGTCAATAGCTCTGTAAATACGTTGAAGTTGGACATTACAGAAGCCGGATTTAGTGTAATAGATTCTAATTGTCAATATTTGTGGGTTCCACCTGTATGGCCTGCATGGTTTGCCAACAAAGAGGAATGGTCATATAGATTACTTGGTACGGAAATTACTACCCCACCAAACCCGGGAGTTGTACCGTACACTGATTATGAAACGGGATTGTTTGGAGAACCTCGATTAGGAATAGGAGCACTGTACTTTGATCCTATTACTCCTATTGAAGTTTCATATACTAATAGCTTGAGTCTAAATATAATAACTCCACAAGTTAAAATTTCAGGGATGATGACATGCATTGGTTGGGTTAAAGGTCCGGTTGTAGCTAATGGAGATGTCTTAATACCTCTTGCAGTTTCAGATCCTGAAGGAAATGTATTAAATACCGATTCTTCATTAAAATTTGAAATTAAGAGAATAGGTAGTGATTACATACTTCAGTACTCTGGATCTAAGTCTAAACCTATAGATAAAAATTTAAAAATAAAAATTGATGATAATAACTGGCATATGCTCTCCTTTGAGGCTGATGAAGACGGCAATATGTCTTATTCCGTAGATGGGGTATCCTTGCAGCCAGAAGACGGCTTAGATACCTATGGGCTACCCTATTCAGTAGCTAAATCCCTAACTAGTCGCGTTGGTGGCGGTAAAGTATGGGCACCCTACATATACAAGACCGAACAAATCGTTTATTTGTATAACTGGAGATTTGGAAAAGATTTTAATCTTGGTTTGAAGTGGATCAATGAATTGATGGCAATAGACAAAGAATTTTTAAAAATACCTTAATAAGGATATATTACGGCTAACCGAATTTCTGCATATAAAAACAGTGTACTACTTGTTGAGCCCATATTAGAAGTGCTCCCGGTACCCTTATTGTTTAAAGCGGATATTACAGGTATTGCTGGAGTATCTAGCCTTAAGTGGGAAATAATTTATAACGATGTTCTTTTGGGTGATCTGATATTGTTTGATCAGACGACTACATATGCAGCAGACTATCTATTTACATTTACAGCGCCAGCTGCCTATAAAGTAAAAGTTACAATAGTGGATAGATCTGTTACCCCTATTACGTATATGAATATCTTGGATGTTACCATAGATGAAAACGCTATGATAAGTCCTTTGCCGTCTACAGGGTCATACCCTTTAACAGTAGCTTTTAAGCCTCTAAATGTCGCTCAGATTGATGCTCTTAGAGATTATATACATTGGGATTTTAAAAACTTAGGGTCTATTGATTCAACAGATTTTTATGCGTCATATACTTATGTAAATGTTGGTAACTATACATGTAAGATGGATGTCAGATGGAAACTTCAGGATAAGTATAATGCTGAGCTTTTTGTATATACGAGCATATCAAGAACTGCAGGAGTATCGGTAACTTCCCCAGGGCTAATACTAAGTATTTCTGTTGATCCCCAGCAGGGAAGAAAACCACTTACTTCTACGATAACAGGAGTATCTAATAACCCTGTAGCTATTTGGCACTGGTACATTAATAACGTAGAGCAGGCTTCTGTAGCACAACAGATTCAGACTACTTTTGAACAAAGTGCTACATACGCTATAAAACTTATTGCAACAGATGTATACGGCAGCGGACCAAAAACGGTATATGCTTCTGTTTATGTTTCAGCATCATTGTCAGTTGAAGATGTTTCTTTGTCTCCTTATGACCCAAATAGACTCATGAACTTTATAGGGTCTGCAGAGGTCCTTCCTACTAAAACAGGTATAGGTGTAAAAGCAGGAATAATTCCTAATTTTCAAAATTCAGGTTTTTCCCATGATGGTGGGCCTGGAGTAATATTTAGCTAAGGTTATTATGTTTAAACAAAAAGATACTAACGTAACAGCTCGGGTACAGAAAAATTTTACAGATGACGCTGTAGTATTAAATTCTGGGTCATTAGTTATTGATAATAGATGGGTAGATTATACCGGGACATTTTTTAATGTAAAAGATTATTTGCGGGGAACGATAACTGATCAGAGACTAAGATTTTTCAAGTATGCCAATTATGCATGCTATTTAGTGCTAGGCATAGATGTAAACGGTTCTCTGTCTGTTTCTGAGGGTACTCAGGTTCCTTTTACTACTTTGGAATCTGTTCCTGTACCGGCTGTATATGCCGTAGTCCCTATGGTTGGAATTATAGTTATCCAAGATAGTTCGAGTAACCTTATAGACGGCATAAAACCCCTCAATGAAAATAATGTCGTTTTCTACTCTGGGATGGGTAATGTACTTGATAAGAATAGAAAAGGGATAGTAGGTGAGAATAGCCTAATAATAGGCGAAACCGGATCAACTGGAGACACAGGCTATATAGGATATCCTGGTGTTACCGGACTTGTAGGGGATATGGGAACAATCGGAGCAGATGGCTTAGGTGTTACTGGTCCTGATGGGGACCAGGGGATGACTGGAATAAACTGGGATATCCAGGTCGTATTTGATACTTTATCATAACCTATAAATAACAGCACTCTAATATGGGTCTTAATACAAGAAAGAATCAGCCTTTTTCAGCGTTCACCAAGGATAGCGCTATCCAAGGGTCTAATGTTGTTTTTGTTAAAGGTGGAGCTACCATAATAGATGATATGTGGATACAGTTTAATGATCTTAGAATAGATCTTAAAATATTGATTGACTCTTTTATATCCACACAGGCTAGAAGAATTTTTAATGTAAAAAATGGGGTACTTTTTGTACTCATTACAATAAATAAAAGTAATGAGCTTGAGGTTATACCAAGCATCTCTTTGAATCAATTTGTTGTCGGTAATGTTAAAGTTTTTGAATCCTTGTCAGGTAAACTTCCACTTATGCTCGTTAAACTGACTCAGGACGGGTCAGATGATTTATCAAGCATTGTACCTATAACTTCTGGGGATATAGAGGTATATAAAGGATACGGAAATTTAACGCTGATAGGGCCACAAGGAGAGACGGGTCCAGCTGGGGATACTGGAGCTCCTGGTTTGCCTGGATACCAGGGAATAACAGGTCAGGACGGCTTTCAGGGGGTTTCTGGATCTGGGGGCGAAACAGGGGCGTACGGTTCTCCCGGCCCGGCAGGTCCAAGAGGTCCAACAGGGGCGTCTATTCCAAGGTTTGTACCGGGAGAGGATTCTTACTACATTCAGGATACGCCGGATGAAAATTATCCTACGTGGCAAGTTACTGTAGATCCTAATGATGAAAATTTAGAAAATTCTCAGTTAGAGTAGCGCTAATTTAAAGGGTAATAAATTATGGCTGATATAGTCAAGAAACACATACTCCAGATTAATGATGCTAGAGAGGTATTGGAGCAAGGTTATTCTGGGGCGCAGTCTTTAGAATTAAAAAAGAATCAAGTTGCTATTGTTCGATATGCGGGTATTTCAGGATATCGAATGGCTTTTAGAGATGCAGATGGAATTTTTCATGACGTAGCTAATTTAGAGGATGTAGCTGAAGGTATAAGTGGGTATTCTGGATATTCCGGTGCAGGTGAAAGCGGATACTCAGGATATTCAGGTTTGGGTGAAAGTGGATACTCAGGATTTTCTGGTAGTGGTAAAAGCGGAAGGTCCGGATATTCTGGATATAGTGGGTTTTCTGGCTATTCAGGATTTAGTGGATCAGGGGTAAGTGGATACTCAGGATACTCTGGGATGGGAACAAGCGGGTACTCAGGCTACTCAGGGTATTCTGGTTACTCAGGCTATTCAGGATATAGTGGTTATTCCGGATATTCTGGATATAGTGGCTCTGGGGTAAGCGGATACTCAGGAATAGGTACTAGCGGGTATTCAGGATATATTGGAGAAAGCGGGTATTCAGGATATAGCGGTTCTGGAGTAAGCGGGTACTCAGGATATAGTGGCTCTGGAGTAAGTGGGTACTCAGGTCAGGGAGAAAGCGGGTATTCTGGGTATTCTGGTATAGGTGGTAGCGGGTATTCTGGATATAGTGGATCAGGAGTAAGCGGCTATTCAGGTTATTCTGGGGCGGGTACCAGTGGATATTCAGGATATTCTGGGAGTGATGCTGCTGTAAGCGGGTATACTGGGACTATAATTTTTATAGAATAAATTTAAAGGAGAATACTATGTCTAATGACATGACACCGATGGAAAAGTTATTAACACAGATTTCTTTAACTAAGTTGTCCAGTCTTAAAGTACAGGCTGAAATTGAAAAATCAGATCCAGATAAAGATGTTATTAAGGCGGAAGTTACTAAAATAGCTATGTATGCCAATAATGCTAGCTTATTAATAACAGAGATCTAAAAAGATAAAGCTTCAAGATATATGAATAATAACTTCTAAAGAGGTATACAATGAGTACACGATGGAGAAGAGAGTCTGGGGTATGCACTGGAAGAGGTTTTAGTAATGTAGATGCTGAAGGTTATGAATCTAAATTAATGACTTGGGTTCTTAGCCCAAATACCCCAGGTACTCCTGCAGCTTATACTGTGGACTATACCACGGATATATTTACATTAAATACTCATGGTTTTGTAACGGGTCAAGCTATAGAATTTGTTAATGTCAGCGGAGCTGCTCCATCTCCTTTGGTAGTTACAAGCTCCCCAAAAGTTAGATATTTTGTTATCTATATAGATCCTAATACTTTTTATGTAGCTGCGACACATCATGATGCTATTATAAATAACCCCATAGATATCTTAGATAATGGTACGGGTACCAATACTGTTTTTTATAGTGGGGGAGGAGCAGAGCATTATTTGATGGATGACTTTTCTCATATGGTAAACCATGATTTCGCTACTACAGATGTAAATATAGGTACTAATGAGATAACTGTAACTACGCACGGATACCCCAATTATCTGAGAGTTGTTTTTTCATCTACTGGAGGTCTTCCTTCTCCTCTTGTTGCGGGGACTACCTATTGGATACGTACTTCAGATGCTAATACTTTTAAAGTCTATCAATATGAAGGGTATGCTATTGATGATTTATATGCAATAGACCTTACTACACAAGGAACAGGCACACACACCATAACTCCTATGGAGCATTATATTATTGTATGTGATGTTGAGGCTCCAGTTGTTAATGATTATAATACAGGACCTACAGGTCTTCCTCCTAAATTTTTCAAATTAGGTTTTGTAGATAGTGAAGCGGGATATGTGCGAATGCAGTCGTTACTGTGGTGGGATACTTCAACGCACACCCCATATGGTTATTGGATGGGTAACCGAATATCCACTTATGACTCTGCGGAATTTGTTTATGATTTTCATGGCGGGGATGGGGGCTTGTTCCTGTTTAGTCAATTAGGAGCTACATGGTATCGCATTTATGTAGATGAATGGGAAGGAATAAGTTCATTACTTGAATCCACTGCTAAAGTAGGGGTATTGCAAAGTGGAATTACTGCTGGAAGTAATGTGGTCCTGACTATGGCTACAGCGGGTCAAGCAGCTAATTTTACAGTTGGTAAATTTTATTACCTTTACGACTATAGTGGTCATACTTGGGTTAATTATGTCAGAGTAACAGATAGAGATTTGGGGCTTAATACTGTAACCATTAATATTTGTTATAAAAACTTTCCAACTGGTTCTGTTTTATGCGCATACGCTCATAGATTCTATTCTTATGGCCAGTGGTATCTCCCAGATCATCTTATGGACGGTTACCAAAGTTATAGTGGTGCCGGAGTTCAAGTCAGGATTCCTTACTGTTCTTCTAAGCAAGCTCCTTCAGGAAGCAGTAGCTACGTTCATTTCAATCAAAACAGCTATATACCCGGGCCTGCAGTAACACTCCAATACGATGATTCCGCTTTATCAGTTAACCCTCCGGATGATGAGGGGAATTATTATGCTATACGATATAGAATAGCAGAGTCTTTTGACTCTTTTGGGTTTAGTTATACTCCTGTAGATATGAATAGGATTTATGGTAAAAGCACCCATATAATTAGAACCTATAGAGGAGCTATGGGGCAAATGTCTAATTTTAGAACTATGAATAGTAAAGATTGGCTTTACATTAGTTTAAATACAGATGTGAATGGAGACTGCGTTTTACATACAGAATCTGCAGTATAGGGTAATATATGTCAGATAATATGATAGAAATTGATGTAGATGAATTTTATACAGGGTCAGTGATGACTCCCTATATAACACCTAAATTTTATGTAGGTGATATAATAGAGATAGATTCTAATATTGATTTAATTGGATCAAAAAATGGTTATTACTTTAGAGATCCTACTAAATCTGGTAATGCCTTAGAAATAATTGTTGATATAGATATTATTAATAATACTATGCCTTCAATTTTTGATTGGTTTATAGTAACTCAAGGAAATACTTATGAGATACCGCAAGGTGCTCAGTCTCCTAGACCGGGAGATAATATGCTTATGATAGATTATTCTGAGAATACTGTAACGCATACGGTAAATGTAATAAATGGATTTATAAATTCTTGGGTAAAAGAACCTGGGGGGTACTACCCAGAAGTACCAAATACACATACTATAGTAATGAACAGGGGTTTAATACAGTCCTGGAATATCGTTAGCGGGGGTGAAAAACAACCTTACCCTATTACTCATACGGTGTCAATAATAGACGGTTTAATTAATAATTGGATTATAAATTCTTAGGATAAAATAATGGCTGATATAACAGCATCCTCTTTTGATCAACAAGAACAAGCCGGTAGAAAACGGTTTAAGACTGGTATCGAGTTTGAGAAGATAGTTTCTAATCTTTCTCGAACGATACAGGACCGCATGCTTAACAGCTTGCCAAGTAATTATCCTAAAGATCCTAATACCAATTTAGCAGAGCTTTATCGGGCTATAGCTGAAGAATTTGCCAGGATGCAGACGTCCTTAGATGATATTAACCAGGCACAATACCATGATCAGACACCCGCTACATACCTCTTCGAAATTTTAGGGGATACTCTATTCCTTGATAATAAGGCTATCAACTATAATATATGTGATGAGGACTACAGGAACTTTCTGATCACTGTAAGAAATGCGTATTATGGTGGCAGCAGAAAAGATAATATCCAACAAGCTGTCTCGGATATTTTAGGTATACCTGTTACTATAAAAGAAGTATATCTTGAGCTAAGGAAGAAAGATTCCGCCTATAAGATAACAGATACCCATAAAATGTTTTTTGACATTTTTATGGACTACCTGACTACGACGTCTTCTTTAGGTTTAATCCTTGAGAATTTAAAGTACTTCTTAGACCTTATTAAACCCGATCATGTGTTGTATGATACCCGGTTGATATGGACCGAAAAGTTGATTAATCTGGAGGGTCACTGTACTCCTGAGTATGTTCAGAATGACATGACAGATATAATCTATGGCGTAGATAAAATCGATATGATTACCTACGTTATAGATAGTCTGTATCTTTATAGTGGAACAGATCCTCACGAAAGATGGGTTTCAGGAGTAATAGCTTCTACAGATACCGTCAGAAGTTTGATTTACACTACTGACAACAGAATACTGGTGAATGCCCCAAAATCAAAGCTGTATCGTAGAACTGTGGATGTTCATGGGGAGATAACGGATGAAGCTATAAGCTTTGCTATTCTTGCCCCCGGCGACGATATCAAATATTACGCCACAGTAGATAGCTCTGAAACATCTACTGTTATAACATCTGATTGGTTATATAGTGGTGAAATTGCAGTAGTGGATGAATCCAGTCAGACAATAACGCTAACAAACGGAAAGACTATTGTCTATAATGAGGATGTACTGGTTTATACGCGAGACAGAGAGGGTGAGTATAGAATATTTGTTTCAAGCCTCTTAGTAGGATATATCATTAACTTTAAGGGGACTGAGTATAGTAAATCTTTTGATTTCTATAGAGTCCCTGAAGAAGTCCAAGCAGACAGCAATAAGCAGTTCGACCCTAAAGTTATTGCCAAGCCTACTTTTCAGGACTATGTAAAAAAGGTTCCTGAGACATGGGATAATTTACCGCTTGGTCCTCAGGTAGTTGTTGAAGACGGAATAGCAACAGTAATAGATATTAAGAGTAAGTTTTATAAAAGATCAGATTCTGTAAATTATAAAAATTTTAAAGAGTACCGGTACAATCTGTTTATTGATGATATTTTTGAAAAACAGTTTACTGTTGAAGAGCCTGCTCCAGAAATCTCAATAGATGCTGCAAAGGCTATTTTCAGGGATGTATACGGATATACGGGCATAGGCTATCCTTATACGGGAACAACAACATTAAATTATAACATAACTACGAGTAGCACTGCTCATTTAAAAGAAACGGACGAAGATCCAACGGTACAGGCTATAGGGGATCAGACAGAAGCCTGTGATAGAAGAGCAGATTGTCATCTTCTTCCGTACTATGAAGATACCAGGAAGTACTACGAGTACCCAGATGTGCAGCTTACTTCTGGGTTTATTTCCACGGTAGAATTAGAAGCTCAGGCTAATCTTCCTGATCAGCACAATCTTCCTGGATATTTTAGAATATCCTCTGATCCTAATAACTATCAGATGCCTTTACTGCCTATACTGAATTCTTCAGGAGTTCCGGCAGTCCCAGCTGATTTAACTGTGTTTGTAAATGGGTTAAAAGTTGATAATGCGGTAACAAGCGTTGATCCCTGGTCTGGCGAAATAGAACTCAATTTTTTACCGCCAGCTAATTCAATCATAAGGATAGACTATTTCTATTCTGGTAGATATCCCGTAATTAAGAGTTACATAGAAAAAATAGGAGTATCCCAGTCATCCCACCGTTTACAGTGGCCTTACCCTGTCACGGGTTTATACGGAGGTCAGGATGATTATCAGGTAGATCTTTATCCGATACTGAATCAAAAAGGCGATCTTGCTTCACCTACAGATGTAACTATGCTGTCAGGGGATATCGGAGCTACAGGGATTATTGAGAGTATAATAGATCTGGGAGATACGGACATCCTTGTATCTGATGTAGGGTTACCCGGGGTTAGTGCAAATGACACTATAATAATCAAGAATGAAGATTATTATGACCCAACTATTATTTACACTATAGCGGGTATTACAGGTGCTGCATCTGATGAAATAATAGTGAATAAAAAGTTACCCTATGCTATAGAAGGTTCTGACGTTACTTTTGAGATAGTAAGATTTACTGGAGCTATAGGCGTAATAGATCGTCTGAGACCTTTGCTTGGGCATATCCATGTAACAGGAGCTCCAGCCCCAGTTACAGGATCATATACAAAGTTTGACTATTACTATACAGACGCCAATAGAACCTACGCGATGGTCCCTGATACAATGGGTGAGACCGGGCCGTACATGGATCAAGGGTATGCTGCGGACACATTCTATGGGAATTATAATGGTTTTACATTAGTTCCGGATAGAGGTCTTACAGGATTTGAACATCCAATTTTTGATTATAATCAGGTAGCTAAAAAAGGATATAGGTATAGAGCTTTTAACCTATCAAATAGCTCTGTATTGAATTCAAGGGATACTTTAGTCCTAGACGGTTATTATAGAGAGCAGGGTAATGCTTCCTGGAAGAATAATAGAAATAAACTGGGTCAGTATGATATACTGTTTAGCCCGGAATATCTTAAAGATACAAGCAAAAATATTGTATTGAATGATAAATATCTGCTTAAGGATTTAGACCCTGTCACTAAGATGTATCCCGGGACACCTCCTTTTGTACAGAGTTTCAGTGACGATTGTCACTTTAAAGACAATATCGTTCCAATAGGAGAGAACACCCATCAGGATCCTTCAGATGCTTCTCAAGATCTACAGGCTGGATTTACAATAGTCGGTACAGACGCTTCTGGTTTAGCAGATTATCAATCTGTATGCGAGTTTAGTCAGAACCACAGGATACGCTTGTATTCCGGCTTAAAGATGGTTGAAAAGGATTTTGAGGGATTCCAGGGGCCGCTCTCATCTATTACAGAGGGACAACGGTCGCTGCCTTTTAAAACTCTCTTTGTTGAGCAGTACTACCCCAATAGAGAACAAAGATTAAACGACTATCTCGACTATATAAACAGGATCCCAGAAGAGATTAAAACAGGGACAATAAAGGTATTAAAAAATTCTGTTGTTGTAAAGAAGGTAACTGGTAACTGGCTGCAACTTAAAATTGGTGACATGTTCAATGTGAAGGATATACCGATTCAGCAGTATGATAAGATCAGCTCATCATGGAAAACTATCTATAATGATGTTGTATACACGGTCCTAAAAATTATTGATTATGAGACGGCTGAGT
>Ga0315289_10011732_pt1 | contig 12398 bp, 7 predicted proteins | sample YL17G11_40_MG_FD_203452 | JGI IMG/M metagenome (GOLD analysis project Ga0315289, IMG submission 203452) | Sediment microbial communities from Yellowstone Lake, YNP, Wyoming, USA - YL17G11_40 | ecosystem: Environmental > Aquatic > Freshwater > Lake > Sediment | place: USA: Wyoming | collected...
ACTGGCTCGAACTCGCCGCGACCTGAGAAATCAGACTCCCATGTGCAGCAGAAAGGATCAGCACGAAAAGGCAGGTTGCGAGCACAAACCAAGATCTCTGTGCCAAGAAGAAAACCACAGATTCTCCCCTCAGAATCAGTGATAAGTCTTTTCACACCTGCTGCGGAACAACTGTCCGGCGTTCAGCCAGACCTGAACCAGTCATTCGCAGACCGCATCGGAAGAGAACAAAGAGGCTCTCGCAGTCGTACCGGTCGCCCTACAGCTAGTGTTGAGCTCGACCATTGCCTCTTTTCGACCTACTTTCTGCTCCTCTTCGGCTCAAGAACTGCTCACTTGACAGTCTTAAGCGCGGGTTTGTACCTAACTCCCGGCGCTTCTCACGCAATAAGAGCTGCCCAAAACGACGACTGGGGCGACTCACGACGAGTTTAGGCGAGGAATCCCCTACAACCACACCTTCTCTCTTTCGTCCGTGTAATGTCTTCCTTCTCTTTCTCTGAAACAGTGTGATTCCAATTGCGAAGACGACAGCAACCAGTCCCGGGTTGGCTCAACTCTTATATTGCAAGCGGTCACACAAGCTACAACTTGTTTTGAGTTGCTCAGACCAAGCTGGTTCTTTGTAGTCCTCTTCTTGGGAATCCTGCTGGTCAGTCCACCTGTTGCCTACGCCCAAACGTTCACTGACCCGATTGGCGATCTTTTCGACCCTCAAGGCCACCCGACCACGGGCGATAGTTACATTGACATAGTTGAGGTTGAGGCGGCTCTGACTGAAACTACCTACATCGCCCACATCAAACTGGCTGGCGCGTTGCCGACCGGTGTTTCTGACTCTTCGACTTTCGTCGAATGGGACGTGCTTATTGACGCTGATCAAAACCCAGTAACACACTCTTGGGGACCTTGGTCCCTCATTGACAATGGGATCGGAGTAGATGCACTTGCCCGAATGACATGGTCGTCATCCGGCTATTCGGGTGAGATTCTCATGTGGCCTAACGGGACTCTTTCTGGGCAGAAGATCGATTTCAAGGTAGATGGAGCAATTGCCGAGATACGAGTCAATGTTCCAGCGAATAGAACTCCTGCGGCTTTCCACCTGGTATTCGTTGTCCGAAGATATGTCGAGCCAGCGGACAAGATGATCGTTGCAGACAAATGCCCTAACGAAGGACACTTCACATTCTCCGATGGGAAACTGTCTCTCATAACTGTGAAGTCTGGCCTTCCGACTGAGAAGTTACAGGCAGATCATGCTGTCGTATTCTATAACCAAGGAAACGAGAAATACGCGAGATACATCGGCGAAGGTTACGAGTTCGCCTACGGAACTCTCCAGCAAGACTTCCGCAAGCCCCCCGCTCGAGACTTCAATATCTACGTCTATCTGACTCAGGACGACTTGGTGCAGGGCCTGATCAAGTTCAGCGGGGTCTCAAAGGACGACGCTGAATCATTTAGGAGCGGAAGCGCCCCTAGGCCAATCAACTATGTTATGCACGTGGGTCCCGGCTGGGACTGGGTCGGAGTAGCCCACGAGTTAACCCATACCTTCATCGAAGAATACAGCGATGGGGCCTACATGAGAATCAAATGGTTTGACGAGGGACTTGCTAACTACGAAAGTTGGAAGTGCGTGTCAAGTAACCCGGTGCACAGCCAAGAGGCAGAGAGCTACAGAAAGGATAGCTGGACAACGTTCAATGAACTGAAGAACACGAAGGGGTTATTCCCTCTAAGCCAGCTGACCACCGAAGAACAGTGGCATAGATTGAGGATGGCCGGTGAACCCATCTACCCTGAAGCATTTGTCGTGGTTACCTATCTTGCGTCCACCTATGGGACGAGCAAGATCATACCAATCTTGAAGACGGTACAGGGCGGAACCAGCGCATCCGAAGCCGTTAAGATGACTCTAGGAAAGACTGAAGGCGAGATACTTGACGCAGTTGCCAACGCACCTGAATCAGCGATATTCTCAATACCGAGAATCGGTCCAGAGCAGGTTCTGAACCATACGATCTCCAAAGACCTGACTGGGTCTCCTGATTGGATGCCAGTCAATATCACCGATACCTTCTCTGTCGAGGATCGCCAAGTTGTATGTCAGTTCCGGATCAGGGATGTCCCAGCCGGCGCGAGCTTCGGATTTAGATGGTACAGTCCTGACGGCAAACTCTATGAGGAGTACTTCTACCCGCCAACATCGTCATTCTCACAGCTTACCACAGTTGACCGCGTAATAGAGATAAGAGGATCATCCGCCGCCAAAATGCCGGGCAAGTGGCGAGTAGAGGGATATGCCGGGAACCAACTACTGTTCGCAGACACATTCACCATACAATCTGCCAGTCAAACCACAACTGCGTCAGAGACAAGTCCAACAGCGACAGTGACAACCACAAGTGTAAGCTCAGAATCATACTCGTTGCTCATTCCGATAGCGATTGTGGTAGTACTGGCTATCTCACTATCCTATGTCTGGTCGAGGAAGCGTTCGAGATCGAGACAAACGGCCAAGCAAGGGCCAGACACGAAGAACTAGCTGTAGAGTAGCCACTGCTTCATCTGCCTCGTGGGAATCCCTTCGAGAAATAGCCTTTGCATCTCAGGAATCGTCGTAGTCTTCTGCCCGGCAAAGAAGCTTGTACACTCCTCGAACTCGGTGCCGTAGAACTCGACTGTCCAAGGCGGGTTGCTAACGCGCACTGGAAACACGAATATGTAGAACTTGTGAGGGTCATCTGCCCTTCTAGCGGGAGACCATGATTGGAAGTTCGCGAAGTCTCTTTGATAAGAGGTCCAGATTGTCTTGTAGGGGTCGAAATATGTGACGAATACATGCCCATTGGGAACCTGCCTTTCCTGAACTAAGCGTCCGTCTATCTGCCAAACTGCGATGGTTGCTATCCCCCAAGACTTCGCCCAGGAATCGACGAAAGCTGTCAGATCGGCGCAATTGAGACGTGAGACACTTCCTTGCGCGTAGAGTTCATAGAGGAGATCTATATTGGCAAACGTGTCGGTGTTATCAGGATCGTAGTTTGGTTTGCCAACATAATTGTCTAGTAGTTCGTATACGTACGGTCCGAATCCTCCCCAGAATCGATCCACTAGCTGAGCGACTACACTATTGGGATCTTCGGAGTCCCATCGCTTCTCCGTCATCTCCTGCCTCATCTTTCTCAGGGTATCAGTATTGACATTATTCCACTCGTAGACGTCGAGAGTTACCTTCGTGACTCCGGGGTCGCGATGGTAGAAGTTGTATGGTCCTCTCAGCGTGGCTCTATTCGCGGTCCATGCCAGAGCAACCTTAGCCTCTAGCGGATAGTGTTCGAGCGAATAGTATCCTCTCTCTTTCTGGAGCTCATTCGTTTCCCTGAAGAATGCCAAGAGGTCACTCGCGTCTATCCTTACGGCTTCCCCGACTTGGTTATCGCCCATTGTGACCCAGAGTCCATTGACCATTGCGATGGCTAGCGCGAGGGTATCGTCTTTCTTGAACTCGTTTTCCAGCGCCAGGCAATAGAGAATCTGTAGCTCAGTGTTGTACTGTGGCACCGTGTATCTGAAGTCACTTGGGCTCGGTGTTCCGCCCTTCATCATCAACTCGAAGGCTTCTTTCACTTCAGGATTCGTCGCGTTCAACGCGAGATACGTGATCTTGGCTACAGCGGTCGCATTCGTGGCATCTGGGAGCGCCTGCAGCTCCCACGCTAGCTGAACATACGGCTGAGTGCCAGTTGACTTGAGCAGAGATAGGTAGTGGCTGACTGGCTTGGTGGCGCTGACGTTGATCCACAGAGTTGTCTCCGAAGTGAACGCTATCGACGACGTCGAAATAGGAAGAGTCTCTTCATATGATGTCAAGATGGATGTTTGTGGAGTTGTGTAGGTTGCTAGCTGACTCGGCATCTTGGGGGATAGCGCCCAGTACCCAAGTCCACCCGCAACCACAACGACTAATAGTACAATCGCAATCAGCTTCGAACCTTTGCTTGTCACGGGACAAGTCTCCATGCTAGTAGAGCCTTGGCACTAATGTCTAGCTGTGTTTCCTCCGTGTTCGCAGGTACGCTAATGCGACAGTAACCACTGCAAGAACAACGCCTGCAACAAGTAGAAACCGGTTCGTGAGAAAGTCTGCATATGGTTGTTGTGGCGGCACGCTGCTCTCTGTTTCAAGTGTGGTTTCCAGCTGCGCTGTTGTTGGCAGAATGCTAGGTCGGGACGTGGTGGATCTTGATGTGGAGGTCAACATTACTGTTTGTGTCGTGGTGGTTGTGTAGCCCTCAATGTAGGATACACTTCCTTGTGCAGCTTCATCGACCGTCATACCGCCATTGTTGATCCATGCCCAGATTGTGATCTTGGTCGGCTTAGCTATCAGAGACAGCGGGATTGTGATCTCCGCGACTTCGTCCACTCGATGAGGAAACATCGGAGAGGACTGTCGGTCGGTTGGCCATTGCCCCTTGCTGATTCCGCGTAGGTCGTACATCCAGACGTTGTCCATGTCGAAACCGAAACTGTATTCCCACTGGTCATCCCCGTCAATATCAACGGGAGTTATGTAGCCATTTCCTGGATCAGGTCGGTCCCATGTTTGGACCATGATGTACAGGTACTCCCTGTCGTAGACAGCGTAGACTGCCTTGAGATCTGTCGACAATCTGCCTCCTCGGGCGTCTCCTTTGTGATCTTTGATTATGGGTGCAATTCCATCCCAGTCAGAACTTGCGCCATCTAATTTGAATCGACCAACGGTCACCTGTCGGGGGTTAATGGCAGGTGGGGCCAGTAGCGTGAGCTCAAGCTCCTGCGAAAGCTTCAACCAATCGACCTCAAGATCGCGGTCTCCAGCCAGTTTCAGCGGCAACTGTGATTTTCCGTAGATGTAGAGATCGAAGAACTTGCTCAGATCCTTCCCGGTCAAGTAGTTGACTTCGGCGAGGATGTCCGCGTTCGAATATCTGCGGGTGTCGGTCGATCCGATATGAGACCAAGAAGGCGATTCGAGATAGGACCTTGCTGATTCAGGCGTGCCATATCTCTCGTACAATCGAGCGAGGACCAAGTCTAGGCTTGACTTGTCTTGCGTCAGAGATCTGATGACCTCGTCCAACAAGAACGCTACCAGCGATCCTTTGTGATAGGTTAGACGCAGATAGTAGTCCGCATCTTCGCTGTTGTCAAATCGCGAAGAGTACGCTACGGGCACATCATACTTTGTGCCCACGATGAGGTTCAGGTAGTCCTCAAAGCGGTACCTTAGTACCCAGTGTCGTTGAAAGATCCCTAGCTCGATCGGGATCTTGTCATCGTCATAGTATCGATTGACTCCTTCTCTGAACCATGACTCTTCATCACTCTTCTGGCTCATTCCATATGGCGGAAACGCATTCCAGTTGTGAAAAGCTCGATGCAGAATCCCCTGCAACGCACCGAAAACTGCGTTCCCATGCGGGTCTATCGTGCAGGCTTGCGCCTGGGTCCATTCGAGCCAACCTATGTCTCCACCATCATCTGCCGTGGGTGTGTATATGCTGAGGTACCGGTCCTGGATAGGCTTGCCAAAGAGCTCAGTGAGCATGTCGTATGCTTGGAAGGAATACTCAGCCAAGCTCCATTTCAGCAGTTGCGGCCAATCACTAAAGACGGCCACTGTCACATTCGTTCCTGCGACCACCCTTGATTGCTGTTCAAGCCGACCGACGGCAAATACTGAAGAAACAAAGAAGTCGACCGACGACGCCCAGTAATGCTCGCCCTCAGCCTGCCAAGGCGTCGCTGAACTCCAGCCTTCAGGTAGGTCAAATCGCACCTCAATCCTATCAGTGGTCAAGTCGGGTACAAGGAATACCCAGGACGCCATGGCGACACCAAAGGTGCCAGTGAGATAGCCCGCGTAGGCTCGATCTAGTGTCGGTCCGCGGACGAAGTCCATCTCGACATCGTATAGAACACGAAGCTGCTGCACTCTTGAAGTCTGAACTGCCCAACTTTTCTTTCCATCCTTAATCGAAAACGTCGTTTTCAGTTGATTTCCGTTCTCGTCCAGAGCGGAGAACCCGTTCACTTGGAGTCCTTCACCAACTCCGATCACGGTTCGGAAACCGAGGCTGACAAAAGATCTGGACTCAGGACTCAATGAGAGTGCAACATGTGCCATGTGACGGGATGCGTTCAATTGGTCAACAATGAATGTGTACCTGACAGCGGTAGCTGGATCTGCCTCAGCATGTGGAACCGCCGTATTAAAGCACCCAAAGAAGCTGAAGGCCAATACAAGAACGACTGCAACCAGCTTCAAGCCTCTGCCTGCCAAATGGATCTCACTTCCTACGTCTCCGCAAGTAGAAGACTCCAACGACGGCTAGGACTATGAATGCGAAGCCCACAATCACCAAGACCTCAGTCGTGAATACTCCCGTCGCGAGCTGCACTGATGTTGTTCTTGTAGTCTCACTTTCCGGTGCAGTCGTCGTTCGGAATGGTGTTGTGGGAGTGCTCGTAACTGTTGCAGCGCCGCTCGTTGCATATGCGGTCAAGGTGGTTGTGGAAGTCTCTGTCAGCGTAGGATAGTAGCTCGGTTTGAGGTGAAGAGTAGGATCTCCCAAGGTGATTATTCCATAGAAATACTTCTTCGTGTACTCGTTCCCTGCATCCTCGTCCCTGATGCGATCCGCAAACCATACGCGAAAGGCAGTTCCGACATTTCGGTCTCTGCATATGGAGTAGAATCTGCTAAACTGCTGCATGTCACCTGGCTTTGTGGAGCTTATCGCGAGGAGCCCGTAGCTCTTGCTGAATATGTACCAGCCGCCCATGTAGTCTCTGTCGGTGTACCGGGCATTCCAGCATGAGATCAGAATATAGAAGAAAGCGCGTGGACCATTCTGACGAACGTCCATAGATGTAACGTCACCTTCAGAATCCTCATTGTTGACATAGAAGTGATGGGAGGTGGAGCCACCATGCACGAACAGATGGACAAGCGTCCACCCCTCTTTCAGACGATTCAGGTAGTCTTTCGGGCTCGTGTGTAGTCTGTCATTCACAATTGTCCTATTGAGGAAGACGGTACTAACGGCTGAACTGTACTCGCTTGCCATGTGAGCCCAGAAATCATCCACATAGATCAGTGCTCTTTCTGGCAGTTTGAGCCGCCCACTTCTGTAGGCGTGGTTCTTGCTGAAGTAGTTCTTGAGAAGCGAGACCTCGTCTTCTGCCATGCCAGAAGCTTTGAGTCTACCAACCCAAATCTCAGGTGCTCTGTCACCAGTGTGTTGATCGTATTTTCCGTCGCCGTCGGTGTCCTTCCATATCCCGTTCAGATCCATGTAGAAGAGGTCTAGGGGGAACTCCTGATGCGTTACCTGAGGCTGAAGAGGATATGACACATCCATCTCATACCATGCTGAAGGAACATCCCCCACCAATAGACAGCCGATCAAACCCCTTGGATACTCGGACGCAAGTGTGGACCTAATGTCCTCTGGGCTCTCTGCCACATATTCCTGAAGCGCGGTCTCCAATCCGTCGCGTTCGATGTCCTCGACATATTGGTCGATTTGCGGCTTTATCGAGCTGAAGATGTTGTGGTGAACAATTATGCGGACAAGCGCGGCTGGCTGCGCCACGGAGAATGTGATCGCAATCTGCGACCCAGCTAGCGCACACAACAGGAGTACAGCATACACGAGCTTCTTCATTTTTCTGTCATGACCGCCCAAGGCCTGTCAGTCAACACCCCAAGGGAATGGAGCCCCATCGCGTGGACAGACCGAGGCAGGCAGGAAGAATCTTCGTGTCGTTCAGGTAGACCAAGCTCAGGATTTGCGAGTCAACCAAGTTAGACACAGCGTAGTCTATTCGGTAGATCTTTGCCACTTTGTTCTCGTAGATCTTTGTGAAGTGTTGTGGCTGGAACGTGTCATCGAACATTAATCGTAACATGGTCGCCTGCTCAGACTTCGGAGTGAAACTGAACGTCCCTTTGGACAAGTCGAAATTGGCGTAGTCAGTCGCGTTGTACCCCGCAATCTTCGCGATCGAGTAGTAAAACTTCAATGGGTCGGCAAAGCAGCCTGTCTCGTCTTGGCCGGGGAAGACCATTACGTGCGTCGCCCCGTAGCTCTTCATTATCACCAGTGACTCGTCCTCGGGCAAGAGGAAAGCCCTAGCCACGTCATGTGTCTTCTCAGATGGCTCGAAGGTTCCGAAGAGCTGCAACTCAAGGGCATAGATACGATCCCCCCTCACACTACCAATGGTCTCAATAATGTCCCCAGACGGATACGCTACGACTGGCTTCCTTCTCCCAAACTCCTGAATGGCAAGGCCATAATCCCACCAAGAGAAGACAACCGCATCCGCGGGCGTCAACTCATCGAGCTTCTGGAAGGCTTGCATACCGGCCGGGCTAGTCTTGATCACGTTCAGGAATACTTGTTCTGGTTTTCGATTGTCAAAATCCAGTTTCAGATACACAAAGAACGAAGAAACGAGAATAACAGATAGCAACGCAACGATCAGGAGCTTTCTAGACCGCTTCATTGTGAACCAAACATAGTGACTTCTTCTGTGGTCTTAAGCTCTTTCAGTCCAGTCGATTGAAACAGCAGATTCAAGTCAAGAGCAAAACCAAGAGCTCGGCCTACTCATGTGAAGCGGTGGGGAACCCGCGGAAGGTCCGAAGCGGCCTCGCTCACGTTCACTCCAGCTTCGCGGTCTAAGTCATCGGGGACCTTTAGCTATCAGCATCTTCCCGCTTCTCAGTTCTTTGGCCAGCTGCCATCCCTTGTTCAGGTAGGTTGTGAGTTCTTCCTCTGTAACCAGTTTGGTCTTCTGATGACCGGGTCTGAGTTTCTGCGGGTGAATCGCCAGCTTTGCTATCTCAGAACGTAGAGTATCCCTCTCCTCGTCCTGCCCCAAGTCTCGTCCAAGTTCTCTCTGCTTCTCTATCTTGACCTTGAGCGGATCTATGCCGTACAGCCTTGCCTGCTCGCGCCACATCTCGAGAAGCATCTCCTTCTTGTCCACGGTCTTCTCCTGCATAGTGCAGAGGTATGGTTCGCAGCGGATGAGAGCCTGACGCATGTCCTCAACCATGGTAATAGGCAGGACGCCCTTGTTGGCTGTGTAGCGGGATTCGATGTCGCCTGTGTGGCCCATGAAGAAGCCACCTGTGACGCTGCAATGCGAGGAAGCAGTGCCATCCAATCCGAAGCAGCAGGACACTACCTTCTTTTCTCGGAGCGGAATCAATACCATTCACATCTGACAAGAGAACCGGAACCAGAGGAGATCCTCCATCAGCCAGCGTGAGACAACCACCGGTACTCGTCGGTTTCTCCCCCGGGCTACCAACAACCGCGGCCGGCACTCGGGGTCACAGCGCTCAACCTTCGTGACTGTGCGCTCCCCCCGCACCATTTCGCAGAGCAGACCAGCCGTTGCGTTCTTGATCTCGACTTCGCGCTTGCTTCCTATGATTTCGTGCTACTGGTATTCTTTGGCTAACGTTCTGCCTGGACCGCTAGATTCGCGACAGGCACGCATAGTGAGTCTTAAGAACGAGCATGGTCGGATTCATGGCATTCTCCAGAGGAACGGAAAGTGAAATTCGTCGAGTCTCTTCTCATTCTTCTGATACTCGCGGTTTCTCTCTTTCACGTGGGCATCGTGCACGCGGACAGCGTCGAGATCCATGGCTATGTGAATGACGATGAAGGCAACCCCGTCGAGGGCGTCTTTGTCGAATTCTTCAGCTTGAATGGGCCTCCGTGGATCGAATACGGACGAACCATCACAAACTCGAGAGGACACTATGAGTTCTCTCTAGAACGGCCAGAATGGACGGGGACACCTAGGTTCTTCGGGGGGCTTCCTATCCATGAAGGTTGTGACGTTAACGTCGGCTGGCCTGCCAACGATCAATGGAAGGCAATGTGGGTCTCCTCAGCCGCGGTCATCAACACCGAGGGCATGAACACCATACAGCAAGATTTCGTATTGATGCGCATAGGTGTGTTGAAGCTCACTGCATATTCTTCCGAGGGCGCTCTGATACATCGATTTCCCGAATCAAGTTATTTGTCCCCTGTTTACACGACAGACCTCAACTGGAAAGTAATCAGAAGCAGCTTCGTATCGGACCGTGGAATCCTCCTGCTAGGTTTGAACGTTCCGAATGTCGTCAATATTCCGTGGGAAGTTCCGGGTTTTGGCAAAGTCATATTGAGAGCAGACAACGGCGGGAAGGGCTTCACATTCACAACCCCTGCAGAGACAACGATCATCAACCTCAATTATGAGCTCGCGAAGACTGAGTTCAGGATTTTACGTGAACTCTACGCAGACTACCTGAGTCAAGGCTACACTTTTGAGCAACTGGGTCCGAGAATCGAGAAGGCGGCATCTCTACTCCAAGCGGCAGGTTCCACGCTGGTCGAGACCGAGAAGGCTCGCTATTCTGACCTGTGTCTGAATCAAACGCTTTGGGCCAACGAGGAGATGGAGATCCAGAAAGCCCTTCAAGACATCGACAAGTACAGGAAAGGCAACGCCCTAATTCGAATCATTGACGAGAATGGACAACCGTTGCAAAATACGGAAGTCGAGGCAAATCAGGTCAGCCATGACTTCCTGTTTGGGTCATTAATTGAGGGCAGTACCTTCAGGGTTCCAGAGCTTTTCGTGCGGGGCGGGATGAACGTAAGACTGCTTCAGCTCTACTGGCAGCAGTCAGAAGAACCTTCAGGTTCTGTGATTCCCAGCAACTTCGAGACGCTGAGAAACATGGGTGTTCATTTTGGAGCAGAAGGACTTGTTGTCACTGAGCCATCTAACGCGATGACCCTCAACCTTCTGGATCTGACTTTCGACCAAGTGAAGAACAAGATCTACGAGCATGTCCACAGAGTAGTTGCGAAGTACGCGGAATACGTGGACTACTGGATAGCATACCACAACCCACACATGAGAATGCAATCTCTCGGTTTCAGCAAAGAACAGATCACCGACCTCGTCAAGACCGCGATAGGAGCTGTCAGAGAAGCGGACCCAACCGCGCAAGTTTTGATATACTTTGATCACCCATGTGGCTTCCTCGCCGCCATGGCTTTCCAAGGAAGCGCTGATGATTTTACAACTGATCCTTACACATTCGCTGCCTACCTGAAAGAGATGGGAATCGGCAACTTCGGTATCGCACTTGCGATGATCTACGGCTCCGAGGACGAGTACAATGGAGGTGTGGGTCCAAATGTTCCGTATCCTTTCAGAGACTTGAGCTCGATCTCACGCATTCTCGACTGGTATGGTAACTTGTCCGTTCCTGTCTACATTACTGAGTTCAACGCCCCTGGCCAGTTTACTTCTCCTCTGGGCTACTGGCACAAGAGAAGCTGGGACGAATCACTCAAATCGGAATGGATAGAGAAGTTCTATACAATTGCCTTCAGCAAGACCAATGTGAGAATGGTGACGTACTGGTCAGCGGTAGATGCAGCGGCCCAGAATATCGAGAGGGGGCTTCTCGATGCATACTCTCATCCGAGACAGTCATACTACACCGTCAAGAGGCTCATCACTGATGACTGGACGACTAGGTTGAGGACGAAGACAGACGCGAACGGTCAGGTACAGTTCAGAGGATTCGCAGGCAACTACACTGTCACGATTGGGACAAAGAATGGCGCATTCAACTTTACTATCCACGTCAACGAGCAGGCAAGTCAATCGTTTACAGTCAACCTCGGCAGGGCGAATGCGGAACATGCGATTGCAGAAGCTACCGAGGCTGTGAACAAGGCTAGGAGGGAAGGCAGAACGATATTTCTGGACAAGGCTGAGGACCTACTGGAGGATTCGCAGAAGGCTCTGTCAGAAGCGAACTACGATCAGGCAACTGTTCTCGCTGAGGAAGCAAATCAGACCGCAAACGGCGCAATGTCGTGGCTTATCATGCCAGCCATCGCAGTTGCGGGAGTCGCTGTAGCAGCCGGTGTCCTGCTTCGCAGACGAGCGAAGAGAGCCAGTCCCTAGGCCAAACGAGTTCCCATTCTCTCACATAGCGGCGTTCTTTGATTTTCGCTACAGAGATTACCCACTGTCTGCACGTGATCGAGCGCTACAATAGCTTGCCACCCGTGGGGTAATCTATACTGGTAAACTGGTGCGCGAATCCCACCCCCGGCGCCTAGGCCAAACATGCCAGACCACGGTTACTATGTTGAACCTTCTGTTCAGAGCTCTCTCCCGGAGCCAAGCCTTCTGTTCAGTGCCGTTCTTCGAACACGGCCACGACGTGCAAAATGTCTTGGGATAACACACTCTCCGTGCGGCACCCAAAATCTGAAATCCCTAGACGAGCACAACAAGAG
>Ga0315289_10011736_pt1 | contig 12394 bp, 9 predicted proteins | sample YL17G11_40_MG_FD_203452 | JGI IMG/M metagenome (GOLD analysis project Ga0315289, IMG submission 203452) | Sediment microbial communities from Yellowstone Lake, YNP, Wyoming, USA - YL17G11_40 | ecosystem: Environmental > Aquatic > Freshwater > Lake > Sediment | place: USA: Wyoming | collected...
AGCAGTTGCAGGCCCAGGCAAATGCCCAGGAAGGGCTTCCCGCCCTCGATGGTCTTTCGAATGGCCGCTTCCAGTCCCGCACGCTGGAGCGCGGCCATGGCCTTGGCGAAGGCGCCGACGCCAGGCAAGATCACCGCTGGCGCCTTGAGCACCGTGGGCGCGTGGGCGGTTATGGCGGCCGGGTAGCCGAGCTTATGCAGCGCCTTCTCGACGCTGCGCAAGTTGCCCATGCCGCAGTCAATAACAGCGATCATCAGGAATGCTCCGACGACAGCGAGGCCCTTCAGGCCGCGGTGCCCCTAGGCCTGCGGGCCGGCGGCCAGGTTGCGGAGCGACCGCCGTGGCGACCCGGAGGGCCTAGCCAGACCTAGCCAGCGGCGGCGAAGCCGTTTAGCCATACGAGTATATGAGTTTCGCGCGAACGCCGTCAAGCGAGGGCAAGGGCGGATAGCTCATGATCGGCAGGCGAGACGCCCGCCATACGACGATGGTATAATGCGGCGGTAGTTGCCCCTCGGACCGATGACCAAGCCGGAGTACGCGGGCGGTTGCGCAAATGACGGAAAACGATCAATCCTGGGATTTCGATGAGGCGACAGATCGTTATGACGAGTGGGTTGCCGGCGATTCGCCGCTGTATGCCCGGTATGATGGGGTGCTTCAGGCGGTGGTCGAGGTTGCCCAAATGTGCGCGGGCAAGAACGCTCTGGACATTGGCACCGGCACTGGGAATCTTGCATTGCGCTGCCTTGCACTGGGCGCCCGCGCTGCCGGGGTATCGAGGCACCACAACTCGCGCGAAACGCGGCATCGGCGACAGCATAGCCTGCCGTTAGCCCCTGTTTCAACCGAAATAATTAACCTGTCCCCCTTTTAGTCCCCATCCGGATAGGAGCGCTGCCAATCGGAGGAATCACTGAAGCAGGGAGATGCGAAGTCGAGAAGCTGCTTGCCTGCAAGCCGGCTCGCGTGAGCAAGCTTATGCGCTGTGAATCTATGACGCGGTCTTAGCGCGCACCAAGCCATACAAGATGGTTGCCATCCACAGCGAAACGGTAATGACAAGGCATGTCGCCATCAGGTTTACCATCGAGTTACGAGCCAGCGCCTCTTCGTAAGCCGGAGCGTGCGTCTTCCGAAGATGGTCCAGGAGTGCTCCATCGTCCACCCAGCTCCACACGGCTTCGCCACTGCGCAGGTTGAACTCGACCGGCCTATCATCGTACGCGTATCCCCACAGGTCAACGCCGGGCGAGCGGAAGCCCTTATCAATATTCAGCACCCCCATCTGTCCCCGCCCTTCTGCCCTCATGACTTGTGCCGGAGACCGCGACGGGAAAAGACGTCCTTGCCACGGTTCTGGCCTGACGTGCATCGTTGCGCACACTGCAGAAAAAGCTACTGTCAGCCCTACCATCCATGTCGGCGGACTGAAACGCCCCCTAAGCGTGTTGAACATCGCTCGCACCTCCCGGCGGTGTTACCTGATACCCCTGATTCGCTCCCCGGCGACCTCATTCCTTCCTACGGAGGGAGGTTCATTGCAGCGCGACAGATGCGCTAATTGGGGACCTAATTGGGGACAGGTTATTCATTTCCCCTCTACCAGCGGCTTGGGCTTGCGCCCAGCGGGCAAAAAGAAAAGCCCGCAGCCGTCGACCCTTCCGCAGGGCCAGACAGATGCGGACCGCTTGGCCTCACGGTTACCCACTTCCGCCTCGGCTCGGAGCAAGTAGTGGTTTCGGGTTAGGTCGGGCGCCGGGAGGCGAAGACCTCGTCCCACTTCACCGAGGCGGTAATGTGCATCAAGATGGCGAGGGTGAGCACCGCGCCGATGGCGATGGTCAGCCCCGTGTATTCCTGGTAGAAGAAAGCGTAGGAAAACAGGATCAAGAAAACGAGCTGCGCCAGCCCCGCGGTGCGAAGCGCAAAACGCCAGTTCACCACCGCCCGCAGATAACCGATCACCAGTGCAAGCGAAGCAATCGCGGATATGACAAACGCGAGGTTGATGTCAATCTGATCCACCAGGTAAGCGAAGAGCAGGTCAAAAGCGAAGAACGCGGCGGCCAGGAAGAAGTAGTGCATGGGGTGGAGATTAACGCCGCGCGCCATCCCGACGGTCAGGAGCAGAGTGAAGAAGAACAGCAGCGACACCGGGGCGAAAAACGAGATGCGCGAAGCGATAGGCCCGGGGTTGAGTCGCTCGGGCATCTGCAACCCGATCGCCGCGCCGGAGACGAGACTCGCAAAGCTCCAGGTAAGCTCCCAGCCGCGCGTGGTTTCGCGGGGCGAACTGGGCGAGAGAGTCTCAGCAGGAAAGTCAATGTTCTTGAAATCCGTGCTGGCGACCAGCGTGAACTCCTTCACGTTGGTAACACCCGGGCCGAAGCAATAAAGCCAGCGGCTCAGTCCCCTGGTCTTGTAGCCAACTTCGATCTTAAGCGCCTCTTTGGGCCCCACCTGAAGCGTCGCCGATCGCCCGGTCGTCTGTCCCCCGGAACTCGAGACATCGGTACCGTTCACGGTGTAAACAAAGGCATCGTAGACCCCGCGTTGAGACGGAAAGGAGAAATCCACGCGCACGGTGGTCGGCTTGTCCAACGGGTTGCTCGCCGAATAGCGTCCGTTGAACTGCACTTCGTAGGTGCTGAACCAGAGCAAGCCCTTCTTGCGATAATCCAAGCGAAAATCAGCCTGCACTTGGCTTGCGGACAGCGGCACCGGGCTCCAGGAGGTCACCTCACGCGTCAACATTTTCTTTGTTCCCGGGTCGCGCTTCTTCTCCTGGCTCTTGTACATATATGCGACCGTCGGCGCGGTCTGGATCTGCTCGGTGCCCCATAAAGTCGCCACCGCGCCGCCCAAGTCTCTGGCCGCTACATCAGTGCGCGCCCGAGTGACCCCGCCCAGAACCGCCCATCCGATGGCAGTGGCGAGAAAGATCATGATTACCGCGACCAGCTTGCCTGCCGTCATTGCTCCACCTCCGCTCCGAAGATGCCCGACGCGCCGAGGTCACAGCCTGGCTTCCACAGGCGGCCATTGCGACACGCGGACCAACGATCTGCACCGCCAAGTCTCACTGCTGAAGGACCCAACGTTCGAGTGCGACTGTTGGTTTACCGGCGGCCAAATCGAAGGATGCCGGCGCCGGGAGTGTCCAGCAGCGCCTACTCTGGTGAGCTTATTCGGATGGCTGGACAGGGGCGAGTTCTCCGGGCTGCCCGGGGGAGGCTGGAGGCGCCCCAGGTGGTGGTGAAGTGCCTGCGGACGGCCCCGGCTGTGGAGCGCCGGGCTGAGCCGGCTGTTGCAGGCGCCAGACGTAGCCGCGGATGCTGAAGGCAAGGCTTGTGGGCGGCGTCGCCGCCGCGGTTGCCAAATCCTGCGTCCCCTGGATCCATCCGGCGCGCGCCGCCGCGATGAGATGCCCATAGATCTCGCCTAACAGCTCCTGCTGGCCTGACGACAGCTCCGAGTATTTCAGGCTGTCGCCCTGCGCTGTGCGCGCGATCTGGTCCGGCGTCAGCGTCAGCATCAGCCGCGCCGCATTGAGCCGCTGGCGCTGGGGATCAAGAACCCGCTGCGCGATATCGGCCGCCGCTGGCAGCAAAGACGCGCGCTGCGCGGGCGTGAGGACGTACACCTGCCCGACCTTGTGATACTCGTATCCCATCGTTTGGCATAGAGCCGTCAGGGCCGCGGCCAGGGGCACTTCGTGCAAGGCGAGGTTCACGCGCACGTTGCCGGGCGGCGGCTGGAACACGATGGGCACCTCGGCGAGCCAGCGGAATTGCAGGATCGCGTCCGCAGCCGCCACGTCGTGGAAGCTGAGGGTTATTGGTTTCTCCGCCGCGAGCGCCGGCGCCGCGCCCAGCCGCGTCAATGCCAGCGCGAAGATCACCACCATTCCGGGCAGGAGACAAGTCGCCGACGCTCTATGGCTATGGCGACGGAGCGCGCCAGCCCTACGAAGCGACTTCGCCCGGCCGCAACTGCTCCCGCTACCGACGGTATTGCCGTACGCCTTGCTCATAGATATCGCCCCCGTGGCAGTCATTTGCCACGATCACCGGAAACTCCTGTACCTGGAGGCGATGAATCGCCTCGGGGCCGAGGTCGGGGTACGCGACCACCTCGGCGGCGATGATGTGCCTCGACAGCAGTGCTCCTGCCCCCGGGGTGGTGGTCAAGTACACCGCCCGGTACTTGCGCAGCGCCTCGCGGATTTCCGCCGCGCGCGCGCCTTTGCCGATCATCGCTTTCAAACCGACCGCCAGCAGGCGCGGGGTGTACGGATCCATGCGGCTGGCAGTGGTCGGGCCGGCGGAGCCAATCACCCGGCCCGGCGGCGCCGGGGTGGGGCCGGTGTAGTAAATGATCTGTCCCGCCAGGTCCAGCGGCACTCGTGCTTCCGCCTTCGCGGGCGACGGAGTTCCGCTTCGGCGGACGAAGGCGTCGTAGCGAGGTGGCCTCGCCACTTCGCAGAGTGGCAGGGGGCGTCCCTGGTCGAGCAGCTCGATTAGGCGGCGGTGGGCGGCGTCGCGGGCGGTATAGAGCACACCGGTTATGGTGGCGCGGTCACCGGCGCGGAGCGCCTCGATGACCTCGTCTGTCAACGGCGGGGTGAGATGGTGGATTTGCGGCGGCATTAGTTGTCAGCCCTTTGAACGATGATGGAGCCCGGCCGCCCTCGGCCGGGAGTCATCACAGGCGAGAGCGCCTGTGCTCCATGGCCCGGCACAGCCGAGAGCGCCTGTGCTCCATGGCCCGGCACAGGCGAGGGCGCCTGTGTTCCATGGCCCGGCACAGGCGAGGGCGCCTGTGTTCCATGGCCCGGCACAGGCGAGAGCGCCTGTGCTCCATGGCCCGGCACAGCCGAGAGCGCCTGTGCTCCATGGCCCGGCACAGCCGAGGGCGCCTGTGCTCCATGGCCTGGCACAGGCGAGGGCGCCTGTGTTCCATGGCCTGGCACAGGCGAGGGCGCCTGTGCTCCATCTTTGCGCGCGCCCCGCATCATATGACCGCCTCCGCGTGGCGGTGGGCGTGGCAGTTCAGGTTCACCGCAACGGGCAAGCTGGCGATGTGGCACGGAGAGGTCTCGACGTGAACGGCCAAGGCGGTGATGCGGCCGCCCAGGCCGGCAGGGCCGATGCCAGTGTTGTTGACGGCCTCCAGCAGCCGCTGCTCGAAACTCGCGACCGTGTCATCGCTGTGCGGTTTGCCCAGCGGCCGCAGCAGCGCCTCCTTCGCCATCAGCGCGCAGCGCTCGAAGTTGCCGCCGAGGCCAACGCCGATCACCAGCGGCGGGCAGGCGCTGGCCCCGGCGCGGATCACGGTGTTGACCACGAACTGCTCCACCCCCTGCATGTCATCGGCTGGGCGCAGCATCGCCAGGGCGCTCATATTCTCCGACCCCGCGCCTTTGGCGGCGACGATGACGCGGACACGGTCGCCGATAACCTGCTTAAGATGAATGACGGCAGGAGTATTGTCGCCGGTGTTCTCGCGTCGCAGCGGACTGGCCACCACCGATTTACGCAGGAACCCGTCGGCGTATCCCTTACGCACCCCCGCATTGATCGCCTCCTCCAGCGGCCCGCCGGCGGCTAAGCCCGAAGGGCCGCCGTGGCGGTTCCCGCTTCGCGGCAACCTAGCCATTATGCACACTTGCGCCCCGATCTCGATGAAGACCACCGCCACCCCGCAGTCCTGGCACATGGGGAGATGCTCGCGCTCTGCCAGTCGGGCGTTCTCGATGAGTTGGGCGAGGATTTCCCGACCGAGGGGTGATTCCTCGTGGGCGGCGGCGCGTTCCAGGGCGTGCATGACATCCGGCGGCAGGCGATAGTTCGCCTCGATGCACAGCCTGGCGACGACCGCGGCAATATCGGCAGCGGCGACCTGGCGCACAGCTCCCTCCGGCGGGGATTATACCAATTTCCGGATACCAGCAAAAGGTGGCTAGGTCGCCCACGGCGACCGCCACGGCGGCTGAAAGCCTAGCCGCCAGGGCCGTCGGGGGCGCCAATTTGACGGGTGTGTTCGCGGAGAGTAGGTATCGCAGTTCAACTCCGTGCTCAACGCCGACCGAGAAGTGCACTGGGCGCGGGGTCGCCCCGCCGTCGCCGCGACGGCTATGGCGGGCAGGCTGACCCCGCGATTCGCGGCTCGCCTGAGGCGAGTGAACTTCAGCGCTTGCGCGCCTCTGGCGCGAAGCCGCGCCCGGTTCCAGCGCGCGGCTCCGTCCCGCACCCACTGAAAACGAACACACCCCGATTTGACTTCAGCCTGCCCTTGCCATATAATCACGCGTATCACCAGCCAGTCAGTCCGCGAGGCGTCCGTGCCCAATCCCGACACCGGTTCCCGCACCCTGTCCATGGGCGAGTACTTGCTCGCCCGTTATCGCCGCCTGCGCCCTGCGCTTGCGTTTCGCGCGCGCAGCGAGGAGCAGTGGCGCGGGTGGCGCACCTTGTTCTCGAGCAAGCTCAAGGAGTTGATGGGGGAGTGGCCGCGGCGCTGCCCGCTCAATCCCCAGATCATCGAGCGCGTGCGCGAGGACGGCTACACCCGGGAGAAGGTCATATTCAACAGCGAGCGGGACATGGCAGTGGTCGCCTATGTGCTGGTGCCTGATGGCGCCAGGCGGGGCGCGAAACTGCCCGGCCTCATTTGCGCCCACGGTCACGGCGATGGCAAGGACGACGTCTGCGGCATCCATCACGGCGAGCACACGCGCATCAATACCATCGTCAATCATAACTACGACTACGGCCGCCAGTTCGCCCGCCGCGGGTATTTAGTGATCGCGCCCGATTGGCGCGGGTTCGGCGAGCGCCGGCTCGGCTATGACTTCCCTGGCCGCGATGGCTGCAACGTGGTTTTCCTGAAAGCGCTAAAATTGGGCCTCAATCCCCTGACCCTCAATGTCTGGGATGCCTTCCGCTGCCTGGATTACCTGCAATCGCGGCCCGAGGTAGATGGCTCGCGCCTGGGCTGTGTGGGGCTTTCCTATGGCGGCACCATGACCCTGTTCACTGCGGCGCTCGACGAGCGGGTCAAGGCTGCGGTCATCAGTTGCTTTCTCAACGAATACGGCAGCTATGGGTTGACCCTTGGCAATTTCTGCGGCTCGCAGACGGTGCCCGGTCTGCTTCAGTACGGCGAGATGGCCGATGTCGCCGCCCTCATCGCGCCGCGACCGCTGCTGGTGGAGATGGGGCGCTTCGACGAGGGCTTCCCGATTGAGCATTCGCGGCGCGCCTACCGCCACCTGGAGCGGGCTTACCGCGTGCTCGGCGCGTCCCGGCGGCTGGCATGTGATGAATTCGAGGGCGGCCACCGCTTCAGCGGCCGCCTGGCATTCGACTGGATGGACCGCTGGCTCAGGGGCGGTTCATGAGCGTGGCCGAGGGTCGCCTCATGACCTGGCACCCGCCGTGGGCCCTGCCCGGGCGGTGGTTTCGGGGCGCGCTGCATGTTCACACGACTCAATCCGACGGCGCCCTCGATCCCGCCGCGGCCATCGCCTGGTATCGCGAGCACAGGTACGATTTCGCGGCCATCACCGACCACGGCATCCTCACCGACACCTCGGCGCTCGGCGATGATTCCTTTCTTGCCCTGCCGGGGATCGAGCTCGGCGCCGGCCGCACCGATATCGGTGGGAATTACCACATTGTCGGTCTCGGCGTGACGCGGGAGCCGACGCTGGCGCCCGAAGGTTCTGCTCAGGATGCGATCAATGGTGTTCGCGAGGCGGGAGGCGAGGCGGTCCTCGCGCACCCGTACTGGTCGGGGGCGGTGCTCGGGGACCTGCTGCCGCTGGCAGGGCATCTGGCGCTGGAGGTCTTCAATTCCACGTGCGAGGAGAGCATTGCCAAGGGGCTGTCGGCGGTGCACTGGGACGAGCTGCTGGCGCGCGGGCGGCGGCTGTGGGGGCTGGCGGTGGATGACGCGCACTGGCGCCGGCCGGACCACGGCGAGGCCTGGATCGTGCTCAAGGCGCGCCGGCTGACGCGCGAGGCGGTGATGCAGGCGCTGCGCGACGGGCACTTTTACTCGAGCCGCGGTCCCCGCATCACCGGCGTCGAGGTGGTGGAGGGCGCGGTGCGCGCAACCTGTTCCTCGGTGGCCGCGATCACCTTTGTATGCGATAATTGGAGGGGCAAGCGATTCCACGCAACCACCGAGGCGGGCATCAGCCGCGCGGAGTTCGTGCCGCCGCCGGAGGTCCGTTATGTGCGCGTTGAGTGCGTGGATCGGCAGGGCCGCGTCGCGTGGAGCAACCCGATATACTGGTAGTGCGCCGACTCGTGCTTCGCAGCGAAGCGCCGCTTCGCAGAGTAGCATCCGTGAGAATCTGCGGCAAGACCAGGAGCCCCGATGAAGTTCGCGGTCTGCAACGAGTTATTTGAGAACTGGTCGTGGGAGCGCATCTGCGAGTTCGTCGCAGCCGTGGGCTATGATGGCATCGAGGTCGCGCCCTTCACTCTCGCCGAATCGGTCACCGAGGTGCCGGCCGACCGGCGCGCGGAGCTGCGGCAGCCGGCGCAGCAGGCGGGCCTCGAGATCGTGGGCTTGCACTGGCTGCTGGTCTCGCCCAAAGGGCTCTACATCAACGGCCCCGACGCCGCGGTGCGCGCGCGCACCGCGCAGTACCTGGCGCACCTGGTTGATTTCTGCGCCGATCTTGGCGGCAGGATAATGGTGCTGGGCTCGCCGAAGCAGCGCAATGTGGCCGAAGGGGTGACCTATGAGCAGGCGTGGGAGCTGGCCAAGGAGGCCTTGCGGCCGGCGCTGGAGCGGGCGGCGGCCCGCGGCGTGACCATGTGCCCGGAAGCCCTGTCGCCGGCGGAGACGAACTTTCTGAACACCGCGGCGCAGGTGCGGCAGTTTGTCCAGGAGGTGGGGCATCCGAGCCTCAATATGATGCTGGATGTGAAAGCGATGAGCTCGGAGGGACGGCCGATTCCCGACATCATCCGGGAAAACGGCGACCTGCTGGCGCACCTCCACGCCAACGACGCTAACATGCGCGGGCCGGGGTTCGGCGACACCGATTTCGGTTCCATTGCGCAAGCGCTGCGCGATGTCGGCTATGATGGATTCGTGTCGGTTGAGGTCTTCGACTTCAAGCCCGACCCGCAGACGATCGCGACGCAGAGCCTGGCGCACCTGAAGCGGACCTTTGGCGAGTAAACGCGCCCGCAGACCGATGGATTGCAGAGGCTGCGCTGCGGCGCGCGCCGCAAACGGAGGATAGAGCGGATGAAGGAAACGAAGATCAGGGTCAGCGCGGGACCGCATCACCGTCATCAGTGCCCGATGATCGCGCGCCTCCCGTGGACCGCCGAAAGCCCGCCGCCGGTGTTCGGCATCGTTGATCTGACGGCGAACCACGCCGCCCACGCCCAGCTTGTGCCCTGGCTCGCCGGTGAGGGCGAGATGTGCTTCGCGTGGATGCTCGAGGACCTGGCGCCCAGTCACGTGCGGGAATTCCTGCTCACGCCGCAGCCGCCCGGCCCACACGCAGGGGTGGAACTCATCGAGGCCGGCGCCGGCCGTATCGAGGTCAACGTTGACGGCGAGCTTTTCACCGCGTATAACTTCGGCGCGGACCTTGCCCGCCCCAATCTCCATCCGGTGCGCGGCCCGGGCGGCCGGCACATGACTCGCGATTATCCCATGGCCCAAGGGCCGGAGGGCGAATCGCGGGATCACGTCCACCACCGCTCGCTGTGGGTTGCCCACGGCGATGTCAACGGCGCCGATAACTGGAGCGAGGGGGAGGGCCACGCCCGCACCGTGCATCAAAGTTTCTCCCGCCGCGATGCGGGGCCGGTGATGGGGATGCTGGAGGCGCGTTCCGAGTGGGTCAGCGCCGCCGGCGAGCGGTTGCTTGATGAGCGCCGCGCGATGACTTTCTACCATCTGCCGCCCGCGTGGCGCTGCTTCGACTTCGAGGTCGAGCTGCGCCCGGCGCAGGGCGAGGTTCGCTTTGGCGATACCAAGGAGGGCGGCATCTGCGCGGTGCGGGTCGCCAGCTCCATGGACGCCTCCGGCGAGGGGCGCATCGAAAACTCCTACGGCGGGATTGACGAAGCCGAGACCTGGGGCAAGCGGGCGCAGTGGTGCGACTACTCGGGCCCGGTGCGGGGCGAGATCGTGGGCGTCGCGATCTTCGATCACCCCGACAGCTTCCGCCATCCGACCTACTGGCATGTCCGTGATTATGGCTTGATGACCGCGAACCCGTTCGGGCTCTCACACTTTTACGGTGATCCCTCGCGCGACGGCAGCCATGTGCTGAAGCCGGGTGAGAAGATGCTGTTCCGCTACCGCGTCTACCTGCATTTGGGCGATGCCCCGGCCGGCGCGGTCGCCGAGAAGTATCATGATTTCATCAATCCGCCGCGCGTGGAGCTGGCCTAGCGCGCCTGGAAGTGACGGTAAGCCTTGAGGCCCGAAGTCACAGGGGAAAACGCGCCGCCGGATGCTGCACCGAAGGAGCCGGCATTCAAGGCCATAGAAAGCCGGCTCCCGCGCGCCCACATCTACGCCGGTCTGTTTCTGGTGACCCTCGCAACCCTGATGCTGGAGGTCCTGCTCACTCGCATCTTCAGCGTCATCCTGTGGTATCATTTCGCGTTTGTCGCGGTGTCGGTGGCGCTGTTCGGGATGACGCTGGGGGCGGTGATCGTGCACCTCACGCCGCGCTACTTCTCGGGGCCCGCGCTCGCGGCGCGGCTGGCGGGAGCGTCGTTGCTGTTCGCTCTGACTACGGCGGCGGCGCTGGCGGCAGCGCTCACTCTTGAATTCAAAGCGCCCGCGCTGCGCAGCGAGCTTGCCCCCCTGGCGCCGCTCTACCTGCTGGTCGCCGTGCCCTTCACCTTCAGCGGAATCGTGGTCAGCGTCGCCCTCACCCGGTTTCCGCAGCGCGTCAACCGGCTCTACGCGGCCGATCTCATCGGCGCCGCCCTCGGCTGCACCGCAGTCATCGGGTTGTTGAATGTGCTCGATGCCCCCAGCGCCGTTATCACGGTCGGGGCGGTCGCGGCGCTCGGCGCAGTGTTTTTCTCCTTGGGGGCGCGTGCGAGTTCGATGCGCGCCGCCGCGGCCCTCCTGACCGTGGCGCTGATTGCCTTTGCCATCTTCAACGCAAGCAGCAAGGTCCTGCACGTGCGCTGGGTCAAGGGGGCGCCCGCCCCTAAGGTTCTTTACGAGCGATGGAACGCTTTTTCACGGATCGCGGTCTCGGACTACGCGGACACACCGGTCGGGTGGTACGGGGCGAACGTTGACCGCTCCTACGCAGTCAAGCAGCTCTGGCTGGACATAGATGCCAATGCGGCAAGCGTGCTGACCCGGTTCACGGGTGACCTGAAGCCGCTGGGCTATCTGCCCTATGAAATCGCGGCGGCGCCTTACTGGCTGCGCCCGAACGCCGACGTGCTGGTCATCGGCGCCGGCGGCGGACGCGACATCCTCACCGCGCTGACCATGCATCAGAAATCGGTGACCGGGGTCGAGATCAACAGCGACATCGTAAGAGCAGTCAACGATCGCTTTGGCGGCTTCACCGGGCATCTCGATCGCATCCCCAACGTGCGCATCATCACCGACGAGGCCCGCAGCTGGATTGATCGCAGCGACCAGAAATTTGACATCATCCAGTGCTCGCTGATTGACACCTGGGCGGCGACCGCCGCCGGCGCCTTCGTGCTGTCAGAGAACTCCCTCTACACGCAGCAGGCGTGGGTCTCGATCCTCAAGCACCTGACCCCGCGCGGCGTCTTCAGCGTCACCCGCTGGTACTTCTATCGCGCGCCCGGGGAGATCATGCGCTGCCTGAGCCTGGCGCGCGCCAGCCTGGAGCAGCTCGGGGTGCGCGACGCGCGCCGCCATCTCGCCGTCGTGCGCTGCATGCGCGACGCGGAGGGCAACTTCGTGCGCGACGGCGTGGGCACGGTGCTGGTGTCGCGCTCACCCCTGAGCGGCGACGACGTGCGGCGGCTGGACGCATATGCTCGGCGGGTCGGCTTCGATCTGGTGCTCTCGCCTGCGGTCTGCGGGTTTCCCCTCTTTGAACAGTTGCTGTCGGCGCCCGCCTTGAGCGACTTCACCGCCTCGTTCTACCTCGATATCTCGCCGCCCACTGATGACCGGCCCTTCTTCTTCCACATGCTGCGGCTGCGCGATTGGGCAGCGCCCCGGCCGCTGATGGAGCAGGGCAAGGTTGCCATGCACCTGCAAGCTATCTCGGTCCTCGGCCGCCTGCTGCTGACGACCGTCATCCTCGCCCTGCTGTTTCTCATCGTGCCCCTGGCGCTGAGCTACCGGCGCGAGCGCTATCCCCTGCGCTCATTGGCGCCGGGGCTGCTTTTCTTCG
>Ga0315289_10011737_pt1 | contig 12394 bp, 11 predicted proteins | sample YL17G11_40_MG_FD_203452 | JGI IMG/M metagenome (GOLD analysis project Ga0315289, IMG submission 203452) | Sediment microbial communities from Yellowstone Lake, YNP, Wyoming, USA - YL17G11_40 | ecosystem: Environmental > Aquatic > Freshwater > Lake > Sediment | place: USA: Wyoming | collected...
ACATGGTAACACCTCACCGTGGCGCCCGCCTACGCCCGCTGGGGCCGCGCCCATGGGCAGGACTTCGTCCCATCTATTTTACCGCTCCTCTGCCGCTTTGTGCAGGGTAGCCTGTGTCATCTCGAAAAGAGTGTGGGCTTCCTCCTGGGGGTTTCCCTGTTATGCTCTCTTTCTCTCCGTCTCTCAGCCGCCCGGGCCTGAGTGTCGCTGGGTGCTACGGGCGGTTGAAGACCATCAGGCGGATCTCCGTCTGGTCCCCGATGGCGTACTTGACGCCCTCGCGGCCGAAGCCCGAGTCCTTGGTGCCTCCGAAGGGCATGTGGTCGATGCGGAAGGTCGGCACGTCGTTGATCATGACGCCGCCCACCTCCAGCTCCTCGAAGGCGCGGAGGGCGTGCTCCAGGCTGCCGGTGAAGACGCCGGCCTGAAGCCCGTAGGGCGACTCGTTGACGCGGGCCAGGGCCTCTTCGAAGTCGCGGAAGGAGTAGATGTTGACGATGGGCGCGAAGGCCTCGATGCTGCATATCTTGCAGGCCGTGCCGACGTCAGCCAGCACGGTGGGCTCGAGCAGGCGGCCCTGACGCCCTCCGCCGACCAGGACGCGGCCCCCTGCCTGCACCGCCTCCTCGATCCAGGACTGGATGCGCTCGGCGCTCGCGTCGTCGATGACGGGGCCCACGTCTGTCTCCGGGTCCAGGGGGTCGCCCACCTTCAGCCGCTTCACGGCGTCCACGAGCGAGCTGGAGAAGGCGTCGTAGACCTCCTCGTGGATGAAGACCCGCTGCACGGAGACGCAGATCTGGCCGGCGTAGGAGAAGGCGCCGGTGACCACGCGCTGGACGGCGTAGGGCAGGTCGGCGTCGCGGTCGACGATGACGCCGCCGTTGCCTCCCATCTCCAGCACCACCCTCTTCTTGCCGGCCCGCTCCTTCATCCCCCAGCCGACAGGCGAGGAGCCGGTGAAGGTGAGGAGCTTGAAGCGGTCGTCGCCTATCAGGCGGTCGCCCAGGGCGCGGGTCATAGGCAGGACGCTGAAGGCGCCCGCCGGTAGTCCTGACTCGTGGATGATGCGGGCCACGGTCAGCAGCACCAGCGGCGCGTCCGAGGGCGGCTTGACGACCACCGGATTCCCGGCGGCGATGGCTGGGGCGATCTTGTGGGCGGCCAGATTGAGGGGGAAGTTGAACGGCGAGATGGCCGCCACGGGCCCGATGGGGAATCGGCGGGTGATGCCCAGGCGCCCCTTGGCGAGGGGCAGCCAGTCGATGGGGATGACCTCGCCGCCGATGCGCTTGGCTTCCTCGGCGGCCACCTGGAAGGTGTTGACAGCCCGCGCTATTTCCACGGCGGCATCGCGGACCGGTTTTCCCGCCTCCTGCGCCATAAGCCGGGCCAGCTCCTCGCGTCTCTCAGCGATGCCGCGGGAGATGGAGAGCAGGATCTCCTCGCGCTCGAAGGAAGCGAGGCGGCTCGTAGTCTTGAAGGCCTTCTGGGCTGCCGCCGTCGCCTCCTCCAGTTGCTCAGCGCTGGCCAGGTAGGTGGTGCCTACCAGGCTGTCGTCATACGGGCTGGTGACAGGCAGAGGCTCTGAGGACTTCTCCCACCGGCCCGCCAGGTAGAGGGGCCACTCGTTGCTCATGGACTTCCTCCTTGCCATACCTCTGCTGGTCGGGGCCTGTGGGCTTCAGGTGCCGCCGACAGTCGAAGAGAACCAAAGCGCTGGGGCGTCGCAGACCCGCCCCTCAATTTTGCGCTTTCCGCTGGACTGGTACAATAATGCGACGAGTGCGCGGCGGCCGCAGGCTGTCCGCGATGGCAGTTTGGCGCCGCGCTTCCGTTGGAGGACGCCATGACAGCTACCCAGGCCGATGAGAAGCCTAAGCGTGTGGTTCCACTGAGGGAGGGCCTCTTCCGCATCCCCACGAGCCCCGGCGAGAAGCCGGCCCTCATCGCCAGTCGCTGTCCCCGCTGCGGCGAGCACTTCTTCCCCAAGCGGGCCGTCTGCCTGGCCTGCGGCCAGGTCGGACTGGAGGAGACATACCTGGCGGGCCCCGGCAAGATCTGGACGTTCACTATCGCCCGCATGACGCCACCGGGCTCCCTCATCGAGGCGCCCTACGTCGTCGCCCAGGTGGAGCTGCCGGAGAGGGTCATCGTAACGTCCGTCCTCAGCGACTGCGACGTGGACTCGGTGCGGGTGGACATGCCGGTGGAGCTGGTGCTGGAGAAGGTGAAGGAGGATGAAGAAGGCAACGATGTCGTCGCCTTCAAGTTCAGGTTGATGCAGTGACGCGAGCGGCGGGCGATCCGCCCGCCGTCCGGCGAGGAGGATGTCATGGGTGACAACCGGGTGGTGGTACTGGGGGTGGGGCTGGTCCGCTTCAGTCGCTACCCCGACAAGTCGGCGGAGGACCTGGGGCGGGAGGCGGCCCTGGCTGCGCTGGAGCATGCTGGCATCGATTTCAAGGACGTGGAGGCTGGCTTCTACGGACGCGTTGAGCGGGCGGTGGGCGCCGGGATGCGCGCCTTCGGGGAGTTGGGCCAGCACGGCATCCCCGTCACGAACGTGGAGCTGGCGTGCGCTAGCTCCTCCCGGGGCGCGCTCCTGGCCGCCGACCTCATCCGCGGCGGCATCTATGATGTCTGCATGGTCATCGGCGTCGAGAAGATGGGGCGGGGCATGCTGGGAGGCGGCGGCGAGGCCGGCTACCAGACGCAGATGGGCATGTTCCTTCTGCCTGGCCTCTACGCCATGATGGCCCAGCGCCACATGCACCTCTACGGCACGAAAAGAAAACACTTTGCGCAAGTCTCAGTGAAGGCCCACCGCAATGGCGTTCTAAACCCCAACGCCCAGTACCAGAAGGAGCTGACCCTGGAAGAGGTCCTGAACTCGCGCATGATCGCCGACCCTATCACCCTCTACCAGTGCTGCCCCACCACCGACGGCGCCTCCGCTGTCATCCTGTGCTCGGAGAGGTACGCCCGCCAGCACACCACGAGGCCCGTCTACCTCACGGCCTGGGCAGCCGGCACCCCCATGTACGTCCCCGGCGAGTCCGCTCTGGCCGAAGGCCCCACCAAGATACTGGCCGAGAAGGTCTATGAGGCCTCGGGTTTGGGGCCGGAGGACGTGGACGTGGTTCAGTTGCACGACGCCTTCAGCCCCGGCGAGGTCCTGGGTGTGGAGGAGCTGGGGTTCTGCCGGCCCGGCGAGGGTGGCCCCTTCGTCTGGGAGGGGAACACGGAGATCAACGGCAAGAAGCCCGTAAACACCGACGGCGGCCTGCTCAGTCGAGGACACCCCATGGGTGCTACCGGTGGCGCCATGATCACGGAGATAACGCGGCAGCTCCGGGGTGAGGCCGGCCCGCGACAGGTGAAGGATGCCAGGGTAGGCCTCCTCCACAACGCCGGCATCGGCGGCATCAACGTCATGGCCTTCCAGGTGTAACGCTTCCCCACTCCAAAGGGCGGCGATGGCGGGGCTCGGGTCACTGGGCCCCGCCGGTTTTCGTTTTGGGTGCTCCTACAACCTACGGGCAAACTTCGTCAAGCCCGTTGGCAGGGGGATAAGGGGCCAGATCGCCCTATTGAAGGTAGTGTATACTAAGGATAGTAAGAAGGGATGGCTGAGGTGGCCCTGCTGGATATCCTGAACCATGAATTGCCACGGTAGTAAGAAGCCGTTGCCGGCACCCTCTGAGGCCGGCCCTATCGTCCTTGTGGGGAACCCGAATGTCGGCAAGTCTGTCCTCTTTGGCCTCCTCACCCGCCGCTACGTTACCGTCTCCAACTACCCCGGCACCACAGTAGAGGTGGCCCGGGGTCTGGCCAGCATCGACGGGCGGCGAGAAGTCGTTGTCGATACGCCCGGCGTAAACAGCCTGCTGGCTCCCGGCGAGTGCGAACGCGTCACCCGCGACATCCTCATGCACGAGCGCCCCAGCGCCGTGGTCCTCGTGGCCGACGCCAAGAACCTCTCGCGGGCCCTGATCCTGGCCGCGCAACTGGCTGAGATGGAGGTCCCCTTCATCCTCACCCTGAACATGGACGACGAGGCGCAAGCCCGCGGCATCGACATCGACACTGAGCTTCTCTCCGACATCCTGGGTGTGGAAGTGGTGCGCACGGTCGCCACCCGTGGACTGGGCGTGGACGCCCTGGCCCGCAGCCTGACGGGCCCGTCCCGCCTCTCGCGGTTTGCCGTCACCTACGACCCGGCAATAGAGGAGGGGATCCGGCAGGTCATGGCCCTCCTCCCGTCGGGCCTTTCGGCGCCGCACTCTGTGGCCGCCATGCTCCTCGCCGGCCATGACGGCGCCGCCGTGGAAAGCGGCCCGGACGTAGCTGAGCGGGTGGCCGATATCCGGCAGGGTTTGCAGGCCCGCTACCGGCAACCCCTGGGCTACGTCATAAACCGCCAGCGGTTGGAGGCCGTGCGCCGGGTCGTGGCCGGCGTCTACTCGCGGCGGGCAGTTGCCCGCGAGCCCCTGGCCACCGCCCTGGGGCGCCTGGCCATCCACCCCATCGCCGGGCTGCCCGTGCTTCTCGTCGCGCTCTATCTCCTCTACAAGTTCGTGGGAGAGTTCGGGGCCGGTACCCTGGTGGACTTCCTGGAAGGGGTGGTCTTTGGGCGCTACATCAACCCCTGGGCCGCCGATCTAGCCGCCTGGATCCCCATAGGCGTCCTCAGGGATTTCCTGGTCGGTAAGTACGGACTGGTTACCGTGGCCCTTACTTACGGGCTGGCCATCATCCTGCCCGTCGTCGGCACCTTCTTCCTCGCCTTCAGCCTGTTAGAGGACTCCGGGTACCTGCCGCGCCTGGCGGTGATGGTGAACCGTCCCTTCAAGGCCATGGGCCTGAACGGCAAGGCTGTCCTGCCCATGGTTCTGGGCCTGGGCTGCGACACCATGGCCACCATGACGACGCGCATCCTGGACACGCGTAAGGAGCGGCTCCAGGTAACTCTCCTCCTGGCGCTGGCTGTGCCGTGCTCGGCACAACTGGGGGTAATCTTGGGCATCATTGGTGGGCTGGGCCCGGTGGCGGTGCTGATCTGGGCTGGCGTGGTAACGGCGACGCTGTTCGCCGTCGGCTACCTGGCGTCTCGGGTGCTGCCGGGGCGGGGCTCGGACTTCATCCAGGAGCTGCCGCCGCTCCGGCTGCCCCGGCTCTCCAACGTGGTGCTGAAGACCGTGGCCCGCATGGAGTGGTACGTGAAGGAGGTCCTGCCCCTCTTCGTCGTCGGCACGGCCCTCCTCTTCTCCCTTGACCGGTTGGGTGCCCTCTCCCGCATCGAGCGGCTGGCCTCGCCGCTGGTGGAGGGCCTGCTGGGGCTGCCCAGCCAGGCCACTCAGACCTTCCTCATGGGGTTCCTGCGTCGCGACTATGGGGCCGCCGGCCTCTTCAACCTGGCCCGAGACGGTCAGCTCGACCCGCTCCAGGCCCTGGTGAGCCTGGTGGTCATCACGCTGTTTGTGCCTTGCTTCGCCAACTTCCTGATGATCGTCAAGGAGTTCGGTGCGCGCACTGCCGTCGCGGTGGCTGCCTTCATCTTTCCCTTCGCGTTCCTGGTGGGAGGCGCCTTGAACCTGACCATGCGAGCCCTGGGCATAGGGTTATAGCGAGATGAAGTGCGGGCTCTGCGGCCACGAGTTCACCCAGGATGATGTCAGATGCAGCCCCGCCTGTCCGCTGGCGGGTGGCTGCCCCGTCGTCTGCTGTCCGCGCTGCGGCTACCAGACCCTGGACGAGTCTCGGAGCGCCCTGGTGCGGCTGACCCGGAAGGTGGGGGCCGTGGCAAGGAAGGTCTCGCGGGCCCGCGAGAAGCCGTCCTGAGGGGGAAGCAGGTGCGCAGGCGGGCCCGCATACGCCGTCGCCTAGGGGCACCCTCGGAAGGGAGCCCATTATGGCCCGCCCAGGCGCTGCCCCTCACTGAGCTTAGGCCAGGACAGGAGGCGCGTGTGCTCTACATCGGGACGGACGACGGTCGCCGCTTGGAGCAGCTCAGCAACCTTGGCATTGTCCCGAATGCGGTGTTGCGGCTTCTCCAGAAGCGACCGGCGTCTGTGGTGCAGGTGGGTGAGACGGAGGTGGCCATTGACTTCGGCATTGCACGGCAGATCTACGTGCGGCCCCTCACCTGAGGCCGGCCGTGGCGAGCTATCGGCTGTCGTCCTGTCAAGGTGGCAACCCTTTCGTTATCATCGCCGCGTCCGTCAGGAAGAGAGGCGCGCTAGAAGAGCCACCAGCGCCGGCGCCGGAGCGCCAACTGTCGATACTTGGTGAAGGGGCTGTCCTCCGACGTGTAGCGGTTTCCGGCCCGCGCCCGGGCCAGGGCCTGGGACAGATTCTCGATCTGCTCCTCCTGGTGCCGGATATCGTACTTCAGGCGGGTGATCTCTTGCTCCTTCTCCTCTGCCTGGCGGGGGAGGCGGTCTTCTATGCTGACCACCCGGTCGTGCCCGGCGCACGGGGGGGTGCCGTTGGGCACCAGCACCTCGTAGGCCCAGCGGCGGCCGTGATTGACGATGCGCCAGGGCAGGTTGCCCTTTCGGATGCGGCGGCGCAGGGTGCTGGGGCAGACATCGAGGCGGCAGGAAGCGTGACGCAGGCTCATCCAGCGGGCCGCCTGGGCATCGGGGGCCGGCCCTTGCTCCGTATGCCGCTCTCTAGGCCACTGTTCGCGCAGGGTGACCATGGGTCCAGTGCTGGAGAGGTTTCATCTCGCCACCAATACAGAGTCGGACGGAGCAGCCCGTTTCTGAAGTCGGCGCAGCGGTCAGTAGGTGGAGGCTGCGCGCGGCCCATCGGCAGTCAGATGGCTTTTTGGAGGCCAATGCCGCTACCGCTCCGTTGATCGGGTGTAGGCGGCCGTTGTCTATCGCCTGCCTCACCAAACCACAACCACCGCCCGATACAGGGTAGCGCGAGCGCAGAACCCGTTGCCGGCCACCGACCGCGGAGCCGGCAGCGGGAAACGTGGTCAAGATGCGACCAGCAGTTGTGATCCCAGCCCGCCGATGCTATCCTGAAACTAGGCGATGAAGCTCGCCGCGCCGGGTTAACCGGTGCCGCCGATCACGGCTGATGGCTTCTACGGAGAGACGCGTAGAAGCCATTTTTCATGTCGAGGTACCCAACATGAACGAGTTCAAGGAAGTCACGCAGCTCATCCTCATCCGCCACGGGCGGACCATTCTCAATGCTGCGGGGCGTTTTCGCGGCCGCGGGGATGTCACCCTTGATACGGTGGGCAGGGGTCAAGTCGAGGCCCTCGCGCACCGGCTTAAGATGTCGTTCAACATCACTCAGTTGCTTACCAGCCCTCTCCGGCGAGCGCTCGACACCGCGGACGCCATCGCCAAGACCTTCGATCTTGCCACTGTCGTCGAGCCTCGCCTCACCGACCTTGACTTCGGCAACTGGCAGGGACTGACTCCGGAGGAGGCTGCTGCCGCCTATCCCAGACAGTACCGCGAGTGGGAACGAATTCCAGAAAGGGCGCTCCTTCCCGGCGGTGGGTGCCTCGCTTGGCACATCGAGAATGCCCTGCGCCTAGTGCAGGAGGTCATTGTCGACTATCCCGGTGAAACCGTTGGCCTGGTTACGCATGAAGTGGTATGCCAGGGGCTCACCTGCGTCTTCCTTGGCATCCCGCTGCGGCGCTTCAGACGCATCACCCATGCGCTCGCCGCGTTCAGCGTCTTCGAAGCGTCGCCAAGTGGCTACAGAGTCCTGGCCCTCAACGCCGCGTGCCATCTCGACCCGGCCACCGGCGATTCTGGATCGCCGGACAACAGGAATGAGAGGCGTGCCTCCAGCGCAGCGGAAGTCCCTTAGCCTTTCGACAGCGCTGGCGCTCCAGTGGGCAATCGAACGCCGACAGTGCGTCGTCTGTGCTGTCCAGCAGCGCAGCCTTGACCGTGCTCTCTTTTGGTTCCTCGCGGAGGGCTACTCCGGCGGGCCGACCATCAATAAGCTCGTTGACTCGCAGGGTCTGTGCGTCAATCACACGCAGCTACTGCTGGCGCCAGAGAATCACTGGCAGATTAACTTCGTCTGCGAGGTCTTGGCTGGCTACAATTGGCGCCTGGCGAGTGAAGCCCTGGGGTGGGCCAAGGCCTACCGCCGGACTGGTCTCGCTCGCTTTGTCGTGGGACGCCGCAGCATCGGCCGTGCCTTCATCCCACGTACCGATTGCCCCTTCTGCATTTATCTTCGAGGCTGGGAGAGGTGGGCTCTGACGGACCTTGTGGACTTCGCTGGCGATCCGGAGTTGGCGACCGTGACCAAGTATACCTGCCTCCCACACGTACTGATGCTTATCCCGCTCACGTCGGGCGAGCTCGCTCTATCCCTGGCGGAGGCGGTCCATCGGCGCCTGGGGGCTATCAGGGCTGGGGACGACTGCAAGCCCACGCAGGCGGCCGAGTTCTTCCTGGCACGCTACCCGCGGGCGACCCGCTCCACCTTTCTCCCAGCGATGGCGACAGAACTCCTGACTGACGCCCGGCCGCCGGCGAATGCTGTCTCAATGAAGCTACGGCCGGACGAAGTGATCGCCGATCGACCCGACTGGGACCGGCTGGACTGGGCAGGATGCGTCCTATGCCAGGCGGTGCGCGGCGCCGAAGCCTCACGGCTGGAGGGTGAGGCCCAGGGCTTCTGCCGGCCGCATGCGAGGGTGCTGCTGGCGCAAGCTCCGATGGCGACCATGCAGCAGCTCGTGGAATGGGCGCCGCGAGCGGTCGAACAGCGACTCACCCAACGACCCCGCCGCTGGATGGTGAGCATCGTCAAGGAGACAAGCTGCCCGGCGTGCCGGCGACGCTCCCAGAACATTGCCAGCGTCCTAGCAACCGTGGAGAAGGCCGACCCTAACCGACTTGGGGAAACGAGGTTCTGCCTTCCCCACCTTCCTCTTGTCCTTGAACGGGTGTCGCCCGAAGCCGCTGTCGCAATCCTCTATGCGGAACGTGACCTGCTGCGCTCTCTTCATGCCGAGCTGGGGGAGTTCTTCCGGAAATCCGATTACCGGTTCCAGCATGAGCCGTTGGGGAGTGAGCAATCGGCCTGGCTTCGCGCCGCCGACATCTTGGCAGGCTCTTATCCTGCGGACGTGGGCCTCAAGTCCGAACTCAAGCTGGTGATACGGAGGGACTCAGCCGGTCGAGGGCCAGGCCCACGGCGCTGACCGTCCAGCAATGGCGCCGCGCTAGGGTCTCCAGGCAGCCCCGTCGGCATTATCGCCCCACAGTTTCCGCGGCGTCTTGCACGGCTGGCTGGCCAACTAACGGTCGGGCGAGCAGCCAGCGAACCCTTCTGTACACCGCCAGGAACAGGTCGGCCTCGGGGTATTCGAAGGGCACCGAGGAAACGGTAAGCTGCCTCTCTTGTGGCGAGAAGAATCTCAACCGGCACCCCACCAGAGAGTTCTTGAACTCGACGGTCGAGATGCAAGCAGCGTTGAGGTGCGCCTCGCTTCGCGGGCCGTGAACCACGACCTCGTTCCCCTCTACCCGGACCCAGTTCCCGACCCGGCTGGAGGCTTCCACGACTTCCATGTTTTTGGTTCCGTCTTCCTCGGCGTAGAGGCGTCTGACCGCGCTGCGCTCGGGCGAGGCGAAGGACCGTAGGAGTAACTCGACTTCGGCGAGAGGGTCTTTGCATTCGGGGGGAAAGGGCACAGAGAAGTGTTCTGACCCAGATTGCGCTTGCACCCGGACGTGAAGGACAGCGCGGTCTGGTTCCCCCCGCAGCTCTGCGCCCTGGATTCGTTCCACGGCCGTCATACGGGCGATGTACCCCCAGTCAACCATCGTTATGTCTGGGGGCAGAGCGTCCTCCATGAACAAGAGCTGCCGGTCGGTGACGATGAGAAGCCCTTCGCTCAACCGTTGCCGTCGTAGGACGCCCCAGCGCGCCCCAGGGGGCCGGAAGGGAGGGCGCTCCACGAAGAAGAGTATGCGTTCCTCGTCCAGCAACTCGTCCTGTACATAACGCTGGAAACGACTGGGCAGGCTCGCTACCATCCTTTCGGCCCACGTATGGGGTTCGGTGTAGACGGAGCCGTCACGGGGGCGTTCGCCGGGCTGCGCCTTCCAGGCGGCGCCATGTCGTGGTGCCCGCTGACGGGCGCGATCGGCAAGCGACCTCTCCCGTCCCTCCCACAGCAAGGCGAGCGCCGCGTCCTTCTCCAGCCACCGCACCTGGGTGGACGGCCTCCAACCCAGGAGCGCCACAGCCGTTTCTAGGACTTGACTAGCCAGCGTCTGCCGAGACAAAGCATCGCGGTGTCTGACTGTGCTCAGCACGAGCGCATGCCTGGCACCCTCTACAGTCCGACCTTCCAGCGCGCCCTCGACGTGGCCCCGGACTATGCAGCCGGGCAATGTGGGCAAAGCGGTGAATATCAGAGCCTGGAAGGGGTTGTCGTCGGCGCCCCATGCCCCGCGCAGCTCGCCCACCTCGGCAACCGAGTCGGCCAGGCGGACCACCCCCTTCAGGCGTACCATACGGTGTCGCTCGTCGAACACGTAGTTGTTGTAAGTGCCCTTGGGTCGCAGCACGACCGCTTCGGCGGTGTCTTTGAGGACATCACTCTTGGGGGCCCGGCTCAATGCTTGCACCCCCTATCACCGTTCATCGCTGCAACAGAGAAGACCGAGCGAATCGAGCACCTGGAGCGCGTAGTAGGTATGTTCCAGCGTGGGAATCCCGATGGCGGGAGCGCGGGCAAAGCCACCCTGAGGCCTCTGGCAGGCCAGCACGTGGGTGACAGCTTGGAATGCAAATGCCGCTGTACTGCGAGTCAAGCTGAGCCCCTGGATCAGGTAGAAGACATCGTCTAGGAAGTAAACCCCCCACCGTTGCGCCTCGCGCCGTAGGTAGAGGCCCGCATCTTCTATGACAGACGCCGGGTCTGGTAGGTGAGCCAGCGAGGCGCACGCGTGGTACGTTGAGGGCAGCGTCGAGCGGTGGAGGCCGAATCCGCCGTCCGGCTGACGGAACCGACTTAGGAAACTGTCAACACGCTCATGGTTCAGCGGGTACCCCAATCTTGCTAGCACTGACACAGCCTCATAGGTCTCTTGAAGCTCTGATGCCGATTCCACGTACACGTTCTCGTAGGTACCGAAGCCACCCAGCGGATTCTCCTGGCCAGCCACGACTGGCACGTACGGACGCGCCAAATCCAGGGTCTCGCCCAGCTCTTCAAGAAGGTTGCAAAGCAGGTACACCCCGTGGATGCTCGAGACATTGCTGGGCGTCCCGCGCCATTCCCTTACCCACCGTTTGACCCCTGCCGCATCCTGAGGCTGTTGGCCGAGGAGTCGGAGACAGGTCAGGGCGAAATAGGTGTCTTGCGCGCTGGCCGGCGAGATCTGGGCGAAGAAGTAACCTCCATCGGGTACGCGGCACGATTCCACATAGTTCCTGACCCGAGAGATGTCCAACCTAGGGAGTGGTACCACTGTGGAGGCCAGCATGCGCGTCACTCCGGCGGTCGCAGTCGCCTGAGAGTGGGGAGTAGCCGAGCAAGCCGGGCTCGCGGCCTGGCAGGTACGTCTTGCGGTGGCGCCGCCGCCTGTAGCAGCGGCAGCTTCTGCCGCAGCTCTGCGTTCTCTTTTTCGAGCATAGACAGGCGCTGCTTCAGAGCCTCTTCGTCTTGACGGAACAGCATGAGGCGATGCTTGGCTAGGTCCAGCTCTCCCCGCAGACCCGCCTCCCGCATGCTCAGGACCTGGTTGTCTTGGCTCATGCGGTACGCCTTGAACTTCAGCGATGCGTAGCGGCTCGACTCCTCTAGCAGCTGACGGACCACTCGGTTCATGTCTTCCAGCGCCTCCTGGGGCACGTCGGAACGTTGAATCTTTGATAGGGAAGCCTCCGCGGCGAGGAAGGCCAGTCCGTTGGCGAACACAATGCGCAGCGCCTCCGCCTCGGACCACCCGTTGCTCTCCGCCAGCGACATGGCAGATTGGTAGGTTTCTTGCAGAATCTCCAACTGCACCGTCCTTACCGACACGCCCTCTTGGAGGCGCTTTCGCTCGTGTTCCCAATCGTCTCTCATCAGTGATCCTTATGAAAAAAGCTCCTACGGCCGCGAGTCCGCAGAAGCTATCAGCCCTGTTCGGGCGGTACCCCGGATCCTCCGGGCGGGCGAGCTTCATCGCCCGTTTCTCAGGTTTATTCTACCAGCCCCTGAGCGTGGTCTCAAGGGGAGGCGCCACCCCGCAACAACTAGCGCGCCGCCACGGCAGGGTGCCTCGCGTGCTGCTCCTTCGAGAATAAGGGGTGGGGGCGTGAGCGGGCCCTCTCAGCGTCCGCGCTTCTGCCACCAGCGGGTGAGGCCGTAGAAGCCCAGGTAGCGCAGCGGCTCGGG
>Ga0315289_10011738_pt1 | contig 12394 bp, 11 predicted proteins | sample YL17G11_40_MG_FD_203452 | JGI IMG/M metagenome (GOLD analysis project Ga0315289, IMG submission 203452) | Sediment microbial communities from Yellowstone Lake, YNP, Wyoming, USA - YL17G11_40 | ecosystem: Environmental > Aquatic > Freshwater > Lake > Sediment | place: USA: Wyoming | collected...
TGCTTTGTGAGCAAAGAACTGATGAGAGAATGCAGGATTTACGGCCTTTTGCTCATTGAAGTAGTCCCGCAAGAAGGCACGATAATCACTATACTGGTAGATATCAGGCATAATGCGGCTCCTTCTTCTATTTAATATAATACCTCAGAGCGGGGTGAAGATCAAGGGCTGAGAAATAATATCATTCATATTTTGTGAATGGCATGAGATAACCGAGACATTTACACCGCGGTAGCCGTCGGATCGAAGGGGACCTTCCGCCCCGCCTTTTGCACTGCCTTAAGTCGGAGTTCGGCGGCAAACTTCGGCTTGCGCAGCAGAACGCGGACGAGCGAAGCGTCGACTTTTTCGGGACCGATGTCTATCGCGAGGTGAAGCGTGATATGACGCCGGGCATGTACCTGCGAATCTACCGGGAGAACCGCGATATGACCCAAGAGGAATTGGGCGAAAAAGTCGGCGTTGCCAAAGCGTTCATCTGCGATATCGAGCATGACCGTCGCGGGGTCAGCAAGGAGATGGCAAAGCGATTTTCCGAGATCTTCAACATCTCGGTCGCCAGGTTCATTTAGCGCGCCTGGTAAACGAAAAGATATTCGCGCGACCTGGAACGCGACGCCGATTCCATGGGGAGCGGCTTGCTTCGCCGCTTTTCCCATCATGCCCGTGCTTTCTCCAAACAGCACCCCACGACCCGTCCGATCGCCGGATATTCATTCAGGTTTCGCGTGACCAGATCGAGCCGCTGCAGCGCCGGGGCCACGTTATCAGGATTTTCCGAATCCCATCTTGTGCTTGTGCTTTGACGGTGCAGGCGGGTTGAGCAGTTGATGGTGACGCCCTGCTCTGCAAAAAGGCCAATGGCAGTTTTCGGCGGCCGCCATGCGGACTTGATATCGCAATTTGCAACATCAAGTTTTTGAACTCTTCGGCGGTGAGTTGGAACATGAAATCTTCGGGGAATCGGCGAATATTGCGTTTTGCGCCTTCATTGAGACGGCCGGTCGGTACGCGGTACAGTGCAGCCAGGTCACTGTCCAGCATGGCGGCTTTGCCGCGGATGTGGTAGATCAGATTCTTGATCTCTGAAGGTATCAGAGCGTTCATTACTCCTCCGGAATGTTGTTTGCCTTTGCCAGTGTAGCAATAAACTTCTTCAGCTGCGCCCGTGCCTGGGTTGGTAATTTCTGCGCGACTTCAAACTTCTTGCTCAAGTTATGGCAAGTCCATCCGGCATTTGAATATCCAGCATATACAATGTATAATTTGCAGTATAGAAGCGCATCATAAAACACCCAAAAAACCTTCTTCATCCGCTTCGCCTGCCCGGAGCGAACGTGCTGGCATGGCATCGGACTTCTGCAGGGGGTTCCATGTTCCATCGACGAATTCCAGCATACATTCTCCGCTTCCTGCTGTCGGCGCTTGTAGTATCTGCGTCTGCAACAAATGCGAATATACTCGATAAAGCGGATAGCCTGCTCGATTGGTTCATTGCCTCCGATCTTGCTTTTCTTCCCGAATCGCATATGGAAATCGATCTGATCGATTTCGCGCTCCATAAAGACGCCTATTTCAAACAGCGTTACTGGCTTGAGGCCAATACCATCCTGGAAATCGGCTTTTTATCCTATAAAAACATCGCTTTTTCACTCTGGGATTTCGAGTGGCACCTTGGCATGGGACAAGTGCCGGGTAATGTGGTCTTTACGCCTATGGACATCAATTTCGGCATTGTCCCGATGATCGAAGTGCGGACGCCCTCCGTCATTGTGCAGGGAGGCGTCGAACACCGTTGTTTTCATGAAATAGACAAAAAAGATTTTCCGGCGGTTGCCCACTGCAATAAATTGTATCTCGGACTCGGCTCCGCCAATTTCCGGGCAAGCGAATACTGGCGCCGAAGCACCGCCGGTGAAAATTGGACCTGGGCGGACCGTCTCTCCTGGTATTTTCGGCCCGGATATTATCTCAAAGACTTTTTCGGTATTGTAGACCCGACAGTCATAAACGGGCATATGTTTAAAAATGCCGAACTCTCCGGCGACGTTCGAGGTGCGTTTTATCACCGTAAAACATGGGTCATGGACCTGCGGCTGAAGGGGACAGCAGGGAGTTGGAAAGAGTCCGGACAACCCTATTTCTATTATTGGCAGCAAAGCATCGGCATTGAATCCAATTTCATACGTGGAAAATCAGGCGGTCTGCTGTTCGTTGAATATATTCTTGATAAAATGCCGCTCTATCTGGGTGCGGAGAGGTTCAGCAAAGACCGATTGCTGCAATGTGGGATACGATGCTTTTTATGACCAGCGTCACCGCGGCCCAACCACAAAATCCTCCCATCGCGCCCGCGTCTTTTCCAAACAGCACCCCACGATCTTCCCGATCGCCGGATATTCATCCATATTCCGCATGACCAGTTCGAGGCGCTGCAGCGCCGGGGCCACGAATTCGCGATAGCGCTCCTTGCCTTTATGGATTGACAGGTTGCCATAAGCGCCCAAGGCCTGCATGAGCCGCTGCGCCGCGCACATGCCAAAGGAGTGGTCCGAAAGCTCCACGCCGGCCTGCGAGCGATAATATTCCAGCAGATATTCCACATGCTGCGTGCCCAGGTACTTTACATACGGGTCGCAGAGCAGGGACGCCAGGTCGTATCCCGCCGGCCCGAGCCGCGCGCCCTGATAATCCACGAACCGTATGCGGCCGTCGCGCACCATGATGTTCTCGGATTGGAAATCGCGGTGGATGCACACGCGCGGCAGGGACGATGCCGCGACGGCAAGCCGCCGGCGTTCCTCTTCCCAGGTGGCGTCCAGCAGAAAATCGCACCCGAAGAACTCGGTCACGCAGTGCAGCGCAAAATAGCCGGTTTCCCATAAAAACATCTCTTCATCCATGGCGCGGCCGCTAATGGTGGCACAGGCCGACGGAGCGATCCTCTGCCATGCCGCAAGCGCATCGATGGTCATGCGGTACAGACGCGCGACCTCATGGTTCCATTCGCCGAAGCTTTTGCAGAAGGAGTTGAGCGTCACGCGGCCAAGGTCTTCCTCGAGGATCAGACCGTGAGTATTGTCAAATGCATAAATGACCGGGAGGACCGTGACACTGCGCACCAGATCGTTCTGGATATCGATGAAGCGTTTCCAGTCGTTATCGCTGCTGTTCCAGATGACCAGCACATAGGAATCGTCCGGCGCGCTTTTTTTCTGCGCGCGCACGAACCGCCGGTCCGAGCCCGCCTGGCCCGCGAATTCGATAAGCCAATCGTCAATTGAAAACCCGGGGACCTTCGCGCTGAGGAAGGAAATCTGGGCGGGTGTGAGTACGGGTATCTGTCCGGTCATAGCGCGCAAATCCCCCATGGCGAAAGCAGCGTGTTGGTGACAATCGTATTGCGCGCCATGACCGAACCGGGCATGATTATCGAGTGCGATATGCTGCATTGTTCGGGCACATCCCCGATATCGCACCAGACATACCGGCCGAACCAATCCAGCCGGTCCTGCCCGACCGAGGATGGCGCGGCAATGGCGCGGTCCCGGTCCACGATCATGTCCGGCGCCACGGGCAGGTGAGCGCGGCCGTCAAGGCGGTCGAAATGGATCTGCGCCAGTGCTGAAGGCGAACCCGTGTCCTTCCAATATACGCCGGGGGTTTCGTAGACGCGAATGGAAAGGCCGTTTTGCCGCGCGCGTTTCCATACCGGCACAATGGAAAAATCATCCGCCGTCAACTGCTCCAGGAATTCCCGGCGGTATATCGCCACCCCGTAAAACAGGGCCTGCGCCGCGCCCTCGGGAACGGCATTGTTTGCGCACGCGTCAATAAATGCGCCGGTTTTCGGTTCATAGGCGATGCTGCCGTCGCGGTCCGCGGGCACGGCCGCGAGCGCGCACAGGTCCTCCGATTGCGCAAAGCGCCGGACCAGCTCCGCGAGATCCAGTATCGCTATGATGTCCGCATTACAGACAATGAACAGATCGTTGCGCGCCAGAAAATCCCGCGCGAACCAGAGCGCGCCGCCCGTGCCGCGTATCCGGTCCGCCTCATGAAACAGCGAAACCGGCATGGACGATCGGGCGCACCAGGCTTCCATCTGATCGTGCAGGTGGTGGGAATTCACGCCGATCGCCGCGCAACCGGCCTTGTGCATGAAGTTGATCGCCCGTTCCAGAAGCGGTATGCCGCAGACCGGCACTAACGCCTTGGGGATACGATCGGTGATCGGTTTGAGCCGCGTGCCAAAACCGGCTGCAAGGACGAATCCGGTCATCGCTGCGCCTCGGGATAGTGGGCGATTTTGCGGAAGACCGGTTTGAATGCCGCAAGCTCTTCGCGCCACCCGCCGGTCATTGATTGGAGCGATGCGCCGGATTCCAGGGCAGTCCGCAGCGCCTCGCTGCCTGCCAGTATGTCAAACGGCATTTTGACGGTTTCATATTCATAGGGCGGCGGCTTGAATTGAAATCCGTCGCAGGTCGCCATGATCGCGCGGATAATCGCCGCGGCCGTGAGGACCGGCTTGAATGCAGCGGGCCGAGTGACATGGATCTGGAAGCCGCGGCAGAACTCTCCGCGCCATTTCTGGAAGGTCGGGATAAAGCCGTGCTCCCGGAATACACAGCCCGGCAGTTTGCATGCGTCAATTTCCGCGCGGAATTTTGCGGCATCCAGCCACGGCGCGCCGAAAATCTCAAACGGCCGCGTGGTCCCGCGGCCTTCGGAGATAGTGGTGGCCTCAAGCAACACCATGCCCGGATAGACGACGGCCGTATCGAGGGTCGGCATATTGGGCGACGGCATGACCCAGGGCAGTCCCGTATCGTCCCAGAGCGACCGCCGATACCAATTATCCATCCAAATCACATGAAGATCCAAAGCGGGGAAAAATGCCTGCTTGAGCAAAACCGCAATTTCTCCCATGGTAAGCCGATGGCAGAGCGGGATTTGCGCGCCGCCGACGAAGGAGAAGAACTCCGGCGACAGCATCGGACCGTCCCATGCCAGCGCGCCAATGGGATTGGGCCGGTCCAGGAGCCACACCGGGATTCCGGCCCTGGCGCATGCGTCAAGACAATTCCTGACGGTCCATGCATACGTATACGGCCGCGCGCCCACGTCCTGGAGATCGATGATCAGCGCGTCGATCCGGGAAAGCATGGCTGCATCGGGCGTGCGCGTGGCACCATACAAGCTGTAGACCGGAATACCGAGCGCCGGATGCACGGCGCCCTCCCATTCGACCATGTTGTCCTGCGTCTGGCCGAAAAGGCCGTGCTGCGGGCCGAAAATCGCCGAAAGACGGCAATCCTTGCGGCCCGCGAGCGCATCCACGATATGCACATAGTCCCGGGTAATGGACGGATTATGGCACACAACACCCAACCGGCGGCCCTTGAGCGCGCGAGGGAAACGGGAAAGCAGAATGTCAAGACCCGATTTTGTTTTCATGGTTCGAACCCGGGGTCCAGCGCGCGGCACAACCGGACCATGTCATCCGGCATTCCGGCATTCATAACGCACTCGCGTTCGGTAAACGGGTGCTGAAAAGCGAGCCGCGCGCAATGAAGCGCCTGTCGAAAAATTAATTCGCGGCAGCCATGGGTTGCGCCGATTTTTCCGTCGACATTTCGGGGCTGCCGCGCATCATTCGTTCGGGAATACATCGTATCGCCCGCAACCGGATGGCCCGACCAGGCCAGATGCACGCGTAACTGGTGCGTTCTTCCCGTTTCCGGAAACAGCCGGACCAGCGAATGCCTCTCCCCTATCGTTCGGATGGTCTCGTAGCGCGTGACCGCGGACTTGGCGCCCGGAACATCCACCCATTGCCTGCATCCCGTGGGAAACGCCGGATCTTTGCCCACGGGATGATCGATGACGCCGGCCGGCGGATTGATGCTCCCCTCAACAACGGCGAGATACTCTTTGGCGATCATTCGCGCCGCGAGCAACCGATTCATGGCAGTCAGCGCTTCCGGGGTCTTTGCGATCATGACCAGACCCGATGTCTGGCGATCAAGCCGGTTCACGCTGCCCGCGTGCGGAAACGCGCGCCCCTTGGCGCCCGTGCGCAGAAGGTACATGAGATTATGCGTCACGGCTTTTCCCGCCCGGTGCACCAGCAGATTGCCCGGCTTATTCACCCCAAGCAGCCATTCGTCCTCATATATAATGGAAAACGCGAGGTCAGCCTCCGGTTCTGTAAATTCCGGCGGATCGTAGGCGACCATGTCGTCCGTTCGTACCTGCGCCGACGCATCGGCCACAACGCCGTTGCGGGTGATTCTTCCCGCGGCGATGTGCGCGCGCCAATCGTCGATCGTGCGGTAGGTAAATCGCTTTGCCAGATAATCCGGCAACGACATTCCCGAATAGTTCGGCTTTACCTTAGAAGAAAAGGTCATATGGTATATTCATACGCCGGAATCGGCTTTCTGATTGGCCCTGCCGGGTCGCTGTCTGCAGCGTCCCGGCAGCAGATGGTTTTCGACCAGCGCATGCGATATGAGATGGAACCTTCCTATTTAAAATACACGCCGTCCCATGGTGACCGAAAATGCGCCGGATAGCCCGGATCGCGGAATTCATGCAGCGCACGTTCCCCGGCGTTGCGTATTGGCTCCGCCTTCCCGCGTTCATCGGCTGGCTCTGCCTGTCCGCCGGACTGGCCATCGCATTTGCGTTCCGGCTTGAGCTTCCGCCGCAAATCCCCGGCGCGGCGGCAATGCCGCTGATCGGCGCAATGATCGTTGCCGCGGTTCTCATCCGTAAATCATGGCCGCGCGCGCTTCTCTTTTTTGCCGCGGGCCTTCTGCTCCTTGCCGCCCGACAGACGGAAGAGCGGAACGTCATGGCCGATTGGTCCTGCTGTCTGGACGCCGATTGCCCGGTGCTGGTTTCGGGACGCATTATTTCCCCTCCGCTTGACTATAAAGGAAGATATCGGTTCTATCTCCGCGCCGACTCCCTCATGGACGACATCGGCATTCCGGCGTTCCGCGGGAAAACGCTGGTCTGCATTACCGATACTCAACCGCCGTCCTATGCCCGTATCGTGCTGCGCGGCCGGTATCTTCCGCCCCGGCCGCGCGAAAATCCCGGCGGCTTCGACCAGTTCCTGTACTGCATGGCCAATAATCTATGGGGCACGGTGGACGCGGAATCCGTTGTCGCTCTCCAGCCGGCCGGCGATCCGGCGTCTCGTGCGGCCGCGGGATTGCGTTCAAGCGTTTTGCGCGCGCTGTCCTATGTGTCGGACAGCGACAACCGCGCGCTTTTGCAGGCCTCGTTTCTGGGCGACCTCGACGTGCTTTCCGACCAGGTGGCGCGGGATTTCCGCAATGCCGGCATCTACCACCTGCTGGCGCTGTCCGGCTTTAACGTGGCGATGATCGCGGGCTTTTTGCTGCTCCTGCTTGCGCCCTTGCCGCTTTCCCGCGAAATCAAGATCATCATCACCATCGCCGGTCTCTGGGGCTACCAGCTTTTCATCGGCATGATCCCATCCCTTTTCCGCGCCACGATCATGGGCACCGCCATGCTGCTGGTCTATCTGGTCCAGCGGAAAAGCCATGCGCTCAATTCCCTTGGACTCGCCGGCATCATCTGGCTTGCGTTGTCGCCCGAAAGCCTTATGACCCCGGGATACCAGCTCTCATTCGCCGCGACGTTCGCCATCATCGCCTTTAATGACTTGACATCAGGCATTTCACGACGGATCACGTTCGATTCGCCGGCGTTGTCCTTCCTGATAAAAGGCGGGCTGACGACATTCATGGTTTCGCTGTCGGCTTTTCTGGGCACGCTGCCCGTGATCATCTGGCATTTCGGCAGCGTTTCGCTTTTTGGGCTCGCGGCGAATTTCGTGGCCATACCCATCATGAGTTTCGCGCTCTGGGCGCTCTTTGCGGGATTGCTGGTGCAGGTTTTCATGCCGCCGCTCACGCCGGTCATCATGTGGTGCGCCGGCTTTTTCATCGAGCTGCTGATCCGCATCGCATCATACGCCGACATGGTGCCCATCAGCGTGGTCCAGGTACCGCAATTGCCGATAGTATGGTTCATCGGTTATTCGCTTGTTTTCATCGGCGTAATTATCGTGCGCAAAGACCGGCGGCTTTTCTGGACGCTGGGAAGCACAGGCGCGATCATTCTCCTGTTCATCGGCATGTTGCTGTTGCGGGGAGACCGCGGATCAGCCGAGATGATGGTCTTCAAATCGCGCCCGGGATTGCTTTCCGGAATTCGCTGGCCGGACGGAAGGATCTGGATCATCGGCAGCGGCATGGAGTCGCGCATTTTTTCCACCTGCGACCGGATCATCGCGCCGTGGCTGCGGCGCAATCCCGGATGCCGGTTGGATGCGCTGGTCCCGTTTCCGGGCCCTGCGGACCGCCGGTTTCTGGATACGATCGCGGGGCTCGGGATCAAGCGCATTCTGCAAATCGATCCGGATGGTTTGCAGGGTTCGCCGGGTCTTCGAACCGTCCATCTGCCCAAAGATACCTGCTTTCAGCCCGCGCCGCGATGTTCATTCTGTTTCGCGGACCGGAACATTCGCCTGCTTCTCAATCAAACCGCGGTGATAATTGACAGCAGCGAAAGCGGCGTCGCTTCGGCCTATGCCGAAGCGAAACATCATGCCGTCGTGCTGATCGTGCCGGAAAAGCGGGCGATGACGCTGCGCAATCCCCCCGGCAACATGACCATTATCGCGTATGCCACGGGAATGCGCAGAAAGAAAACGGAGGCCGTCCTGCCGCAAAAACCGGGGATGTATCCTGTAGCAACCTGCGGCGCCGTGCGGGTCCTCGCGCATAAAAACGGGACAGTGGATGTCCGCGGCATGGTTTCGCCGCTGCATCCGCTGTATCGAGTTGATGAAAATGAGGAAGAGGAGTGATATACAGCCAAATCACAATCTCGCATTTTCCGCCCAATAATGCAATGATTTTGGAGATAGAATCCCGAAAACCGCCGTTGCCGGACAGATCCCCACGCATCGAAAGCAATACTGGCAGCGGTCTCCTATCATGACCTTCGAAGTCAAGACGATATTCCCCGCGGGACATTTACGCACGCATATTCCGCATTTATTGCATTTGTCATTTTCGACTCTCATCTTAAAAAGCTTCTGATGCAACGGCATTTCGGCCAGTTTGAATAATGCTGAGCAGAGGACGAACATCAATCGTGAGAGCAATGGGATCTTGCGCCATCTCGAATTCCCATCGATCAGCTGATTGACAAACTGTAGGGCATGAAGGAAACTTCGCTCAATCCTTGCGCGCCTCATGCTCTCCGGAATTTGCGCGAATATATTGGGCGGCATGATGAATTCATGGAACCCAATCGGGAGATATCCCTTGTTTTCAAGGATGGTCTTTAATTCACCCTCGATGGCCCACAATGATATCCCCGCCATGGTGCAGAAAGCGAATAGCGGATTCCGATGCGCGCCGGGAAGGTTCCGGATGAATTGAAATACCAGCGGGTAGGTCGAACACGCGGCAATGGGGAATCCGATGCCGATGATCTCGCTTTCATCGATAGTAATGGACTTCACATCCTCGATCCGCACCGCCTTTGCGGAAAACCCTTTTTCAGCAAAACACTCCGCCATTTTATTGGCAACGATCTGGGTATTGCCGGTGCCGGAGAAGTAGTAGATTGTGACGGGCTGATTTTTATCCAAGGGAGGGTTCATCGGTCGTTCTTTCTTTTTTTCCTGCAAGCCAGCAGAGAGGATCGGCGCTATGCCCCGCGCCATCACAACCCCAAAGCAAGCTGCTGCGCGCCGCGGTCTCCGGTCGTCTTCGCTATTTTCCCAATATTCTTCGCCCTATCCGGCTTCCCCGCTTTTTCATAGTTCACCCGCGCTTCCGCGCCATCAAGCTTAATATCGGCAATCCTGAAAAGCCGGATCCCCGTCTCCTGCCGCGTCATAACCGGAAAGCCATGATGTGCATTCCGGTATTTCAATGCGCCTTTTGACCGCGTACGCGATGCGACAAACGCCTTGTGCGCACTGATGCGCGAAGCCAGCAACTCATTCGCCACAGGCGCGAACCGCTTTTCCTGATCAGCAATATAGGAGAAAAACGATTGGTCGATCTCAATGCCTATGCTGTTGCGGCCGCAGGCCATCGACGCCAGGGCGGTTGTTCCGGTGCCCATGAACGGGTCCAGAACCGTGTCGTCGTATAGCGAAAACATGTTTACGCAACGATAGGCCAATTCTAATGGATATGCCGCGCTGCGGCTGCGAAGGTCGCCATCCAGGTCTTGGGATGCGCCCTTGAAATCCCAGACATCGGAGAACCACTGGTTTCGCTCTTCCCAGAAAAACGCGCTCTCCATGCGCGCAGCCTTGTCTGCACGACTCTTGAATTCTCTCTTTGGCCCTTTGCGAAAAATGAGAATATATTCATGCTCCAGGGTGACATACGCGCCGGCAGGCAGCATGCCGGAACCCATGAACTTGTTCGGCGCATTGGTCTGCTTGCGCCAGAGAATGACCGGCAGGGCATCCATCCCCAGCGCGCAGAATGAGCTGATGATGCGCGAATGGTTGGAATAGAGTTGGAAACGTTCGCCGATGGTCCTCGTTGCGTCCCCGATATTGATACAGGCGAATGCGCCGGGCCGCAAAATCCGGCGGAGTTCCCGCCAGACCTTGTCCAGTTCGAGATGCATGGCGTCAAATGCGGTATTGCCGTCACCATCGGCCAGGGCATTCTTCGCATCAATTGACATAGAAGAAAACAGCCCGTCCCACATTTGGATCATAGGGTATGGCGGAGAGGTGACAACCAGGTCGATGCTTGTATCGCTGAGATGCGCCAGGGAACGGGAATCGGCAAACAGGATTTTATGGCTGGTTTTCAAAATTGGTTTCCCGCGTTTTGCGGACCAGGCATGATGCGCTTGAATGGCGTCTGCGCATAGGAAGAGGAGATCGAAAACGCGCCGGCCCTGCCGATCGCAGGACCGGTGCGCAAATTATCATTCGTTACTGGGTGCTGACCATGGGCTGGTCCGAGGATGACGGGGCATCTGGCGCAGGCGCCTGTTCCCCGGGCTGTTCAGCGGCTGCTTCCTGCGCCGGACTCTCCGCGGCCGGCGCAGGCGTTTGCTCGCTGGCGGCCGTGGCGGAAGAGTCAGAAACCGGCGCAGAGATCTCTGCAGCAGGTTCCGGAGTCTGTTCGCTGGATTCCAGGACGGAAGATTCGGAAACCGGCGCCAAAGCTGTGCTCCCGTCCTCTTCTTCTTCCTCGATTTTCTCTTCTTCCTCTTCCTCACCGGCAGGCTGCAATCGTTTTGTCTCTTCGATATATGCTGCAAGCGCGTTCGGCTTGGAACGCAGGTATTCCAGCAGCTCTTTGGCCTGTTCATCGGACATCAGGATGCGTGTCTGGCGCGTGATAACGGATTTGTGCCCCCACTTTTCCAAGGATTCTTTTGTCAGCACAAACGCATCGGCAAGCGAAACAAAATGCACCTCATCAGCCCGCAGAGCAATACACATATCATAGCCCATGCAGGGCGGCTCGGTGAGATAGCGCGCATGGATTTTAGCCACATCCGCGGTTTTAACAATCCGATAATATCCGGTCACAATGTATTTATCGAGAAGTTCCTCATTACGGCCTTCATATTTTGCCGCAAAAAACATGTAGCGCATTTTTGATTTATAAAACGCATTGCGATACTTGTTCTTGGGGCATGCGTACAGGCCGTATGTGCCGGTTTCATAATTCGGCTCAGGCAAAACATCCGAAGGATACTCTTCGGGCACTTCGCGGATAGGGATCTCGGACACGGGATCGAGATTATAGGTGACAATCATCCCCGTATTCCCTGCACGAAAATCCTGCCACGGGATGCTCCCGACTGATTTTTGGACGCGACCATTGAAGTCCATGAGATGCTCCTTTTAATACCAACCGGCGATTTTAAATGGTACGAATCCGTATCCCATCATAGCGAGGATACGAAACCGGCCGATATTAGAAAAATGAAGCCCGCAATCGCAAATGCGGGCTTCGTGCAAAACCAACTTTATTTAATGAAAATACGTGATTAAATAAACGAAGTCAACGGGTTGTCGGATTTAGGATCGTATCCCGCCCGGCATTTGGATCGAATGTTGGATTTATCGTATGAACATGGCATCCCCATAGGAGAAAAAGCGGTATCTGGCCTTGATTGCCGTCTGGTATGCGCGGAGAATCGCCTCTCTGCCCGCGAATGCACTGACAAGCATCAGCAGCGTTGATCGCGGCAGGTGGAAGTTGGTGATCAGAGCGTCCACGACCTTGAATTCAAATCCAGGCAAAATCAGCAATTTCGTTGATCCGCATGCCGACGCCAGCCTGCCGGA
>Ga0315289_10011739_pt1 | contig 12393 bp, 9 predicted proteins | sample YL17G11_40_MG_FD_203452 | JGI IMG/M metagenome (GOLD analysis project Ga0315289, IMG submission 203452) | Sediment microbial communities from Yellowstone Lake, YNP, Wyoming, USA - YL17G11_40 | ecosystem: Environmental > Aquatic > Freshwater > Lake > Sediment | place: USA: Wyoming | collected...
CCCTCTCTTCATTTCAGTCAGATGGGGTGTATGGTTAAAAAGGATATTCCCGAAGCTCACCTTTCCCTGGAGTAGTCTTCTTTCGTGACAGTCCGGTCTTAAGCAGCTCTGGTCCGAAATCTCTACCCAGGGCCTGCTCTTTCCATAAGTGCCGGTCATATATTTCGCCACTGAGACTATCGCTTCGAATTTTCCTCTTAGCTCGTTCTGAACTCCGGGTGGATAATGGCAATCCACACACGGAACCATATTGTGGGTTGAGGTCTTCCAACCATCATAATAGGGTTGCATATAATGGCAGGTGATGCAGAATTTCGGCTTGGCAGTATATTCCACTCCGATGAAGGTAAGGATTACCCCGAAAACCACCAGGACTATCAGGATCTTGACCAGCCTGATCATTATCCTTCTGAATTTTTCTTTTTTAAAGAAATCAAATTTCATTTTTTACCTTATATGGAATAAAACCGACACCCTTTTCTTTAAAGAATGCCGGTTTTAAAATTCAAAACGCCTCTGAGAAACTAAGGTTTTTCTTTTTTCTTCTCTGCCTCGTATTCCTCATCTGCCCTTTTCACCTTTAGATAAAGGACCACCACCACAAAAAAGATAAAAAGCCAGACTACGCCCAATCCCACTTTTCTCATGCGTAGCGATTCCAGATAATTATGAACAGATGTGGTTATGTCTCCGGCAACAGTCCTTGCACCATTGGTAACCGGCTCCACCTCAGACAGGAGCAAAGTATGGGATACTGGCTCCACCTGCAGCATATCAGTGTTCGCTTGTTCTAACTGAGTCTCATATTCTGATACATCCTGCCCTTTGACTTTTGCCTTCCTGATTAGTTCCTTGGCTTTATCGATCTGGTCGTCTGCTTCCAGGATCAAGGCTTTTATCTGCTGGCCTCTTTTATATGCGCCAGAGCTAGCGTCATGGCATTTAGAGCAGGTGTTATCAAACATCGAAAGATCAGGATACTGGATGGCATGATTGCTGTGACAGGAGGTGCACTGGGACATTTTCTTTTTCTGCATCGCCTCAAAAAAATGAGGGCTCTTGGCAAAATAGGTTTCCGAATTGATATGGCATTTTCCGCACACGTTCCCAACCTCTGAAACTCCAGGGGGAGTTGCCCCGTGGTTTCCATGACAGTTTGCACAGGTGGGGGCTGACCTGTCATTCTTTTCTAAAAGAGCTTTACCATGAACTCCAGAGGCATATTCCTCCAAGGTATTATAAGGAAGTTTATATTCTCCCATCAGCTTTTTGTCCGAATGGCAAACCGCGCAGGTCTTGGGGAGGTTAACCGGGAAAACCTTATTCAGAGGGTCTCTGATCGAGGTGATTGTATGGCTGCCATGGCAGTCAACGCAGCCGGCTACGTTGACATCGTTCCTTTCAAAAAGAGCTATCCCGTGCTGACTGGTTCGATAATATTCTAATTGGTCAGTCAAGATACCGTACTGCCTCATCCTTTTTTTGTCAGCATGACAATTTCCGCACAAGAGGACTAATTCCCTTTTAGAGGGCTTTCCTTTGAATCCTGCTTTCGAGGACATCGAGACTTCAGGGTCTAAGCTGTTGGGGTCTCCTCCATGGCAGTCAGTGCAAAGGATACCCTTGTCAAAATGTATGCTTTTCAGGTATTCGACTTTCTTCTCCCCATGGCAGACCATGCAGGAATACGACTCCAGATCTACGCAAAGAGCATACTCGTACGAGACCAGAATTGCGAATAAGAACAGACTAGCTATTTTGAGAAGTCTCATTTTCACTTGTTTTTCTGCTCCTCAGGTTTTGGAGAAGGCGATTCCTTTTTTGCAGGCTCAGTTGAACGAGGCACACCTTTAAGGTCAAAATGAATTTTCTTTCCCAGAATTGTCCGGGTAGATTCAGAGATATATCCGAGAAAGCCAAAGATGAATGCGAAAATTATGACGATTATCCCGATAGACCAGGCTAACCTTCTTTTAGAAGGTTCTCTGTCCGGCCTTTTCTCTATGAAGGGGATTAATAGAAGGATTATGAGGGCAATTCCTATTCCCAGAATTCCCAGGATCTTGGGCACGTATTTGAGAAGCTGGTATCCTGCCAGAAAATACCATTCCGGCTTGATCCCCTCAGGGGTCTGGAACGGGTTTGCCTTCTCCTCCAGGCCGAAAGAGAAAAGCACTGCCAGGGAAAGCAGAACCCCGAAAAGAAGAAAGGCTACGATGACCTCTTTCAGGAAATGATTCGGGTAAAAAGGTTTCCCCTCTTCTTCCTCTTCAACCTGTTTTTTCTTTAACTCTTCTTCCATAATCGCTTACTTATGGAGTGTAAACCTTTAGGTCTACCAATTTATGAGATTTAAAACGATAAAGCTAAAGCTTTATACTCCATTCCTTTTTTCGTCTCACGTCTTACGTCTCACTTTTCCCGTCTTTTTTACAGAGGCTTTGTCACTCCTTGCCTTTTGATCATAGCGAAATGAACTGCTAAGAATAGAGCCGTGATCCATGGCAAGATCATAACGTGCACTGAGTAGAACCGGGTCAAGGTGTCACCGGTTACGTTCTGGCTGCCTCTTAACAGTACCAGAAGATAGCTGCCGATTAAGGGCACACCGCCTGCCACCTCAGTTCCTATGGTAGTTCCCCAGAACGACTTCTGGTCCCAGGGAAGCAGATAGCCGGTAAATCCAAAACCCATAGTCAGAGCAAGTAGAACCACGCCCACCATCCAGTTTAACTCCCTGGGGTTTTTGAAGGCTCCGTGGAAATAGACCCTGCCCATATGGATTAAAACCGTTATTATCATCAGATTTGCGCCCCAGGCATGGATCTGTCTTATCAGCCATCCCAGAGGAACCGTATTGGTGATGAATTTCACGCTGGTATAGGCGTCTGCAGCGGATGGTTTGTAGTAGATGGCTAAGAGGATTCCGGTAACGACCTGGATGACAAATAACAGAAAGGTCATCCCACCGAAACAGTACAGAAAGTTGAGTCTTTTTGGAACCGGTTTCTTGAGAAGTTTCTGCAGGCCTTCTTTAACATCCAGCCTTTGATCCAGCTCTCCGTAGATTACCGGGAATATATCTAAGAGCACCCCCACTATCTGCCTTAAATTCAACCGCTCTTCGGTCCAGCGTCTTATCTTCGGACCTAAATTCTTTTCCTTCTGATCCATTTTATTTACGCTAATCCTGCAACATAGATTACGTCTTTTGCTACCTCAACTTTATATTGAGGCAAAGGCTTGGGTGCGGGACCCGAGATCACCTTGCCCTGATAATCGAAAAATGCGGCATGACATGGGCATTTTAAGGTTTGCGAATCGGTTTCCCATTCCACCATACATCCTAAATGAGTGCATTTCATATCTACCGCAAAAAATCCTGCCTGAATGTGCATCACCATAACGTTTTTCCCCTGATAGACCACCGGCTTGGCTTTCCCCACTGGCAGATCACCCACTGGTCCCGCCTCCACCTTTTCCGCCTTTTCCGCACCCCCTTCCTTCCTCGGAGGATAAACGTAGGTGAAAATCGATCCCAGCACCGCCAGAGCAGACACAACTATAGAACCACCAAGCGCATAATCCAGAAAAGTCCTGCGGGAAATTTTCTTTTCGTCTTTTAGATCCATCGATTTAAACTCTCTTTTCGATCCATCCTTGTTACTTTTTTCACAATCAGGACAACTTAAGTAGATATTATATTAAAAAACAAGAATTTGTCAAGCAAAAAAGTTTAACTATTTTATACTTTTACGATTTTGCTACTCCAGAACGCATTGTTAACACGGTTGGTCAGCAGACTTTGCATCTTCCATAACTGCAAGCTCACCCTGTCTTGATGCCTCGACTGGTCTCAAAAAAGAGAACTAACCTCCACAGTTTTTATCAGATTGATGAATTATTATTGATTTTTTCTATTTATTTTCATACCCTTTAGATCAAAATAAATCGGGACTTGAAAAAAATGAACATCGCTTTAATCTTATCCCAGCTTGAAGTAACCGGTGCCGAAGCCTACGCAGTCTCTCTGGCTGACTATCTTATCAAGCGAGGACATAAAGTCATAATCGTATCTGATACTCTGACCCTTAAGACCTCTGCCCAATACCTCAAAATGAACCTGAATCTCAGGTCATTCCTAAACCGGCTCAAGCATATATATCTGCTTTCCAGGTTAATAAAAGAAAAAGATATCGACATACTTCACGCCTTTTCCCGTGCCTCGGGCTGGGTTAGCTTCTTCGCCTCCAGGATTTGTGGAATACCTCTCATTACCACTGTCCATGGAAGACAGCATCTCCACCTTTCCCGAAAAATTGTAAAGGGATTTGGGGATTACGTAATAGCGGTTTGTGAAAATATCAAGGCTCATCTAATTGAGGACCTGGGCGTAGAAGAAAAGAAAATCGAAATCATCAGAAACGGTTTTGATTTGGAAGAGTTCAAAAAATATGCAGAGATAAAACCCGAGGAGAACTTAGTCTCCCTCATAGGAAGATTATCTGGCCCAAAGGGAGAGGTTGCTTATAAGATTATAAAAGAAGTGTTATTAAACTTCCCTGGAATAAAAGTCAACGTAATTGGAGGTAGCTCCGTACCAGAAAGGTTCAAAAACTTATCCAGAACCAATCCTGAAATAAGCTTCCTCGGATTCAGGGAAGACATTTTACATCAAATCAGGAAATCTCAAGTCGTCATAGGCTCAGGCAGAATCGCAATTTCTGCTATTGGACTTGGAGTCCCCACAATTGCCATTGGGGAGACTTGTTCAATTGGGCTGGTCAACAGGGAAAACATTTCTGAGGCATTAAAAAGCAATTTTGGAGACATAGGCAAAGTTCAGTCCTTTGATTTTGATAAGGTCAGAACAGATTTGATCTATGCTCTAAATGAAAAACCTTATGATGCAGATCTAAAGGCAATCATTCAGGAACAATTCGACATCGAAAAAGTGGGAAAAAGAATTGAATCCATCTGCCGGAGATTGATCGCTTACAAGAAAAAGAAAGAAATACCTATCCTCGCCTATCATAGAGTAGTTGAGAGTCCAAGCGAAGCTGGGAAGCATGGAATTTATGTAATCAGAGAAAACTTTGATCTGCAGATGAGATATTTAAAAAAGAAGAAATTTACCACCCTGACTTTTAAAGATTACCTAAAATTAACCGAAGAGCAAAAAAAATATGGAAAATATGTCATTTTAACTTTTGATGATGGGTATGAGGATAATTACCGACTTGCTTTTCCGATATTGAGAAAATACGGATTCAAAGCCACGATCTTCCTGGTAGCTGACAAGAAGACTAATGAATGGGACAGAGCCCAATCTTCCGAGCCGGAAGTGAGACTACTTTCAAAAGAAGAAATCCTTGAGATGAAAAAATACGAAATCGAATTTGGCTCACATACTCTGACGCATCCAGACCTGACCAAAATCCCGCTCGAAGCAGCAAAAAAGGAAATTTTTGAATCCAAAAAGAAAATAGAAGAAATTATACAAGATAAAGTGATAACTTTTGCATATCCTTATGGAAAGCTGAACCAGAATTTAAAAGAAATCGTAAAACAAGCCGGCTATAAATTTGGAATAGCCACAGATTCAGGCTCGGCAGCTATTGATGAGGACTGGTTTGAAATAAGGAGGACTATCCTTTTCCCGAAAACAGGCAAAAGAAGTTTTAAGCGAAAAGTAAGCGGACATTATAATTTCTGGAAGACGCGTAGGGGCGAGGTTCCCTCGCCCTCATAAGGGCTGGGTAACCCAGTCCCTCATTTGTCATTAGTCATTTTTCATGCCTGAATCCCTTGACTTTTCCAAATCTAAAGATAAATTAACTCAATCCGCTTCAAGCGGAATGTCGTGCCCGTCGGGTCCCCTGACCCGACGGGAAAAAATAGAAACGATTTTGATTTTCCGACCGGGTCAGGGGATATGGTCGGCACAGTGACGGATTGGTCAAAATTTAACGCTCCATTATCTGCGGGACGAAAAAATTAATTTAATAAATTATTTAAACAATTTGAGTTTAATTAATCTAATCCTTTTCGCCTTAGTCTTCATCACCTGTTTCTGTTGTTTCCTTTTCCTTTATAGCGTTTTCAGGGTCACCAGAAATTCTAAAGAATGTGCACTTTCTGCTCAGAGTGGAGCGTATTTGCCTCCGATCTCCATCTTAAAACCACTTCAGGGGTTTTCTCCTGAGCTAAAGGGAAACCTTGCCACTTTCTGCAATTTAGATTATCCGGAATACGAGCTGATTTTCTGTGTGGAAAAAAAAGAAGACCCGGCCCTACAGGTGGTAAAAGAACTCCAGACTGAATTCCCGCAGGCGAAAATTAAAATCGCCACTGAGGATAGCCATCCGGGTTATAATCCAAAGGTCAGGAACCTCATCCGGGGGATGAATAAAGCCTCTTATGATTTAATCCTGATAAGCGATGCAGACGTTCGTGTGGAGAAGAATTATCTTCGTGACTTGACCACTTTGATTGAAGACCTGAAAGTTGGGATTGTAACCAATCTGATCCGGGGAAAAGGAAATAGTTCCTTAGGCTCGATCCTGGAAAATCTGAATTTAAACTTTTTTGTTTTGGGAGGAACCTGTTTTCTTTATCATTTCTTCGATTATACCTGTATTACTGGTAAATCCATCCTATTTAGAAAAGCTGAAATAGAGAAAATGGGTGGTTTTCCCAGTATAAAAAATTTCCTGGCAGAAGACCAGATTTTGCAAAAGAAGTTCGAACGTTTTGGGAAAAAAGTAATCCTTTCCCCTTGCCTGATCACCAGCAACACCAGCCAGAGAACCCTGGTAAGATTCTTCAAACGAAATGTGCGCTGGTCACAGATGCGCGTGCAGTTAGGAGGAATAGGGTACCTCTCAGAGCTTCTGGTAAATCCAGTCTTGTTTGCTGTGTTACTTTGCATTTTTTCCCAGTTTTCTGTTTTTACCTTTAAGGTTCTCATAATTACAGGCATCTTCAAAATAATAGTCGAGTCGATCCAGGGAAAACTTATCCGAGCAGGTGCAGGATTTTTCTCTTATCTTCTGGTTCCACTGAAAGACCTCCTGGTAGGGATAATCTGGTTTTCACCTTTTTTCAAAACCTCAGTTGAATGGCGTGGGTCCAAATTCAAGCTGAGAAGATATACTGAATTGGAGCCGCTTTAATCTTTTTTAACAGATACTATTCATTTTTTAGGTGCCCAAGGCGTCTGACCGACAAGACTACGAGGCTGGAGTATAAACCTTTAGGTTTATCAGGGAAAAGCCTGTAGTCATCACTGCTGAGGCAGAGTTCAACTCCTGTCCCAGCCTGCGCTCGCGGCCTAATGGTAAAGCTAAAGTCTCAAGACCTTGAGGCTTTACACTCCAATTACTGAAAACTTAACTTGATATTCACGATTTCAGGGATAGTCCCGATGCGCATCGGTGGACCCCAGGTGCCAGCACCTGAGGAGACGTAAATCTGGGTATTACCTTTTTTCTTATATCCCCAACTTACCTCATAGATCAGATTGGTAATATAATTGAGGGGCCAGATTTGACCGTGATGAGTATGCCCGGATATCTGGAGGTCTGCGCCGTTTACCACTGCTTGAGACAGGTTAAGAGGCTGATGGTCAAGCAGAATAATGGGATAACTTTTGTTGACCTGCGCCATTAGTTCTTCCAGTGGTTTACGCTGCTTGCCAGTAAATCCCCTTATTGACCTATCTTCCCTTCCGACAATAAAGAAGTTATCATTGACCTTCAGAACAGAATCTCTCAGGACCAGCACGTTGTGGTCAGCCAGGTACTTGCAGGCTTTTTCTACACCTCCGATGTACTCGTGATTACCGGTGACAGCAATGACACCATATTGAGACTTTAAGTTCCGGAGCATTTCACCTAAGTTCTGTTTGATCACCGGGCCTAAATCCTCGTCCACGATGTCTCCAGGCAAAATCACGATATCGGGATTGAGCTGGTTGATTTTTTCGACGATACGGTTAAATCTTGAGCTGCCTACAATCGTTCCGAGGTGAATGTCCGATACGACTGCAAGATTCACCGTTTTAGGGCCATTTGCTTTTTTGGGAATGTTCAGATTAAGAGTTCTGATCCTCGGATTCAAAGCGTTAATATAACCTGCGAAGACTATGATCGCCACGACCCCAACAGCAACCAGGGCGACAACCTGTTTTACTTTTACGTAATTTACTGTGATGACTGATGGAAAAAGCGGGAACCAGTGGTTGAGCAATCTCAAAAAATCTAACAGCACCACTATCAGGAAGAAATACACCATAGCGCCCAGCCAGAAAGAGCCGAGCCAGATCAAAACTTGACTGGGTTTGGAAAGCCAGAAGCCTTCCATCACCCTGCCGAGAATAAATGAAAGTACCACGAACCAGAATATAATCGGGTAATATATTCTGAGAGTGGAAGCGTGAGGAATAGCCTGCCACCCCCGGATGAAAACATAATAATTTATCAGCCCGTAAATCGTGAGGACAATTATGAAAAAGAAGAGGAAGTGCATTATTTTCATTCTTCGAGCATAGGGCAGGAGCACCGTGCTCCTGCCGCAAGTCATTTGTCTATTCTGGAGTATAAACCTTCAGGTTTATCCGGGTAAAGCTAAAGCTTTACACTCCATTCTTGGTCATCACTTAAAATTCCTGAAAAAATTTATTATCTCGTTTATATCCGGCAGCTTGCCTATCTCATACACTTTGAAGAAAATAATCTTCTGGTCTTCGTCCAGAATTACGTTTGCCCTTTCAGAGAATCCATGTTTCTCCCGGAAAATCCCGTAAGATTTTGCCACCTCGCCGTGAGGCCAGAAATCTGATAATAAGGGGGTCTCCTTTATTCCCAGACTTTCAGCCCAGGCTTTCTTGGATGGAACCGTGTCCACACTCAAACCGAAGGCAATAGTGTTCAGAGAGTCCAGAGTACCTTTGTTATCCTCCAGCGATTTCATCTGCCTGGCGCACACCTCTGTCCAGGCCAGAGGATGGAAAGAGAGTAGAACCTTTTTACCTTTGAAAGAAGACAGCTTGAATTCCTTGCCGTTCTGGTCTTTGAGCGCAAAGTCTTTAGCCTGTTTACCTACCTCTTGTTTTCTTTCCTCGTCCATCTTGTTCCTCACTTTTATAGGTTTTGGATTTTTTTAATTAATCAGAAAAATACACCAAAAAATATGCCTGTCAAACCCTTTTTGAGAGGATTTGCAGAAACTGATTTTCTGTGAAGAAAAAATAATAAAAAAGGACCAGTCAAATCTTTGTTGACAGGTCCTTATATCTCTGACGATCACAACTGCAGGCTAAGACCATAAGCTCCTAATTTCCCTATTCGGCTTCGAAAACCGCATCCAGTTCCTGGTAGGCAGTGTGCATTTTATCCAGCTTTTCTTCTATCTTCTTGTAATCCTTACCGCCACAAGCCTTTACCAGATCATCAACTGAAGATTTTAAAGCTTTCCTTTTTTCGGTGAATTTGGGAGCGATCTCCTTGGATTTATCAGACAACTCCACCTTCATTAGTACGTCCATCTTCTCCTGTAGAGCAGGAGTTGAAGCTTTGATCGCTTTATAATCTTTATTGGGCAAAGCTTCATGCCAGAGAGGATATAGAACTAAATGGAAGCTTTCCAATCCCTTGACCCGGGGAGCGAAAACCCGAACCAGTTGTTCGTAGGAGGTATGAAGATTTTCAGTTGCTTTGAGTAAAGCTTCATTATCAGTACCTTTTGATTTCTCTTCTAAGTCCAGAACTGCTTTGGCTAAAGCTTCTCTTTTCTTCTCGAAATCATCTTTCTTCTCTCTATAGAATCCTGGAAGTTCTGCCTTTTGAATCAGCTCCATCTTCTCCTTGAAAGCCGGAACTGCATCCCTTATTGCCTGATAATCTTTTTCAGCATAAGCCATATGCCAGACAGGCTGGAGAACTTCGTGGAACTCTTTCAAACCCTCTAACCTGGGCTTGCTCATCCCGGTAGTTTGCTGGGTGCCTGCTGAGGTCTGGGCTAAAATCGAAGAAACTACAAAAAATGAAACAAGCAGGAATGAAAGAAATACAACTTTTTTTGATAATGCCATAATCAACCTCCAGTTGAAAGTTTTTTTCTCGAAGTTTTCGTTATCTTTGGATTGATATTTCTCCTGTCTTTAGCTCAATTTGCACCTCCATAGTCGAATGTTATCCCCTCCCATCGCTTATATTTAACGGACTTTTTTTTCAGATCATTTGAAGGAGCTTGTGAAAATGTTCTCAAGAAGAATTATATTTCACAATACCTTTGTGATCTTGATTAATTCTTAACATCCCGCGAATTTTGTAAGAGAAGTTTATAAAACGAACCGAAGTGGGAAAAATTCATCTGTAGATTTAGGAGAAAATTTGAAGAAAATCTGCGAAAAAATGCCTGTCAGGAAAGAGTTGGCAGGCATTTTAGTGTTCTGGTAGCGCTACGGGGAGTCGAACCCCGGTTTGATGGCTGAGAACCACCCGTCCTGGGCCACTAGACGATAGCGCCGCACAAACAAACTGGTTAATGGTTCATGGTGAGTAGTTCATAGTTAAAAAATCTCGCCTTCACTATGGACTATCAACCATGCACCGATCTGCGGACACAATATAATAATGGTTTCAAATTAGGCAAGAAAAAAATCAGGTTTTATTCGTGGCACCCGTAGGTGGCTTTCAGTTTTGTAGGTCAGAGATCCTGAGCACCTGACACAAAAGCTCACTCAGGGATTAAAGCTTCCCGATCTACCGTTCTGGTAGAATTCTTACAGAAAATGGAAACTTTTCCCTGAGTCATCAGTATATAAAAGTTGAGGCACAGTTTTTGAAAACATAAGGAAGTCTCTTAATCCATTGTCTTGAAATTCAAGCTGGGAGATAAGAATGAAAAATCGAAAAAGGTTTCTTAGTTTATTTTCCCTGTCTCTTCTTCTTCTCCTCTTTATTCCCTCAAATCTGTTAGCCAATCAAATTGAAGAAGATAGTGTAAAAAGTATCACTGCTTTCAGGATAAATGTTGGGGTAAAAATTGACGGGGTATTGGATGAGGAATGCTGGAGCAAAGCGGAAAAATCAGGCGGTTTTGTTCAGGCAGACCCGCATGATGGCGAGCCTGCCACTGAATCGACCTACGTTCAGGTGTGCTATGATAACCAGGCACTTTATGTGGGAGTTACCTGCATGGAGAACAACCCGGAGAAGATTTTGAAAATCCTTACGCGCAGGGACCGGTTCAGCTCAAGCGATGCAGTCAATCTGGGGATCGATTCTTACCACGATCACCAGACCGGCTATATGTTCAAGACTTATTCTTCCGGCACACAATACGACATATATTATTTCAACGATGGCTCTGAGGACGACTCCTGGGATGCGGTATGGGAATCTGCGGCCAAGATAGGAAAAGACCGCTGGACAGTCGAATACAAGATCCCTTTTTCCTGTTTGAGGTTTCCCAAAAGCGATAATTATACCTGGGGATTCTACGTCTCCCGAAACCTGACACATAATCAGGAAACCGACCGCTGGGTGAGGATTCCTTCAAATCAAGCCGGATATGTGTCCAGATGGGGACATTTGACCGGAATAAAAGACATTGACCCTCCTGTGCATTTAGAGATTTTGCCCTACGTAGTCTCCACGGAAAAAACCGAGCCTGGAAGATTGGGAAACCCGGATGGAAGGGAGTTTTTCGGAAATGTCGGAGTTGATTTAAAATATGGCTTAACGCCGAATTTGACTTTGGATGCTACTGTCAACCCTGATTTTGGGCAGGTAGAAATAGATGAGATCGTTTTAAACCTCTCCAATTATGAGACTTTTTATCCGGAAAAAAGACCATTTTTCTTAGAGGGAGCCAAGATTTTTGAGCCGATCCAGACCGACCTCTGTCAGCTTTTTTATTCGAGAAGAATCGGCAAAGACCCCGGATATGCTGATTCGGCTGAGTATTACTTCCATCATCCCACCTCGACAACTATCTTAGCCGCTGCAAAAATTACCGGTAAAACAAAGGGAGGGACTACTATTGGATTTCTCAACGCGGTCACTGACCGGGAAAAAGCTGACATCTGGCACGTTGACGGGTACCGCACCAAAAGAGTAATCGAGTCAGAAGCAAATTACACCGTCATCCGGCTCAGCCAGGATATTTTCAAAAATTCCGTGATCGGAATTATGAGCACCGCAGTTAATCAAAAAGGGAAAATACCCTCGTACTCCGGCGGCGTGGACTGGAACTTGCGTTTCTTAAAACAAAACTATTCTTTTGTAGGTCAGGTCTACGGGAGCTCTAACGGAGAAAAGGAAAGAGGTCTGGGGTATTTGACTGCCCTGGGAAAAGAAGGAGGGGAGCACTGGAGAGGAAATGTTG
>Ga0315289_10011741_pt1 | contig 12392 bp, 8 predicted proteins | sample YL17G11_40_MG_FD_203452 | JGI IMG/M metagenome (GOLD analysis project Ga0315289, IMG submission 203452) | Sediment microbial communities from Yellowstone Lake, YNP, Wyoming, USA - YL17G11_40 | ecosystem: Environmental > Aquatic > Freshwater > Lake > Sediment | place: USA: Wyoming | collected...
TGTTTTACGTCTCCGCCATTGCGGCGGGATGCGCTATGGTGATCTTTGAATCACACTTAAGCTTCAGAGCTTTCGGTCACCGTCTTAAAGAGGACGTGTTGGCGGACATAGGAAGAGTTCTTTTGGTAGTGTTAGTACTATATGCACTTTTGAAAGCTTATGATTTTTACGGACGGGGAGTTTGGTCAGCATTCTTTTTGCCTCGCATGGAAACCTGGCTTTTCTGGTTGGAGATTCTGACTGGTGTGATCGCTCCTATCATTTTGCTCTCTATACGAAAGATAAGACTGTCCACCCGGGGCTTATATTTTGCCGCGGTGTGCACTATTTTCGGTTTTTTGCTAAACCGACTGAATATCTCCACCACCGGTTTCGTAGCTTCATCCGGGGCTAACTACTTCCCCTCCTGGATGGAAATTGCCGTCACCCTTGCTCTGGTGGCCACCGGATTCTTCATCTTTGCAATGGCAGCCCGCTATTTGTCGATCTTTCAGCATCAGGAGCCAGATTCCAAACCAAAAGGGGTCACGGTTCCCCAAGCGGTTTTTGATGTTGAGGTATTGCCTAAGTCTTGAGCAAATAGAAGGTTTATGTTTTTATAGTCCATTTGTACCCCGCTCCCGGCGGGCATTCTTCACCCGTCGTTTATTCTCCGTTGGTGAATAATACCAAGGGGGAGTAGGAAAATCTCTCCCCCTTTGTCCCCCTCTCCATAAAAATGGAGGGGGGGAGGATCGAAAATGCATAGGGGGTGAGGTAAAAATCTTGGCTTGAAGAGAAAACAGAAAAGCTTTTTATCCTTTGAGTAATTCTTTGGCTTTCTCTTTGCTTTTCAATTTTGAAGAAAAAGCCTTCAGTTCTTCCAAGTAGCGGCTATTGTGCACTTTCCATTTGATGAGCATCCAGTGACCATACATCCGAAACATAAAATTCTTGAACTTGAACTTCACTGCGGACTTCATCGCCTGCCAAAGGGAATAAAACTTGGGCATCGCCTCCAACATGACCCCGTACTGGAGTTCCCAAGCTGATATTTTATTCGGCTTGTAGACCACATGGTGTCCATCATACTGACTCCAATCGAAAGTAGCGATTCGGTTTTGGGTATTAAGATTTTCATAAAAGGGGGTGCCCGGAAGCGGGACCAAGATGACCATCTGCACCGTGTCAATTTTCCATTTGATGGCAGACCTAACCGTTTGCATTACTGTTTCCCGGTCGTCCTCCTCTCCCCCCAAAACGAACATACCATGAACTTTAATCTTATACTTATGTAAGGTCCTGATCGCCTCCTCCATCTCTTCCACAGTCTGACGTTTATTATATTCTACGAGGGTTTTGGGATTGATAGATTCCAAACCGATATACAAAACCTTGCAGTTCGTTCTTTGCATAAGCTGTAAAAGCTCTTTGTCTTGAGCTACATCTACCCGGGCTTGAGCAGTCCAAGGAAAGCTTAAGCCGTTTTTGAGCATCATCTCTAACAGCACCTTTGATCGTTTAGGGCTGGCAGTGAAATTGTCATCGTAGAAGAAGACCCACATTCCGGGGTAGAGCTTTCGATAATGTTTTAACATCTCTATCGTCTTTTCCGGACTACAGAAACGATATTTATGCCCGAACATCTTAGTAACCGAACAGAAGGTGCAGTCATACGGACACCCGCGTGAGGTTAGCACCGGAACTATACCTATATCCTTATATCCTTGAATTAAAGACAGATCAATGGTGGGCAAACTGTCCAGATCTTGTAGGTGTGGTCTGGGTGCATTGTGATGGACCTTGTCTCCTATTTTATAGGATAATCCTGAAATCTCTGAGATTCTGCCCACGTCATTTCCATTTTTCAGCCACAAAATAAGCTCTATGATTGTTTCCTCCCCTTCACCTCTTGCCACGTAGTCTGCATAATTATTCAATGCCTCCTCTGCCATAAAACTGACATGGGCACCTCCCATCACAATCGAGATATTCTTCCCCAAGACCCTCGCTTTCTCCTTGATTTTTTTGGCAATATTATAAGCTTCAGGTGCGGTACTGGTGATGGTGGAAATCATCACCATATCCGCAGAGAGGACCTCCGCCCAATTTATGGGAGCAATATCAGGACAGTAGATTTTGACCTCATAACCTTTTTCTTTTAAAATAGTGCCCATCTGAGGAAGCCCCAATCGAGGCAGCTTGAAGGCGCTGAACACATGGAAACCAGGAGGATTTGGCTCTATTCCGACTATTTTTTTGATCTCCATCTCTTTTTCTCCGAATATTTCTCTTCTTTAAAAATCGATTTATCGGAATTTAGTTAAACCCATATCTCGTTGTCAAGTCTTTTTTATGCTTATCTAAAAAAACTCATTTTTTGCGGGGCTGGTCGTGCCTTAGGCAGATCCCGCCATAGGCGGGAGAGCCTCACCTACGTATGGACATGTTATTATTGCTTAAAACGCATCCGCGTAGGGCGGGCTCTTAGCCCGCCACATCCTTGCGCCTTTCTGGAGATCTCTTTCCAAAAAGATGTTGTAAAGTTAAACGTCAATCGTTATAATGTTATTACGGCAGATTAAATAGAAAGGATAAAAGGAACTTGATTGACTTTTTAAAAGATTTGAATCCGGCACAAAGAGAAGCGGCCACACATGCATCCGGACCGCTCTTGATCTTGGCGGGAGCAGGAAGTGGAAAGACCAGGGTTTTAGCCTATCGCATCGCCTATCTGGTGGGAGTGGAAAAAATCGACCCTCAAAAAATTCTGGCAGTTACCTTTACCAACAAAGCCGCGGGTGAAATGAAAAGCCGGGTGGAAAAACTTTTGGGCAAAGCCGGCTTCGATATCTGGGTGAGCACCTTTCATTCCTTATGTGCAAGAATATTGCGGGTTGAAGCTGGGATATTGGGCTACACCCGAGCTTTTTCCATCTACGATGAAGACGATCAGCTTTCCTTGATAAAAAAATGTATGGAGGAGCTTAATATCTCCACCAAAGAATTTTCCAAAGAAGCGATACAAAGCCATATCTCAAAAGCAAAAGACAAACTCATAGATTGGCAGGAATATGCTTCCCTGACTAAAGACTTTTTTGAAGAAAAGGTCGCCAAAGTTTATGAGCTTTATGAGAAAAAAATAAAAGAGGCAAATGCTTTTGATTTTGATGATCTGATTATGAAAACTGCGGAAATCTTCAAGAACTATCCTCCGATTTTGAATAAATATCAGAACCGGTTTGAATATATTTTAGTGGATGAATATCAAGATACCAACCATGCCCAATACGTCCTGGTGAATCTTTTGGCTTCTAAAAACAGAAACCTGTGTGTGGTGGGAGATGAGGATCAATCCATCTATGGCTGGCGCGGGGCAGACATCCACAATATTCTGGATTTCGAGCGAGACTATCCCGATGCCAAGGTGGTGAAATTAGAAGAGAATTATCGCTCCACTCAGGTGATCCTTGATGCCGCCACGGCAGTGGTCAGAAACAACAAGAAAAGAAAGGGTAAAACCCTTTATACCAAGATGAAGGGAGGGGAAAAGCTGGGGCTTTTCTATGTGGAGAGTGATATACTTGAATCCAAAGCCTCGGTCAGAAGAATTCAACACTTAATGCAAAAAGAAAAACATACCCGATCTGATTTTGTGATCCTTTATAGAACCAATGCCCAGTCGCGTCTTTTTGAACAGGAGCTTAGAGATAATGGGATCCCATATATAATCGTAGGTGGCGTTAGATTCTATGAACGAAAAGAGATAAAGGATATTTTAGCTTATCTGAAGGTGATCGCCAATCCAAAGGATGAATTGAGCCTGAAGAGAATCATAAACGTCCCTGCCAGAGGGATTGGTGACAAGACCATTTCGAAAATAGAGGATTTCTGCAGGAAGCAAAATTTATCTTTCTTTGATGGAATAAATCAGATAGAAAAAATTGAACGAAGTGAAATCCATGGGATTGAGGGAATACCGCCAAGGCTAAAAAATACCATACAAGATTTTTCCAAAATGATGCATGAGTTTTCCAAGGTGAAAGAAAAAATGCCTGTAGATGAGTTGACGGAAAAAATCGCAGAAAAAAGTGGCTATCTGGATGAATTGAAAAAAGAAAAAACCATCGAGGCGGAAAACAGAGCCGAAAACGTAAAAGAGCTTATCAATGCCACCTCTGAATTCAAAGAGAGATCGGAAAATCCCACGCTGGAGGGATTTTTGGAGGAGGTCTCCCTTATCACCGACATAGACCAATGGGACAATACCAAAGATGCGATCACCTTGATGACCCTGCACAGTGCCAAAGGCTTGGAGTTTCCGGTGGTCTTCATCGCTGGATTGGAGGAGGGTCTTTTCCCTATATCCAGGTCTTTAGAAAACCCTTCTGATCTGGAGGAGGAGAGAAGGCTTTTTTACGTGGGAATCACCAGGGCAAAGCAAAAATTATTTTTATCCCATGCCCGCTTTCGTAGACGTTTCGGCGAGATGACTAATTTAAGATCAAGATTTTTGGATGAGATTCCAGAAGAGCTTTTGCAAGTTGAGGATTATGTTTCTCCCAGAGCGGAAGCCTTTGCAAAGCCTGATTTGGAGCGGATAGAAGAATTTTTCCCGGAGACTGCGACTTTGTATGATTCTTTACTACAAGTTGGTACTCGTGTGATTCACTCGCACTGGGGTGAAGGGCAAATTATTCAAAGAGAAGGTTTCGGTGAAAATTTAAAACTGACCGTGGTCTTCAAAGGCGGAGTCAAGAAGAAACTTTTAGCCAAATATGCGGATTTGGAGATCGTGGGTCATTGATTCTGGAGTGCAAAAATTTGTTTGGGCGAAGCAGGGGAAGTGCTTGACATTTTTTCTTTCCTAACATACTATATGAACAATAAAAAGGTAATTCGAATTGCTATAACTTCCTCGCGCTGATGTTTGGATAAAAATGGCGAAGGTGAAAAAAGATACTGCGGACTTTTCTGAAGAGATAAAGATAAAGGTGCTCCTTTGGTCATATAGACATTGCTGTCTCTGTGGTAAACAATGTGGCACAAAGATTGAAGTGCATCATATTGTACCAAAATCAAAAGGGGGAACGGGCGACCCTGATAATGCCATCCCGTTATGCTTTGATTGTCATGCCGAAGTTGCGGCATATCAGTGTGAACATCCAACGGGGACCAAGTTCTCAAAAAAGGAGCTAAAAGCCAGAAGGGAACAAATTTACGAAGAACACACTCGGCATCTCGTTCCTCCACTAGACTATAAAATTACTCAGCAACTACCCTTTGGAAACAAGAAGAGGATATTTCCGGATGTCGGACTGACTGTAGTGAATTTATCAGACTACTTAAAAGCAAGGGTATTTTTCAGGCTGAATGTTATTTTGAACAACGGTAAATCGGAAGTAATAGAGGATGATTACTATAACGGTACTAAACCCTGGCACATGAATCCACGTCTTATTGCCTCTGGACATTTTGATATACCTCAGTGGGCTCGTCAGCGTGGAGAAAGATTGGAGATAAGAACGTTATGCACTATCAGTGATATTCATGAAAGAGAACACGAACTGCTCCCCGTGGGTTGGGTGTATATGTGGGATAAAAACAAGTGGTATTTTGAACCATAGATCAAACAAGGCGAGGTCCTAATGTCAGATTCAAAGTGGTCTGCACGCGATATTTTCTATATCTTTTCGCGCGAAGGTATTTGGTTAGCAGACGAAACAAAAGCCGAAGAAGCAAAAAAGAAAGATGAACAATACTGTGGTCAAATACCTGTATATAACTTCCTGATTTATGGCCGTTTGATTGAACTAGAAAGACTTCTCCGCAAGTTTACCCTTTACCTGATCAAAGCAGAGCATGGACTTAATTGGCGCGCCTTGATTCCTCAAGAAGCCGAAATGCGCTTGGAGGAAGAAAAATCATACAGGAACATCGTAGAGTCCACCTCGCAAAATCCGGTTTCTTTCTTGGAACTATCAGAGTTGGAACGAGTTTTACTCTCCGAGAGCATTTGGACAAAATATCTGAAAGAGCATTTTCCGAAGCTTGAGGAAACAAAAAGTGCCTTCCGCAAACTCAAAGCTATCCGCAATAAAGTTGCGCATGCTCGACCCTGTTGCGCCAATGACAGCTCTGTGTTCTCTCAATGTGCTCAAATAGTAAGTGATTCCGTAACCGGCTTCACTGAAGGGGAGAAGTGGGTCAAGCCCCAGGTAGAGACGGATATTAGTGACTGGGACGATGCAGTGCATTTTGATGGTTTGTTCGAGACAACTGTGCAAGTCAACCAATCACACTATAGAGTGTGTTTCAACACCATCTGGGACTCTGCATTAGAGACAGGCCAGATGCCGCCGTGTTTCGATATCGTCTCTCTAATTCAACGCCTATGTTCAATAGAAAATTACTTTACTTTCTTGGAAATCACTCTGGGTCCACCCACCGAGTTTGCTATTTCCTGTTCGGGAAAAATCCCCGCCAGGAGATTGAACTGGTTCCTTAGGACTGTAGCAAACACTGTAAAGTCATCAATGATTAGCGGAGGCGGGCTTATTCTTATCCCGACGGAGCCTATGATGCCTGAAAGCATGCCCGAGTTTTGTGTTCCATTCTCTAATACCGACTTCAGAGCTTTTGAATGGCTTGTGTGGGCATAGAGCGGTAAAGATGTAAAAACGGAGGCGGATCTTTTGACCCGCCCCCTGTTTCATTTAGGGTAACTAATTAATCTGAACTAGTATTCGTATTAGGAGAAACTCTTCCCTTGTTGGTGACGGACGCCTCGTCCGTTCTCCTGCCCTTCAAGAAGTTCAGGGTAGTGAGCAAAGTCGAATTGCCAAAAGCGGCCTTAGGATGAAACCATGACAAAACAGGGAGAGGTTTAGAACAGGCTCAGCTTATATGAAATGTGGCGGGGTTTTATCCCCGCCACATTTAAGATCGAGGGTAAGGGTTTACCCTGAAGGGATTCACCCTGAAGGGTTCACCCTCGACCAACCAGCGATATATTTTAGAATCCACGTATTCTGTCCTTCGACTTTGCTCAGGACGGTGAGCTTGTCGAACCGTGTCTTCAGATCGGTTTGTCTAAATTATATCTTTTCGACCTTTATTGCCTGAGGTCCTTTTTGTCCCTGCCCTTTGTCGAAGTTAACCTTATCACCCTCTCGAAGGGTTTTGTATCCTTCACCCTGGATTTCAGAGAAGTGTACAAACAGGTCCTGTGCTCCGTCTTCCGGAGTAATGAATCCATACCCTTTGGACTCATTGAACCATTTTACCGTACCCTGTGCCACAAAATCACCACCTTTCTTTTTATAAATAAAAAAACCACGAAAGTCTCAAAAAATAAGCTTTCGTGGCTGAATAATTTCGACCTAACAAAAACCTATCTTAACTTTCCTACCTATACTTCAATGAGTATACGCATTATTTTTGTTATTTGACAAGATTTTCACATATTTTTATTATCGGTTTTGAAAGGATGAACATTAGGAGTAAAGTGATAGAAAAAAGGTAAGTTAGCAGGTCGATCGGTTTGTAGGTCAACCCCGCCTTTGGCGGGGTTGACAAATAAAATCTTTTTTTCTTCAAATCATGACTTCTTTTATGTTGTGGGTTGTAACCCCACCCTCCCCCTACCCCCTCCCATCGAGGGAGGGGGAATATTGTTAAGGAATCTGTCAAACTACTGTAATCTTAGTAAGCAGGGCCAAATTCCTTTTTGAAAGTTTCAGCTAATTTTGCTCCCCAATTGTCCAAAGCTTCTAATTTTCCAAAGAAGAATCTGAGCACTGGAGGTTCCTCTACGAATTTTAATCCCTTGACTTTATCCCGGTGTTCGTATAGCCATTTTATTCTGTCAACCACATATTCGATGTGGGACATGGTGTAGGTTCTTCGAGGAACTGCAAGTCGGGCAAGCTCCAGATCAGAGTATACTTCGTTACCGTCTTGGTCTCGGTCCATTGAGATGGTGCCTCGCTCCATGCTTCTTACACCGGAAGTGATGTAAATTGCCGCGGCCAAAGCTCCGGCTGGATATTGAGACTGAGGAAGATGGGGCAGAAACAACTTGGCGTCGACGTGGCAAGCCAGCCCTCCCGGAGGAGTGACGACAGGAATTTTATTTTCGATGAGACGCTCGGCAAAATATTTTACAAATTCTGCGGCACTGCCGGCAACATCTATCTCCGTCATCTCTCTGAGTCCCACTGCCATCGCCTCGATCTCATGGGTGGACATGCCTCCATAAGTGAGAAAGCCTTCGTAGACCGGAAGCCAGGGCTTTATCAGCTCGAAATATTCTTTGTTATTGGTTGCTATAAATCCCCCTCTCACGCAAGTACATTTTCTTCCGGAGAGATAGAAGATGTCGACCACGCTCATCATATCATTGATTATCTCCTGGATGGTCTTATTTTCATACGCCTTCTCTCTCTGCTTTACAAAATAAGCGTTCTCGGAGATCAAGCTTCCATCATAAACCAGAGGAATTTTATGCTCCGAAGCGACTTGTTTTACCTCTTTCAAATTCTGAATGGAGAAAGGTTGGCCGCCGAGCAAATTTGTGGTTGCTTCCATTCTGATGAAGGGAATCTTTTTGGCTCCATATTTCTTTATGACGTCCCTGAATTTTTGGATGTCCAGATTACCTTTAAATGGCTCCGTGCTCTGAGTAGTTAGAGCCAAATCTCTGAAAATCTCCAAGACTTTAGCGCCGGCAAGCTCGAAGTGGGCTTTGGTGGTGGTAAAATGATAGTTCATGGGGATAACGTCACCTGGCTTGATGAAAACTTTGGCTAAAAGATGCTCTGCCGCCCTTCCCTGGTGCACGGGCAAAACATACTTGAAGCCCAAAACGTCTTTGATGGCAGAAGCTAATTTGTAAAAGCTTTCGCTGCCGGCATAAGCATCATCAGAGACCATCATCGCCGCCAGTTGGTTGTCGCTCATGGCATTGGTCCCGCTGTCGGTTAGCATGTCAATGAAGATATCTCTGGTTCTCAGCGCGAAGGTATTGTAGCCACCTTCTTCTATAGCTTTAAGCCTTTCATCGACCGGCACCAATTGGGTCTTTTGCACAATCCTTATTTTGTGCATTTCAACCGGTATTTCTCTGCCGCTGGATAACTTGACGTTCACTTTTACCTCCTCTATTCGGACTCATACCCATGCCATCGAAAGGACCCGGTGTGTGGCAATGTCCTTATTTCTGATGTGAGTATAAATCTCAGTAGTTTATTTGTTTTTGTGATTCAAACGCTTTCAGATCGAAGATTCATACGAATTTTTCAAACCAACATCTTTATGTTTACATCTGCCAGTCTCCAACAAGATACTATACACAATTTAAAGAAATTTTGCAAGAAATTTTTTCGAGAGAGTTGAAAAAAAGCCAGCACCTAACTTAAGTTAGGTGCTGGTCTGAAGGCAAACACTCCAATTGCATTTTACGGCTTTCCAAACACTTTAGCTATCCACCTATGTAAAGAATGGGGGAATTTTACTGGTTCTAAGTAGAGCAGGGGGCAAGCTTTGTACATTAACTCAATCTCATTTTCTTTCGCCAAGTTGATGGCTTCGGCGCATTTTGAGCCAGGATAAAGCCAGACTTTTTTGATCCCCACATTTATGCACTCTCGAACCGCCTTTTTTGCCCCCTCTGGACCGGTTATGATGATGGCGCCATCCAAGGGATCGGAGATTTCGCTTAAGCTATTATAGCACATCTGATCTTCGAATAGGTTCAAGTTTTGATTAACCGGGAAAACTTTATAGCCTCTCTTCTGCAACTCTTTGAAAACCGTATTTCCAAATTTCCCTTTCTTATCGGAAACCCCGACTACTGCATAATTTTTGTCTGACCAAAAATCTTTTCTTTCGTTTTTCATTTTAGTCACCATATTATCCCTCCCAACAGATGAAACGGATTAAACAGATTGAAATCGGTTTTTAATCCTTTAATCTGTTGGGAATCTATTTATGATATTTGGTTCCAGCCAGTATCGAAAAGGCTCGATAAATCTGCTCTAATATGATAATCCGGGAAAGCTCGTGGGTGAAGGTCATCTGGGATAACGATAGTTTAACCGGACAAACCTCCAATATCTTTTCGGAGACTCCCAAAGCTCCACCAAGAATGAATATAAAATGATTGTATCCGCGATTCAAGTTCTCTTTAAGAAAATCGGCAAATTTTTCTGAGGAAAACTCCTTGCCCTTCACGTCCAAAGCTATCCTTAAAGCATTTTTCTCTAAATGTTTTGCGATTCTTTCCCCTTCAGAATCTAAAATGATTTTCTCATCCTTCGATTTTGTGATCTTCTCTTCCTTGATCTCTATGATCTTTAAATCCACATATTTCTTCAAAAGCTTCTGGTAGTGGTTTATTCCTTCTTTGATCCAGTCTTCTTTAGTTTTTCCCATTACTACCAGCTTAATCTTAACCAAAACAGACCCTCCTACAATGCGTAGCCAAGCCTTCACGGCTTGGCTATTCTGAACTTCCCCAGGGATAAACCCTGGGCTACTAATTTATTTTGATCAATTTAGTTTTTCTTATTTAGCCATAACGCAACACAAGTGTTGCTACTCCTATCTCACCACAAAGAAATTTCTTCTTACTTCTGATCTATTGCCACATCTGTCTTTGACTGAAATCAGAAGCTCGTGTTTGCCATAAGAGAGGGGAGAAGTTGGTCTGGTAAATAAAACATTGGTTTCCGGATCGTATTCGGGTATCATCCACTCCCCGTCAATGGTGATCAAAATATCCTGATCACTTCCAATACCTGACAAATCATCTCTTACGATAGCCTCTATTTTTGGCTTTCTTTGTTTGGTCTTTTTCCCAGGGTATGGATCAACTTTCTTTATCAACGGGGGCTTAGTATCTTCCAAAAGGGCATAGGTCGAAAAATATCTCACTTTTCCGCTCACGGTTTTATTGGTGGTATCCTGATCCTGACCAATAAGCTTCCACCAACCTCCTTCAGTCAATTCATAAAGACCAAGCTTTTGTGGATCGCGCTCTTTTTCGGAGTATTTCAAATAGATTTTTGCAAAACCATTCAAAGGGACTGTGGAGGGCTCTAAAGAATAAACCTCACTCACCAAAGTATACTTCGAGCTTTTAGTCGTCTCCTTTTTCTCGATTGACAAATTTATATCTTTGTAAACTATCCCCGGATCAACTTTCACCTCTGCCTTTCCATCTTCGCTTTTTGCCTCACCCCCGTATGATTTAGTCACGATAGAAATAGGAATCACATATTCAAATCTAACTGAGCCGTCGTAAATATCCTGACCATTAACCAAAAGGGTTATCTGCTTTGGTTCTTTAAGATGGAAGGGAAAAACCACTCGATAGCTTTTCTCATCTATCTGCTCTAACAAAAAAGGAGCAGAATTAAAATCACCAGATGTTAGTGCTATTTGAGGCTCTTTTTTCAATATTTGACTGAAATTTAAAGTGAACACAAAAAAACTATCTTTGAAACTGTATTCAAAATTTAATTTGGTTTTGCTTTTTTCTTCTGAACCTGTGGGGGCTTTAGTCTTCTTTGCATTTATTAAAATGTATTTATAATCAGATGCGGCACCGAAACTATCTTGTGCTTTTATTCTAACTAAACTGGGCTCATTAGAATTTTTTGTCCAGCTCAGAGTATATTCGTTCTGGGGTTTATCAAATTCTGCTTGCCTAAATTTTTGCCACACGATTTTATCCAGAGAACTTTTTTCAAAAATAATCTTTTCCACCATATCGTCCGGGTCATCAAACTCGGTTTTTATCTTGAAATTGTTTTCCCCTTCTTCTATCCGACAGGAAAGGATTAAAGGATTTTGATCAAAGAGGAGATTGAAAATCAATGTGGAAGAATTTCCATTGGCATCGTATGCGATTAATTTCACCTGATGAGAATCGGGTCTTGAACTTTTCGTATCGATGCTCCCTCCGCTTGGATCATATAGAGAAAGATCATTACCTTCGTCCACATAAAGTTTATAGAATTTCCCTCCCCTTTTTTTTCTCAATTCAAAATCCCTATCCAGCTCGATTTTTTGGGTATTGTCATAAGAGATGGTATCATAATGTGAAGCGAAGATCAAATTTCCATCCAGGAAGAGTTGAATCCTTAAGACCCCGAACTTAAACCCTGAGCCCTCCATCTTATCGTATACCGACAATTCCAAGCCTACTTCTCCTTCAATTATTAGTGTCTTTTCCAAAGTATAGAATTTCTTACGAGAATCGTAGCGGCAAGGGAAAATCAGCGGGTCGTATGAATTATTGACCTTTGATCCTGTCTCTTGAGGTCTTATGACCAGATATTTCATCACCGGGGAGAGATTATCCTGGATGGAAAAACCCAAAGTCAAAGGGTTTAGGGGATGCTCGTTTT
>Ga0315289_10011744_pt1 | contig 12392 bp, 10 predicted proteins | sample YL17G11_40_MG_FD_203452 | JGI IMG/M metagenome (GOLD analysis project Ga0315289, IMG submission 203452) | Sediment microbial communities from Yellowstone Lake, YNP, Wyoming, USA - YL17G11_40 | ecosystem: Environmental > Aquatic > Freshwater > Lake > Sediment | place: USA: Wyoming | collected...
CGGATCACCTTCGACCACATCGGCTGGCTGGCGGGGCGGGGGACGCAGATGGGCGTGCAGCCGATCCAGGACGTCTGGTCCCGGTACTATCTGCGGTTCGACGTGGTGGACGAGCCGGGCGTCCTGGCCGCGATCGCGGGCGTCCTGGGTCGGCACAAAATCAGCATCGCCTCCGTGCTTCAGCACGAGTCGGCGCATCCGGAATCCGTGCCGCTCGTCATCACCACGCACCTGGCGCGCGAGGGGAACGTGACGGCCGCGCTCGCGGAAACCCGCGAGTCACCGGTCGTCGTGGGTCGAAGCGTCCGCATCCGGATGCTCGAAGGCACTGAAGCGCCGCCCCCGCGCGGTCGAGGAAAGGCCGGCCGATGAAGTACGCTATCGTCATTCCGGACGGGGCGGCCGACCGGCCCATCGAGGCCCTCGGCGGCCGCACCCCGCTCGAAGTCGCGCGCCTGCCGAATATGGACCGCATCGCGGCCCATGGACGCCTCGGGACCGTCAAGACCATTCCGCGCGGCGTGTCGCCGGGCAGCGACGTCGCGATCCTGAGCCTCCTCGGGTACGACCCGCGGGAATGCTACACGGGACGGGCGGGGATCGAGGCGGCAGCCCGCGGCATCGCGATCGAAGAGGGCGACTGGGTCTTCCGATGCAACCTCGTGACCGTCGCCGACGGAGAGATGGTGGATTACTCGGCCGGACACATCCCGACGAAAGAGGCGGCCCTGCTGATTGAGGCCCTCGAGGAACGGCTCGGATCGGACCGGACTCGGTTCTTCCCGGGCGTCGGCTACCGGCACCTGGTGGTCATCAAGGGGACGCGGTTCAAGGTCGAGACCGTGCCGCCGCACGACATCATGGGCTACGCGATCAAGAAATACCTGCCGCGAGGAAAAAATGCGAAGCAACTCCTGGAACTGATGGAGGCGTCGCGCGAGGTGCTGGCCGACCATCCGGTCAACAAAGTGCGCCGGGACCTCGGCGAGGCGCCCGCGACGCAAATCTGGCTGTGGGGCCAAGGCCAGCGGCCGGCCTTGCGCTCGTTCCGCGAGCGGTGGGGCATCCACGGGGCCGCCATCACCGGCGTGGACCTCGTCCGCGGCATCGCCCTATTGATCGGGTGGGACCTCATCGACGTGGAAGGCGCGACCGGCTATTACGACACGAACTACGCCGGCAAGGGCCAGGCCGCCATCGGCGCCCTCAAGGACCACGACCTGGTGCTGGTGCACGTCGAGGCGCCGGACGAGGCCGGCCACAACGGCGATGCGAGGCAAAAGGTCCGCTCGCTCGAGCAGATCGACACGCACATCGTGGGTCCCCTGCTGGACGCCCTTCCAAAGGCCGGCGAGTTCCGCATCCTCGTCAGCCCCGACCACGAGACGCCGGTCGAGTTGCGGACGCACGAAACCCGCCCCGTGCCGTTCGCCATGATGGGCACGGGCATCGAGCACCTTCGCGGCGAGGCGCTGACGGAGCGCGAGGCGGCCGGCGCGGGCTTCCCCGTGGCCGTCGGGCACGAACTGATGGAATACTTCTTGAAACGGTAAAAGGGGGTGCGCCGGAAAACATCGCCGACCGCTCCCGCGGTCGGCTCACCGTGAGCCGGGGGCGGAAGCACCCGGCGAGACAATAGTGGCCGTGGCACGTGCCACGGTGGAGAACCATGGCGATCGTGGTCCAGAAGTTCGGCGGGACGAGCGTGGCGACGCCGGACCTCGTGCGGCGGGCGGCCGGCCGCGCCATCCGCGCCAAGCAGGCCGGCAACAGCGTCGCCGTCGTCGTCTCGGCGCGCGGCCAGACGACCGACGACCTGCTGGACCTGGCCTACGAAATCACGGACCGCCCGAACCCCCGCGAACTCGACCAGTTGGTCTCGACGGGCGAGCAGATCTCCATCGCGCTGGTGGCGATGGCCATCCACGCCGCCGGACACGGCGCCATCAGTCTCACCGGAGGCCAGGTCGGTCTCGTCACCGACGCCGTCCACACCAAGGCCCGCATCCAGCACGTCAACGCCCAGCGGATCCACGACGAGTTCGCCAAGGGCAACATCGTCATCATCGCGGGGTTCCAGGGAGTGGACGCGAACCAGAACGTGACGACGCTCGGGCGCGGGGGGAGCGACACGACGGCCGTCGCCCTGGCCGCCGCCCTGAAGGCCGACGTCTGCGAGATCTACACCGACGTCGACGGGGTGTTCACGGCGGACCCGCGCCTGGTGCCGACGGCACGGAAGTTGGACGAAATCACGTATGAAGAAATGCTCGAACTGGCGAGCCTCGGCGCCGGCGTCCTGCACAGCCGCGCCGTCGAGTTCGGAAAAAAATATCACATACCCATCCACGTCCGGTCCAGCCTGACGGAAAACCCGGGCACGATGATCGTCGAGGAGGTGAGCCGAATGGAAACCATTACCGTCCGCGGGGCGGCCCTGGTCCGGGACCTGGCGAAGGTGACGATCCGGGGCGTTCCCGACCAGCCGGGCGTGGCGGCGCGGATTTTCCACGCCATCGCCGCCGCCAACGTCGTCGTCGATGACATCATCCAAAACGTCAGCCGCCAAGGCGCCGCCGACGTCAGTTTTACCGTCGCCAAGGACGAACTCGCGACGGCGATGGACACGTCGCGGCAAATCGCCCAGGAACTCGGCGCCGGCGACGTTGTGGCCGACGATAAGGTCTCCAAAGTCAGCGTCGTGGGCATCGGCATGCGCTCCCACACCGGCGTCGCGCAGCGCATGTTCAAGGCCCTCGCGGAGGCCGGCGTCAACATCCAGATGATCTCCACCAGCGAGATCAAGATCTCGTGCATCATCGACAGCGCGTCGGCCGACAAAGCCCTGCGCGTCGTGCACGATGCGTTCGGCCTGGGCATAGGGTAGCGCAACGTAGGGCGAAACCAAGCCCAGGGATTACAATCCCTGGGCTTGGCTGCGCGTTTGGCGCCCCCTCGCGCCTTGACCGGTGCCGCCTCCTCGGCTTATAATCGCTTCAACGCCGCGACAGGGACGGGGTGCCGGAGGAATGTGCTGCGTGACCAAGGAAGCGACGGACCTGGAGGCGTACCGCCGCGAAATCAACGCGCGGGTCCGCCGGCATACGACGGAATCGGCTTGCAGGCTGAACCCGAGCGACCAGGTCGTCGAGGCGCTGATTGACGGCCTCGTCCGGCGAAAGGTGAAGTTCGGCGACTATTACTGCCCGTGCCGCGTCGTCACCGGAAACCCGGAGACGGACCTTGCGAACGTGTGCCCGTGCCGGACGCACGAAGAGGAAATCGCCCGGAGCGGCAAGTGCCACTGCGGCTTGTTTGTCGGCGACACGACGCCCTGAGCCGCCGGACCCAATACACAGGAACTCGAACCCCGAACGGAGGCAGCCATGGCCACAAATGCAGTCGAACTGACCGACGCGAACTTCGAGAACGAGACGAGCAAGGGCGTGTGCCTGGTGGACTTCTGGGCCGAGTGGTGCCCTCCCTGCCGGATGGTCACACCGATCGTGGAGGAAATCGCCGCCGACTACGCCGGCAAGGCCAAGATCTGCAAACTCGACACCGACGCGCACCGCCAGACGGCGGGCAAATTCAGCGTCACCGCCATCCCGACGCTCATCGTTTTCAAGAATGGCGAGGTCGCCAAGCGATTCACGGGCGTGACGAGCAAGCAAGACCTGAAGAAAGCGCTCGACGAAGCGCTGGCGTAGAGCGCCCGCGTGCAGCCGGCGCCTGCGCCTGCCCCAGCCGGCGCCTGGGAGTGGAGCCTAAGATGCAGCGCGATGAACTGTTGCGGCGTGTCAAATCCGCCCTCGAAGAGGCGTTCCCCAAGCGCCTGCGCGGAGTGATTCTCTACGGCTCCGAGGCGCGCGGCGAATCGGACCCCGACAGCGACATTGACCTCTTGGTCCTCTTGGAGGGACAGGCGGACTTCTGGGCCGATCTGCGAATGTGTATCCACGCGCTCTTTCCGTTGTCTCTGGACGCCGATCGTCCCATTGACGCCAAACCGGTGGACGTGCGCGAATACGAAGCCCAGGTTTGGCCCCTCTATCGAAGCGCCAAAGAGGAGGGCATACTGGCATGAGCCCCGTGGCGGCGGACCTCTGGCAGCGCGCGAAAGACGCTTTTCGCCTGGCGACGAATGATCTGCCCTTGAGCGCCGACGGCGCAGCCGCCTGGGCCTACTATGCCGCCTTCTACGCCGTCTCCGCCCACTTCGCGCTGGCCGGCCGAACCTTCCGCAAGCACAGCGCCGTCCAGGGAGTGGTTCATCGCGACCTGGTCGCCAGCGGCATCTGGAGCAAGGACCTCGGCGAGGGGTACGACGAACTGCTTGCCTTGCGGAACACGGGCCACTACGGCGGGCCGAAACACGTTACCCCCGACGAAGCCCGCCGCGCCATCCGCATCGCCACCGACATCCTCCGCGCCGTCGCCCAGGCCCACCCGGATGTTTTCACCGACCCCCCGCCGGCGTGATGCGCCGCCGCGATAATCGAGGCCGCAGAGGCGGTGAAGTGCGCGGTCAAAATCCTCAAGGCCGTGGCCGAAGCCAATCCGTCGGTGTTTCGCGGCCTGTTCGAATAGCAGTGACCCCCAAGGCGGGGAGAGCACGGCTGCCGCGGCGACCGCGGCACACGGCCGCTGGCTTTCACTCGTCCATCACTTGACGGTGATGGTGATTCGGTTGCTGGCGCCATCGAGAAAGCCCGAGTGTTGCCTGGTGAAGAGCAGTTGGACTTCATACCTGCCTGCCGGGAGGTCGAAGCACTTGGCTATGTCGAGGGTATAGGGTTGCACCTCTTGCTTGGCCTTCAAGATCGTACCACGCCCCGACGCCTCGGCGTAATAGCCCTTGTACTTGATGAAGTCTCCACGCTCTGTCTGGCATATTATGTACATCCCGGCACCGATCGTTGGCATCTTCGTCTTGGCCTCTTCACTGGTGCCGTAAGTGAAGTTGCTTGGTAGTCTAATATCGTTTGTTGTGGTGTTTGCTATCGTGAAGCGAAGCGGGATGGGCCCTCCGACCTTCTGCGGCCCTTCGGGCACGGATATCGTGAGCAGCAGGCCCCGATCACCACACGTTGGGGATGGCGCCGACTCCTCAGCAACTGCAGCGGTCAAGACTGTGGCGATGAGCGGACAAACGGCGATCAGGTACCACTTCATGTTCTTGCTCCTTTAATTGTTCTCTACAATGTCAAAAGGAGTAGTGGCCTCCTACCTTCCAACTGTCAGCCTTGCCGGAAGGGAGTGAACAGCCTACCCCCTTAGACGTGCCGCACCACCTCTGGATCGCAGAAAATCTACGTCGAATTTGGGACCAGACAGTCCCTGATGTGCCACTGTTCCCTGCTCGTCTGAACCGCCGCGATCTATTGCTAATCCTCCGATTTGACCGCTGGAGGCGTTTGCCACTCGCGCGGTTCGCGGCTTTTCAGGTATTCATCGATATCCCTAGCGGCGGCCTGGCCGGCGCCCATCGCGCTGATGACGGTGGCGGCCCCGGTGACGATGTCGCCGCCGGCCCAGACTCTATTCTTGGTTGTCCGGCCGGTCTTTTCGTCCGCGACGATCGTGCCCCACTCGCTGGCCTTCATGTCGGGCGTCGTCGAGGGCACGATCGGGTTCGGCCGGTTGCCGATCGCCACGATGACCGTGTCGACGTCCAGCGTGAACTCGCTCCCCGGGAGGGGGATGGGCCGGCGCCGGCCGGAGGAGTCGGGCTCGCCGAGTGTCATCCGCAGACACTCGATGGCGCGGACCCATCCGCGCTCGTCGCCCAGGATGCGCGTCGGGTTGGTGAGGAGGTCGATGCGGATGCCTTCCTCTTCGGCATGGTGGACCTCGGCGGCGCGGGCGGGCATCTCGATCCGGCTTCGGCGGTAAAGGACGGTCACCTCGTCAGCCCCGAGGCGAAGGGCGCTGCGCGCCGAGTCCATGGCGACGTTGCCGCCGCCGATGACGGCGACGCGCCGGGACTCCAGGATGGGCGTGTCTGCATGCTCGCGGTCGTAGGCCCGCATGAGGTTCGTGCGCGTGAGGTACTCGTTCGCGCTATAGACGCCGAGCAGTTCCTCGCCCGGGACGCCCAGAAACATGGGGGCCCCTGCCCCGACGCCGATGAAGACCGCGTCGTTCTCCCCGAGGAGTTCCTCGACGGTATCAATTTTGCCGATGACGGCGTTCGTCACGAGTTTCATGCCGCGCGACTCGAGCCGCTCGACTTCTTCCCGGACGATGGACTTCGGAAGCCGGAACTCCGGAATCCCGTAGACGAGGACGCCGCCCGGCTTGTGGAAGGCCTCGAAGACGGAGGCCTGGTGTCCGCGGCCGACCAGTTCGCCGGCGCAGGTGAGCCCGGCGGGACCGGAGCCGACGATGGCCACTCGGAAACCCGAAGGCTTCGGAACAGGAGGTGGCGGATTGACGCCCTGCTCGCGCTTCCAGTCGGCGGCAAAACGCTCCAGGTTCCCGATGGCAATCGGGTCGCCTTTCTTGCCGAGCACGCAGGTGAGTTCGCACTGGGTCTCTTGGGGACAGACGCGGCCACAGATGGCCGGCAGAGCGTTCATGAGGAGGATACGGTCGGCGGCTTCCTCGAACTTGCCCTCGGCAATAAGATGCAAGAAGCCCGGAATATCAATGCCGACCGGGCACCCCTTGATGCACTCCGGCTTCTTGCACAGGAGGCATCGGCGGGCTTCGTGCCGGGCCTCGTGGGCTGTGTAGCCGTACGGCACCTCGTCCCAGTCCTTGCGGCGGTCCTGGGGCGGGCGCTCCGTCATCGGAACGCGTTTCTTACGGTCCCCGGTTTTATCACCCGACGTCATGTGTGATTCCTTTGCACTCCTCTCCCCTTCGCGGGAGAGGGTAGGGTGAGGGGGAACAAAGGCATTCACCCTCACCCCTGCCCCTCTCCCATCAAGGGAGAGGGGTAGTCTTCTAGGCGTTCTTCAATCCCGCGTCTTTAGCCCGATGCGGCAGGTTTCGTGGTCGCGGCGTTCGCGGTCGCGGTAAGTCGTCAGCCGCTTGGCCAGCGTGTCAAAGTCCACCGCGTGGCCGTCGAATTCAGGCCCATCGACGCAGGCGAACTTCACCTTGCCGTCCACGATCACCCGGCAGCCCCCGCACATCCCCGTCCCATCCACCATGATGGGATTGAGGCTGACGACGGTCGGAATTCCTGCCGCGCGCGTCACGTCGCAGACGGCCTTCATCATCGGGACGGGCCCGATGGCCCAGGCCCGGTCGAATCCCGGCGCGCCGGGACCGGCACCGAGCAAGTCTTTCAGCGCGTCCGTGACGAAGCCTTTCCGGCCGTAGGTGCCGTCGTCCGTCGTGACAACGACGGCGTCGCTGATCGCGCGAAATTCTTTTTCGAGCATGACAAGGTTCTTCGACCGGCCGCCCAGGATGGTGGTGACGGCGTTGCCTGCCGCCTTCAGCGCCTTGGCGATGGGGTAAAGCGGCGCAGACCCGATGCCGCCGCCGATGCAGAGCACGCGCCCGAATCGCTTAATCTCCGTCGGGACCCCAAGCGGGCCGACGACGTCGAGAACCTCGTCGCCAGGCTCCAGGCGCGAGAGGAGCGTCGTCGATTTACCGACCACCTGGAAGATAAGCGTGATGCTTCCCGCCTCCGGGTCCGTGTCCGCGATCGTCAAGGGGATTCGTTCCCCGTCCTCCGACACGCGGACGATGACGAACTGTCCCGGCCTGGCCTTGCGCGCCAGTTTCGGGTAGGCCAATTCCATGCGAAAAACGTCCGGCCCAAGTCGTCGCTTTTCGAGCACCTCGTTCACGAATCCCTCAACGCAAAAGAGTTCCAGATTCTAGGCCATCGGGGGCTCCCCGTCAACAATGAGCGCCTTCCTTCGCCGCTTGCGGTCGCCCGGAGCCTCTTTTTCGGCCCGCCTGAAGGAAAAGGGGACGGGAGTATTTTGCCGCCCTTCGACTTTCCTCAGGGCGGCCCAGAGCGCCGTCGAGGGGCCGGAACGGCCCTTCGGGTGCTTCGCACAAAATACTCCCGTCCCCTTTTCCTCTATGTTTGCAAGCCCTGATACGGCAACGAGTTGCCGACGAAGGGCCAATCTTCCTCCACAAATGCGGAAATTCTGCTTGCATGCCCGCTCAAACGGTGTATGCAAGAGGGACTTCCGTGCCGTGCCACAAGGCAAAGCACGGCGGGTTCGCCGCGGGGCTTGCCCCGCGTCCCGGAGCGCCGGGACCAGCGCCCCGCCCAGCCTTCGTCCCGGCGCGCTGGGACTACGGCGGGTCTCCGCTGCGCTTCGACAAGCGGGGCGGCGAACCCGACGCGCAAAACTTGTGTAACCCCGCTTAGAAACGCGGACCAGAACAAGGAGAACGAACATGTCGGAGCAATTTGTGGAACACATTATGGAGGTGGTGACCGCCCGGAACCCCGGGGAGGAAGAGTTCCACCAGGCGGTGCGTGAGGTGGCGGAGTCGGTGGCTCCCGTTATCGACAAGCGCCCGGAACTGGCGCGCGCCAAGGTTTTTGAGCGCATCATCGAGCCCGAGCGGCAGATTATCTTCCGCGTCCCGTGGGTCGATGACAAGGGCGAGGTGCACGTCAACCGCGGCTTCCGCGTCGAGTTCTCCAGCGCGATCGGCCCGTACAAGGGCGGCTTACGATTTCACCCCTCTGTGTACCTGGGCATCATCAAGTTCCTGGGGTTCGAGCAGGTCTTCAAGAACGCCCTGACGACGACGCCGATCGGCGGCGGGAAAGGCGGCAGCGACTTCGACCCGAAAGGCAAGAGCGACAACGAGGTCATGCGCTTCTGCCAGGCCTTCATGAGCGAACTCTTCCGCCACATCGGCCCCGACACCGACGTGCCGGCCGGCGACATCGGCGTGGGCGGACGCGAGATCGGCTTCCTCTACGGCCAGTACAAGAAACTCACCAACACGTTCACCGGCGTCCTGACGGGCAAAGGCCTGACGTACGGCGGCTCGCTCGCGCGGACCGAAGCGACGGGCTACGGCCTCGTGTACTTCGTCACCCGCATGCTCCAGGCCCGTGGCAAGGATTGGAAGGGCCTCCGGGTGGTCATCTCCGGCTCGGGCAACGTGGCGATCTACGCCTGCCAGAAGGCCCAGCAACTCGGCGCCAAGGTTATCGCCATGTCGGACTCGAGCGGCTACATCGTCGACGAGAAAGGCATCAACCTGGCGACGGTGCAGCGCCTTAAGGAAGTGGAGCGCGACCGCATCCGCGAGTACGCGGCCGAGCACAAGTCCGCCCAGTACCACGAAGGCTGGCAGGACATCTGGTCCGTGCCGTGCGACGTCGCGCTGCCGAGCGCCACGCAGAACGAGATTGACACCGCCGCCGCCGAGAAACTCGTCAAGAACAAGTGCCTCGCGGTCGGCGAAGGCGCGAACATGCCCTCGACGCCCAACGCCATCAAGATCTTCCTGGACAACGGCGTGGCGTTCGGTCCGGCGAAGGCGGCGAACGCCGGCGGCGTGGCGACGAGCGCCCTGGAGATGTGCCAGAACTCGATGCGCCTGAACTGGACGTTCGACGAGGTGGACAAGCGCCTACATATGATCATGGACAACATCTACGACCAGTGCGTGCAGGCGTCGGAGGCGTACGGCATGAAGGGGAACCTCGTGGCGGGCGCCAACATCGCCGGCTTCCTCAAGGTCGCCGACGCCATGATGGCCCAGGGCATCGTCTGAGAGGCTGCTACCGGGCGGCGCGCCTCCGCCATCCCCCCGGCTCCGGCGCGCCCGCCCTTCCTGAGGCGAAAGGCGGAACCGTGCCACCGGCAACCCGTGCGGAGAACTCCCTCGACAGCCGCCGGAAGGTGGCTGCCATCCTGCGCACGCTGGACGAGGCGGGCCGACCCCTCGGCTCGACGAAGATCGCGCGGGCGCTTCGGACCGTCGGAATCGACCTGAAGCAGCGGATGGTCCGCAATTACCTTGAGGCGGCCGATGCCGCCGACCTCACGGTCAACCTGGGGCGCCGCGGCAGGCAGATTACGGCGCGCGGCCGGCAGGAACTGGCCAAGGCGGTCGCGTTCGACAAACTTGGGTATATCGACGCCAGGGCGGACGAACTCGCGTACCAGATGACGCTCGACCTCGGCCGACGCAAGGGGACGGTCATCCTGAACGTCTCGACCGTGCCGCTGACGCGCCTCCAGGACGCCCGACAGATCGTCGCGCGTGTCGTCCGGGCGGGGCTCGGAATGGGTCGATTCGGCCTCGTGTCGGAAACCGGAGCCGAACTGGCCGGCGACCACATCGCGCCGAATGAAGCCGCGATCGGAACCGTGTGCAGTATCACGCTGAACGGGCTTTTGCGCGCCGTCGGCGTGCCGGTCGTTTCAAGGTTTGGCGGCCTTTTGGAGATTCGCGGCGGGGAACCCTTCCGTTTCGCCCACCTCATCCATTACAACGGAACCACGCTGGACCCGGTCGAAATCTTCATCAAGGCGCAAATGACGAGCGTGCTGGACGTTGCGGAGAAAGGCTCAGGCCTCCTCGGGGCGAGTTTCCGCGAGGTACCGGCGGCGGCCCTGCCCCGCGTTGAAAAGGTGGTCGCGGAGATGGACCGCGAGGGGCTTGGAGGCCTCGTAGTTCTCGGGCAACCGAGCCGGCCGCTCCTCGACATCCCCGTGGGTCCCGGCCGCGCGGGCCTCGTGGTGGCGGCGGGGTTGAATCCGCTGGCGGCGGTCGAGGAGTCGGGCATCCCCACCGACAACCGCGCCCTGGCGCGCCTGTGCGAGTTCGGGAGCCTCGTGTCGCTCGTCTAGCGCCGCGCCGGTCCGCGGCAACTCCTTCTCCAGGAACACCCGCAGGGCCCGCGCCAAGTCGCGGCCGAAGGCGCGGGCGCCGTCGGCCGTCACCGGCTTCTTCCGGGCCAGGGCGTACGGAAACTCGATGTCCGTGGCGACCCAGATGCCCGACAGCGTCGAGGCCCAGCGGTTGAATTTCATCAGTGCGTCGGTGCTCTTGTTCCACGACTGTCCGAACGCCAGGTTATCGGCCATCGTGTACTTGAGCGGCCCCTGCTGCCCGTCTTCGAGGATCTTGCACAACTTCAGCACCCGGCCCCAGATCTCCTGATCCGGCCCGCCGACGAAATGAATGAAGTCGGTGCTCCAGTACGGGCAGTGCAGATCGATGGCCACGTCCAGGCGCCCGCGCGACCACTCCGGCAGCAGCCTCTTGATGGCCGCAACCGTAGGATAAATCGTGTCCTCGCCGTAATCACGGTTGTGGTCGCGGGGTTTGCGGTTCTTGCCCTGGTCGCCGTCTTCCACGCCGTCCTTGTCAACGAAGGGCACAACCAGAATGGCCGCATGGCCGCGGTACCAGCGGCCAGTCTCGTCATCGGCCAGGACCGACTCCATGATGCCCTCCAGGACGTAATTGGCAACGCTCTCGCAGGCGTGGTGGCGGCAGGTGAAGGCGATGCGGTAGTCCGGCCGGTCATCCATGCGGCCGAGGTAAAGGATCTCGGCGTCGCGGCCCTTGGGCGTGCGGCAGAGGACGCCCGTCTTCAGTTCCGGCCTCGCGGCATGGCAGGCGAGGAACTCCTTCAGGTCCGATTCCTGATAGGGAATCGAGAGGGCGAAGCGCGCGTCGGCCGCCCCGTCGGGAAAGCGGAACCGGAAGGCCCCGGCGGGGGGCGGGGCGCCCGAATCGTTCGTCCGCTGCGGCCCGAGCCACTGCCACGACCGGCCCCCGTCGAGCGAATACGACGGGCCCATCCGCGTAAAGACGTTGCCCCCCGTGAAGTGGATGGTGAGCGTGCGGCCGGCCGCGCCGCGGACGCGAAAGTTCCAGTAGAACCACTGCCCCGCCGTGTCGCGCAGGTCCTGGCGGACGTAGACGTGGTCGCCCTCGATGCGGCCGACTATGATGTTGCCGCCGGAAAACGCCGCGTCGATGGCCAGGGGGCCTGCCGCCGCGGGCACCACCGCACCTGCCAGAAGGATTGCCCCGAGGCACGCAAGCCGTACCGCCGGATTTACATATACCATGTTGGCCCTTTTCCATCAACCCTTGAGTTCGGCGATCTTGGCGGAGATGTCGGGGCTCCTGAGGAGGCTTTCGCCGACGAGGACAGCATCGACGCCGACGGCTGCCAGCCGACGAACGTCCGCCGCGCTCGCGATGCCGCTCTCGGACACCAGCATGTGCCCCGCGGCGCGGACGACGGCCGCCAGGCGTTCGGTCGTTTCGAGGCTCACCTTGAACGTCTTGAGGTCGCGGTTATTGATGCCGACCAGGACCGCCCCGCAGCCGATAGCGGCCTCGAGCGGTTCGTCGCTGTGGGCTTCGGCCAGGACGTCCATTCCGAGGTCGGCGGCGAGAAACGCCAGGTCCGTCATTTGGCG
>Ga0315289_10011750_pt1 | contig 12385 bp, 14 predicted proteins | sample YL17G11_40_MG_FD_203452 | JGI IMG/M metagenome (GOLD analysis project Ga0315289, IMG submission 203452) | Sediment microbial communities from Yellowstone Lake, YNP, Wyoming, USA - YL17G11_40 | ecosystem: Environmental > Aquatic > Freshwater > Lake > Sediment | place: USA: Wyoming | collected...
GAAACATGATTTGTAATTTTAAGAGTCCTATCAATACTTACCAACTTAACTCTTTCATGTTTTGATTCTAACTTTTTTATTGCTATATGTTTTAATATTTTTCCAAACCATGGTTTAAATTTAGTAGGGTCTCCTAACATATTTAACTTTTTAAAAGCTAATAAAAATGCTTCTGTAACAATATCTTCAATAAGTTGTATGTTTGGGCTAAAACTTTTAATTCTTTTCACACCCCAACCATAATACCTATTATATAGCATAGTATGACACTTCTGACATCCATTAATACATCCTAAAACCAATTCTTCATCACTATACATTCTTTTTTGTTATTTAATACGTTAAATAGTATTACAAATTTACAATAAAGAAATTATAATTCCAAATTATTTTTAATTTTTTTTAATTGTACCCGGGGTGGGACTCGAACCCACACGCCTTACGGCACTGGATTTTAAGTCCAGCGCGTCTACCAATTCCGCCACCCAGGCAAATTCCCAACCCTTAAAAGAACTAATAGGTAATTCTATAACCACCTAATCTCTAAAACTAAAAAACCCGAATCTCATTTCTGAAGTTCGGGTTAACTTTTTGTTTTAAACTATATTAAAACTTGTTGTCCGAACTTGGATTACATAACGGTCCTCTACCATTACCACTATATGGTTGTGATGCGAGTTGTATTATGTTTACCAAATTCTTCATTTCAATAATTTTTAATCTGTAAATAAGTATAGCAAAGATACAAAAAGTTTTTCAATATACCAAACTTTTTTTAAATTATTTTTTTATTTATTTTCAAATAATTATAGATATGAAAATTATCCTTACAGAAACTCAACTAAAGACCGTTATAAAAGAACTATTTCCAGAAAAAAAAGAATGGACCAAAAAAGAACTGGTTAATGAAATATCCCGAGGCGGACTAGGTTCAATGATGCAAAATAGAGAAGAGAGAAAAAAATTACTGGATATAGCTCAGAAATATAATTCTAGAGAAGATTTTAAAAATAGGGATATTAAATCGTATAATAAAGCATTAAAATTAGGTGTTATTAAACAATTATATTTTAGAAATAATCTCCGGCCTATAAATAAAAAAGTAGAAACAGATAAAAGAATAAGTCCTAATATATTTAAACAGACAGCTTTTACAGTTGCGTCAAAATATAAAAATGAAGATGAATTTAAAAATAGTCATCCAGAAATGTATAACGCAATAAAAAATGATAATTTATTTAAAAAAATATTTCAAAAAACTATTACTCAAAAAAATAAAGATGTTTCATCAATTAAAGGAACAGAAGATGCAGTTAGAAAAGAAGCGTCAAAATATAAATATAAAAGTGATTTTGAAAAAGGAAATATATCAGCATATCGATATGCTATAAAACTTGGTATTATTAATAATTTATTTCCAGAAAGAAAAATTAAATGGACAGAAGATGCAGTTAGAAAAGAAGCGTCAAAATATAAATATAAAAGTGATTTTGCAAGAGATAATCTATCAGCATATCAAAATGCATTAAAATTAGGAATTATTAATTCATTATTTCCTGATTATAAATTTAAATGGACAGAAGATGCAGTTAGAAAAGAAGCATCAAAATATAAATATAAAATTGAATTTTATAAAAATAATCAATCCGCCTATGATGTTGCTCTTAAAATGAAAATTATTGATGAATTGTTTCCTGAAAAAAAACCTTTTTGGAATGAAGAAAGGCCAATTAAATGGACAGAAGATGCAATAAGAAAAGAAGCATCAAAATACAAATATAAGGACGATTTTAGAAATGCAAATTATACGGCATATGATTATGCTCTTAAAATGAAAATTATTGATGAATTGTTTCCAGAAAGAAAACATGGCCCGCATAAATATACACCCGATGAAATTGAAAGAACATTAAAACAAATTCATTCATATAAAGACCTATATAAAAACCCATCATTTTATGAGTTTTTAAGAAGAAATAAATTACTTGATAAATATTTTCCTGATAGAATACCACGCAATATAAAATGGACGGAAGACACAATAAGAAAAGAGGCATCAAAATATAAATCTAAAATAGATTTTAAACGAGGAAATGAATCAGCGTATATTACCTCTATTCGATTGGGAATGATAAACAGTTTATTTCCAAATTCAAGACAGCATAATTAATATGAAAATTATCCTCACAGAAACTCAATTAAATACCGTTATTAAAGAAAACTTTCTTGAAGATGCTGTTAGAAAAGAAGCATCAAAATACAAATATAAGGACGATTTTAGAAAAGCTAATATAGATTTATATAGAGTTGCTGTTGAACTTGGGATAACAAATGAACTATTTCCGGAAAGAAAAATGAAATGGAATAAAGATACTGTTACTCAAGAAGCTCAAAAATATAATAGTAAAACTGAGTTCTATTTAAAAAACCAAGCCGCTTATGATGCGGCAAGAAAATTAGGAATTATTCACGATTTATTTCCTGAAAGAAAACCATGGAGTAGAAAAAAATTTACACCCCTACAAACAATATTAAAACAATATAACACAGAAAATATTCAAGAATGGTCCAAAAGCGAACTGGTTAAATCTATTACAGAACAGGACGCCAGACAATATGACGCATGGAGCGCATTTGATGAAGTCAGAAGGGAGGCTATGTGGAATTTCTGCGGTCATATTTTAAAACATAAAAAAGTTCACCAAGATTGGAGGAGAGCACCATTTGAAAGAATAAATAAAATTTGGACTGATTATTCTAAATTAGGATTTGTTAGGGATGAAAAGGGAATTGAAATGCTGGAAGATATGTTCGTATATAATGTTGCATTATTAGATGTTTCAACAATAATAGGTGGTCATAAAACTGGTGAAAGTTCAGAAGGGTTTTTAAAATATGAAGCTGAGTTAAACCCAAAACAAATTAAATTAATTGATGATGTAACTGAAGAAGCGTGGGGAGATTGGGATACCTATTTAGTAAGCGATTATGGACTTGAACCATTATTGGAACTAGCAAATCAATTATTAGCTATAGATAATACCCCGGAAGAAAAACTTTTAACTTTAGACAGAATGCTAGGCGTTGCTCATATGAGAAGTGACTTATCTAAAATTTTTGTTGAGGGTGGTTCAGCTTCTTTGGATATTCTGTTTAATCAATAATTAAAATCCATCTGAACACCATATAGGAGTTTGTTCACCCATATATGCACTAGAAACATTAAAATCAAAATATTCAATCGCATCTTCTTCACTCATTCCCTGTTTCATTAATATTTTAATGCATTTAGTAACAGAATAAATAAGTCTCATTTCTAATGTGTCAATACCTATAACTGCTGCATCAAACCCATCAGCAATTAATATTTCATTATCAGGAAAGGTGTCTAATATTTTTTTTAACATACTAATATTTTTTTATAAATATAATAAAAAATTTTTGAATTGGGAAATTATTCTTTAAAAAAGTAGCCCGTAGGGGACTCGAACCCCTGAATTTCTAGGATGAAAACCTAGCGTCCTAGCCAACTAGACGAACGGGCCATTAATGCGGAAGGAGGGAGAATCGAACTCCCAAAGCTGTTACACCCAGCTGTTTTCAAGACAGTGTCCTCGGCCATTCGGACCCCTTCCAATAAGTACCCAGGACGGGGTTCAAACCCGCACATGGAGGTTGCTACTAATCCCTTTATCCACTCCAGTATATTCGTCTGGTGCGTCTGTCGTTTTCGCCACCCGGGTATAATGGTGAAGATTTCTGTTCTTGGTTCTCCACCAAACCTCTACTTGCCCGCAACCAAATCTACTCTCTACTATTCTTCAATTTCATCTGGCCCCTAAGGTTTCCGCTTTCAAAGGTGAATTATAAATATCGATATGTTATAACCAACATCCATCCATAATTATTTGAAGTAGAATGAATATTTTGTATAACAATTTCTTTTTCTAATGTACTTTTCCAATTTTCAAACATTAATGTAAGCTCATCTCCTGCATCTTTTGCGTCATGATTTGTTGTAAATACCTTAATCATCTTTTTAATTTTAAAAGTTGAGCCAGAAGAAGAGTCGAACTTCTCATTTCCGACCACATCCTAAGTTTATCGGTGATTCGAACACCACTGTCGCAAATTACCAATTCTGGCTATTTTGAGGTCAAGAGGAGAATCGAACTCCTGTTTCCTTTCTGAACGCCCCGTCCCATTTAAGGGTTAGCACGAGGACTTGGCGTACTGTTCCATTGTACTACCTGACCAATTTGCCCCGCCCTAGGTTTAACGGGGTCTCTAGTATTAAACGATTTACTTTAACTGTTTCAAGAAATCATAGGTCTTCACCTGAAAACTCGTCAAGCTACGTGGAAGCTCTGCTACCTACTTTTAACCCACGACCTTCTATTAAAGCATCCGAAGGCGATACTATAACATATTTTAAAGAATGTTATAAAACTTATGAGTACCTATTACTCATTGCGGTCATAGAGGGATTCGAACCCTCGTTTTTGTGGCGTGACAGGCCAAATCTCGCTTGCCAATCGAGCACATACAACCGAATTAAAGCAGTACCAACGGGACTCGAACCCGCGACCCCATGCGTGACAGGCATGTATTCTAGCCGACTGAACTATGGTACTAAGTGAGCCCCCTAATGGATTCGAACCAATGTGCTCTTGCGAGTCCTGATTACAAGTCAGGTGCAATCAACCGCTATGCGAAAGGGGCTTATTAATAAAAGTAGCGGCAGAGGGATTCGAACCCACGAGGCTTGCGCGAAGGGTTATGAGCCCTTTGAGATGACCAGACTTCTCACATGCCGCAATATAAATTTTAGTAGCGGGGGCAGGATTTGGACCTGCGACCTCTAGGTTATGAGCCTAGCGAGCTACCTGACTGCTACCACCCCGCAATATGTTTCAAATATACGAATAAATATTCAAATAAAAAAACATTTGAAGAAATATTCTTTGTACCGTATACTGGATTTGAACCAGTGAGTAATGCCTTATGGGAGCACCGTGTTTGACCACTTCACCAATACGGCATAAAATGTGGAAAGAGTACAAGTAAGTCCAATTGTAGTTCAGATGGGGATTACCCCGAGAAGTAACTTAATACATAGCCACAAAGTAGACAAGGTGGGATTTGAACCCACATGTAACCAGTTAACCTTTCAACCGGGTATCAGCCGGAGGGTATACATGTCTATAAAGTGTGTTAGAGGGGACTCGAACCCCCAGAATACTAAGGTCACAACCTAGTGCGGTTATCCAATTTTGCTACTAACACCATATAATTGCCCGGTCCCGTTTCCGGTTAGGGGACTTTGCCCGAAGTTTTATGCTGAGGAAACTTCCAGGGTTTAAAACCATGTGAGGTACAGGTCAGATTTGAACTGACGAACAACGCTTTTGCAAAACGCCCCCTTGGACCACTCGGGCACTGTACCATAATGTGACTCTAGAAGGATTCGAACCCTCAGTCTCAGCGTCCGTAGCGCTACGTGTTATCCAGTTACACCATAAAGCCAATAAAATTTGTACTGCCAGCGGGGGCTCGAACCCGCACTGTTCACCGTGAAAGGGTGATGACTTACTCCAATTTTGTCAATGGCAGCAAATATATTACTTTGTATGAAGAAGAAAATTAATAACTATTAATATTCCACTAATACATACACCAAACAATAGTAAAAAAAATAATATTGAATATATAAAATCAGATAGTTTTTCTTTTAAAGTTTTTCTCATTTTATTTTAATTTACTTAATTCAGATTGAAGGTCTTTAATTCTTCTTTGATATTTTCCAACATCAATTTCTTTTGTGTTTGAATCTTTTTTAGTCAAACTGTTTTTTACTTCATTTTCCAAGAACTCAATTTGTTCTTTGATTCTTGCTTTCTTTTTGTCAATCTTGCTCATCGCTTTAATTTTAATAGTTTGCACAGCGCCCAGGGGTCGAACCCGGAACAGGAGATTTGGAGTCACCTATGATACCATTTCAAACAGCACTGTATATTGTGATTCTTGAAGGATTTGAACCTCCGACCCTCTCCTTGTAAAAGAGACGCTCTGACCCGCTGAGCTAAAGAACCAAATGGGCTCTCTTTTCCGGAAAAGAAAGTCAAAAACCGTTTGTGGCTCAAATTGATATTGAAACAAGCTCAATATTCATAAGTTTTGAGCCACATAGTAACCCCAGTGGGACTTGAACCCGACAACCCACAGATTAAGAGTCTGTTGCGCTACCAATTGCGCCATGGAGTTAAATTTCTTTACAAAAAGTCAGTGACCCTGGCAGGATTCGAACCTGCGATGGAGTTGCCTCTCTGGATTAAAAGTCCAGTACTTTCGACCAACTAAGCGAACAGAGTCATTTTAAAAAAAGAGTATAACCAGGATTCTGTATTTAATCTGTCATTTGTCTATTGGCCTTGACCTTGCGATTACAGACTTGCTCACCGTCTACGCTGTTTTAAGTTGCATCCTCGGTGGTAAAAGCGACCTAAATCTCCCACCTTAAGCAATGATGTCCTGAGTTTCCTCTCCGTAGAGCGACAGAACTCTCTTTTTGTGGTACTAAGTGGATTCGAACCACTAACGCTCGACTCTTCGGGCCGACGCTCTACCAATTGGAGCTACAGTACCTTGTTTTTAGAACAATATGTGTCAGTTTGTGAATGACAATTAGGGCATAAAAATCTTAAATTTTCGAATCTACAATCATCATTAATTCCATTCTCATGGTCCAATTGTAAATTAAGTTTTTTACCATTCCAATTATTATCTATTCCACATTCTTTACAAACATATGGTATTAATTTTTCTTTAATAATTCTATTTTTTAAACACTTCCTTGTAATTTTTGAATTTTCACAAAAAATTTCATCATTACTATATTTTTTAATAAATTTATTCCCTCTTTTATTGTCATAAATTAATCCAGAATCATTAATTTTATATTTTTTAATATAACGGTCTAATGTCTGAAAATTACCAGATTTTGTTGAGATATTTAATATTCTCAATACATCAGATTTACATTTACTTTTACTAACCGCTAATTTAAGACTTTCTTCATTCCAATTATTTACTTTTTTATAACCATTTGTTTTTAGATTATATTTTTTTAACCAATAACGAATAGAAGTAAAATCTTTTTCCATAATAGAACTAATTTCTCTTATCGAGTAATTTTTTTCCACTAATAATTTTAATCCTTCTTTTTCCATAATATTTTTTATTATAAATATACGAAAAAAGACAAACATAGTAAACACAAATGAAAAAAAATCACTTGTGTTTACTTAATTTGTTTTAATTCCCAACCCTTAAAAGACCTACAAGATGAACTATATCATCTTTTTCTGTGGATGTAATCGGATTCGAACCGATGATAACCATCTGAACGGGGCCGGCGCCAACCGTTACATTACACCCAATAAAACTGTGGAGAAGAAGGGACTCGAACCCTCGACATTCTGCTTGCAAAACAGACGCTCTAGCCAACTGAGCTACAACCCCATAACCCCTAAAAACACAAAAACCCCGAGAGTGTCTCCCGAGGTTTTTATCATTTCGATTATTTTAAAATCTTATGAGATTCCTCGGGACATACTAATATCAGCAACCTCTGCCCATTTAGAACATGTTGTTGATGTAAACATAATATGTGTAAATCGTCTCATCGAATTTTTATTTAATTTTTAACCTTGTTTGAACATTTAATTTCAATACAAAGATACGAATAAATATATTAAGTTCCAAATAAATTTCACTTTTTTTTCAATCTTTTTTCAATCTTTTTATAAATCATTGATTTTCAAATAATTATTTTTAAAATATTTTACGATTTATATGATAGTTTATCTGACGCATCAAGAAAATTGAATACAAGTATTTATCATATAAATAAAATGATTAAAAAATGAACTTAAAAGAATTCTTTATTTCACTTTTTAAGGATGAAAGAGGTGTGATTTCTGTTAAACCAGTAATTGCGTTATTGGGTGCATTATTTTTATGTGGAACTATGTTAGCAAGTGCATTGACAAAAGGTGCAGTATGTCCATCCAGCGATTTAGTAAATTCTGTAATGATAATTACTTCGATTGGAATGGGTGCTGATACAGTTGATAAGTTTTCGCATAAAAAGGTTGATGAGCCGCCAACAACTACCGAGACTTAATCGGTTGTTTCTTTTTAGTATTAGTTAACTCTATTTCATTATATAGAGATTGGATTTTATCGCATGTTTCATATTCTTCAATTTCCTCAAAAAACGGTAATATATCTTTTAATAAAAGGAACGATTGTTTTAACGTGAATGTTAAATCGGTATCCCAATCTATGTCGGTAATTTTTGTTGTTATAATAAGTGTTGCGTATTCTTTTTCTTTTGATTTTAGTACTCCAAATAAATTTATAATATTTTCATAGATGGGTTTTTTGTTTTTCTCGTAGAAATCAGGAAATCCGTTATAATTTCCTTCAATTGTTAAATTTTTAATAATCGTGTCGCTTGTGTTTTTTGACATAGGGTTTTTGTTTTAGGGTTAAAAAACGATATCATCTCTATTTGTGTGAGGGATTCTCACTCTTAAACAAGTTGGTGTTTTGTTTTGACTTTTTAAAAAATTATTAATGAATGATGTGATATTAACGCTTCCAACGGTATTAGCTGAGTGGGTATAAATTTGTGGAAAATAAACATCTGCATTTGGGTCAGGAATAAATAGGTCATCCATTGTTGGATGTGAAATTGTTGGGAATGCATCAAGAAAATGATTAACTAACCATTTTGCGCAATCAAAACCGGTTTTTTCTGTAATATTATCATAGTTGATAAATCCATTAGGTTTTGAGTTTCTAAAATATTCAGCCATGGCGGAATCTCCTAGGTCATGGTCGAGAGAAATTATTTCAATATTTTTTAGGCCGAGTTCAAGTACTTTATTAACGAATTCGTCATAATTAGTAACGAGAATCCAATCTTTATCATCAGGTATTCGAATATCGTCTAAGTAAATTTTCATAGGTATTTTGTTTTAAAAATAAAAGAGCTGTGGTGCTGCACAAGTTCATTCAACTCACTTTGCCACCAAATTTCTCCATCCAATTTTGCAATTGCCGGTATCGGTAGTGAGCACTCTATTATTATTTTACTGGTTTAACAATCGGCTTTGAGATAGTATCTACAATTGTAGTATCTTGAGAGATTGTTGAATCAGAACCCGTTTTTCCTGTTGGTGTGGTGGATTTGTTACCACACGCGCTTAAAGCAATTGTTGCGATAAGGGCTAAAAATAGTATTGACTTTTTCATCGTGTTATAAATATACGATTTTTTTTTGAAATAACAAAATATTAGTTGGATTTTTTATTAAATTTTACCACGCCATCCTTAAACTTCAGGACAATTGACATGTTTTCTTTAATAGTTCCTTTTAAAATTTCTTCGCTTAGAAAGTCCTCACAGATATTTTGTATTATTCTTTTAATTGGTCTAGCTCCGTATTCTTCTTTAACATTTAATTCAGATACTCTTGAAGCGATTGTTTTATCGAAAGATACGATATAGTTCTTTTCTTTTAATCTCTTGGTTAACTTATCTAATTCAATTGTGATAATTGTATTAATAACTTCCTTATTAAGAGGATTAAATAAAATAACATCATCAATTCTATTTAAAAATTCAGGATTGAACTGTTGTTTTAATGCTTTCTGAATAATAGATTTATTTACCTCATATTTTTGTACTTCACTTGATGTAGTTGTGAATCCGACACCTCCTCCAAAATCAGATATTTTCTTTGCTCCAATATTTGATGTCATAATAATAATGGTATTGGTAAAGTTTACTTTCCTACCGTATGAATCAGTTAAATGACCTTCATCTAGTATTTGTAACAGAATATTGAAAACATCTTTATGTGCCTTTTCAATTTCATCAAATAATATAACAGAGAATGGATTGTTTTTAATTTTTTCTGTTAATTGACCACCATCGTCATAACCGACATATCCTGGAGGAGAGCCGATTAATTTTGATACGGAATGTTTTTCCATATATTCACTCATATCAATTCTTATAACTTTTTCAGGGTCCCCGAATAAGATTTCTGCAATTGATTTGGCGAGATATGTTTTTCCGACACCGGTAGAACCTAAGAAAATAAATGAGCCGATTGGTTTAGATGTTTCTTTTATTCCGACTCTATTTCTTCTTATTGCTCTTGAGATGATAGAAATTGCTTCATCCTGTCCGATTACTTTTTGTTTAAGGATTTCTTCAAGTTTCAATAAATTATCAGTTTCCTTATTATCTAGTTTACTAATAGGAACATTTGTAATTTGTGAAATGATTTCATAAACATCTTCAATGCTTACAGGTAATTTATTATCTTTTTGTTTTTCTACCCAGTTAATTTTTTCTTCTTCTAATTTTGAAAGAATTTTTCTTTCTTCGTCTCTTAGTTTTGCGGCTTGTTCGTAATTTTGATTTTTTACGACTTGTATTTTTCTTTCTTTAATTTCATCGGCTTCCTTTTTCAGGTTTTCGATTACTTCAGGAATTTTTGTATTAATTTTTTTATTGGAGCCTAGTTCATCTAGTACATCAATTGCTTTATCGGGAAATTGTCTATCGGTAATATATCTTCCAGATAATCTTACGATATTTTCAATAACTCCATCATTATATAATACTTTATGGAAATCCTGATATGTTTCTTTTAAAGTATCAAGGATTTCAATTGTTTCGAGTAATGTGGGTTCTTTTAAAATAATTTTTTGGAATCTTCTAATTAGAGCGGTATCCTTTTCGAGATGTTTTTTAAATTCGTCAAATGTGGTTGCTCCGATACATTGAATTTCTCCTCTTGCTAAAGCGGGTTTAAGGATATTTGCTGCGTCCATTGAACCGCTAGCATTTCCTGCTCCAACCATGGTATGTAATTCATCTATGAATATAATAACATTTGGGTCGTTTTGTAATTCATTAAGGATTGCTTTGATACGTTCTTCAAATTGTCCACGATATTTCGTGCCAGCAACTAATGAAGTTAAATCTAGCGACATTATTCTTTTATCCAATAAATTTGACGGACAATTACCTTTTACAATCATCAATGCAAGTTTTTCTACTAGCGCGGATTTACCGACACCGGAATCACCAACAATAACAACATTATTTTTCTTTTTTCTGGAAAGGATTTGAGCAATTCGTTTAATCTCCTTATCTCTTCCTATTATTGGGTCTATTTTACCTTCCTCAGCTAATCTGATTAAGTCTCTTGAAAAATTATCAAGAATTGGTGTGGCTGACCCTTTTCTGGTTTTTTTCTGACCTGGTATAGGTCCTTCTTCAAAGAAATCTACTGGCATAGTGTTTTGTTTTTAATCAAAGATAATGAAAATTTTCAATAAAAAAAAATTCTACCTTTGAATTATAAGTATTTATATAAAAAAATCTTACCATGAAAGTAGTTAAATTAAATGAATCTCAACTTATTGATATAGTTAAAAACGTTATTAATGAACAACATGAAAAACAATACATGTTAAAAATTGATTGGAAAAACACGCCAAATATAGCAAAAGAAAAAAATGATTTTTTTAGCGTTGGTAATAATGTTGAGTATATTCCTAAAGACCCAAGTAAACCTGTTAGAGACACAACATTCGTTGGGCCATATACTGAAGAAGAATATCAAACATATAAGTGGATAAGTAAAGAAATGGATGACCCAAAATATGTTGAATTTTTAAATGAAAGAGGAATAACATCAAGAGATGTTACTAAACGAACTTGGGTTGATGCTAATACAGTTAACAAAAGAGAGCCAGTTTCGGTTGATGTTGGAACTAATCAAATAAGCAATCCTAAACCAGGCGATGCTGGTTATGTTCCATCACATAAGGGTTTAGAAAGTGAAATAGAAAAAATTGCTAAGCAAGTAGAATGGGAAATTTCACATACAAATAAAGGAACTAAAGAATATTATTTATTAGTAGGTAGGTTAAATGGTTATAATCATATTTTGGAAATGTTATAACATAGTTCCGGCTTTATGTAATATATAATTTTCTTTAATCCAGTATTTTACTTTCATATTATTTCCTCGTCTTTCAAAATCATAGGAATTCAATGCACCAACTATTTTTGAAAGTCTTGACCATGAATTATGTCTAACAGTACAATATAAGCCAGTTTCCCCGGTCTCAGTGTTTTCAACCCATATTTCATGTTCAGTATATCCTTGTGGGTCAAAATGCGGTTTATCTTCCATAATTGTTTTTTACAAATTTAACAATTAAAATAACAAAAAACAAATATCTGGGGTTTTTTATTTGATATTTATTTTGTATATTTGTGTATAAAATTAATA
>Ga0315289_10011751_pt1 | contig 12384 bp, 17 predicted proteins | sample YL17G11_40_MG_FD_203452 | JGI IMG/M metagenome (GOLD analysis project Ga0315289, IMG submission 203452) | Sediment microbial communities from Yellowstone Lake, YNP, Wyoming, USA - YL17G11_40 | ecosystem: Environmental > Aquatic > Freshwater > Lake > Sediment | place: USA: Wyoming | collected...
TTTCGTCGGTTTGTCATCTATTGAAGAGCTCCTTTTGAATACCCATAATTTTCCTTTCACTGATATGATGCAAATTCAAAGTTTAAAAATATTCTAATTTAAATTATTATTTAATCGTTCAGAAATTTTCTAAGAAAAACATTGCAAAAATATGAGAATGCAGTGATGGGTCATGAGATAAAAAAGACTCGTATGGTTATGCCTGAAATGAAACGCCTATCCAACGTGTACCCGTTTCTATATTCAGGTGTTTAAGAATGGTAGATTCATTCAATAAAAGATGGGAGAAGGGCGATGAACCCTCCCTTGCCACAAGGGTCAGGGAGACCGTTCGCCCGCCAGGCCCCCTCAAGCCACGCATCGACGCGGCGGCAAAACGCGTCGAGCTACAGATACAGATGCTGGATAAGACATCCGCTCGTTTCAGTGAGCGTGACAAGTCGATCTTCAATAAAGTCGTTGACGCATACACGAAGCACGACTCGGCCCACGCCAACGTTTACGCCAACGAGCTCGCGGAGATCCGGAGGATGGAGAAGGTGACGATGAGCGCGAGGTTAGCTCTGGATCAGATCGTTCTCAGGCTCCAGACCGTCAGCGAGCTCGGAGACGTGGCTCATGCTCTGTTGCCAGTGATCGGTGTGGTACGCGACGTCAGGAACGGCATGTCCTCAGTGTCCCCGCAGATCGCCAAGGAGCTGGGAGATATCAGCAACCTGCTGAGTGGGATCGTCCTTGATGTCGGCGCTGTCACTGGGATGAGCATAAACTTCGAATCATCGAACGAAGACGCCCAGAAGATCATGATGGAGGCGGCGGCGGTCGCGGAGAACCGGATGAAAGACACATTCCCCGAGCTACCCGGCAAGGCCTCTATCGGTCAACCTCTCACGGACAGAACATAGGCAATCCATAGAGCATCTCCTCATCTAATTTTTTTTTCTAAACATCAGTAGCAAAATTGAATGATTTAGTGACGCGCGTAAACACAGATCCTTCAATGAGCGCATCCGACTCTACGCCACCTTTTTACCAAAGCCTCTGCACCTGAGAACAACAGACATGAGCGGCGATCAACGTAAGTTGAACCTGAGAGAGGACTGGCCCGTGACGCCCCTCTTTAGCCTCTTCTTCATCGGCTTAGCCGTGTCTGTGTACGACTTCATCGTTCTCCAGGGACTCCGCATCCAGTTAAACCCGACATCATTGGTAGGGGCCACATTAGTGATCCTCGGAGGCTCTTTAAGGTCCGTCAGCAAGCTGACGCTTAAGAGAGCGGGCTTCGGGCTTGTGAACAGTACACGTCTACGCGTCATTGAGAAGCAAAGGCTCGTCACTGATGGCATATACAGGCACATCAGGCATCCTCTCTACCTCGGAGAAATTATGCGAAACATAGGCTTCACTCTCGTAGTGTCTAGCCTATATGGTTTGATACCATGCTTTTGTGCAGCGCCATGCTGCTTTTCAGGATAGGCATCGAGGAGAGGATGCTCGTGGAAGAATTCGGGGTGAAGTATGAGGATTATATGAGAAGGACGAAGAAACTCATCCCTTACGTCTATTAGGGAAACAGCGTAACACAATAATTTGTGTACGAGTACAGGATGCCCGCCGAACAGTCAATCAAAAATTACTTTGATCGCGCGCTTGGCTGTTTATAAATTCTATAGCCTGCTCCACATAACTCAATTACCAGGCCCTCAACGACCCGGACCACAACCAGATCCCCTCACATCGCCATCCCAAAACACCCCACGAACTCACATACCCCACCAACACAGATAGACCGCCCTTGATCTGCCTCCCCACCGAGGCATCCCAAGCAGCAACTAAGCCGTGAAGTGCTTGATAACCCTAACCAGATCTGGCCTCGAGAACCCCGCAGCAGCACAAGCTACCGCCAGCATAGCCGACAGGCTCAGGGCGACATGGATCGTCACCTGACCGAGACCCCGAACTCGGAGACCATCCAGCAGGAGCCACTCCTTCGCCCGCCCGAACAGCCTCTCGATACTCCACCTCTTCCTGAATAGCCTCACAATCCTTAGCTATCCCAATAAGAATAACGAATTATTGAATTCGCCTGCGCGCATCACGCTAGCGCGGGAGATGCTAACACCGCCAAGCATCTGGTTCACCTTCTGCCAAACAGTCCGACTGTTCGCTCCCTCAGGACTACTCCAGACGACCTGCATGGCCTTAAACTCCCAGTCCTTCAGCACAGCGCGAAGGCCTGTCTGCGAAACATCGTACTCGATGCCCTTCATCGGAACACCTCTTGAGAGGCTATCACATATTTTCAGCCGAAATTGAAAAAGTTTTGTCTATGAGGATAAAACCCCTTTTCTAGAATTATCTCTATATTCCGAACAGTAGGGAATTGTTATTTTTTCTCGAGGTAAGCGACGTTGTTAACCACGGAGACCTCAACCTGGTTACCAATGTCCCGCGCGTCGATCCTCTTCTTCAGCTGCGTCCTTATGTAGTTGGCGTCTCTACCGGGAACATCGACCCTGACGAGATCGGATTTGCCCTCGCAGAACTTGTCGATTATGGGATCGTACTTGCTACCTTTCCTGTACTTTCTGTGAGGCTTCTTCTCAACATCCACAAACTTGAACGATAAATCGCCCATTTGTCATCACTATAGGGAAAAACATCGTTTCAATAATTAAATTCATGCGTAGGAATCGATGATAATGTTATTAAAATCAATTTGAGTGGAGAACACAAAGTTACAAAGCGAACGTCTTCTGTAGAACTCCCCTCGAGTTATAACCGGAGGTCTTTCATTACTTCTACATGCTGAACAAATAATTTTATTTCCATTTTGATATATCCAGCCATCAGCATGCGCATTTTTTAAAAAAATACATTTTACGTAAGTCATCTAAACTAATTTCATTGGGGGATTTTTCAAAGACCGTTTTTCCCGAGATCATAATGTACACCCTATCTGCAATATCTAGCGCCTGTGCGATGTTTTGTTCTACTAAAAGAACCGTAACTCCCGCTCTTCTAAGATTAAATATTTCTCTGAACAATTCTTCGATCATGAAAGGCGACAAGCCTAGTGATGGTTCATCCATTAGCAACAATGAAGGATTGGACATCAGAGTGCGGGCTAGGGATAATATTTGTTGTTGTCCACCTGACAAGACTGAAGCAGAATCGTTTTTTTTCTCTTTCAAAAAAAGAAATTTATTACAAAGTTCTTCGATTTTTTTATTCACTGAATTTGCATCTTTAATAATGTACCCTCCCATCTCAAGATTTTCATAAACAGTCATATTGTTAAAAATAATCCTCCCTTGTGGTACATAGCCGATCCCCATGCGAGCAAGAATATGTGTAGGTAAACCTACGATTTCTTTACAATTAAAAGAAATTTTTCCCGAAAAGATAGAACATAGACCGATAATTGATTTTAATAATGTGGTTTTACCGCAGCCATTTGGTCCAATAATAGCAATAACTTCACCAGGATTTACCTTTATGTTGACTGCGTTTAAAACTCGGATATGATTATAACCGGCAGATAAATTCCTAACTTCTAACATTTTTCCCACGGAAAAATAATTCTGTTAGCCTAAAATCATTCCTCATTTCATCTGGTTTACCCTTCATCACAATTTGACCCCGATCCATGACGAAGACCCAATCGGCTATATCAAATACAAATTGCATATTGTGTTCAATCATGAAAATGGTTTTTCCGATCCGATTAAGATGAAGGAGAAAATCTTTTATTTCTTTTTGAATGATTGGTGATGTTCCCGCCATTGGTTCGTCTAACATTAAAATCTTATGAGGTTTTATTGACACTCTTAAAAGTTCAACTAATCTCTTTTGGCCATAGCTCAGTTCCCTTGCTAATTTATCGGTATATTCTTTCATTTTCATCAAATTAAGTAATTTATCTATTTCCTTTTCTTTCTCCACTTTATTACTATCTATATTAAAAAGATTACGCCAAAACATAGTATCATCATTATTGAAAGCAATCACCAAATTATCTTTCACAGTTAAATTTTTAAATAGTCTTGGTTGCTGAAATAGTCTCGATATCCCGATATTAGCTATCTGTTCGCAATTTAGATTATTTATCTTTTCACCGTTTAGATAGATATCTCCACTGTCGGCGGCAATAAGTCCTGTTATCAAGTCAAAAAGAGTTGTTTTCCCACTACCATTAGGGCCTATTAGACAGTTGATCCTTCCTGATTCTAATTCAATGGTACATTTATCTACAGCTCTAACGCCACCGAATGCTTTTGATAAGTTGACAGTTTTCAGCATTCTAAAATCTATAACTCTTATATGAATTTAAAGTTATTGCGACTTCAGGGTCCTGAGTAGACGACAAACGTATCTCCCTTGACTATTTTTACAACATTAACTTTAATGAAATTTCCTTTCTCTACTCTTACTCCTCCCACAACACTATCCGAATCGAACGCTAAAATTTTGTGGAGATAATCATTTACTTTAACTGGGTCATCACCAACTTCTTTTATTGCATTTCCAATTAACATTATAGAATCGTAGCCATTTGTTGCTTCTCTACCAGGTATTCTATTAAATCTACTTTGAAATCTTTTTATAAACGAAGCAGAGACCTCAGGATTCACAAACCATTGACCTTCTAAAGCGCCACCAGCTGTGTCGATTGCTGTTTGATCTTCAAAGACACCTGCTGCGAAAAGAGGTACAGTAATACCCATCTCTCTCGCCTGTTTGGCAAGTATCCCTACTCGACCTGGTATTATCTCAAGTAGTATTGAATCAGGATTACTTTCCTTCGCCTTTAATAGAACTGTCTTGAAATCAGTTTCACTCAAGTCAACTTTAGATTCACCTATTACTCTTCCAGCAATTCCTTCTCGTTTCTGAAACTCGTCTATGAAAGCATAAATAGCAGGATAGTTTGAAACGATGATGTAGATCCGTTTATAATCTCTCCGGATCACCTCTTCAGCGAGCGACTTTCCAAACTCATTTGGGTCACTGCCTACTTTAATAGTATATTCGTATTCTAACACTTTAGGATCTGATGAAATAGCTACTTGAAATACCCTTTTTTCTTTAGCCAAAGGGCATATTGCTAAACTATTTCCTGAACCAAAGGTAACAACATACCTAATTCCGTCAAAGTATAACAACTTGTTGAACGCCGTGACTGTTTTCTCAATGTCATACTGATCGTCCTCGAAGATTAAAGACAATGAGACCCCCTTATCTTTCAACTCCTCGCTTGCCATGATCATACCGTCTCGAGAATCCTGTCCAAGGGCAGCGGAGGAGCCAGAAAGGGCGACCGTGATCCCAATTTTTATGTCTTTTAATTGGTTTTGTTGGAAATAGTAATAAACACCAGAGGCAATTATAATTGTTAAAAACACTCCAATTAATAATTGTCTGTTAAAAGTCATGGTTTCTTAATATTGTAAATCTTATAAAAAATTTTCTATACTTCCACTTTACCGTAAAGGCCTTTTGGACGGTAAATAAGTAGTAACAATAGTGCCAGTGCAAACAGAATTTGACGAATTGGACCCAAAATCGTTTCGGGGAGAACAGTAAACCTGAGGGCTTCGGGTATTAGAAGAATAAGAAACGTTGCTATCAGAGTTCCCTTTATCGATGTTAGCCCTCCAATAAATACAATCAAGAAAAAGGTAATTGATCTATTCATAGTGAACATATAGGGGTTAATATACGAGAAATAATAGGCATATAAACTACCAGAGATACCCGCGAAAAAAGCGGACACTAAAACTGAGATTGCCTTCATCTTAAACACATCCTTTCCAAGACTTCTTGTTGCTAACTCATCATCTCTTATTGCCTCAAGAACTCGGCCTACAGGGGATTTCACAATTCGATGAATTAAAAAAACAGAAACAATAGATATCATTAAAGTTAATGTAAAATACTGGGTATTATCGGTAAGATTTAAAAGAAAAATATTTGGCTTCGGGATTCCTGAGAGTCCTAATCCTCCATTTGTTATATTCGTCCAGTTTAAAAAAAAACCGAATACTATGAAGCAGAAACCCATACAGACAAGTGAAAATGTATCTTTACTGATCCTTTTCATGGTTATTGACAGTAATAAACCTACTAACATACTAACTATTCCTGATGCCAAGAAACAAATGAAAAATATATGTCCTGAAAGAGCAAGAAGAGCTGTGGTATATGCTCCAATAGCAAAAAATCCTATATGTCCAATATTAAATAAACCGGTATAACCAATTGTTATTTGTAGAGATACTGAAACTATAATATAGATATTAATAAGAATAGCTAAATTGATAAAATATTCAATCATAGTTTTACACCTTTTTTAATGCCCAATATTCCCTCTGGTTTAAAAATTAAAAATATGAATAATAAAAAAAAGGTAATAATATCTTTATAAACGGGAGATAAGTACCAAACAACAAAGTTTTCAATAACTCCAAGAAAGAAGGCTCCTAATATAGCACCTGAAAGTGAATCCGAACCTCCTATAATTACACTCGTAAAACCTTTAATCATCAAGTTAGATCCAAAAATAGGCTCAATGTTTTGCTCTAAACCAATGAGAAGTCCTGCAACCGCGCCAATTATCGATCCTACAATCATAGAAAACGAATATATCCTTTCAGAGGATATTCCTAATGTTTCTGCGATCTCATAGTTACTTGAAACAGCTCTCATAGTTTTACCAATCTTCGTATACTGGAGCAAGTAATGTGTCGAAAAAAGTAAAAAAATTGATAAAAATATTATATACATTTGTAATGGACTGATTAGTAATCCATATATATCAATTACTTTTTGAAATTCGAAAAAACCTATTACTTTAACATCTGCTCCAAAAAGCATAATAATAAAAGACTCGAAAATAACAAGCATTGCAAAACCGGCTATCAATAATGTTATATTACCAGTTTTTCTTTTACGGAATTCTCTATAAACGATTAAATCTAACGAATACCCAATAAAAGTAGAAAAGACAATTGATATTACTATTGATATAATTAAATTATATTTTAGCATTGAATAAAATAAGAATAATAAATAAGCTGCTGTTGTAATAATTCCTCCATGCGCAAAATGATAGAATTTGTTTATCAAATAAATGATAGATATTCCACATGCAATTAACGCATATAATGCACCAGAGATTATTCCATTAAGTAAAACTTGAAATTGTGGGATCATATAATTTAACTATATGAATAATGGTTAAATATTTTTTGTAGATTAGCGTGCAAATTTCCGAGGGGAGGGGCTTTAGAAGTTTTTTTTAATCTATTGCGAGTTTGTTTCTTTGGGTTTGAGATATAAAATAACCGTGTTTAGGGAAGTGGTTGAAAAAAAGGTCACAATGGAAAAGCAGGCATTCTTCGGGATCCTAATTATTATTTTCTATTTTTTAGGTTTTAAATAGACTGTATCGAAGACACCGCTGTATTGACCTTTGAGGTTCTTCTTCGTAGGTTCAGTCCACATAAAGATCTCGCAGCCTTCTTTTGATCCAGAGCCTGTATGAGGTAGCTTAGCTGGACATCGGAAATAGTCTCCTTTTTTTCCCTCGACGATATTTCCATTGACATCTCCAGCCGTGACAGTTCCATCGAGGATGATAGAGTGGCTTGTATTGGTATGGTAGTGAAGTCGCATATCGTGAGGATGAGGAGATACTTTGAGGAAGAGTGCTATTTCACCTGTTTTTCTATTCTCGCTTACAATGGCAATTTCGTGTCCTTCAAACGTTCCCGTACCTTTTTCCCATTTGAGATCTTTCAACCTATAAAGGGCGGGAAAAGTGTACTCTTTTGTAGGACCCCAAACTACTTCCTTCTCTTTTATCAATTCACTTTCTCCCGGAACTAAATAGTGAAGAGTATCTTATAACTATTTTATTGTTTTAATTTACTAATTAATAAAAAAAAGAGTGGGGTTAATATATTATTTAAATTAATATTTCAATGTAAAACTCACAAACCTTTGTATAAAAATACTCACAAGCACCATCTTGAACTTAGTGAGCCCGCAAAGCGTGGGACTTATTAGCCGGCATAATAATCGCGTCGCCCTCAGTCAAGTGGTTCTTCTTCCCAGCGATCTTGACATCCACCTCACCGTCGAGATCGATTACCAACGCATCATGGGGCGCCGTGTGTTTGCTCAGGCTCTCCCCTTCATCGAAAGCGAACAGCGTGACGGTCCCTACGTCCTTATCGATGACAGTTCGACTGACGACTGAACCAACTTGATACTCGATAAGGTCCTTCAATTTGTAGACCTTACCCATTAGATCTGTCTGCTTCTCACCCAAGAAATTCACTGAATAGAAAGAGGAATAAAGAAACTTAATGGTTCCTAATTCTTGGCACGCACGCCTTGAGCGCTACCTAATACCAAACCTAGGAATGAACAGGTAAAGATACTTTCGCGCATGTAGCCCTCGGGAATTTCTAAACAGCCAAGCGCGTGATATGCTAAGTCAGTTCTTTGTGATTGGATGATCTAGCGGTTCCACATTAGGTGCGCTCTCTTTGATTGATTATAATCACCGATAATCGTCTAGGTCCCGGTCTCTATCTTCTTCCTCATCTTCTTCGCGCTCTTCCTCTTCTTTTTCCGTTTCTTCTCCTTCGTGTTCTTTCTCGCGTTCCTCCTCGTGCTCGGCTTCAAGTTTTTCCTTTTCTTTCTCTGAGCAGTTGATGCAGATCTTGTCCTTCGGTGAACCATCGTTTTCGCAAAACTTAACGCCGCAAGTTCTGCATAGGTACAACCTATCTACTTGTGCTCCACATACGCCACATTCTGGCATAATTAGTGATCTGAATCCTTCCACTTTAACCATTCTTTGGCTTGGTCGTTGTTCCGTTTGGGTATGGGAATAAAATTATGGCCCCCTAAAAATCATTCTCTTCTATTTCGATTTTCTTTTCTCCACTCTTACGCACACATCACTTCCTGTTTAAGGATGAGCGCACGAGAGAGAGGTAAGGTTCCTCTGGTGTCCTCTTAGCCATTTCGTTGTCGCTGGGAATGACCTCTGTCATGCTCGCCGCGTCGGGCAGTATGGGGACCGGTCTTTGTCTTCATCATCTCACCCTCGAGGGTGTTGAGCATATTTTCGAATGTCTTCAGCACATCCCATCCCTCTCCGTTGGCGTTTATCTGCTCCGTTGGGCTGATGACTCTGGCAGTCATCTTGTACCTGTCACGCTCTCCTTCCTTGCTCACCCTTTTGATGATTACAGCGACCTCGTTGATGTCTGGGTGAATCTTCATGCCCTTCTTTATGACTCGGGTGACCTTCTCTTCGGCAATGGCTTGGTCGAAGAAGTCCTCGTTTTTGAGGCCGATTATCTGTATGGGAAGCTCCTTAATGACGAGGCGTCTCGCTATAAGTGCGAGCAGCTCACGGGGGGTGATGATCCCGTGGATCACGCCCTGAGGATCGGTTACCAGGCAGGCGCTCTTCTCCCTGTCTCTTAGACCGCGGGCGACTTCTAGAGCGGAGGCGTCGATGCCGACGGTGAGTGGCTGCTCGTCCATGATGTCGCCCAGCTCCCCTTTATACTTGGATCCATGCTTGCTGTGGCCCTGGGGTTTGAGGAATATTTGAATAAGGTCCTGTGCGGTGACCATGCCGACGAGCTTCCCGTTGCGCGTCACCGGGATGTGGCTAAATCCCTTATCCAGCATGGTGCTTCGCGCCTTCGATATCGCCTCTTTGGCATCCATTGTGGTCACCGGTATCTTGGCCAGCTCCTTCGCGGGCGTAGTGCGGAGCTCGGGGCAATCGGCCATTGTCTTGATTATGTCAAGTTGGGATATGATGCCTACGGGTTTGGTGCCTTCGACAACAGGCAGGGCCCTCTCGTTGATCCTGATGAGCTCGGCTGCGACGCCGGTCACAAGGCTGTCTGGCGTGATCTGTGTCAGTGGCTTCCACAGGTGCTCAAGTTTCGTTTGTTCAGGCTGCTCGACGTTGAGTAGGTGCCTAAGCGTTATCAGGCCGACCTTGCTGCCTGCCTGGACCGCCGCCTCGTAGCGACCCGTCCTCTCCAGCTCGCCGAGGACCCTGCTTACAGATTCCGTCGGAGTAAATATTACCAGCCGTTTGTCGAGAAGTGTGGAAATTTCAGTTCGGCTTAGTTCATCAAGGGTTTTTGTCATTATAGAACCCTGATAATTCCTTGGAGTTGGGGGGATATATACCTACGCGCACATTGCTTATGTTTTGAAATAAGAAGCCGTACGCGTGAAAATACGAAGAGAAAATAATTCTAAAGAAGTTCTTTAATAAAATAGGTAACGTTCATGTGCGGGTATGTGCCAAAATGGGAATGTAATGGTTTTTAATTTTGGAAATAAAATAAATCTAAGGGAAGACCTTGCGTGAAAAAACTAGCACACATATGGAGATAGATGTCAGAAACTACAGGACCGGCAAGCCCATCCACTTCAAGATAAATTTGGGTAAAGTCACGCTTCCACATCACCTGGATCTCGTTATCCCTCCGTACATGTACAGCGTGGAGTTCGCTGAGCGCGCCATCGACAGCGACAGATCCTATGGCGGGTTGAACTACTATGCCGCGAAGGAGCTGAAGATGGCCTTTGAATACCCGCCTAATGTCGTTGTTGTGGCTAAACAAACTACTGGAAAGCCGTCAAACCGGGAGGACAAGCTTGAATCCACGATCGCTCATGAGATAATAGAAGCTGAGCTTATGAAAACGGGGTTACCATATCATATTGCCCACATGTACGCGATGGAATATGAGAAGGGAGTGTACAAAGATTGAGCGGAAAATAGGACGCGCGAAAGGAAGAGCGTCGAGTTGGGTCGATTCATTGAGGTGCAGGTCCCAGAGATCTCAAGTGGAGAACACTGAGGACAGGCTGAGAGACCAACTCAGAGAGCGGAAGTCTCTATGATCGACGCCTGCCTCTTGAACTACATTCGCGGTGCAGACCTGAGATCAGCATGAGGTCGGCCCTCCTCGAGGTCTCGAGAAGCTGCTTGCTCTGGTAGGGAAAAGATCAGGTTAATCTCTTTTAACCCTTCATTCTCCGTAAAACCGTAAAGAAGTGGAGAAAATCACAAAATCAATTATTCCGTTGAGATATACTCAAGCAGATTCCCCCAAGCCCTTCTCCATTATCTCGACCATGTGGCCATCGGGGTCCTTGAAGAAGGCGATGTGGCTCCCATCCGCCATGGTGACCTTCCTGAGCTCCAACCCCATCCCCTCCAGCTTCCTCACCTTGTCCTCCCAGTCGTCGACGTGGAGGGCCAAGTGGCTCCAGTTACCCTCCGGCGCCTTTCCGGGCGAGCCTGGGCGCTGGACGAGCTCGAGGAGCCCGCCGCCGATGTCAACCACAGCGATCTTCGCCTCCCCTGAGCCAAACTCGCGAACAACATTCCAGCCGAAGACCTGCTTGTAGAAGGAGAGGCTCTTGCTTAGGTCCTTGACGTATACGCCGACGTGATCTAGGTTAGTCATTTCTTCTTCTCACCCAGTATGGCTATCCTCGCCGCCGCGAGCCTCGCGACCGGTATCCTGAAGGGGCTGCAGCTGACGTAGTCTAGCCCCGCCTCGTGGAAGAAGTAGATGCTCTCGGGGTCGCCGCCGTGCTCGCCGCATATCCCTATCTTGATCTTCGGGTTCGCCTTACGCGCCTTCTCGACGCAGATCTTCACCAGCTGGCCTACCCCCTTCTTGTCGAGGGTCTGGAACGGGTCGTCGTCCAAGATCTTCTTCTCAACGTATATCGGAAGGAACGTGCCCTGGGCGTCGTCGCGGCTAAGCCCCATCCCCGTCTGGGTGAGGTCGTTTGTGCCGAAGCTGAAGAAGTCGCATTCCTTCGCCATCTCGTCCGCCGTCAGAGCCGCGCGGGGCATCTCGATCATGGTTCCGTACTTGTAGGGGATCTTGAAGCCATACTTCTTCGAGACCTCCTCTTGTGCCTTGACGACGAGGGGCTTGATGAAGGCGAGCTCCTTCCACGTGATGGTGCCAGGGATCATGATCTCAGGCCTCGGGTCGTAGCCCTCCTTCTTCAACTCTGATGCGGCCTCGAAGATCGCCTCGGCCTGTGTCTCGTATATCTCCGGGTAGAGGATGCCTACCCTGCAGGCGCGTGTCCCTATCATCGGGTTCACCTCCTGTATCCTGCGGACCTTGGCGAGGATGACGTGCTGCTCCCCGAGCTCCTTCTCCGAGGCGCCCGCCTTCTCCATCTCATAGATCTTCGTCAGCATCTCCGCCTCATGGGGCATGAACTCGTGAAGCGGCGGGTCGAGGAGCCTGATCTCCACCGGTTTGCCATCCATCGACCTGAGCAGCCCCTTGAAGTCCCCCT
>Ga0315289_10011755_pt1 | contig 12384 bp, 13 predicted proteins | sample YL17G11_40_MG_FD_203452 | JGI IMG/M metagenome (GOLD analysis project Ga0315289, IMG submission 203452) | Sediment microbial communities from Yellowstone Lake, YNP, Wyoming, USA - YL17G11_40 | ecosystem: Environmental > Aquatic > Freshwater > Lake > Sediment | place: USA: Wyoming | collected...
CAGAGAGGGCCGCGGTGTCGTCCAGCGAAAGAGCGGCCTTAAAATATATCGTAACCGCAGTGCCCGCAGTGACAATGTGGTCCAGAGCCGCCGCGATCGCGGACGTCCGAATTTCCACGTCCAGGCGCGAGGTGTTCACAGATTTTACGTAAGCGTATGGGTAGAGCATGTTTAAGACTCCCTAAGTAGCTGAAGGCTGGACTCGAAGCAGTTTGCAGTTGTGGCGCCAGCACCTGCCGACACCTTAAACTCGGTTGCAAACGCAGGTGAGCCGGAGATACCTGCAAGGCGGAGAGCCAGAGAGACCCTTATAGTCTCGTCAATATCCACAGCAAGCCCCTCTGAGTTTGAGAGCGGCAGCTCCACCGTAGCCTGCGTTACGCGGACCTGAAATATACGGTTGGCCGTTGTTACGCCCATTAGGAAACTTGCGCGCAAGAGATAGTTGCCAAGGGGAAGGGGGTTTGTCGGAGTCAGAGTCGTGTGGGCGACGTATGCAGCGTTTGAGGTGTTGGTCGCCAAAACAAGGTTTTGCGCGTACTGCGCATTCGCACCATACGCGTCGTTATCCATATCCCAAACGCCGCCTGCAGTCGAGGCGTCTATCAACCGGAAGCGGGCCCGAGTATTTTGACTGATTCTCCCTAGGATAACCGGCGATCCCGCTCCGTTTTGAACGGTGACGGGCTGGGTGGAGAGGTTGATGATTTCAAAGGGCTGCCCCGCGACAAGCGTCAGTCCGCTTGGCAGCTGCACGATCTGGCCCGCGACTGTACCCGTGAAAGCCTGAGTCTGAGAGCTTGTGACGAGCAGTGTGAGTGTGCTATTGGCTGTAGCCTGTGTGCTGAAGGCAGTCGTGATCCGTTGTGCGGATAGCGCGCCCTCAACCTGCATGCTGTCGATAATCATTGGCATTAGAGCGTCTCACCTTGGTATTGGGTTTGCCAGTGAACGTCTCCGCTCAGAGCCCCATTGGCCTGTGAATTTATCACAAATCCCGACGCCGTAACAGACTCGAAGATCCAGCTGCGCCCATCGCTCCCGGTAATCCCGATTGCGTATGTGGCAGCAGGGTACGCGGACGCAAACGTCACGGTTGCCTTCCTTGGGCTCCCCGTAAACGTCGCCGCTGTAATAAGCCCTGCCTTAAGCCGCCCGCGCGGCTGTGATGTTGCTATCATCAGCTCACCCCTTTGCTTACGTATGCGGCGATTTCTTGAACCCGGGCTATTTGAATCGCATAGGCGGCGCTGCCGTCATTTTTCTTGTTTATGACGGCATCTTTGAGATCTATGGCGTTGCCCATCCCATCAAGGAACGCCTGCGCCTCTTCCGTAAATTGTTCAGGGGATAAGTAGACAAGCCCTGCATTTTTTGCAGTTGCCGCCAGATAAGCCGAAACTTCAGGAGCGAAGGGCTCTTTAGGACGGATGGTTCGCAGGAGTTTGATCGCCAGTGCTGCCTCTTGGGGCTCAAGGGGCTGAACAGTTTGAAAGTCCACAGTATTGAAGTTGAACGCATGCCCGACTTTCTCAAAGATATGCCAGCTTTCAAACGGCTGGTTCGTCGTCACGCAAAGCTGGAGCGCCATAACGAGATTTTTCAAATCGTCATCACTCGTGATGGAATGCTCCATGGTCAGTGTCTGCCAGAGCGTCTCTGGCTCCCAGTGCCACCACTCTTTATCATAAGCATCGTTTAGGATGCTGTAGATCTTGAGCACTGAAAGGGATGCTTCTTTGTCTCTCAACGACTGCATAGTCAGCCCGGAAACCAGGGCTTTGCCCAGGGCTTTTTGTGGATCCTGGATCGACTTGAGTACGCTTTTCACCGTGCGCAGGTTAGAGAGGCCGTTACCTTCCGGCACAGGCTCCTTGCCATCACTCGCTATCTTTTCCATGAACTCTAGGGTCAGTTTATCAAAGCGTGCCATCGCCAAAGCTCACAATCATTTCTTTCGCATCGTTTGGAAGTGAATCGAAGATGGCCATAGGCTCCTTCTTCATCTCTTCTGCTACCTGACGCCCGAAGTATTCGGATATTTTATCGTAATGCCCGCCAATGATCTTGCGCAGCTCCTCACTTGTCAGCTCAGTTCCCGAAGCCGCCTTGTGCCGATAGCCGGCGTAAGCATCGGGCTCTTTGCCAAACGTTGCGAGATAGGGGTCGGTCAGGTGACTGCCGTAGTAGCGAGTGAGCTTGGCCCGCTTATCGAAAGCATGAAGTGCTTGAGCAAATTGATGGGGCGGCAAGGAAGTCTTGAGTGAAGCCAGCTTTTGAAGCGTGCCCCTGATCTCAGGCTCCGCGCTCTGCAGGATGTCGGCTCTGGCCGAAAGGTGCGCATCGACCATGGGGCTGTAGTGATCGCTCGCATATTTGCTGACAAGGCCAGCCTGCGCAGGCATCCCAAGTTCTTTTGCACGCAGCTGCACAGCGGCGGCATACTTGTGCCTGGAAGCCACCGGCATCTTCTCGCCGTTTTGCTCGAAGTACTCGCAAGCGACCTTCACATGCGCAGGAGTAGCGAACGCATACTGCGCATGGGTCGAGTTACTGCAGATGTCGTCCACAGCAGCAATCTTCGTGAGGTCAGGTACAACTCTTGGCTGCCGAGGCTTGAGCGAATCATCCTCGTAGAAGATGTTCGAGGCGGCCGTCTTGGCGAAGAGTTCGACCGCACGGGTTGGCCGAATTTTGAATTTCTCACAGGCTTTTTTTATGTGGGAGGCAGCAACCTTCTGCGCTCCGTCGGGGAGCTTGTGGGAGTTCATCTCGAAGTACTGATTGGAGAGCCAGGTGTCGCTAGCGCAGTGTATGGGGAATTTATTGACCTTGTGCGCTTTTTTAGTGATCACCGACAATGCGAAGTCGCGGTCGTCAAGGGCCGCGCGCTGCTCGGGGCTCATCACCTGGGCGTTAGGGTTTAGGCTTGCCAGCTTTCGTACACCCACAAGATCCACATCGTCATAAACATCGAGAATCTGATTAGCAATCTTGAGCATTTCCTAACTCCTAAAATGCCCATTCAGGGCGCTGGTGGGAAGGGCGGTAAAAGAGCCAGCAAATCAGCAGAGGGGGCATCTGGTACAGTTATCTCATACCGAATGGCCGCCGCCTGGATCTCGACAAGAACCTTGCTGCCGCGGATGAGCGCTACAGAGAAGTTCCCGTAGGCGTCTGTGCTCGTCTGAATAAGCCCTGCCGCGATGAGGGAAGCTCCAGCGATGCCCGGTACAAATCGAGGTCTGAACGTAATGGGCTGCAGCCGCATCCCCGCCCCACCAATATCTACGATATTTCCGGAGACAATGCAGGAGGGCGCCTCGGCGAGGAACGAGATCGGCGTGGGCTCCACATCAAATGTCCCGGTCACGGTATCAAACGCGCCGCCGGAGAGTACGTAGCGAAAGTCGCCAATAGTATCAAAGTCGTCCGCAGTAAAGCGCAGAGCATAGTAGCCGTTTGCGAGGTTCACCCATTCGGCCGTAAGAACCACGCGGGCTACGAAAGCCGGCTCCCCATTTTTTCGAAGCAAGAGGGTGACGGCGGAGAAGAGCACGTTGGTAACGGGCAGAACGCCAGACAGCAGTCTAAAGGTAAGGTCTTTCTGTTTCCCTTGGAAGGCACTCACCAGATTTTCTCCCCAGCGAGGCGCACGAGGAACCCAGCATGCGTGCCTACCGCTCCGACCGCTTTAATGTACTCGCCTGGCGCTATCTGCGCAGGAAGCGTAGGAAGTGTTCGGATTAGCGCGCCTAGGCTATCCACAAGTGTAACTGTAACACCGCCGGATAAATCGCTCGCTTCGACCATCATTGCCCGTTTATAGCGCCCGAGCTGGGTAAAAAGCCCTCCTTTTGAGAGAGTTTCGACCATTCCGGTGGCTGGATTGACTTTTCCATAGTCAGCGCGACCGGCAGAAACCGTCGGGTCCAAACTGGCTTCGTTGCTCGTAGGGGTCCGTGGGGCCTCGCCCAGCATCACCGAGGCTGGGTTCATCCAGTGATAGACCCAAGTCGGGCTGGTATTCAAGATACTGTACCGGGCTCGGTTCGCAAGGAACGGCACGTTACCGTCAGCGTTTGCGGGTATTGGCATCCTCTTCACTCCTTCTGATCAAGTCCTCGATCACATCTTCAGCTTTGTGCTGCTGGGCCTCGGTTATAGCGTTATCGACCGGATTTCTCGCCTATGAGACCTGCCGCAGCTCTTTCTTTTTCTTGCTTTAATCTGGTTTTATTCTACGCGATTTTGTGTATAAAAAAAGCAAAATAGGGCTGGCCGTCAACTGCCCGCCTCTAGAGAGGTTGGCATGAGGAAAGGAAACTGACTTCATGCTTTGACTCAGCCCTGGCAACAGGGCGGAGTCTAGAGGTTGGGTGGGTGGCGCAGCCGGCTACTTCTTTGGCTGCTGTCTCATAACCGTCATGAGCTTAGGCACATAAGCCAGTTGTAGCGACACGAGGCGCAGCGACTCAGAGATATCCATGTCCGCAATCTCACCGGAGATCTTAGACCAGCCCTCATAGGCAGCGCCCAACTTTGCCAGGAACTCGGCGTCGTCCTGATACTTCCTCCAGCATGCGATGAGATCGTCAAAGCCAATGCCGTCGGCGAAACGGCCGACTAGAAAAAGGGTCAGCTCGTTCGCCGCGATCAGAGCTTCTGTGGTTTCAACGCAACCGGTCGCAATTACAGGTGCAGCAGGCATCGATTTTTCTCCAAAGGAAACCTCGTCCTGAAGGACGAGGAGGGATATTAGCTTACAGAGGATGACTCAGATAGTTTCTTGAGGCGGATAGCTTCGTTCACAACCAGCGTGCGGTCGCTATTGAAGACCGTGCGGTAGCGGTCCATAGGATACTCAATGCGAGTGCCGTCTTTGAGGGAGAGAAAGCGGTAGGGAAGTGTGCGAATCACCGACTCACCGGGCGTCTTGTCCGCCTTGATGGTCTCCTCAAGAATAGTAATCAGGCCGTCTTGCACAATGTTTTGGTACACCATCTCACTGTTGGTTTCGAGGTCGTAGATTGCAGCACCGTAGCTTTCTGGTAGAGCCATAAATTTCTCCGCTATGAGGGGTTCATGGCCTACTGTGCCACCGAGGGTGAGGCTAGTCAACGAGCACTTGATGGTGGCCAAATAGCTGTGAGGCTAGGAAGTAAAAGTCCGCCCCAGGGTGCTCTGCCAAAGGTTCTGTGGAGGGCAGCCAGTCGTCGCCAAGCTCACGCTGCCAGAGATAAGGCTCCTTATGGTCCTGATTTGTCGGCAGGCGATCGTTAGGAAAAAGGCCCGGGTCAAGGAGAACGTTCACCGCCTGGCTCTGGTCCCCGTCGCTAAACTTGTGGGATACATACGCAAAAAAGCCGTTCTGGGCATTTCTGGAGAGGTGCGAGTTAACGATTCTCAGGCTCTCCTGCCCAACTGAGCCTAGCATCTCACCGCGCAAAAGGATGTGCAGCACATCGAGGTGTGCTGCGAAGCCCCTATTACGATCGGTAAAGAGTATTGGGATAGCGCGCGTTGCTTTATGGTCCTTGCCGCCAAGTCTAGCAATGATTTCAGCAAGTGTAGCCTGAAGGCCTGGGGAGAGCACAACGCGTGTAAAGTCACCCTCGCCCATTTTCCAGTTGTTATCTTGCCCGTAGCTATAGATTTGCTCAGCCAGCTCTCGGCGCTTATTGTGCCAGATGTAAAAGAATAGGCCTAAAAACATGTCCTTGGAGATGGTGGAGGCAGAGTTATTAGGGAAACACGGCTCATAGCTGAGCGGTCTTCTAAACCAAGCGCCATTAGAATCCCTTGCAGTCTCGACAGCGACGGGTAGCCCGCCGGCCCCGATAAGGGAGCTGAAGAGTAGAGAGTCGCAGGCATCGTAGCCGATAAACCCGTTAACATCCTGCTTGCTTGCCACTAGTTGCCGGTAAAGGTCAAACTTGGGCCGGAGCGTCTCCAGCAGTTCGTCCGTGCCAGGAGCCGGGTCGGCCTTCTTATTCTTACGGCAGCCGCCAGAGACCAGGGTAAGGGCCATCAGCAGGCCGAAAAAATATAAAAGGCGCATAGGGTTCTCCTTAAGGTGTTACGCTGGAATTACCGTGAGATCCATACCACAAATCAAGTCTTAATTATGTAGTTGACGTTCGCATTCAGCGGCCGCGTTTCTGCGTCCCCCGATAGTGCCTGCGCTGCGGCTGTGCCTGAGACTGCGCTCGTTGCATTCGTACCGGTGACGCCGGTTACTGCGCTCGTAGCATTCGTACCGGTCACTCCGGTTACTGCACTCGTAGCGTTTGTACCAGTCACGCCGGTGACTGCACTCGTAGCGTTTGTACCAGTCACGCCGGTGACTGCACTTGTGCTATTAGTTCCGGTGACGCCTGTAACCGAGCTTGTTCCGTTCGTACCGGTGACGCCTGTAACCGAGCTTGTTCCGTTCGTACCGGTGACGCCTGTAACCGAGCTTGTTCCGTTCGTACCGGTGACGCCCGTTACCGAGGAAGAGACGTGGGTATGGTTAATACTGGTAGTACCGGTCACTGGGTGCGTATGGTTCAAGGAAACAGAAGCGCCGGCCGTGGAACCCGAGATCGCCTGAGCGGCTGCGGTTCCTGATGACGCGTCGTACGCCCATACTTGTGCGGGGACGGAGTGCGTGTGATCACCAGTGCCTCCTATGTTTACTCCGAAGTTTGTAGTGCCACCTGTACCATTTCCTGCACTTGCACTTGCTGTATTACCTGCGTTTGAACCTGAAAGTTGGATTGGGGTATTACTTCCAGGATGACCATGCGATCCACTACTAGCGATAGAATTCCCCGTGTTAGATCCAGTTACCCCAGTTACCAAAGATGGAGCGTTAACAAGGGCACCTACGCCATGGGTGTGCGAGAGGTCTATGGTGGTGGCAAGCCCACTCGCTAATGCTACAGCGGCAACAGAAAGCGTTTGCCCCGCTGCAGTGCCGGATGCCGCTCCATACGTCCATGCCTGAGCCGCTGCAGTGCCGGATGCCGCTCCATACGTCCATGCCTGCGCTGCCGCGGTTCCCGATGCTACTCCGTAGGTCCATATTTGCGCTGCAGCCGTTCCTGATCCTATTTGGCCCCATACCTGCGCTGCAGCCGTTCCTGATCCTATTTGGCCCCATACCTGCGCTGCAGCCGTTCCTGATCCTGTTTGGCCCCATACCTGCGCTGCAGCCGTTCCCGATGCCGCTCCATAGGTCCACGCTTGCGCTGCCGCGGTACCGGATGCTGCTCCATAAGTCCATGCCTGCGCTGCCGCGGTACCGGATGCTGCTCCATAAGTCCATGCCTGCGCTGCTGCAGTTGCCGTAAGCGCCGAACTCGCGTTCAGAAGTCCATTAACCGCTGTGGCATTCGCTTGCACTGAGCCCACTGCGTTGCCGGTATTACCGCCAGAATTCGCAGCTGTGCGTGTCCCGGAGTTGGGATCCCTGCCCGCAGCTCCATCGACGCCGCGTAAAAATCGGCCCCTAAAGTCTGGCAGATGGAAAGTCGTCGAACCGTTACCCGTTCCCCAGGAACCGCCTATAATCGCAAAGAGAGCTGCGTAAGTTGTTCGTGAAACGGCCGCGCCGTCACACAAGAGCCAGCCTGCTGGAGGCGTTGCGGCTGCATATGGGAAAATAACTCCGGGAGGGCAAAAACCTAAGTATGACATCTTAAATTATCTCCCAGTTCGTAGCGTTACTAACGACGTGTAGTGCCTCAAACGTTGCAATGTCCTTTACAAGAGCTCCGTCGATCGTCTGGCCGCCCGTCGTCGCTATTGTCAAGAGAATGCCCGCGTTCATCTGCGATTTGATGATGAAGATCCGCCCTTGGTTACCCACTGCAGTGGGGAGGGTCACCGTATAGTTAGCCGCACCCGACGCAGACACAATGTAGTGCACGTCGGTAAGGGCGAATGTCCCCGTAATGGCTAGGAAAGGAAAATTCGGGCTGGCTATCTCCCCGCCACTCGTCATGAGGGTATGGCCATTATACTCAAGATCGTTTGAGGCATTCACTTTTAGCGGCAGATCACCACTTCCTGCAAAGTTTCGCCACGAGACCGACTCGTTGTTAGTCAGTCGCGTAGCCCCAGACTGCGCAGGCGCACTACCGATGGCTGCGTACTGCGTGATGCTCAGGTTTGAGAACGAATAGGTGGCGTTACCCGTATCATCATAGAGCTTGATAATGTAGGAGCGTATTACTCCATCAATGTCGATAGTAAGAAGCGGTAAATTAAAAGTCGTGGCCCCATCACCCACACCAAACAACACCCCAACGACCCCAAAAAGGGTTGAATAGGTGGCCCTTGAAACCGCACTCCCATCGCATTTGAGCCACCCTGTGGGAATAGCCGTAGGAGAGCCGCCCCAGAGCTGCATGAAGCCAGCCTTGTCAGGTGAGAGCAGTGCATTCACAGCCAGCGCGGTCGGTTTTGAGCTTTGGAGGGTCATGTGTTAGAGCCTCAAGTCTTAATTATGTAGTTGACGTTCGCATTCAGCGGCCGCGTTTCTGCGTCCCCCGATAGTGCCTGCGCGGCGGCTGAGCCTGAGACTGCGCTCGTAGCATTAGTTCCGGTGACGCCGGTTACAGGGTGCGTGTGGCTCAGCGATACTGAAGCTGCGCCGGTGTTGTTCGCAGGGTGCGTATGGTTGATATCGTGGGTATGCGCTATCGAACCCGTATTGTTCGCCGTAGAGTTTGCAACCGCTCCAGATGTTAAGGCTAGAGTGCCTGCACCGTGAAGGTGGATGAGGGAAGTCGAGGCCGCCCCGGTGTTGTTCGCAGGGTGCGTATGGTTGATATCGTGGGTATGCGCTATGGAGCCCGTATTGTTAGCCGTAGAGTTTGCAACCGTTCCAGAGGATAAGACTAAAGTCCCGAAGCCATGATTGTGAATTACCGCAACGCCTAAACCTGAAGGTGCAGATACCGCCGTGGAACCCGAGATCGTCTGAGCGGCTGCGGATCCTGATGACGCTGTGTAAGTCCATGTCTGCGAAGTCGCTACAAAATTAGCGCCTAATATGTTATACGTAGCATTGTTGGAGCCGTCTCCGGCTGCGAGAGTACCAGCATTATTGTGCCACAAAGCGTTATTGTTGCCGGTCTGAGTGACGCCGATAGGGAAGTTATTTGACACAGCCGAGTTACTGTTAGCACCAGTTACCCCAGTTACCAAAGATGGAGCGTTAACAAGGGCACCTACGCCATGGGTGTGCGTGAGGTCCGTGTCTGCAACAGAGCCTGTAATCCCTGTACCCACAGATAAAGACCCTGCAGCATGCAAATGCGGAATATCCCCAGAGGTCACCGATTGGGTGACGCCAAGGGTTAGCGCAGGGGTTGAGTGGGTATGCGCAAGGTCCGTGTTTGCAACAGAGCCTGTAATCCCTGTACCCACAGATAAAGTTCCTGCAGCATGCAAATGCGGAATATCCCCAGAGGTCACCGATTGGGTGACACCAAGGGTTAGCGCAGGGGTCGAGTGCGTATGCGCGAGGTCCGTGTTTGCAACAGAGCCTGTAATCCCTGTACCCACAGATAAAGTCCCTGCAGCGTGAGCATGCGGGATATCCCCAGAGGTCACCGATTGGGTGACGCCAAGGGTTAGCGCAGGGGTCGAGTGCGTGTGCGCAAGATCTATCGCGGTAGCAGTTCCCGATGCCAACCCATAAGTCCATAATTGCGCTGCTGCAGTTGCTGTCAGTGCAGAGGGTGCATTTGCCAAACCGTTCACAGCTGTGGCATTAGCCTGCACTGAGCCTACTGAGTTGCCGGTGTTACCGCCTGCATTTGCTGCAGTTCGTGTCCCTGAGTTGGGATCCCTGCCCGCAGCTCCATCGACGCCCCGCAAAAAACGCCCCCGAAGGTCGGGAAGATGGAAAGTCGTCGAACCATCACCAGAACCCCAGCCAGTGCCGATTACGGCAAAGAGGACTGCATAAGTAGTTCGTGACAATAGCGAGCCATCGCAAGGGAGCCAGCCGGGAGGAGGTGTACTGCCGGCAAAGGCCATCACCATCCCAGCCGGAAAGGGGATAATGCCTGCCACTGTCTCCGTAAGAACTTTGGCCACGGGACTACCTCCTAGGTTTTAATAATGTAGTTGACGTTCGCATTCAGCGGCCGCGTTTCTGCGTCCCCGGAAAGTACCTGCGCGGCGGCTGAGCCTGAGACAGAGTGTGAATGAGCCATGCTCACCGACGCTGCTGCTGTAGAGCCTGAGATAACCTGTGCGGCGGCACTGCCGGAGCCTGACTGGGACCAAACCTGTGCGGCTGCTGATCCAGATCCTGACTGGGACCATACTTGTGCGGCGGCACTGCCGGAGCCGGTCTGCCCCCAGGTTTGCGCAGCCGCTGATCCGGATCCAGTCTGAGACCAAACCTGCCCTACTGCCGAGCCACTTGCTAGGGCAACGTTAGTCAATGCCAGTGTTTGGCCCGCTGCTGAGCCACTCGCTAGAGCTACGGCTGCAACAGTTAAGGTTTGGCCTGCAGCGACGCCACTCGCTAGAGATACGTTAGTCAGCCCAAGAGTCTGGCCTGCTGCAATGCCGCTCGCTAGAGCTACGGCTGCAACAGATAAGGTCTGGCCTGCAGCAATGCCGCTCGCTAGAGATACGTTAGTCAGCCCAAGAGTCTGGCCTGCTGCTGTACCTGATCCGGATTGGTTGAATGTTAGCGAGGGGACCACGTGAGTGTGGTTAGCCGTCGAGCCTCCAAGGGCCGCGGTACCACTAGCCGTCCCGGTGTTCGTGTTGGCAAGTCCTCCCGCACTGTAGATATCATTTCTTGACCCTATAACCGGGCCACCGCCCCCTACACCGAAGTCTTGCTGGAAATGCGCGTGACCGGAATCACTGTGAGTGTGGTCAACAGATTGGCCCAGTGAATTGTCAGCAGTGGTTGACCCAGTAATCCCACTAACTGTAGACGTCCCATGGCTGTGAGCGATATTGGTAGTACCACTAACCACAGACGTCCCATGAGTGTGGTCGATAGTGGTCGTTCCAGTGACAGTAGACGTCCCATGGCTGTGAGCGATATTGGTAGTACCACTAACCACAGACGTCCCATGAGTGTGGTCGATAGTGGTCGTTCCAGTGACAGTAGATGACGCATGGGTGTGGCCAATATTGGTCGTTCCGCTCACTGCACTGGCCACGTTGGTTCCGGTGACCCCTGTTACTGCGCTTGCGATGTTAGTACCTGTGACACCTGTCACGGCGCTTGCGATGTTAGTGCCTGTGACACCTGTCACTGCGCTTGCGATGTTAGTACCGGTGACACCTGTCACTGCGCTCGGAGCATTTGTCAGCCCCGTGGCTGCGTGGGTGTGAGCGAGGTCCACTGACCCCGAGCTAGCCGTAAGCACCGAACTTGCATTTGCCAAACCGTTAACTGCCGTGGCATTGGTCTGCACCGAGCCTACTGAGTTACCAGTATTACCGCCAGAATTCGAAGCTGTTCGAGTCGCAGCGTTCGGATCTCTGCCTGCAGCTCCATCGACGCCGCGCAAAAAGCGGCCCCGAAGGTCGGGTAAATGAAATGTAGTGCTGCCGTTGCCCACTCCCCAGGAGCCACTCAGAGCTGCGAACAGACCCGCATAAAGCGTGCGCGAGACTTGGGAGCCGTCGCAAAGAAGCCAACCCGATGGCGTTGTCGTGCCGCCAAAGGCGAGGATCGTACCTGCTGGAAGAGGGCTGAATGCCATCATCTGACTCCCTTATCTGATGTACCAGTTGGTGCCGTCCGAAATAAACTCAGCCGCATCGTATTGGGCCCCTAAAAGATACGAGGCCGCACCAACAATCGTCCCTGAGCCGGGGAGAACCGTAACCAGAAAGACGGGCGACCCCCTCAGCACAGTGACACTCGCCCCAATCAGGTGCCCTGGCAGAGTCACATCAATGTTCGCCGCTGCGGGAATTGCAAACACGAGGTTGTCTGCCGTGCTCAGTGTCGTCGTAGTCGTGACGATTCTTGAGCTCCGCCGCTCGCGGCCGTTGATATAGAGGCTCCCTTGAACCTCAAGAGCGCCGATAAAGAGATCATCCAGCTTGGGCCAATAGGCGTCCTGCGTTGCCCAACGCGCGTTTGTGTCGTCGTAAACCAACTCTACCCATGTATCCCGAAGGTCCAGAGTGAGTATGGGGTCCGCGACATTGTTGTAGAAGATGTCGATCGCGCCGCCATTGAGCGTCACGTTATTCGGGTTACCCCAAGAGAACGTCGGATCAGAGAAACGAATCGTCTCCCCACCCAGAAGATCCGCCGTAGGCAGCGTAACCGCAATGGCCCCCAGCAGGGCATTGGTCAAGTAGTGCTTACCAGCTTCAGCAGTAAATGAAACGTCCTGATAC
>Ga0315289_10011756_pt1 | contig 12384 bp, 12 predicted proteins | sample YL17G11_40_MG_FD_203452 | JGI IMG/M metagenome (GOLD analysis project Ga0315289, IMG submission 203452) | Sediment microbial communities from Yellowstone Lake, YNP, Wyoming, USA - YL17G11_40 | ecosystem: Environmental > Aquatic > Freshwater > Lake > Sediment | place: USA: Wyoming | collected...
GAGATATTATATTATGCTATAAGGGATAATTTAAGAATAATTGAGATTCCTGTTAAAATAGTGATTAAAAGAGAAAGTAGCAAATCAAAAACAATGGTAATTAGAGATACATTATCCTTCTTTAAAACAACCTTTTATTTTTGGTTTTTATTAAGAATTTATCAAATTAAAAAACTTCTTGGATTTAAATCTTAATAACTTTGTTGTTTTCTCCAGATTCAAGAATTGCCAAAGCTATTTTTAGGGCTTTTAATGCTTCTTCAGGCTTTACAAGAGGTTCTTTCTTGTTTTTTATACAGTCAACAAAATGCTCAAGTTCAACTTTCAAGGGCTCTTGTTTATTTATAGGATACTCTATAATCTTTCCTTCACTTATTTTTCCTTTTGCCAAAGCTTCCTCTGCCTCATCGCTGTTTTCATAAAATTTCAGCTCTTGGATCTGATAATCTCCTCTTAACATGCCTTTTGTTCCATAAACTTCTATTATTCTTACTTTTTTTGGAGAAACCCAGCTGAATTCAGAAGAGCCTCTTATATCATTATCTATCTGAAAAAGACTTTTTGCATAAATCTCTTGTTTTCCTGAAATTATAAGTTGTGAGTAAACTTGATTTATATTTCCAACAAGATAATTAATAATGTCTATGTCATGAACAGAAAGATCTACTAAAACTCCGCCTGGAGCATTATATAATCTTTTGGGGAAAGGTCCTATTCTTATTGTATTTACAAGATAGATTTTTCCAAGCATTTTACTATCAAGAAATTCTTTTATTTTCATCACAACCGGATTAAATCTTTCAATGTGGCCTACTGTAAAAATTATTTTTTTCTTTTTTGCTTTGTCAACCATTTCCCGAGCATCTTTTAAATTGTCTGAAATTGGCTTTTCAACAAGAACATTAACTCCTGCTTCTATGCAGTCTAAAACAACTTTTTTATGAAAAGCAGAAGGGACAGCAACAATAACTCCGTCAAGCCTTTCTTTGCTTAGCATTTCTTTATGGTCTTTGTAAAGCCAACGGACATTTACTTTTTGTGTTATTTCTTTTAGCTTTTCAAGATCTACATCAGAAACAGCAATAAGGCTTACATCTTTTATTCCTGAAAGAACCCTTATATGATGGCTGCCCATCACTCCTGCGCCTATAACCCCTATATTAACTTTTTCCATTTTAATTATAATTTTTTAAGCTCAACTCCATCTTTTTTTAGAATAACTTTTCCAACAACCCTTGCAGGAACTCCTACGACAATGGAACAATCAGGAATGTCTTTTGTAACAACACTTCCTGCCCCAACAATGCAATGTTTTCCAATAGTTATGCCCATTAATATCACTGAATTTGGGCCTATAAAAGTGCAGTCTCCTATTTTTACAGGCTTATGCTCGATTAATTCTTTGTTTATTGTTCCATCTTTGTTAATTCTTTTACCCTGAACACATCTTTTGACAGTGCTATGAGTATAAATTTGAGCCCCACAACTAATGTCGCAGTTTTTACCTATTTCCAATCCGCCAGTACCATTTATCACTGTAAAAGCGCCAATCCATGTCCCTTCACCTATTTTGGGATTTCCATCTATCCAAGCATGCTTATTATACTTATTTTCAGGAAAACCATGCCATTCTTCTTTGTTTTTTTTCATTTTTTATTAAGTTTGCCTTCTTTAGTTAATGTAGTCTTTATATATAAATATGACACAAAATCCAAAAATGCATGAAACATTACCCCTATAAATGTCAGTAAGATAAATTTGGAAAAAAGGCTTAACATGCCCAGTATAACATAAAACCAAATTGAATGAAAGATGTAAAGCTTTTTGCTTAGATTATGTATATCTGGCTTTCTGCAACAGTCGCTTTCTACAAAGAATTTATATGCCTTGAAAGGATTTATGCTTTTTCTGAGTTTTACGTAAATAAAAAAATGATCTATATCAGTAATAAAAGTAGCTATAAAAACTATTAGAACATTCCAGCCAAGAAGAGGATAAAGCAATGCTGAAAAAACTGCTCCCAAAATAACATGATATCGTGGCAACATTTTAAATTTATTGTGTTAATTGGCTTTCATACCAATCAACAGTTTTTTTGAGACCTTCTTTAACAAATATATTTGGTTTGAAATTTATTAATTTTTTGGCTAAAGAAATGTCAGCACAATGCCTCCTTACATCACCAATGCGTTGGGCTTCAAATTTTATTTTTTTCTTACAGTCCATGATGTTCATTATTTCTTTGACAAGATCTATTATTCTTGTTGCCATATTTAAAATCTTTCCCCTTGTATTCTTAGAATTATAGACTTTTATTGCAGCATCTACTGTATCTTTAACATAAATAAAATCCCTTGTTTGCCTGCCATCTCCATAAATAATTGGATTTTTATGTTGTTTTATTCTTTTTATTGTTAAGGGAATGACTCCGGCATATGTTTTTTCATTCTGTCTTGGACCATAATTGTTAAAAGGCCTTATTATTGACATATCAATTCCAAAACAATTACAATACGCCATGACAATATGGTCAGCAGACGCTTTTCCTGCTGCATAAGCTGTTCTTGGAACCAGTGGATGCTCTTCAGACATAGGAACTTTTTGTGCAGTTCCATATGCTTCTGATGAGGAAAAATGTATAAGAGTTTTAAATGCATCTTCTCTTGCTAGCTTGCATAAATTTAAAGTCATTTGTGTGATCTCATTAAAAACCCATTCAGGTTTTATTAAGGAAAGGGGTAATGGAACAACAGCCAAATTAAAAACAACATCTATATTATTTTCTGATATTATTTGTTTTGTTTTTTTATAATCTGTCAGAGAATGCTTATAAATCTTTAAAGAAGGTAAATTTTTCTTGGCATTTTCTAGATTTTCCATTTTACCCATAAAAAAATTGTCTTGAACCACCAATCTTTTAGGTTTTTCAATGATTAATCTGTCTACTAAATGGCTCGGTATAAAACCGGCTCCACCGGTTACAAGAATATTTTTATTTTTTAGATTCATCTTAAATTTTGCACTTTTTTGCACATTTAGTCAATGCTGAAACTACTTGATCTATTTGTTTTAATGAAAGCTCATAAAACATCGGTAAAGCAATAGCATGTTTGAAAATATATAAGGCATTTTTATTAGTCAGTTTAGTTTTATATATTGGCTGTGCAGATAGGCAATAAGTTCCGATAGTGGTTTGTATTCCCCTTTTTTTCATCTCATTTATCAGTTTATTTCTGTTTATTTTTTCATCCAAAATACAAACATAACTTTGATAAACATGCTTGTTGTGCTTTCCAACAAAGGGTGTGTTTATAAAACCGATTTCTTTTAATTTTTTATTATAATATCCTGCCAGATATTGCCTTTTTTTAATGAAATTTTCTTGTTTTTTTAATTGTTCAAGAACTATTGCAGCTTGAATATCACTTAATTTATAATTATATCCCAATTCTGTAAATCTTGGAACAGAAAATTCTGACTGCCTTTTATATGCAGACTCTATTCCAAAACAAGCCAAACTTCTTGTTTTTTCTTCAATATTTTTACTATTTGTTGTGATTATTCCACCTTCTCCGCTTGTAATGCTTTTTCTTGCATGGAATGAGAAACAATTAACATCTCCAAAAGATCCTGCTTTTTTTCCTTTATATTCACTGCCAAAGGCACATGCCGCATCTTCAATAACATATAGTTTATGCTTCTTTGCAATCTCAAGAATTTCTTTCATATCTGCACATTGACCCATTGTGTGAACAGGCATTATTGCTTTTGTTTTTTTTGATATACTTTTCTCAATAAGATAAGGGTCTATATTGTAAGTTCTTTCATCTATATCCACAAAAACAGGCTTTGCGCCAGTATAAAGAACAGCATGGGCAGTGGCAGGAAAACTGTAGTCAGGAACAATAACCTCATCTCCTTTTCCTATTTTCAAAGAAAGCAATGCCAAATGAAGTGCTGCTGTACAGTTTGCTGCGCAAACAGCATATTTTGTTCCGATATAATCAGCAAATTTCTTTTCTAATTCATAATTTTTTGGGCCTTGTCCTGCAACCCATCCAGACTTGAATGTTTCTTTAACAGCATCAAGCTCTTTTTGGTCAAAAAAAGGTTTTGCTAGAGGAATCATTTTTTCACACTCTTATTAATGAATAAAAACCAAATCTTTTATAAACCTTGCTTTTTTACTTAAATATTATCACATGAAAAGAAAAATTTTGCTCTTAAATTTGCCCGGGACAGTGAGGTATAATAGGGATATGTATTGTAGCGGAACAACTAAGGGTGAATATTCATGGCCCCCAATAGACTTTCTTTGCTTAAGCGGCAGGTTGGCAGAAAAGCATGATGTGCAAGTTTTAGATGCTCTTGTTGAGAAAATGACTGCAAAGGAATGCCTAGAAAAAGTAGTTAAAATGGATGTAGATACTGTTATTTTTATTTCTGGAGTTGCCTCATGGAATGAGGATTCTGCATTTGTTAAAAAGTTGAAAAAGGCAAGAAAAGATATTAGTATGGTTGGCATTGGTGGTCTTTTCTTGTTTCTCGGACCAAAATTAATGAAAGAAAACCCCTATATAGATGCTGTAATACTAGATTTCACCTCAGCTGACATTTTAGAATATTTTTCTGAAAAAAAAGGCAAAATAAAGAATATAATATACAGGAAAGGCAAGAAGATAATTAATGGCGGGATGGTTCCTCCGCCAGGCAGAAAATTTTCCTATCCTGTACCGAGACATGAATTATTCCCATTTAAAAAATATGAATTGCCAGTCATAAGAAAATATCCGTTTGCAAATATTTTATTTTCTATAGGTTGTGTTAACAAATGCAGATTTTGTGTTTATGGAAAGGGAATACCCCCCTATATTTTTAGAGATGTTGAAAATACTATAGAAGAGATAAAGTATGTAAAATCTCTTGGTGTAAAGGAGTTAAAATTTGCTGATACCAGCATAAGCATAAATAAACTGAACCTCAAAAAACTGTGTGAGGGGATGATTGAAGAGAAATTTAATCTTGGATGGTATGCTTTATCCAGAGTTGATGAGGTTGATGAAGGAATTTTGAGATTAATGAAAAAAGCAGGCTGTCATACTCTTTTCTTTGGTGTTGAGTCAGGGGAGCAAAGAATTCTTGACCAATATTCAAAAGGAATAAAACTTGAAAGAATTAGAAAAACATTCAAAATATGCAAAAAAATAGGAATAGAAACCTGTGGCAGTTTTATAATAGGCTTGCCCGGAGAAACTGAAAAAACAATAGAAAAAACCATAAATTTTGCTCTTGAACTTGATTGTGATTATGCTGATTTCGCTGTTGCTGCGCCTTATGTAGGAACAGCACTAAGAGATGAGGCAATTGCCAAAGGGTGGATAGATAAAAAATTTAAGAAAGACATATTTTCAGATTCAGCACAATATCCTATAATGAGCATTGGCACAATACCTAAGGAAAGGATATGGGAACTTAGAAACCAAGCAATTAGAAGATTTCATTTCAGGCCATCCTATTTGATTAGGAGAATTTTTAAATTAGGATCATTAAGAGACCTTATTGTTTCGGCAAAAGTTGGGCTTTCTTTCTTATCAAATACAGCAAGAAAAAGAGAAAAATGAATATTCTGAAAGAAAAATTCTTTAATATAAAAACACTTTTATCTTTTATATTAGGTTTTGGTGTCCTTTATCTTTTGTTTACAAAAGTTGATTTTCCAGAACTATTTAAGATAATAAAAAATATCAATTTATTTTACTTTCTCCCAGCCCTAATCATTTATTTTACTGTTTTTCCAATCCTTGCGCTAAGATGGCAGATTCTCCTTAAAAATGCAGGATTAAAGAAAAAATTAAAAGATTTAAGCGAAATAATAATGCTGCAGTGGTTTGCAAACTGTATTGTTCCTGCAAAACTTGGTGATTTATACAAGGGATATTTGGTAAGAAAAAACTATAATTTTCCTATTTCAAAAACAATAGGCACGATATTTGTTGAGAGGTTAATTGATATTATATTTTTAGTAATTCTTTTGGCAATTCCTATTTTTACTATATTTGGAGGAATTTTCCCGCCAATAATAATTATTCCTTTTGAAGTTCTTGTGGTTATAATAGTTATTTTATTAATCGCTATTTTCTTGATAAAGAAATATAGAAAAAGAGTAATCAAAATAGTTCCTGAAAAATTAAAGAAAGCTGTTCATCTTTTTGAAAGAGGTATTTCAAAATCATTAAAATTAAAGGATATACCTCTTATTCTTGTTTATTCATTTTTGCAATGGTTCACCCAAATAATCACTGTTTATCTTATCTTTTTTTCAATCAACTTGAAAATTTCTTTTGCCTTGGCGATGTTTATTGCTCTTACCTCTGCACTTATTACAATAATTCCATTAACTCCTGCAGGAATGGGTATTAGTGAGCTTGCAATCGCAGGAATTCTTGTCATGTTTGGCATAGAAAAAAACCTTGCTATTTCAGCTTCAATTCTTGTGAGATTCATAACTTATTGGTGTTTGGTTCTTGTAGGTGGAATCACCTATATGCTTAGCTCAAAAAAGTAAGAAAAATTATCTTGATTCTTTCTGGACTTGCTCAAAATCAGATTCTACCATCATTCTGACAAGGCCTTCAAATGTCACTTTTGGCTCCCAGCCAAGCTTTTCTTTAGCTTTTGATGGATTGCCCAATAGATGATGAACTTCATTTGGCCTAAAAAAGTCCTTGTTAACCTTGATTATTAAATTTCCACCCATGTCATAACCCCTTGCATCTAAATCATCTCCTTCCCATTTAATTTTTATTCCAACACAATCAGCAGCTAACTCAATAAATTGTCTTACAGAATGGTTCTTTCCGGTAGCAACAACATAGTCATCAGGCTCGTCCTGCTGCATCATTAGCCACATTGCCTCAACATAATCTCCTGCAAAACCCCAGTCTCTTTTTGCATCCAGATTTCCCATCTCCAGATAAGGCTTGCCTGTTTCCCTTTGGGGTAATTTTAATTTTATTCTTGCAATGCCATCTGTAAATTTCCGTGTAACAAATTCCAAACCTCTCCTAGGAGATTCATGGTTAAACAAAATCCCACAACACCCAAACAAGCCATTTTTCCTTTCCCTTAAAACAGTTTCATGCGCTTTTAATTTTGCTTCAGCATAAGGGCTTACAGGATTAAAAGGGGTTTTTTCATCCTGTGGAGTTTCTAAAACTTCTCCAAACATTTCACTTGTCGAAGCTTGGTAAAATTTGGCATCAGGAATGTTTTCTTTGATAACGTCCAACAATCTCTCAACACCCAACCAATTTATTTCCTTTGTTAAATATTTCTGGTCAAAAGAGACTCTAACTTGGGATTGTGCAGCCAGATTATAAATTTCATCAGGTTTTATTTCTTTTATTATCTTATTTAAAGAGCCAATATCTAAAAGATCGCCACATACCAAATTTATTTTTCCTTTTAAATGCTCAATCCTGCCAAAATAATTATCCATACTGCACCTTCTATGCATTCCAAACACATCATAACCTTTATCTAAAAGAAATTCAGAAAGATAACTTCCATCCTGACCTGTTATGCCCGTTATTAGAGCTCTTTTTTTCTCTACCATTTTCCTTAGCCAATTATTAATGAATTATTTATTTAACAATATTTAAATATTGTTATTCTTCCTTATCTACATGAAAATAGCACTGCTGACACCAACATTTTCTCAATTCAGCGGAATAGACAGAGTTGTAGAGCTAAATGCTGAAGAGTTTGCAAAGAAAAATGATGTCACTATTTTTACTTTTAAGGCTGGAATAAAGCCAAAAAACAGGAAAATCAAGATTATAGAGATTGGGATGCCCAGGAATCAATTTCTTGAAAGAATTTATAGGCTGTTTTTCTTTTTAGATTTCTTGAAAATTAAAAAATATGGCAATATGCTTAAAGATTATGATGTTGCAATAAGCCATCTTTATCCAATGAATCTTCTTGCTTTATATGCAAAAAAGCATTACAAGACAAGATATATTTATCATAACCATGGGGTTGCATTTCCTTATTTGTTCAAAAATCCTCTTGAAAGGTTGTACATGGAATTGTTTAAGATAATAAGTAATATTAGTGTTAAAAAAGCTGATTCTGCGAATTCTATAAGCAAATTTCTCCAAGGAGAATTAAAAAAAGAAACAGGCATTAACAGCAAGATTGTTTATGATCCTATAGACAAAAAAAGATTTCATATGGGAATAAGTGGAAAGAAAATAAGAGATAAATACAAACTTGGCAAAGACCCTGTGTGCTTATATGTTGGCAGGATTTCTCCGCACAAAGGCATACATCTTTTAATAGAATCTTTTAATCTTGTACTTAAAGAAGTTCCTAATGCAAAACTGCTTATTGCAGGAAAGCCAACATTTGACAGTTATTTTAAAAAGCTTGAAAAACTTGGAAATAAATCAGTCATATTTGCAGGCTTTGTTGCTGATGAAAAACTTCCAGAGTATTATGCTGCATGTGATGTTTATACGACTGCAACTTTATGGGAGGGATTTAATATGACTGTTGCTGAGGCACAAGCATGCGGCAAGCCAGTTGTTGCCTTTAACTTGTGCTCACATCCAGAGGTTGTCAAAAAAGGCATATTAGTTAAACCAAAAGACACAGAAGAGTTTGCTAGAGCAATAATAAAATTGATAAAAAGGAAAAAATAGTCAGTAATGCATAATCCAAATCATCTCAAAGATAAAAGAAGAATATTAAAATTACATTAACAACATAACAGATAACAACAAATGAAAGTAAAAAAACCAAGTTATAAGATAGGAATAGTAATTCCAACATATAATGAAAGCAAAAATATCCCTATTCTGATAAAGAAGATTATTGATCTTAAATTAAATACTAAAATCATAATAGTTGATGACAATTCTCCTGATGGAACAGGAGAGATAGCGGATAATCTTGCTAAAAAATATAAAAACAAAATTTTTGTTATCCACAGAAAAGGCAAGCTGGGCTTGGGAACTGCACATATTGCAGGATATAAGCGGGCAATAAAATTTAATTGTGATTTGATATTTAGCATGGATGGAGACTTGTCTCACAACCCAAAATATATTCCCGACTTTTTGAAAAAAATTAATGAGGGGTATGATATTGTTCTAGGATCTAGGTATGTCAAGGGAGGAGATTTCAGCAAGAATATTAAAAGAAAGATAATAAGCAGAGGAGCAAATTTATTTGCAAAATTAATGCTTGGAATGACAGTAAATGACTTGACAACAGGTTACAGATGTTACAAAAGAAAAGTGCTTGAATCAATAGCTCTTGACAAAATAAAAAGTGATGGTTATTCTTTCCTTGAGGAAATATTGTTTTTTTGCAAGAAAAAAGGATTTAAAATGGCAGAAACCCCTATAATTTTTACCTTAAGAAAAGAGGGCAAATCAAAACTAGCAAGAAAAGAGATAATTAAATTCTTCTTGACTGTATTAAGGCTAAAATTCAAAAGATGAAAAAAGAAAAAGTAAAAAAAGAATGGGAAGACTATTGGAACAAATCAGAAACTCTTTTTGGAAAAATATGCCATTTGGACAGGATATATGTTATTTCTTTTTATGTAAAGCATATACTTGACAAGTATTTTCCAAAAAAAGGCATATTTGTAGAGGCTGGATCAGGCTCAGCAGAATCTTCAATGAGAATAGAAAAGTATGAAAGAAAATTTTACGCTTTGGACATTTCTGAAAAAGCCCTTAAAATGGCAAAAAAAATAAAGATTTTTGATAAAAGAATCAAAGCTGACATTTTTCATATGCCTTTCAAAAAAGAAAGCATAAAGGGCATATGGAATCTGGGGGTAATGGAGCATTTTGATGAAAAAGAGATCATAAAAATAATGAATGAATTTCATAGAGTTTTAAAAAAAGATTCATATGTTATACTTTTCTGGCCGCCCATTTTTGGAGCAGCAACAATAGTCATGAATTCTATTGAATTTATAATGAATAAAATTTTCAGAAGAAACATTAGATTAAGGCCAGAAGAGAAAACACAGATAAAATCAATAAAGCATATGAAAAGATTAATAGGCAAAACAAAGTTTTCATTATATAATTGGCATTTTTCATACAAAGACCTGTTCACACATCTTGTGATAGTATGTAAAAAGGAATAAAAATGAAAAAGCAAAGAGGAGAGATATCAATAATGTACATTAACAACTATTATTTCAAAATTGGAGGATGTAATGAGAAATAAATCATCCAATAACTACTTAATAGCAATATTGATTATAAGTTTCTTATTTATCTTCTTAAATTTAGGCAATAGAACTATCTCGGGAGATGAAAGCCTTACAACAGTTGTTTCTCAAACTATCTTGGAAAATGGATACCCTTCTGCACTTTATGATAATAATCAGTTAATTATAGCAAAAGAAGGGGCTTATGCCAATGTTTTTGGAAAAGAAGTATATGCATGGAATCCCTGGATGCAAGAATATATCACAGCATTATCTTTGAAATTGTTTGGCATGAATGAATTCATGCTTCGTTTTCCTTTTGCTTTGTTTGGCTTTTTGACAATAATCTTATTCTACTTTTTTGCAAAGAAATTGACAAATAATAATGAAATTTCATTATTGTCAACATTAATTCTTGCTACATCAGTTCCTTTCTTGCTTCATATAAGGCAAGTGAGGTGGTATCCCTTAGTTATGTTCTTCAGCCTTGCATTGCTATATTCCTATTTGATGTTATTGAAAAAAGAGAAAAATGCATTATTGTACTTTACATTATCATCAATTTTCTTATTTCACTCTAATTTCTTTATTTTTGTCTCTCTTTTCTTGGGATTAGCAATGCATTTTATTTTCTTTTTCAAAGAAGAGAATAAAAAAGATAAAATTAAGATAATGAGGTCAGTAATAATTCCATTGCTTGTAGTTCTCTTATTTACAGCTCCCTGGTTTTATCTGACACAAATGTCAAAAGCCACTTATTTAAAGCTTAATTTGATGGCTAGTATTGTAAATCTATTGATTTCTATTTATTATATTTTCATCTATATGTTTCCATTTATCTTTTTGTGTGCAATTCCCTTTGTTCTTAAGAAAACTGATAAATTGAAGGATATCAAAAAAAGTTACTTACTGATTTTCATAGTCATTATCACTTATCTGATTATCCTTTCTCTAAAAATAGATGCTTTGCCAGGCATGAGGTCTTTAATATTTTTAATGCCCTTATTTTCTTTATTGAGTGGGATAATTATATACGGGATAAAAGAGAAAAGAAAGTTAATAGCTTATTTGCTTTTAATATTGTTAATACTTACCAACTTTCTTCATATTTTTCCTTTTATATTTTTTAAAGGCATTGCATTAAACACAATGAACAGTTTTTATGGGGCCGATAGCCCCTCTTATAACAAGTTAAGCTTGTATGAGAAGCAAAATTTCATAAATAACACCTTAAAAACAAGATATTTCTTTTTTGACCATATTTATGAGATTACTCATAATTATGAAAGTTCTGATAAGCTAATTGTAGATTATATGAAAAAAGAGGGAAATAAAAATGACACTTTTATAGCAAGCTCATCTCAAAATACTATTTTGATTTATACAGCAATGGAAAGAACTGATTTTAATGCTTCAAACTTTGATAAAGATAAAATAGATTGGATAATAATAAGAGGATTTAAAGTAAGAGGGGATAAGGAAGAAAAATTTGTTGATTTAGTTAATGAAAAAATAAACCTCTCAAATTATGAAAATATCACTATTAATAGCCTTGAAGAAAGATGGGCTGATGCCCCCGACCCTGCAAACCACAGGTTTAATACAGATAAAAGCGGGACAATAACAATTTATCACCTTAAAAAATAGTTTTATTTATTGGAAATGCGCTGATCCTTCATAACCAACAAAAAAGACAGCAAGGAATTTAGGCTTTTTAGCATAATTACAAAATATAACAAAAACGAGCCGAGAAATACAGAATAATCACTGAATATAGCATAAAAAACAAATATTAACGCATCACATTCTACATGTATTGGAAACACTACCAGATTGTATTTGTTGACAAAGTTAAGGTAATGTTTCAGGATAGGAATATTGCTTTTCTTTTTTGGCTCAAATCCATGATTTGCTCCAATAAAAATTGAATCTTTTATAAACACAAGGCTATTGGTTAACATATATATAAATAATAACAGTATTAGCTCTGCCTTTTGCTCTTTTGAAAAATACAAAGAAACTATGCATAAACCTGAAACGAAAACAGTATTTACTATATCAATATATGCGCCAAATTTAGATTTCATATTTCGAAGTCTGGCAATAGCGCCGTCAACACAGTCAAGCAAAAAATGCAGCTGGAAGAG
>Ga0315289_10011758_pt1 | contig 12383 bp, 16 predicted proteins | sample YL17G11_40_MG_FD_203452 | JGI IMG/M metagenome (GOLD analysis project Ga0315289, IMG submission 203452) | Sediment microbial communities from Yellowstone Lake, YNP, Wyoming, USA - YL17G11_40 | ecosystem: Environmental > Aquatic > Freshwater > Lake > Sediment | place: USA: Wyoming | collected...
GCAACCCTGATACATGGAGATTTTGGCACACATCATATAAACTTGGACGGGATATGCTTTGATTTTGATGAGCTGAGGCTTGATATGCCGCAGGATGATATAGTAAGATTCCTTAACAATGAATTCACAGGTTATGTCCGCGAAAAAGTAAGAGATGCAGGAGAGAGAAAAATGCCTAAATATCTTGCTTCTTACATTATAAACAGAAAAAGGTTTGAAAAGAAGATTGAATGGGAGGATGACCCTGCTAATACAAGAATAGAGGATATATTTTCAAAATATTCAAAAAATAATCTGGAAGAGGAATGCATGGATTTCCTTTTGGCATACTATCGTGAAAGAATTGAGGAGGATATTCATTTATATTCTGTAAACAAGGCGGCCGGAGAAGAAAGATTAAAGATATTTTCTGAGGGGCATCCAATATTCCAGACTCTGGAGCAGTTCCAAAAATTCAGAATAGATGATATCAACAGGGTCCTTTCATTTTTGCTTGGCACAAGAGCCGGCAGGAAAACTATACTCAAAGAAGGGACAGAGGAAGGAAGAAGAAATATAAACTTCTTTGAGACAATGAGAAAATTTTTCGAAAAAAGCGGAATAATGGAAGAAAGGTTTGGGGAAAGCGATGGCGGGTTATATGACTACTAAAGAAAAAGGGTATGACCTGCACTGCCATACAAGAGCATCAGACGGAGAGCTCATACTCGAAAAACTGGCATTATTGGCAAAAGACATTGGCCTTGAAGGATTTTGCGTTACAGACCATGACACTCTTAAATCAAGCAGGAAAGCAAAGCTTGTCAGCGAATTAACCGGGCTTGAGATTATCCCTGGAATAGAGCTAAGCGGAAAGATTGAAGATTATCTTATTGATATAACTGGATATTTTATTGATCCAACAAATAAAAAACTTGAAGAAGTGTGCAGAATTAACAGGGATTTTAGAAAAGCAAGAATCGGAGAGGCAATAATCAAGCTTAATGAAACCTATAAAAAAATTCTTGGAAAGGATATAAGTTATGATGAAGTTCTCAATATGACAATAGAAGGCTCTGCTGAAGAGCAGGATTCTGAAGCATCTATCTGTTTAAAGCACATCAACAAAGTTCTCATCAAAAGAGGATTATCTGAAGGAAGAAACGCGTTTAAGAGAGCAGGATGGCTAAGCAGGACTAATCCCGATGGATGTTATGTTGAAAGAAAATCTGTTGAGTTCAATTATGCAATTGATGCAATAATTGACGCGGGGGGGGTTGTAGGAATACCTCATCCAGCGCTTGTGCCTTATGATTACCGCAATCTGACTGACCAATCTTTTTTTGAACTGATAAAAAGCTATGTCGGAAAAGAAAAAGGGATCCAGATTATCGAGACAGAATATCCTTACAAGAAAGTAAGATCAGAATGCGGCATTGATGAGAAAAGAGAGCAATTTTGGAGAGAGATAGTAAAAGAATATAATCTAATTGGTGCTGGCGGAAGCGATGGTCATCAGGCGCCTCCAAAAGAGCCTATTCTAGACAGCAGCAAAGTTTATCCTATTTTAGGAGACAGAACAACCAGCAAAGAAACAGTTGAAAAAATCAGATTATTATCCAAGAAGTAAACTTATTACTGATTCAATCTTTTTCTTCTTCGTTTTTGCAGTCCTCGCATATCATTCTGCCGTCTATTTTGTAAATAGGGCCGTAGTTTTCGCATTCTTCGCACTGGCCCTCTTCAATTTCATCTTTTCCGCCAGCCTCAAGAATTCTCTTCTTCCTTTCTTTTATCGCCTTTAATTTTTCGCTCTCTTCCCTTATTGGCTGGAATTCTGAAACTATGTCAAACAGAGAAGGCTCGATTCTGATTATGTCTTTTACTGTAAGCATTCCAATCACCCTGTCCTTTATCACAACAGGAAGCCATCTTATCTTTTTTCCGCGCATTTTTTTCAATGCCTCATACATGTCTTCTGCAGGGCCAATTGTGACGATTTTTTTTATCATTACATCCTTTGCCTTTATTTTTTCAAGATTCTTTGACTTTGCTATTACACCTATAATGTCACCTTCAGTTATTATGCCCTCCAGTTTTTGCTGGGATGATTTGATTATCAAAGAGCCTACTTTGTTCGCGATCATTATTCTTGAGCATTCAGCGATAGAAATATCAGGGGTGACAGAAACAAAATTTCTTGTCATAACATCGCCCACTTTTACACCAATTTTCATAATTGCTAAAAGAATTTCAGCTTTATAACTTTTATGCTAGCAGAATTTATAAAGAATATTTGGCATGCAGAGTGATGGCAAAGGCGATTTTGTTTGACCTTGACAACACTCTGGTCGATTTTATGGCTATGAAGAGAAAAAGCTGCGAGGCAGCCATAGATGAGATGATTTCAGCAGGATTAAAGATGAAAAAAGAGGATGCCCTGAAAATTCTATTTGAGCTTTATGACAAATACGGGATAGAATACAAGCAGATATTCCAGAAATTTCTGCAAAAAATCGAGGGAAAAATTGATTACCGGATTTTAAGCCATGGAATTGTCGCTTACAGAAGAATCAAAGTGAGTTATCTTTACCCTTATCCCAATGTTATTCCGACGCTTTTAGAATTAAAAAAGAAGCACAAGCTTGCGATAATAAGCGATGCGCCAAGAATGAGGGCATGGATGAGATTGTCTGCAATGAAGATAGACAATTTCTTTGATGTAGTCATAACATCCGGAGATGTGAAAAGAAAAAAGAATTCAGTGATTCCCTTCAGGGCTGCCCTGAAGCAGCTTGGAATAAAGCCTGAAGAGGCGCTGATGGTTGGAGACTGGATAGAAAGAGATATCAATACAGCAAAAAGTATTGGAATAAAAACCTGCTATGCAAGATATGGCAATGAGGAAAAAAGAGCAAGCGAAGCAGATTATGAGATTGACGATATCAAGGATCTGCTGAAACTTGAACTATAGAAATCTTTAAAAATTCTGATTATGCTGTTTAATTAGGTGAGGGAGAGTTATTGCTATGAACGACAAACAACCATTATATATTCTGCCGGAAAATGTGCAGAGAATGCTGGGCAGAGACGCTCAAAGAAATAATATTCTTGCTGCAAGATTGGTTGCAGACACTGTAAAGACAACACTTGGGCCTAAGGGAATGGATAAAATGCTTGTCTCATCCATTGGAGACATAACAATAACAAATGACGGAGTCACAATTCTAGAGGAAATGGAGATTGAGCATCCTGCCGCAAAAATGCTTGTTGAAGTCGCCAAAACCCAAGAAGATGCTGTTGGAGACGGAACAACAACTGCAGTCATACTCGCCGGAAAACTTCTTGAAAACGCAGAAAAATTATTGGATCAGAAAATACATCCTACTGTGATTGCAAAAGGCTATCGAATCGCGGCAGAAAAAGCGCAGGAAATTCTGCAGAAAATTTCAACAGTAATATCTGCCAAAGACGATCATCTGCTCAAAAATATTGCTATGACTGCAATGACTGGAAAATCTGCAGAAAATGCAAGGGAAAAAATAAGCGAAATTATTACAAAGGCTGTAAAGCAGATTATGGAAAATGAGAATATTGACCTGAATAATATCAAACTTGAGAAAAGAAAAGGCAACGGCACAAATGATACAGAGCTTATTGAAGGAATTGTTCTTGACAAGGAAAGAGTAAATTCTGACATGCCAAAAGAGGCCAAGAACGCGAAAATCGCATTGATTGATGCCGCGCTTGAAATCAAATCACCTGAGACTGAAACAAAAATTTCAATATCATCTCCTGAACAGCTTCAGTCTTTCCTTGATCAGGAAGAAAGAATGCTAAAAGATATGGTTGAAAAGATAAAAAAGAGCAAGGCGACAGTTGTTTTCTGCCAAAAAGGAATTGATGATGTTGCGCAATATTATCTTATGAAAGAGGGTATTTATGCATGCAGAAGAGTTGCAAAATCTGATATGGAAAAATTAGCATTGGCGACAGGAGCAAAAGTAGTCTCCAAGCTAAATGAGCTTTCTGAAAAAGAGCTTGGATTTGCAAGCCTTGTAGAAGAAATAAAAACGGGGGAAGAGGGAATGACTTATGTCAGGGGATGCAAAAATCCCAAAGCCCTGACAATCTTGATCAGAGGAAGCACAGAGCATGTCATTGACGAGACTGAAAGAGCTATTAAAGACGGCCTTGGAGATGTTGCAGCTGCATTGAAAGAAAAAAAGATAGTTGCTGGCGGAGGGGCCATTGAAGTTGAGCTTGCCAGACGATTAAGAAAAGAATTAACAGTGAGGGGGAGAGAGCAGCTTGCAATTGAGCAGTTTGCAGATGCCCTTGAATCAATTCCAAAAATACTTGCGGAAAATGCAGGAATTGATCCTATTGATGTTATCACAGAATTAAAGGCAAAGCACAATGCAGGAGATATGCATGCTGGCCTTGATCTTTTCACAGGAAAAATTGACAATACCCTGAAGAAAGGAATTATTGAGCCATTGAAAATAAAAACTCAGGCAATCCAGAGCGCTTCAGAAGTAGCAGTGATGATTTTGAGAATTGATGATGTTGTTGCTTCTTCAAGCAAGAATTCTTCTGGCATGCCATCAGGCATGACTGAATACTAGATAGAAGGTTTTGAGCTTAAATAACAGGCTAATTTTTCAAATTTTTCTGCTTGCTCTGAAATCAGGTACAGGGGCTCTTTTCTCATCAGCCTTCCTATCACTCTTCTGATGTCTTCTGTGATATTGCATGCAATTTTGTATTGGCTGTCAAAGTCAGTTATCTGATTTTCATCGAAATATGAACTAAGAAATTCCATATAATTTAGTTTAATATCTCCCTTTGAAGGAAAAACATCCTTTTCTGAGCTCTCAATTTCCTGATCAGGAAGGTCATCTTTGCGCAAAGGCAGCTCTTTGCAGAACTTTATCAAAATAGAATCCAGCCTCGCCAAATCATTATTTGTCTTTCTGGGATAATCCTTGTTATTCTTTGCGCTTATCAAAGCCAGACGCAAATCCTCGCCATAATATTCCCATTTGCGGCTGTTTGGTGAATAAGATGGAAAATACCCTCTTGACAAAACTCCGGTTTGCATAAAAAGCCAATCAAACCGGGATTTAAAAAAATTATTGTTGTCCAGTTGAAGAAAACCCTTCGGGCGCTCGCTTCTCAAGTATAATAATGCTTAAATATAAGACAATATCAAAAATCTAAAATGACATTCAATGAAATTAAAGACAACTTAAAGAAAAAAGTATACAATATAGCCGGCAAACTGGAAAATAAAGCCAAAAAAGGCGAGGGAATTCCCGGCGGAATAGCTGACATTGCCAAAGGAATTGGAAAAATAGTCAATACAACTGTTAATGAGGCAAAATCCATTCATGAGGGTATAAAAAAACAGGGCGGATATAAAAAAATGGCCCAGGATACTCTTGAAACAGTTTCAGAAAAAATGGATGAGGCCTATCAATCATTGGAGGACACATTCTTCACAAACGGCAGTTTTGACAAGGAAAAGGCAAAAAATGCCCTGAATAACACTGCTGAAGCAACAAGAAAGTACGGCTCAAAAGCTGTTCAGGATCTGTCTAAAATGATTAAAGACAATATAGAGAGCATCAAAAAAGATTATAGAAGCTTTGTTCCAACCAAAGAAGAAAGAGAGGGAAAATACAGGGGGATAGGCTCTGCTTATAAAGGAAATATATTATTCAGGGATGATTTTGAAAGCTGTTTAATATTTTATGATAAAGCCAGGGAAAATATCCCTGAAACTTTAAAGTCAAAAAAACCAATATTAAAAGACATAAAAGCAAGCGCAAGTAAAAATGTTGCAGACTTGGTTGAATTCTATTCTCCCTTGGAAGGGGATGGTTTTGTCCGCATAAAGAAAGAGATAAGCCAAAAATACCTTAAATAAGGCGATCTGCCCGGGCTCGCTTCTCAAAAAGCTTTATAAATAAACAAACAGCCATAACTCAAGAGGTGGTCAGCCTCAGTGAATTCTGAGAAACATGAAAATGGAAATAGATTCATTCAAATGCAATAAATCCAGAATTGAAGATCTCTTATCTAAATTTAATATCAAGCCTAAAATTTCTGGAAGTTATAAGAAAAATTTTGCTGGAAAAATGATCAATCTTAAAACTGGCAAAGAGACTCCAGATCCTCCTAAAATAAGAAAAGTAGATTGGACTTTTTATTCAGATAATCCTAATAGATTAATATTATTAGGATATTATGCCAAAGGATATGAAAAGATAGAATCATTTTTGATATACAAACATAACAAACTTCCTGCTCATTTGACAGATTGTGGGGGAAGTTGGCTATACCGAGATGAGCTTCGAAAAAATTTAGAGCATGTTCAAGCGCAAGAGAAAAAATATGGTTTTGAAGCTGCTTGGAGTGAAAATAAGATAAAATGGTTATATCAAGAGCCTGCTTTTTATTCTAAAAAAACAATAGAATTTGATTGGGAAACTAACTTGGCAAGTTTAATGTTGCAAATGAAAGAATGCAAGGATGAATGCTTTGTTGATTCTGTAGATTTAAACAGATCTTCTCATCTTAAACAATTTTTGTTTTATCCTTTAATGAATAAAGTTGGCTTTAAAGATAATAATAATCAAATGAAACAATTAAACAAATTTTCTGAAAAAGTTTGGAAATCTTTGTTTTAGCATAATAATCCTTAAAAAGCCCTGAAAGATAAAAATAAAATGAAATTCATAGAAAAAATAAAAAATAAATGGCTGTGCGGAATTGTATTCAAAGAGCTTGAAAAGAAAGGGCTCTGCGTTTGGAAAGGAGGCACTGCTGACTATCAAATAGGAGTCACCTTATCCAATGAAGTCAATGAAAATTATAAGATTTTAGAAAAAAGAGCTCTAGAATTAGAAAAAGAGCATAAAACCAATATAAAAATAACGCCGCCAGTATTTTCAGCAGGCGGAGTATATGCCAGCTATTTGTCTGTTTGTTACAAGAGATAAAAAAATAAAATGGCAAAATACAAAAAAGAATCAGCAGCTGAACATTTTAGAAACAATCTTGTTGCAGGGGAGATTGCTAAATGCCCCATTATGACCCCTTTAGGAAGGGCACTTATAGGAAACATGACTGTCTATCTTAAGCCTAACTTTAGGTCTGATCTGCTAAAAAGATTATTGATGAAGCAGCCTGAAGAAGGATATTTTAAACGAATGCATGGCAATGGCCAATACAAATACTTCTTAGTTCCAACTTCTAGAAGAAAACAGGCAATTTTGCAGCATTGTATTAGATATCATGCGGATAGTTTTGAAACTCCTGATACAGGATATTCCTTGCATACTTCATTAGACGAGCTTGTCAAATTTTATATGAAAGAGCGCAAAATAAATGGCGGATTAAGAAGACCTCTTACTCAAGAATACTACAGCCCTGAAATAGTTTATCTAACTGAAAAAGTATATGAAAAAGTCAAAAAAAAGAGCAGAGGAAAATCAGGGGTTTTTATCATCACAAATAAAAGCTGAAAGATAAAATGTCAAAGCCTCCAAAAAGTTAAGACAAAAATGAATTTAATCTCTAAATTTCAAAGCGCTTATTCTAGTATTGATAGCTATCTTGATAAAGCAATAGAAAAGAGCGATGCAACTTATAATATGGAAAATATAAGGGCAGGAAATGTGGGGAGTATGGAAACAATATGTGCTAATATTTGCGGTTTTAGCGGAATGTATGCTGGAGAAGCTTTGCCGATGATAACCACAGGCCTGGCAATTTATGGATTATTAAGAAGTTTAGGAGCAGAAGAGAAACTGGCAACTATTGGAATGATTGGGGGCGTTTTAGCAAACAATAACAAATTATGCAATCTTTCAAGAAAAGTGGGAGCTGTGGCTGGCTCAAAAACAGGGGCAGTTATAGGGAAAACAATTGATTTTATTTTCTATAAAGATTTATTTAAAAATAAGGTTTAAGCAACACCTGATGGCGACTCGCTTCTATTTAAAGAAAAAAGCGATCTCTTTCTGCGCCTCTTCAACGCTTCCCGACGAATGAATTATATTTCTTGTTGTTCTTTGCTCTTGATCTGCAAGCCACATCTTGTCTGTCCCTAAATCTTTGCGGATTGTGCCTTTTTCTGCGCGCTCTGGATCTGTGAAGCCAGTTATATTTCTTAATCTTTGGACTGCATTAAATCCTTGCAAAACAAGAAGCATTACTTGTCCTGAAGTCATGTAATCAATCAAGCTTTGATAGATTTTGTCTCCCCTGTTAACTTTCACATTAATATAAAATTTTTCCGCGATTTCTCTTTTTATGCTATCTTTTCTTTGATGCGCTATCTTGAGGCCTGCCAAGCTTATTCTTCTGAATATTTCACTTTTATGCTTCATGCCATCAGGCTTTATTATCGCCAAAGTTTTTTCCATTTTCTTAGTCACTATAAATTTTCTTGATTTTATGTCAGAAATGCTATCATTTCTGAACACAGAAAATTGCTTCTCATTAGCAATTCTTCTGAGCAGGAGAATTCTGATGAATTTCCTGCACCCTAAAAACGAATGATTTCGTTTTTTTGGTCCTTAAATTCTGAAAACTTACCTTTTACTTTCATTATACATCTTTTTAATTCTTTCTTTAAATTCTACAAATCTTCCTTCTTTTATCGCGTTTCTTGTCTGCTCTATAAGTCGCATCATATAATACAAGTTGTGAAAAGTCGCCAGTCTTCTTGCATTTCCCTCTTCATGCTCTAATCCGTATCTGATATATGCCCTTGAGTAATGCTTGCAGACAAAACAATCGCATTCTGGATCAAGAGGAGACTTGTCAGTCTTGTATTTTGAATTAAAAATTCTCAATTTACCTTGAGATGTGAATATTGTGCCTCTTCTCGCGTTCATTGTTGGAAATCTTGAATCAAACATATCAATTCCTCTTGAGATTGCCTCAAGAACTTCTGGAGGATTGCCTGCGCCCATCAGATAAGTTATCTTGTTTTTTGGAATTATTGATTTATGGGCCTCTATTGCCCTGTATTCCTGCTCTTTTGTCTCGCCTAAGGCTAATCCGCCTATTGCATAGCCGTCAAATCCTATTTTCAATAATTCTCTTGCAGATTTTTTTCTCAAATCAGGATAGATTCCGCCCTGGCTTATCGCGAATAGCAGCTGCTTTTTTTTATTGTTTTTCTGAAGATTATCATGATGCTCTTTGCATCTTTTTGCCCATAATGATGTTCTTCTCACAGCCTCAGCAATTTTTGGTTTTGATTCATTGAGCAAAGGCATTGAATCAAGGCACATTGCAATATCTGAGCCTAGATCGATTTGAATTTCCATGTCTTTTTCAGGAGTCACAAAAAGCTTTTGTTTTGTGAATGGATTTCTGAACCAGACACCCTGGTCATTAGAGGAGATATAGCAGGAAGGAGAATACATCTGAAATCCGCCAGAGTCTGTCGCATTAATTCCTCTGAAATTCATAAATTTTCCTATTCCGTTCATTTCTTTGATAACTTTTTCTCCTGGCTTCAAATGCAGAATAAATGTGTTTGAAATCACAGCTTTTGCCTTCATTTCATGCAAATCATGCGAGGAAAGATATTTTACAGAAGCTTTTGTGGCGACAGGCATGAAAAAAGGGGTTTCTATGCTTCCTTTTTTAGTTTCAAGAATTCCTACTCTGGCTTTTGTTTTTTTGTCCTCCTTTAGGATTTTGAATGCCATATAAGGTTTTTATCAGCTATATTTATAAATCCTGCAGATTAAAGTAGGATATGGACAATTCAATCAAAATAACACTCATTATCGCAGGAACTCTAATCCTGCTTACAGTTCTTGTATTTGCAGGATATTCTCTGTTAAAAGCGCCTTCAAACACTGTAAATGTAAACGGAATTTCTGAAGTCAAGACACTTCCAGATATAGTCGCGGTTTATCTGAATATTGAGACTAATGGCTCAACAGCAACAATAGCCAAAGACAAGAATGCTGAGATTTCTGAAAAAGTCAGTAATGCCTTGATAAATATAGGGATTGAAGAAGAGAAGATTGCAACCCAGAATTATAATATTTATGAGAATTTTGACTGGACTGATGGAGAGAGAAAAAGCATTGGATTCAAGGCCTCTAATCAGTTAAGAATTGAATTAAACTCAAGCAAAATGAATCTTGCTGGAAGCGTTATAGACGCAGGAGTTGATGCAGGAGCAACAATTTCTTATATTAATTTTGAGCTTAGCCAGGAAAAAATCAATATTTACAAGGCGCAGGCTTTAGAGCAGGCAACTCAGGATGCAAAAATAAAGGCAGATGCTATTGCAAAAGGCTTAGGAAAGAAAGTGGGCAGGATAGTCTCAGTATCATCCCAAGATTTTGGCTACAGACCATGGCCTTTGTTCGCAGAATCTACAGGCGGGGTTGCAGATGCAAAAGAGGCAGTAACAGATATACAGCCAGGAGAGCAATCAGTCTCTGCATCAGTTTCTGTGACTTACAAGCTGGCTTAATTTTTTTATTGTTTTATGCCAGTGTTTTATGCTCTCTTTCTAAGCTCATAATACCATTCTGAGAGTGTTACGCAGATTTTTCCGCCAGAACTTTTAATATATCCCTCTATTTGAGGGTTTATCAGAAAATTGGAGTCATGCTGCCTTAAATCTGTTCTTAAGGCGATTATAGGCCCGATTCTTTTTAAGGCATATTCTGCGATTTCTGATGCAATACCGTCATCTATTCCATGCGATCCATCCAGAACAGGAGCCATTATTTTTGACTTTGACATTAATCTTCTGTTTGAAAGAATTATTGATTTGGCTGCATCTGAAGAGGTTATTTTTTTTATTGTCCCTGCATCCCTGAACGGCTCAATAATATTAAAATATTTCTCGAGCTCTGGCATAATCTGCCTATAAAGAAGAATTTTTCCAGTTTCAGAGAATCCGAACTGGTTCGCGAGATACACGCTCTTTTTAGCCATTGATTATCAAAAAAACTTTTGTTTATGAAAAAAATCTCTCCTCCCTCTTGTGATTTTTAGCATACAGAAAACAGCAGCAGTTTTCTTTATAAACAAATATGGGCTGAAAAATAATAATCAGTTTAAATGCTATCCTATAACTCTAAGCCTGAGCAGATTCTTTGATCTGATCCGATGATTACGTTGAACCTGAGCAGGAATAGTTGATCTTATCCTGTTCCCACGGAAAAACTATCCAGTCGCCTTTTGATTTTTTCATTGAGATGAAAAAATCCGGCCTCATTGATGTCCAGTCTGTTGAGAACAATGCGGCGATTTTCTTATGCTTGGTTTTTTTGAGTGTCTTGCCGGTGTCTGAGATATCATCTGTAATCAGGGAGTTTTCTGTTGGCTCAAGAATCAATGGAATGTTCAATTTATGCGATAAAATCACTGCAAGAGGCAGTCCTCCTCTTGGAATTCCGTAAACGCCGTCAAATTTTTCTTTTGATTTTTTTATTTTTTCTACAAGCTTCTCGACTAAACTGCCAAAATCGCTCCAGCTCAGGACAATGTTATTCATAAGTTCAGCTAGAAATCAAATGATTTAAACTTTACTTTATGATTTCGAAGTGAATCTCTTTCAGGAAATCGATGCGGTCTTCTTTGGCATTTGCCTTTAGAATGTTCTTGACTTCCTCAAAACCAAACTTTTCTTTGTTGCCATGCATAGTCTTGATAAGATTGTAAATGTCTATTCTGTCTTTTTCTGCAAGTCTTGTAAGCTTTGAGGCAACAAGATATTCTGGCTTTGCAATGCTTATATGAGCATAATTGTTTCCTTTTCTCAAAACAATCGGCTCGCTTGTGTAAACAATATCAGAATATGATTTAGGCAATCCCTTGAAATCTTCAGGGCATGTTTCAAGATTTATGTTTATATCTTTTCTTGTTCTTAATGATTTGTTTGTTACAGGATGCAGATGCTTGTTTGGAGGATTAAGGGCATTGTATGAATTAAACAGTTCAACAAGTCTTTCATCAGAAATATTATCCAAAGCAATATCCAAATCTCCTGTTTTTCTTACCAAAAAATCAAGTCCGCCAATATCATTAAGCGACATTTTCCCATTTTTTGAAAGCACGCTGGCTATTTTTGACTGCACTGCTGCTCCGCCGACCAAGGCATATTGTATTTTATTCCTGTCAAGCTCTTCTGCAAAAGAAGACAATGTCTCATAGAATGAATCATCTAAAATAGTGTATTCACTTACTTTTCCCATATTGTATACTATATTTTTGGGTATTTAAATCTTTCTGCTATTGTTACTATAAAGTAACTACAGAATAAGAGCATGCGTCGCCTGGGAATTGAACCCAGCTTTCCTCGTGTTTGTTGTTGCCAACCAAAGGAGGTTGACTGTTAAGGAACCTTTGGT
>Ga0315289_10011759_pt1 | contig 12381 bp, 9 predicted proteins | sample YL17G11_40_MG_FD_203452 | JGI IMG/M metagenome (GOLD analysis project Ga0315289, IMG submission 203452) | Sediment microbial communities from Yellowstone Lake, YNP, Wyoming, USA - YL17G11_40 | ecosystem: Environmental > Aquatic > Freshwater > Lake > Sediment | place: USA: Wyoming | collected...
ACCTTCATTCCCACGTATGAGCGCCCCACCTATCAACCGATGGGGCTTCGCCGCCCGTCCACCAGGCGTGGCCTCCGGCCCCACCTCCGTCCTCTTCCGCCTGGAGAGCAGCAGCGGACAGCCGGCCGAGCATACTGGCTTCACGCTGCGCCTCGTCGCGGCGGACCACATGCCCGACGGGTCCCGCCCCGTGTGGAGGGCTGCATTCACGCTGAAACAGGTTGCAGATATGCAGGTACGCCGCGCAACCGCCCCGCAGCAGAGAGAGAGAGAGAGAGAGAGAGAGAGAGGGAGGGAGGGAGAGAGAGAGCTGACAGGAAAGCGGGGCTCGCGCAAAACCCGTCCCGCTCCCTAGCCAAACGCCTCTCCTCATCCCTTCCCTCTCTCGGTAAGCTTTAGGACGACGTCGCCGTCCCGCTCGCCGCCCTGCTGGCCTGGCTCCGCGCGGATCCGCCCCTGACCCTCACCACGGCGGCGGCGGCGGGAGGGGGAGGAGGGGAGTCCCCCCCCCTCCTATCCGCACCCTACCCCGTCCCCGGCCGGCCGGCCACCTCGCCGCCGCTGACGTTCATCTTCCCGCCCTACCCGGAAGCCGCCCTGCCCACCTTGCTGGGCGGCGGGGACGAGCGTGCTGAAGGGGAGGACCTCATGATGGGCTGCGCCCGGGATGGAGCGGCCGCCCAGGCCGAGGTCTGCCATCTCCGGGAGCAGGCCCGGGTGGCGGAGGCGGCCCGGGCGAAAGCCGAGGCGGAAGTGGCGGCTGTGAAGGAGGCGGTGGCGGTCGCGCTTGGGCAGAGGGCTGCCGCGGCGCCCGCTGCACCGGGGCGGCAACAAGGACAGACGGACGGTGAGGAGGCGGGCGCTGCTGCTGCACCCGCCTCCAGCGGTGGCGGCGGGGTGCGGCCGCGCGCGCGCGAGGAGGAGGGGGAGGAAGGGGGTGGTGGTCGTGAGGACAGCAAGCGGGCCCGGACCTCGTCCGCCAAAACCGAGGCGCCGGCGGGTGGGCCGCCCGTGCCACCACCGCCATCGGTGGCGGCAGCCTCGCCCGACCCGGCGTCGCTGCCCCGCCCGTCGCCCCACCTGCTGGTGGGGTCAGCCCGCCCGCCAGGCTCAGGCCCAGGCGCGCAAGGTGCGGGCCAGGGCGGGGAGTCCGTGTCGGAGGCGCCGCCGGCGCCGCCTGGGGCGATGACGCCGGAGGAGGAGGACGAGGTGGCGGCGGCGGCGGCGGCCCAGGCGGCGGCCCAGGCGGCTGCCGAGCCGCCCCCACCACCACCACCACCACCACCACCCGCCGCGCGCGGGGCGGTCGTTGCGGCGCACTCGCCGCCGCCTGCGGCAGCGCCCGCGCTGCTGGTGCCGCGGCGGCGGCCGGTGTTGGGGCCGAAGAAGGTGCGGCGGGGTGGGTAGCCAAGGACTCGTAGAGCAACATGGATGACAGAAATGGTTGCACTTCTCTCCTCCTCTCTTTATCCTCTGCTGCTGCGCGGAAGTCCCGGCGCGCCAAAAGCGCGCGCGCGCGCCGTCTGCATGGGGTCCGCCCTCTCGCTTGGATCGGTCGTTTGCCGGGCCAGGTCTGCCCAGGTACGTGAAGGGAGGGCGGGTGAAGGGCGGGCACGCGGGGCGACAAGGTCTCTCGCTCTAGCCATGGCCATGAGCGGGCGCGGGCGGGCCACACCGAAAGGCAGCGGGTCGGCAGCGCCGCCGCCAAAAAAGAAAAAGGCCGTGGCCGGCCGGCCGACGCCCGCCGCCAAGGCCGCGCCGAAGGGCGCGGCCGCCCGCGGAGACTGGCGGGCCAAGCGGGGTGGCAGGGCGGCGGCAGGAGCGGCGGCGGAGGCGGCGGAGGCGGAGGTGGCGGAGGCGGAGGGAGCGGGCGGCGCGGTTACGCTCCCCCCCACCTCAGCAGCCGCCCCTCCTCCTCCGCCTGCCGCCGTCGAGGAGGAGGCCGCCATCCGGTGGCGGCCCGCCGCCGGCCCGCCGCCTCCTCCTCCCGCCGTCGCTCCCGAAGCCTGGCTGGCCGGGGCCGACCTGGGCGGCGAGGCGTGGGAGGCGGCGGCGGCGGGCGTGGGCGGCGAGGCGCCCGTGCAGGGCCAGGCCGGCCTCGCCGCGTCGCCGCCGCCCGCCACCGCCGCCGCCCCGCCTGCCGAGGTGCCGCCGCCGCCGCCCTCGCCGCCGCCGCCGTCCAAGTTTACGCCCGCCGACGCCGCCCCTCCTCCGCCGCCGACGCCCGCGGCGCCCGCGCCCGCCCCGACCACGGCTGGCCGGCCGCCGCTGCCTCCAGCCAAGGCCCCTGCGCCGCCGCCGCCGCTGCCGACGCCGCCCACCACCCTCGCCGTGCCAGTGACCATGCCCACTCCCGCTCCTCCCACCCAGCCCGTCGCCGCCTCCGGCGCGGGTTGGCGGGCCTACCTGTCCACTTCCGGGACGGCCTACGAGATTTACACCTTCCTGCCGGGCGTCGCGCCGCACGAGATCGCGGTCGTCGTGCACGAGGCGGACGGCCGCGTCTCCGTGACGGGGATGTGTGTGTGTGTGTGTGTGTGTGTGTAGGTCTGCCGCGCGCGCCGCCGCCGCCGCCCCGGGGGGGCACTTGACGTGCCTGTGGGCGTGTGGGCGTGTGTGCGCGCCCCTTTTGCTGAATGACGGCGCGGAACAGGGCGCCGCCCCTGGAAAGAGAGAGAGAGAGAGAGAACGAGAGAGAGAGAGAGCGGGCGGGGTGGTGGTCTGGGCCATATCGCGCGCGCACCCTGATGATGATGAACACACCAGCGATAAAGACATACGCGCCCCGGCCTCCGCCTCCACCCTCACACACACTCAAGCGCCCTTGCAATAGCAGCGCCCGCCCGGTCCACCCCCACACACTCGCGTTTTCCCGCCCGCCTCGCGCGCGCACGACGCGCCTCTCAAACCTCCCTCTTTTCTCTGCCTTTCCCCATGCGTGCGCCAGACCGCCTTGTTCAGGCCACCCTGGCCGCGGCCCTGCTGGCCACCGCCGCGCCCGCCTCCGCCGGGCGCAGCCTGGTCGGCCTGACAGACATCCTGGTGAGAGGGGTGTGGGTGGGGAGTTCCGGGCGGGGCAGGCGGCCGCATTTCTTGGCTGGGCCAAACAAAATGCGCGTCCTCGGCGTCGCTTTTTTTTCCCGTCGCCCAATTACCCTCGTCCCTTCCTCTCCCCTCTTTCACAACACACACATACGCACATACACTCTCTCTCTCTCTCTCCCTCTCTCTCTCTCCAAGGACCCGCCCGACGCGGCCAAGCTGGCGTCCTTTGAGGCCATCCTGGGCCTGCCCCCCCTGGCCAACGCGACGGCCGCCCTCAAAGCCAAGCTGGACGCCAAGCTCTGCCCGTTCTCGGAGACGGGGACAGCCGCGGCCAACGACCCGCCGCCGACCGCCTACCTCAGCGGCGGCTCCGGCATCGCGGGCGGCAACTGGAAGGTGTACGTGCTGACGCCGCCGGCTGAGGGGCTGTGTGGCAAGGGCAAGGGCAAGGCCGTGGTCCCCCGCCTGGCCAGCCTCACGGTCAGCCTTGCGAACGACCTCTCCGGCGCGGTCATCGCCACGACGGTGACGGCGGGGCTCTTTGAGCTGGACAGCGCGGCCGAGCCGCCGACCGGCCCGCCGGTCGCCACCTCGCCCGCCGTGCCCGTGACCGTCCCCTTCTGCGTGTCGCCCTGCACGCCCGCGCTCCCGGACCCAACCGGCAGCAAGGCGGTCGCCACGCTGCCCCTGGCCACGCCCGCCTGGGCGCTGACCCCGGGCAAGCCGTTCGGCCTGGGCCTGTCGTCGGCCTGGGCTGGCAACGTGACGGACGTCAAGTGGGCCAGCGTGGTGGCCGCGTCCGGGAGCGAGGCGCCCGTGGCCGGGGCGTCCGGCTTTGCCGTCGCGCCGGCCGGGTGGGTCGGGCCGCTCGCCGGGCCCTGGGCCCCGACGCCGGAGACCAACGCCAACCTGATGACCCTGGAGTACGAGTGCGTGTGCGAGTGAACATGCGAGGAGGAGGAGGAGGTGAAAAGGTGCGTGTGTGTGGTGTTTCTGTGTGTGTGGTGGTGGGAGGCGGTTGACAGATGGTTGACAGAAGGTTTTGTTTTGTTCGACAGGGAAAACGCGCTTGTTCTCTCTCTTCCTCTCTCTCGTCTCTACCCCTCGCCGCCGCCGCCGCCCCACACCCCAAAGTCCGCGACGACCGCGATGTGATCCGACCCAAAGGCCGCCGTCGGCAAGCCGGCCGGCAGGGCCGCCAGCGGCGGCGGCGCCAGGACGCGCAGCGGGCGCAGAACGGTGGCCGTCGAGGGCGGGCCGCCGCCGCCATCGCCGCCGCCGCATTCTCCCCCTGCCAGCGCGTCCGGCGTGAACCACACGTAGTCGACCGTGCCCACAAAGCCGGAGTGGGCGGAGGTGAAGGCGGGCTCGACGCCGTCGGGCGCGGTGGCCGCGTACGCGGAGGCCAGGCGGAGCGGGTGGCGGGCAACCCAGGGTGCAGGTGGTGGGGTCGGCGCGGGCGGAGGTGGGCGGGGCGGCTGCTTCCTCTTGCCGCCGGCTGCTGCTGCGTGCCGCGGCGCCCGCTGCACCGGGGCGGCAACAAGGACAGACGGACGGTGAGGAGGCGGGCGCTGCTGCTGCACCCGCCTCCAGCGGTGGCGGCGGGGTGCGGCCGCGCGCGCGCGAGGAGGAGGGGGAGGAAGGGGGTGGTGGTCGTGAGGACAGCAAGCGGGCCCGGACCTCGTCCGCCAAAACCGAGGCGCCGGCGGGTGGGCCGCCCCCACCACCACCACCACCACCACCACCACCCGCCGCGCGCGGGGCGGTCGTTGCGGCGCACTCGCCGCCGCCTGCGGCAGCGCCCGCGCTGCTGGTGCCGCGGCGGCGGCCGGTGTTGGGGCCGAAGAAGGTGCGGCGGGGTGGGTAGCCAAGGACTCGTAGAGCAACATGGATGATAGAAATGGTTGCACTTCTCTCCTCCTCTCTTTATCCTCTGCTGCTGCGCGGAAGTCCCGGCGCGCCAAAGCGCGCGCGCGCGCCGTCTGCATGGGGTCCGCCCTCTCGCTTGGATCGGTCGTTTGTCGGGCCAGGTCTGCCCAGGTACGTGAAGGGAGGGCGGGTGAAGGGAGAGCACGCGGGGCGACAAGGTCTCTCGCTCTAGCCGCCTCCCTTTCTCGGGCATGGAAGCGCCGAGACACGCGGTTCGCTGGCACGCTCTCCCCTAGCTCCCGCCCGCCCGCGCGACACGCCGCCCGCCCGGCACCCACCACGCACTCCGATGCTTTACCAAGGTATCCCCTCCTCATGCGTGGCCGGTTTCCTTTGCAATTCACCCGAAATGCTGCAACCCAAACACACAGGCCGAGCTCGCGCCAAATGGCGCCCCGCCACCGCCGCCGGCCGACCACGCCGTCGGCACTGATCCTTCTTCCTCCCCGACCGCCACGACCTCCGCCGACCCCTCCGCCAGCCGGCATGGCGGCGGTGGCAGGCCCTCCCTCTCCGACACGTGCCGGGCGTCGACCTCGACCGTCAGGTCCTTACTGGGCGTGACGGACGACGGGCCACACTGCCCGGCGGACCCCAAGATCGGTAAGAAAGGAGGATGGAAATGATGAGATGCTGAATGATGGAAAATGGATTGGGAGAGACAGCACGCCACGCCACTCACTTACCGCTCACTCTCGCCCTGTCTATCAATTCCAGACCATATCCTGGACCTGGCCACCACCCTTGTCAAAGCCCCCGTCGCCGCGTCACTGGACGGCGGCCCCGCAGCCGCGGCAGGGGTGGCAGACGAGAAGGTGAAGGGCTGGCTCACCCGGGCGGTCTCGTCCCGCCCCCTGGCCGCCCTCCTCGCCACGGCGCCGCCGCCGCGTTCGCCTCCCCTTGCAACCCTGCGCCTGGTCACAATACCGGACGTGGCCGATGTGGACGGTGACCCAGTCGTGGCCGCCCTGGTCTGCGCCGCGGGCCCCCCACCCTCCGCCATCACCTGCCTGACCGCGGCGCCCGTCGTCTGCGCCTCGACCGGCCGCACCGTGGGCGCCCTCCTCATCGCGGCCGCCCAGGAATCGCCACCCGCCTCGGCGCCTACCTTGGCTGTCATCGGCGCCATGTTGGCCAAGGAGGGCGCGGCCGCGGACGCGGCGGCTGGGGCGCGGGCCGTGGGGGTGGGGTTGGTGGCAGCCGTCGATGGTGGCGGGGCACCTTACCTGGTCGTCCACGCCCCATCGCCGCCGCCGTCCCCTCCCCCTGCCGCCTCCACTCTCCCGACCTGGACGATCGTGCATGCCAGCGGCGCGGCGGCGGCCATGGTCGGCGTGCCGCTGGACCGCGTGGTGGGCGCCCCCTTCTGGGGCGTGTTTGGCGGAAGCGGCGGCGGTGGGGGTGGCAGCGGGCTGCCCCCGGCCGCAGCGGCCGCGGCGGCCGCGGGCGAGCCCTTCAAGCTGCGTGGCCTGACGCCCGTGCTGGGAGGAGAGCACCTGGACGGGTGCGACCGGCAGCGCCTGCTGGTCACCCTGTCCTTCCGCCCTGCGTCAGAGGGGGTGGGCAGCGGGGGCCCGCCCCTACCCCCACCCACCCACGCCTCGCCGGGCGCCGACACCTCCACCCGCCTGTTTTTCGCGGCCATGCAAGCCACGCACGGCGACGTGGCGGGCGTCCTGTCCGCCCCACCCGCAGCGCCAGACCAGGCGCAGCAGGCTGGCGGCAACGCGGCGGTCTGGGCGGCCGAGGCGGCCGCCCTGGAGGCTGCGTGCGGGCGGGCGACGCCCTGTGCCCCGCCCGCCACGCGCCCACCCTTCCCGGGGCTCGTCCTGGGCCCCTTGCTCGGCGCGGGCGCGTACGGTCGGGTCTACCGCGGGACGTGGGCCGCGCCAGAGGGCGGGCAGGGCACGCCCGTCGCGGTCAAGGTCGTCGACGCCCGCCGCGCGCCGCGCGCGCCTGATGGGGTCACCCCCCTGGAAGCCGCCTGCGCGTCCGCGGCCGCCGCCTCCTCCCGCAACGTCGTCGCCTGCCTGGCGCACGCGGACGTGGCCGGGCCGAAAGTCAGCGCCACTCCGGCCACCACGCCCGGCGGGGGTGGCGGTGGCGGCGGCACTGTCGGTGGGGAGACGTGGCTGGTGCTGGAGATGTGCGACCTGGGGTCCCTGGGCGAGGCGATCGATGACGGCCTCTTTGGAGGGGGCGGCGTCGCCGGCGCTGGCGGCGGCGCGTCCCGCCACGCCACCATCGCCCGCACGGCGGCCGACGTCGCGGGCGGGCTGGCGTCCCTGCACGCGGCGGGCTGGGCGCACGGCGACCTGGCGGCGGGCAACGTGCTGCTCGCCTCGACGACTGGTGGTGGGGAGGGCGACGGGCGGGACGGCGGCGGCGACCCGCGGGTGTGGGTCGCCAAGATCACGGACTTCGGGCTGGCGACCGCGCTGGGCGCCGACAGCGCACCCTTGCCTCCCTCCCCCCCTGCCGCCAGCCCCGCCGCCGCCCAGGCGGCGGCGGCGGCCCCGTACGGGACGGTCCCGTACCTCCCCCCCGAGCGCCTGGCACCGCCCCTGCCCGGGTGTGCCGGGCCACCCCCGCCCTCGCCCGCCGGCGACGTCTACGCCCTGGGCGCCCTGCTCTGGGGCATGCTCGCCGGGCGCCGCCCCTGGGCGGGCGCGCCCCGGGTCACCATCATGCACGCGGTCGGCCTGGCGGGTGGGGGGTTGGGCCCGCCGCCTGGGCGCTCTGTCCCGCCTGTGCTGGCTGCCCTGACGGCCGCCTGCCTGGCCCGGGATCCGGCCGCCCGGCCGACCGCGGTGGAGGTCGAGGCCCGGCTCCGGGCGGCCCTGGCCAGCGGCGAGGTCGTGGATTTGAGTTGATTTTAGGCGTGCCCTCCCCCCCACACACACACATTTTTTATTTAGCGCGTGACGTTTCGGGGTCGCGCTCTCTTTCTCCCCATTCTATCCCAATTATTTTTTACGACCCCAGACACAAGCATCTTGCTGTGGTGGTGCGTATATTCTAAGTGTTCGCGACTAGTTGTTGGCATCGTTGTTTTGGGCTACCCTTGCCGCTCTTGGGCGCCCCTCCTATTTATTTGTAACAAGAGGATGGTGAAAAAGAGTTTCTCTCTTCATTCTTCCTATATCCCGCGGCTCCACCCCCACACCCAGCAGCCATGCCCTCCATCACTAATGTGGGCGGCTCCTTGACATCCGCCGTCGCCCTGACGCTCGTGGCGACGGCCGTGCGCGCGCTGCGAGCCGCTGCTGCCGCTCGCGCCGCATCCCGGGCAGCCCGGGCGGCCCGCACGGGCAGTGGCGGGGCGCCCAAGGTCGGGCGGCACTACGCACCCATGTCGGCGACCGCGTTGAGAATGCTGGTGAGTGACGGGGGGAGGAGAGGCCGCGTGTGGAAATGAGCTAGGTAACGCGACACTCGTGCATTCGTTTTCTCTCATCAAAAACCATGCGCCCTCTCCTCGCAACCGCGTCCTTTTTTTTCCTAGGTCGAAACCGAGCCCTTCCCCTTCTCTATCATCGACGTCCGGTCGGCTGAGGAAGCCGCGGTGGACCCTTTACCCCCCGGCCTGGCAGGCGCGGGCGGCGGGTCTGTCCGCCTGTCCCCGGACGCGGTGGGCGCGGCCCTGGCCGCTGTCGCGGCAGCGCCCGTGCTGCCGCCGCCGCCCCCGACGACGACCGCGGCCTCGCCGGCCGCCCCGGCGGCGCCCGTCGCCTCCCCACGTCGGGCCATGTCGCCCGCCCCGTCGTCCGGGCCCTGGGCGGCGCCCCGGCCCAGCAGGGATGGCGGAGGAGGCGGGGACAGTGGCGGCGGAACGCCCCGGCGGTCGCCCCCGCCGTCCCCGCCCCCACCATCCCCACCAGCGAGCGCAGGCGCGGGCACCGCCACACACGCCCCGCCACCAGCCGGCCCCATCCCGCCCAGCCGGGACACCCTGCTCGTCTTCCTGGGGTCGACCGATGCGGACACGCGGCCCCTGGTGGCGGTGGCGGCCGCCGCCGCGGCGGGCTACCACGTGTCGGCGTCCCTGGAGGGCGGGCTCGCCTGTTTCGGGCGGGCGCCCTCCTCGGATGGGCACCACACTCACACCCTCACCCTCAACCCCTCCCCTTCCTCCTCGGCCGCCGCCCTGGCCTCCATCTCCCGGGACGCCCTGGCCGTCGCCCTCTGCGCCGCGCCCTGCCCGCCACCCCCAACCGGGGCAGCGGGCGAGCAAGGAGGGCGGGGGCAGGGGGAGGGCGCGCGCCCCCCCACACACACCCCCGCGCTGTGGGTGGTCGACGTGCGGCGGGGGGACGAGGTCGCACTTTACGGCCGCATTCCGGGCTCCATCCCGGTGCCCGCGGCCTTGCTGCCCGCGGCCGCCCGCCTGTCACCCAGCGCCTGGGAGGCCGCCCACCGGTGCGCCCAGCCGGGGCCCGGGTCCGCGGTCGTGCTCGTGTCCCGCCAGGCCCGGCGCGCGGCGTGGGCGGCCCAGGCCGGCACGGACGCGGGGTGGGGGCGGTGCCTCGTGTTCCGCCCCGGCGTGTGCGGGTGGCGAGGGACGGGCGCGGCGGCGCCGGCCGCGTACGGGCCGTGGGCGGCGGGGGCGGCGCCGCCGGAGCCGTGGGAGGACGCCGCGGCGGGTTGTGGGGGTGGGCGGCGTGCGCACCACCAGCCACCTGTGGACGGCGCGCGCGCGGCCGCGGAGCTAGGGGCCCTGGGGCTGGGCGGCCTGGCGGCGGCGGCGGTGGCGGTGCTCGGCGGAGGGGGACGTGGGAGCGCGTGAATTGTTAGAGAGCCAGGAATGCGATGGAAGCGTGTGAACACTCTTTCGGCGCACGGACGGACGGACGGGAGGGGGTGCTGAACGGAATGAATGATGGGAAGAGAGAAACTCATCTTGGGCACCTGAGCGCCACACTTTTCTTTTTGTTCACCGACCCCTGCACACACACCAGCGTGCCCCGTCACTCGGCAGAGGCGCGAGCCCCCCCTCGCTGAGATCACCAAGGTGCGCTGGAAGCGTGAGAGGCAGAGAGGTGTGCGGCCGAGGGAAGGGCGCCGCGCCGCGGGGAGGAAGACCCCTACGGCGAAATGGGAGGGAAGAGCGAGCGAGCGAGAGAGCGTCTCCCTCTTCACTCGTCTCCTCTCGCATCGTCATTCCGCGGGCCTGATGCACCCCGCCGCGTGGCTGGCGGCCAATTTGCACGGTCGACCCTGTGTGGGTGTTGGGATTGGGGTGCCTGGTGTCCCCGCGTGCGCGCGGACACGACCCCCGCCGCTCGCTTTTCGCCCCGACGGAAAAAAAAAAAAAAAAAAAAAAAAAAACTGGGTCGCTTTTCTCGCACCCCGGCCGCCTGACACACTCCTCCCCCTCACCTCATCCACACGCCCACGCAGAGCGCGCCAGGCCCACTTCTCCCCTGTGACTACGGTGTGTGCGTGTGAGAAAGCGCGCACACGCACCGCGGTCTTTTGAGGCGCGAGAGAGAGAAGCTAAGCCCGGCGGGCGCTCCCCCCTTCCGCTCGCTCGCAAAGCGCGCCCCTCCCAGCCCACCTCTTCCTTTTTGTCTTCATGGGCAAGCTCGTCACCAAGCGCGCCGCCGGCGGCCGGGGCGCCCCCGGCTCCGCGTCCGGCCGCCACTTCACCTCCGGCTACCCCTACTCCTCCTCCCGGGCTGCGGCCAACGCGGTGGCGGCCGGGCAGGGCGTCGGGCAGGCGGGCGCGGCCGCGCCCTCCATCCCCCGCCACCCGCCGCCGCCCCTCGTCCGGCGGACAGGGTCCGGCGCTGGCCTGGCCACGACCGTGGTGACGACGACCGTCGGCTTCTCCCTCACAGAGACGGGCGACCGGGTCGCCTTCGACTGGGGGGCAGCCGCCGCGGCGGGCGGCGGTGGCGGCGGCGGCGGCGCCTACCGGACGACGCACACGACCACGTTTTACCGGCAGGGCTCCTCCACGGCCGGCCGGCGGGCGGCCTCCCTGAAACGCCTCGACTTTGTCGCCTCCTGCGGCGCCGACCTGGCGGCCATGGCGGCCGCCGCCTACCGGGCGGGGCGGGCGCTGTGGCCGGCCCTGCTGGCCTCCCCGCTGGCATTCGTGGAGGGTAAGGTCGCGTCCGCGGCCGCGCCCCTGCTGGCGGGCGCCGCGTACCGGGCCGAGCGCTTGCTGGAGCTCGCCGACGCGCAGGTGGACGGCGTCGTGTCCCTCCTCCCCGGCCCCCTGCTGAAAGCCGTCGGCGCCCTGCCTGGCTACCACCCCCCTCCACGCCCGGCCCTGCCCGGCCTGGGAGGCCACCTGGACCTGTCGGCCATGTTCCTGCCCCCGCCCGGGGCGGCGTCCTCTGCCGGCGGCGCACCCGGCGGGGGCGGTGGTGCGCTGACCACCACCTCCCCCGCCGCCCCTCACCTACGCCTGGCCGCCGTGCCCGCCGCCGCCCGCGCCATGTACCTGGACCAGGTCCGGGGCGCGGCGGAGGCGATCAAGGCCGTGTCCGGCGCGCCCGCGTCCGCCCGGGCGGCCGCGGACGCGGTGGTGGACCTGCTGGCGGCGGCTTTTGCCGCGCCTGGGAACGGCGGCAAGGCAGCGCCCGCCAGCGACGGCGACGACGCTGCCTCGACCGCGTCGGCCGAGGAGGCGGACGAGTCCCTCGCCCGCGTGGCGGACGCGTTCGCGGCCTTGCTCGCCACGCCCGCCGTCGCGGCCTTGCTGGCCGGCCCCGCGGGCGGCCTGCTCGCCGGCCCGCCCGCCCGCTTTGCCCGGGCGAAGTACATGGAGGCCCACGGCGCCCTCGTGGGCTCCGCCTCCTACGAGCGCGCCCTGTCCACCGCCGCGTCCGTCCTGCACCGCTTGCAGGCCTCGGCGGCCTACCGGGCGGCGGCCGCCCGCATCTCCCCCCTCGCAGAACCCTACCTGGGGCGGGTCGTCCGCACGCCCGCCGCGCGCGCGGTCGTCCAGCACCTGCGCCCGCAGGCGGCGGCGGCGGCGACGGCGGCGATCGCCTGTGTGGCCACGCCGGTCCAGGCCGCGCGGGCGGGGACGCCGCCCGCCGCGGCGGCGTGCGCGGCGCGGGGATGAGGCAGAAGACAGAATAGAAAAGAGAACCCGCCCCCCCATCCCCAGCTTTTCACCCTTGCGCACCCCCCTTTTTTTTTCCTGAACTTTGAGTGAGCGCCATCGCGCACCACGCACGAGGCCGCCATGGACGTGTGCATGTGTGGCGCGTGAGAGAGAGAGAGAGAGAGAGAGAGACCTTTTTTTTTTTCAACCTTTCCCCCTGACCCCCAGACAGCTGTGCGAGTGTTTCTACGCGCCATTTCTTCTTATTCCTTTATTCACATGCACCCTTTTCCCTCCGCACACATTACCAGCCCATAAAAACAAGATTGTGTGTGTGTGGGGGGGGG
>Ga0315289_10011761_pt1 | contig 12381 bp, 7 predicted proteins | sample YL17G11_40_MG_FD_203452 | JGI IMG/M metagenome (GOLD analysis project Ga0315289, IMG submission 203452) | Sediment microbial communities from Yellowstone Lake, YNP, Wyoming, USA - YL17G11_40 | ecosystem: Environmental > Aquatic > Freshwater > Lake > Sediment | place: USA: Wyoming | collected...
ACGCGGTGGTGTTAGGTTCTCCAGATTACATGGATGCTCCTACGGCGTCAGCCATGAACTTTATTCATCGTATGTATCCTCTCTATGGCAAAATCAAGGGGAAAAGATTCGCAAGCGTAGTCGTTGGGCAGGTTACTGGGGTGGATGGCATTGCTTCACGAGGAAAAGTCGAAGATTACTTCAAGTCAATCGCTGGTCTGTTTGGATTAGATTATAGAGGGTCAATAAGCGTAGCCGCTCGAGACCCAAACGACGCCTCTAAAATCACAGATATTGGAAAGCAATGCGAAGACCTTGCTACAAAAATCTTGAAATAGTCACGATAATGACTGGTGAATTCCGTTTCAGCTACCTTATCTCTATTCTTGACCTACGCGGCGAGTTACGTTCCTTTTGTTCCTCTATTGTCGGGTTCCACCCTAACGCTAAGGTGTCCGATTGCGAGTGGTGGCAAGATGTGTGACAACAATTGCTCTGCGGTGAGGGGGCGGACTATACCGTTTGAACTGATTTGTGTCCAGCCGTTCTTCCCTTTGCGGTAACTCTGTGTCTTGCCGTGCTTAGTTGTGATATAGATTGTGCATTCACTGTTCTTCATGTCGTTCCCCCAGTCCTTCTTTTGGTATTTCCACGTTCAATATGTCTTCGACTCATGTAGTTTATAGTTCTCGGCTAACGTCTCAATGATGCTTTCGTTAAACTATAACTTTTCCGCAAAACCAAAAACTGGCTTTCTTCAAACGGTTTTTGTTAGTATTTTTGGTTCTTTCAATTCTTCTTTGATGATGCTGTAGATGTAATCGTCTGTCCATTCCCCTCTCATGAAGAAGTTCTTGCGAAGTGTTCCTTCCTTCTTGAACCCTGCTTTTTCTAAGACCTTCTGGGAAGCCGCATTTCTCTGGTCAGTTTGGGCTTGAATACGCATTATGTCTTTAGAAAGAAACAAGTAGTCAACCATAATCTTCACCGCTTCAGAGCAGAAGCCTTTCCCTCTTTCACTAGGAACTAGAGAATAACCAATTTCTAGTTGCTTAGTTCCAGTTCCTAAATGCAGGACGTGGAAATGAACTATGAAACCGATTTTGCTTCCGTCTTTTTTCTCTATGATGAAAGGACTAATGTCGGAGGGGTTATCAAGCATTTTCTCTACTTCCGTTTTGGACATCTGGTGTAGAGGATTGTATTCACCAAAGACCTCAGGCTTGTTAACCCATTCTGCGAAAAGTGGCAAATCGTCTTTTTCCATAACCCTCAGATTCACATTCTTACCTTCAAGCAACTCAATTCACCACTCAAGCCAATAGAACTGGTTCAGCTATAACTTTTCCGCAAGCCAAAAACGGCTAACAAGGAATATGTCGAAAGCGTAGAACAGAAAAACGATAAAGTCATAATGCGTGCGATAGTTGAAGTAGCAGAATATTACTTCTCTTACTCGCCCTTTTCGAACAGCAAGTAGTGATTTACTTCCAGTCGTTCCCGTATATATGAAGTGCAAGCATATGTGTGGAGTCGCCAGCCATTCTTTTGATATTCCTCGATTTTTTTGCCTATGTCTTTGTGGTGATTGACCTGCACACATTCCCATTCTTTCAACTTGGCTCACCTCCAGTCGACAGAATGAGTGTGACTCATCATTTCCAGTTGTATGTTTGATTTGTGTTTTGCTTAGCGCGCGCAGTTGTCCTTCTTCTCAGAGCCAAAAGTGATTTAACTTATGGCGAGAAATGCTGTCTTATGTCAACCAATATTCCGATTCCGCTGGAGAAGGCTGTTGAATTATGCAGAGAGCATAGAGACAAGCACAAGGTTCATGTGTTTAGCCAATGTTGGGGTTGTCTGAGATTTTCGAAAGAAGAACCTAGCAAAATGTGTTTTCACAACCCTCCAGAAAATCGTGGATGCAAATTTATCAACAAACTGTTCGATGAATCAAAATTGACCTAAGGCCGATACCTCCGCACGAACCAATCTGCGAAGACGCGAAAATCTGCAGATTCAACGCAGTTACCCCTTTAATAGACATACAACATTAAATGCCTGAAAAAGCGCGCGCTATTCTGGTGATGGTTGGCACATAAAACTGCTGTTATGGCGCGTGTTTTTCTCTTGTTTTGGTTTCCATTAACTTCAAGATTGGTGGAACCTGCAGTATCCACGGAACAGCCGCCACAATGAAGGGCACAGCGATCCACGTCTGAGTCTGCCAGAGCCACGTGCTGACGAAAGGCCCAAAAAACGATCCCACACCGATCACCGCGTTCATGAACGCCCAAGCCTTCGCTCTCCGCGCGTCAACTACAAGCTCCATCAGCCAAGCCTGATAGGCAGGAGAACCGAGGTTACCAAACGCAAACAACCCCACACTAACAAGAATAAACTCGTAAACTGAACCCGTGAACGCCAAACCAACAACAAAAACTGCTCCTAACAAGCTCACGAGAGTTAGGGGTTTCCTGCCAAATTTATCTGCCAAGAACCCTCCCGGAACCTGAACGAGGGCTGTCGCCAAACCTGAACCTAACGAAAATATCAGTCCCAACTGTGTCGCATCAACACCCAACTTGTAAATCGGAAAATCTCTGATCAAAGGTCCCCCCAACCCATTAGCCAAACCCGTGAGAAAAGCGATAGACCCGAAGAGCCACAAAACCCTGGCCAGCGGTATCGGAGCCTTCCCATTAACCTCATTACCCGAAACCTCGCGCAGAGGAACTGCCTTGCCAGAAACGCTGACGAGCCCGAAAGAAGCAACCAATCCAACTACGGCCACTGCTGAACCCGTCATGAACGGAAACCGCAACCCCACACTGTCAACCAGTACTCCTCCTATCAAAGGCGCTGGTACGGTGCTAATCATCCAGAACAGATTGAACCCGCCAAAAGCTTTCCCTCGCGAACTTAATCTGCTCAAATCGGCCACAAACGCCGTGAACGCCGGCTGAAACAAGGACATCGCAAACATGTGCACAAAATACACAAGTACTACCAAGAACACGCTGGTAATAACCGAATAAACAAACAAGCTTGGTGCCAAGACCACGCAGGCCAAACCGATCGTCAGCTTCTTACCAACCCTATCTGCTAGGAAACCTCCAACAAAGCTCCCCGAAATCATTGCTAGGCTGCTCACAGAAACCAACACTCCGATAAACGCCGTCGTAGCCTCAGGAGTCACTGCCAAAGACTTGAGCAAAAAAAACACGGCACTACCTGAAACCATCGAACTCGCAAAAGTCGTAAAAAAAACGATTGCCAAGAGCAACACGTAATTCCGAGACCAGTAACGCCCAGAATTCGACTCTAGGCCGGCAGTGTCTACCATGCTCTCAGACTCGAAACAACAAATAGAGAACTCCACAATTTTTAAAGGATTCGTAGCGCGCGCAGTTGAGATATCTCCCGCGCAACCCCTCTTTTTCTGTTCTTTGCCAAGGAATCGGTTCTCTTCTATGACCCTGCCCCAGCTCATCCCCTGAGCCATTGGTGGGACTTGGACTTAAGAAAAAAGGGGAAATCCCTTACACATTGCCTTGGTTTCTGTCTATCAAAGTACAAAGGCTGGCATGTTGATTGCAACGCTTTCTGAGTACAAGGAAATGAAAGAAATACAATGTAAATAGATGTATTGCTGCAGTTGTCACCATCTTTTTTTTGTTGAGAGGTGGTTAAGTACTTAGCCCTCTTAAGTGATTTGTGACGTGAGCAAGAGTGTGCGTAGCATCGGATCTTTGATCGTGTAGACGCCTTCTTTTTCATTTATCAGCATGGCTGCCTTCAGATTTTCCAAGGCATTCTGTACTGTCGCGTCATTTGGTACAGAGGTTCTCCTTGTTTCTATTGCTGCCTTTATTTCTTTCCAGCGGGCAGAAGTGGCTGCGACTTTTAGTGCTGCCAGATATGTTGTTCTGTCTCTTCCTTGGAGAAAGTGTTCCAGTTCGTCTTTTGTTATTTTCGTTCCTTCAGAGATGGTTTCTTCCATAGCTTTTTTGTGAGGGAGTTTGCGGATTGCAACGTTGTTTCCATACAAGGTTAGCCATCCTGGAATTCCGTCGAGTTTTTCCACGGCCTCCTCTATCTGTTCCTTTGTGATGGCTTCGTGACATTCTTGGAATCCTTTCTTGAGAAACTCGCTAGATTTCTCTTTTGTGAAGGGTTCAAGGTAGAGCTTTGCCGGTGATCTTCCATACATTGGAGATGTGGATCTAGGTTCAAGCAGCGTTTTCATCAGTCCGAACATGGATCCCGTGAGGATGAAGATTACGTTTGGGTGGGTGTTGAAGATGTTTGCCAATAGTTTAAGGAGATGGCCAGAGATTGTCGACAATTCTTGGACCTCGTCGAGTTCAATGACGCAGTCTCCAGCCTGCTTTCCTATGGCGCCCAGCAGATCCCACATTGTCGTCATAGGCCTTTTTGAGAGAGATATCGAGATACCTCCAGGCCCAAAGGACACTCCCTCGGTTCTGTCTGCTATGCCCTTGATTTTTTGAAGTGCACTGTTTTCTGTGTTCAAACCCTGTGCCAAAGCGTTCAGTAGACCGTGAGTCCCTTTCGCCCCCCATAGGTTCACGTATATCGCCTTCACGCCCATTTTCTCCAGTCTCACGTTTGCTGCTTTGATTAGGCTGGTTTTGCCAACCATTCTTGGACCCAATATGGCAATCCATCGCCTCGATTTGACGAAGCGGACAAGTTCATCTAATTCCTTTTCGCGGCCGAAGAGTTCTCTTGGGAATTCCTTTGGGTTGAGGTTGAATAATGACAAACTTAACCCCCTTAAGTACTTAAGGGGGTCCTCACGAGTCTTAAATCTATCGGAAAAAAGAACGTGCACCCTACTCTCGCTGCAGGCGTCTTAATTCTCGCGCGCGGGGTGGGATTTGCACCTCAAACCAAGTGGCGAAATCTCCCGCAGAACCCCTCTTTTTCCTTTCTGGTGCGCTCTCTGGATTAGCTTAGCACGCGCGGTTTTGTGGACACTATTGCCCATCTTTCTGCGATCCAGCTGAAACCTTCACCTCTTCGCTCGACTTTGAATCCTTCAAGTATCTTCTCCCATTCTGCTTTGTTCATATAGCTGTAGAATCCTCTGGCCGCGCTGAGGTATGCCCGTCCTTTTGGCTTGAGGACACGCTTGATTTCGTTGACGGCTGCCTCGTGGTATTGCGGCGCCATCGAACACAGTAATCCATTGGCAAGAACGAAGTCAACTGTCCCATCTTTTATGAAGTTCAGGTCGGAGGCAGATGAAACACGTGCTTCAATGTTGTGGTAGCCTTGTTTGTCCGCTTTCTTTTCCACTGTTCTGATAGCCTTTTCGTCTGAGTCAACTGCGTAGACCTTTCCTTCAGGACCAACGCATTCGGCTAAACCCAGCGTATAGAAGCCGGGTCCACAGCCAAGGTCAGCAACCACTTGACCCTCAGCGACGTAGGAACAGTAACTGTGTGGGTTATCGAACAGCCTTCTGAACACGTTATCATGCGCAAAGAGCGGAAAATGCTTGTTTCGTTTCTCTTTGTTCGCAGCCATTATCTGAACCCGCCTTACATCCTGATCTTCGCGTGCTCTGTTGGACACGTCAGTCCTGATTAGCTTATTCGGCATTTAATGGTTGCCTAGCCATAACCTTTCTGCAGAAATGAAAGTGGTTGGTTGGAAAAGCTCTGTCTAGCGCGCGCAACCCACTTTTTCTTGCATGTGTAGTGCTTCAAATGGAGGCGCAATTGATATTAGTGGAAATCTAGCATGTTCAGGGTTAATGACAGATTTGTTTTACTCTGCTGTTCTTGGTTTGGTTGCGGGTCTTTTGCCTGTGTATCTGGGGCTTCTTCCCTTGCCGTTCTTCAGACGACTTTCTCCTTCTCGGCGAGCCCTGCTAGTCAGTCTCTCTGTCGGAATATTGTTGTTTCTTTTTGCTGATGTTACGGGGGAAGCTGTGGGGTTGTCAGGGCATACTTGGTATGGTGCTTTGCTTTTCGCAGTTGGTCTGCTCATAGGCGTTGGCGTTCCTTTCGTTATTTCTTCGAAAAGGCAACGTGTCAATGGCAGTTCCTCTGATTTAGTAGGCGGAGCTAGAATCTTGACAGCTTACATAATATCGCTGGCAATAGGGCTTCATAACCTTGGTGAAGGACTCGCTATTGGTGCTGCATATGCCGGTGGACAATTTGCTTTAACCACAGTTTTGGTTGTAGGCTTTGCTCTTCACAACGGAACGGAAGGTATGGCCATTGCAGGTCCAGTCTCGGAAATCCATTTTCGCCTACGAGATCCTTTGGTCATGGGTTTTGTGGCGGGCTTTCCAACAGTTCTGGGAAGTATCGTTGGAGCCACGTTCTACTCGGAGCTGGCTGGTGCGCTGTTCTTTTCTTTGGCTGCAGGAGCCCTGCTCTATGTTGTAATCGAGCTTACGAAAAGAGCCCAAACACCAAAAAGCACTTTCGTTGGTATAGTGATGGGGATTCTTCTTATGTACTTCACAAACCTACTTCTCACAATCTAGCACACGCGGGCGCACTTCTATACGAAGGCTACGCACTGTTTTCTAGGCTAGACTACAAGTCCTTTCTGCAGGCCTGTGTAGGCTGGACTGATGCTTCTGTGGAGAATTCTCCCACAACTCCCTCTTTTTCTTACTCTTACTGCTTATGAAAGATTATAAATGTTGACACGTCAGTATTCCTTCTTGGTTGTCTTTGTTGTTAGGCTTTGATGCCAAGGAATTTGAAAGAAGAAAGATAATACAAGAAGAAAATCCGGTAACTCATGAAATAGACAACAAGCGAGTCACTGTATTCTATTCTCCGTTGGGCGTGGGAGTCAAGTTTAAGGATTGGGGTGCCTTTAGGGGCGTTTGCCTGAAAAGAACATTGGAACTTGCTAGCGAATTTGAGTTGTCTCAAAAGCGGATAATGTACGACTCGCAGAGTTTGAAGGAGGAACTATCACATCGGAGGGCGATTCCTTTCTGTGACAAGTTGATCCAGCATTTGAGGCATTACATTGAGCTATTGCATTTTACTTTTGTAGTCATGCCACCTGCTGATGTCCCCTTCGTAACGGTGGGTGGGACCAAATAACCTCTGCGTGAGGTGAAGACTGCGGAGTTTCTCCGGAACCTTCAACCTATGTTTTCACATATAGCCGCGTGGAACTATTTTGGCAAAGTGAGAGAAGGTGAAATGGAAGTGCAGCTGGATGGTTTTGATTCGAAGCAAACCTACGCTTGGGCTGACCTGATCAGTATGGTAAAACCTAGGATATTCCCTCATGGTGATGAGTGCAATCCATACATAATGGTTGCGGATATCATTGCATATCTTACTGATTCTAAATTGTACATTCAGAAGCTTAAGCTGGAACCGCCGTCTATTCAGAAAGTATGGGAACCTTATGGTTTCCAGACGGAGACGCATTTTCTTGATGCAAGCAGCGTGGCAAAGTATCGGTGGTACTCGGACGATCCCATAGACCTTACACCCTATTTGGCTCACCCTCTTGTCTTTCTTCTGGTTGATGAATTGGAGAAACTTCAGCCGAATCCTCCTCCAATGGAGGATGAGGAAGGGGAATTGCCAGACGTGGGTTCGGCGCCAGTTGCGGAAGAGAAACGGTTTGTGAAGTTGATAAGGCGCATGGAGCCTTGGTATGCTGCTGCAGCTTATGCGTATCACAAGGGGGGTGCGGCTCAGCTTTTCAACTTTCACATGGATCGCAAGAAAGTGCGAGATGGCGATGTTATGGTTTACGTTGGATCGAAATCAAAGGAACTGGCTGAAAGCTTTTCTCACATGTATGACATAGAAGTCCTTTCCGCCAAAGAACTCCGCAAATTGGTAAATAGAGAAAAAATCATACCATTATAGTTCATTAATGCAGTTACTCTGGTTGGCAATGCCCGGGGTGGAATTGTCAACAATAGACAGTGTATTATGGCATTATATAATTCTTATGTATCTAGCTTCTACGTCGCATGATAGCGAAGCTGCAATGGGATGTGCAATTCACTGCTTCGGCTGGGAAATAGCTACTTATTTGCTTTCAATCCCCGTTTTCTGCGTAGCTTGAATGTATGTGCTGAGTCCTTTTTTCATCACTTGAACTGCAGCTAGCACATCAGTGAGTTGTCTTTCAGAAGCATTGATCAAACCCATCACATACTCCAGGAAGCCTGGAATTTGATAGAGGTTGGTCAGGTCTTTTCCTTAGCGCGCGCGCTCGAACCTCAGTGGAGATATCTCCCGCGCAACCCCTTTTTTCTCGAAAGTCAAATCTTCCAGTGAAGAACATTTCCTCGCGCCCGATTCTGAAGAGTGTCGTATTGACATGGGCACGTCGGACTGTGGCGCTATATCCTAGAAATTCAGTCAACATTTTTCGACTGCTTCGACTTAGTTAGCGCGCTACTGTTCTCCAGCGTCAACGGAGTAGATCCCTTGTGAGCAGTTTAAGCCATGTGGTTTGAATCAGATGTTGTTCCAAAAGCAATAAGAACGCAGAATCTAATAGCATTCTCTTGATAGGCTAACGTGGAGAAGTCCGTTTGACGTCTCTTGAGCGTGATCGCATTCCAAGTCCTCGTCCGATTGCTGCAAGGGAGATTCCGCTGATCGATAGACTTGAAGAAATGAAGCTTCTGAAAGAGGCTGTGGACGGAGCAATTCAGGGTGAGGGCGGGGTTGTTTTTCTCCATGGAGAGGCAGGAATTGGCAAGACGAGGCTGACCAGAGAACTCGGTGCTTATGCACGCTTGCGTGGGATGCATGTCCTCTATGGTCGATGTCCAGCATTGTTTAGAATGGACGGCGTTCCTCCATACGTTCTGTGGAGCGAGGTTCTGAAAGACTATCTAGAGACTTGCAGTCCAGAGCAATTGTACAGGGTTGTTGGCTTCTATCCAAGCGAGGTGGCAAAGTTGGTTCCAGAGCTCAGACAAAGGCTCGGGACGATTCCTCAGTCACTGCCCCTCGGTCCTGAACATGAGCGTGATAGGCTGTTTGAGGCAGTTTTCCAGTTTATTGTCAACGTTTCTAAGGAAGCTCCTTTGTTGGTGATTCTTGACGATTTGCAGTGGACTGATCAGACTTCGCTTCTTCTCCTGCAGTATTTGGCCCGCGGCATCTACAAGACCCCTTTGCTTCTTCTGGGTGCTTATCGTGGCACTGACGTTGACGAGAAACATCCGCTGTCGCCAATCTTGACGGAACTGAACAGGGAACGTCTCTCGAAGCCTATCTCACTGAAGCGAATGTCTTCCAATGATGTCTCTGAGATGATCCGACAGATATTGGAGCAGGAAGAGTCGCCGAAAGAGTTCTGCGAGCTTGTTTATGAGAAGACCAGAGGAAACCCTTTCTTCGTAGAAGAAGTAATCAGATCTCTGAAGGAAGAAGACGTTATCTTTCGTGAAGAGAACCAGTGGAAGATGAGAGAAGTCTCAAAGATAGAGTTCCCTGCAACTGTAAAAAGTGTCATAAAGACAAGAATAAGTCGATTGGATGACGAAGGCCAGAGTATCCTTACGATGGCCTCTTTTGTCGGTAACGACTTCACCTTTGAAGCTGTGCGCGGCGTGACTGGCATTGAAGAAAGCAAACTGCTTGAACTGATGGAAAGACTACTGAAGACAGGACTGGTTAAAGAGAAGATAATTCGTGGAGAAGACGTGTATTGTTTCTCCGACGTGATGGTGAGAGATGTTGTGCATGAAGAGGTCAGCCATCTAAGGCACAGGAAGCTTCACGGCTCTGTCGGAAATGCTCTAGAGAAAGTTTATGCCAGTAATCTTGACCAGCATTTGGGGGAACTGGCTTACCACTTCTTAGAGGCTGGTGACAAGGACAAAGCGCTTGACTACTTCCTGAAGGCAGGGGAAAAAGCCTGGGCAATTTACGCTCCCAATGAGGCTTTTTCCTACTTTCAGCATGCCCTTGAGCTTCTGGAAGAACACGGAGATGATCTTGAGAAGAAGGCGCGGATAATTGAAAGGCTTGGTATCCTTAGATCTTGGATGGGCGAACCGCGCGTCTGCTTGCAATACTGGAATAGAGCATTAGATCTGTGGGATCAACTAGGAGATGAGAAGAACAGCGCACGACTTCATGGACGGATGGGATCACTGATCTGGCAGAATACTGGCGAGATGGGTGAGGCTTCCAAGCATCATAACATGGCTTTGGAAATACTTCAAAAAGAGCCCGAAAGTGTGGAGCTGGCCCTTCTCTACGAGGACATTTCACACATGCTTTGGCGAAGTGGCAAACCTGAAGCATTGTCTTGGGCACAGAAGGCCTTTGAACTTGCAGAAAGGCTAGGCAGCCAAGAAGTCCTCACAGCGTGTTATAATGATTTAGGAACGATAAGTCTGAAATCAGGCGAACATGAAAAGTCATTGAAATACTACGAGCAAGGACTGAAGCTGGCTCTCAAAAATAACTTGGTCGGATGGAGTACGGCCTTCTACAACAACCTTGCCGAACTATATGAGAGCATGGGAGAGCTTCAAAAATCATTTGAGACCGCTCGGAAAGGATTGGAGTTCGTGAGAAAAGCTGGCAATGTAATCGGCATAGCTTGGCCTGGTATGAGGGTAGCAGAGAGCTACATGCACATGGGCGAAATCCAGACCGCAATGCCCCTTTTGGAAGAAATATTGGCGATTGACAAGAGAGCCAAATACACCACTCATGTTTCGGTCCCATTGACAGCCATCGGCGTGTGCTATCTCGTCCTGGGAGAACGGGAGAAGAGCCTTCAGTACCTGAGGGAAGCTTATGATACGGCAATAACGGGAGAGTACCAGTTTTCTGCAGAGGCCGGCTTCTGGCTTGGCCGATTGTTCATGGAAATAGAAGACTACGCAGAAGCAGAGAAGTACCTTGAAGAATCCAGCAGCAAGTACCAAGAAGCAGGAGACACAGACACCCAAGTGACTCTTGTGTTGCCCGGGCTTTCGAGGTTATATTTGAAAAAAGGCGCGACCGAAAAGGCCGCTGGGCTGATCGAGAAAATCTATGAATACGCATCAAAAACGCATAGCAAGTTGGTTGTGCCCCAAGCTGAAATGTTGAAAGCAATGCTCTTGAGAGAGCAGAAAAACTGGGAACAATCGATACAACACTTCGAAAGCAGTCTTCAAGGATACAAGGCCCTAGATGCGCAGAAATGGTACGTCGAACCCTTCGCCGATCTCCTGTGCGAATACGGCTCAACATATCTGGAAAGGAACGAAGAAGGCGATGAAGAAAGAGCCTTTTCACTGCTGAACAAAGCACTTGAAATATATCAAGAGATGGGCGCGACCAAAAGGGTAGAAGAAATCAGGTCAAGCATTGTTCGCGGAGAGACTGCACGGAAAGTGGTCCATAAGTCCGAACTCACCGGAGAAGTCTCGAAGGACTTTCCCGGACACATCACCACTGGGTACGCAGGCCTTGATAGGCTTTTGTGTGGGGGCATACCCGCGAGCTACACGGTGGCTTTGACGTCACCTTCGTGTGACGAGAGGGATTTGCTTGTCAAGAGCTTTCTTGAGACGGGGGCAAAAAGGGGTGAAGTCATATTCTACGTCACAATGGATCCCAGTATTGTGAAACCTCTTGCAGAAGAGTTCCCGTCAAACTTCTACCAATTCCTTTGCAACCCTCAGGCAGATGCAATCGTCAAAGACTCAGCTAATGTGTTCAAATTGAAGGGAGTTGAAAACCTCACCGACATCAGCATTGCCCTGACCTCAGCAATCCGCAAATTAGACCCGTCGTTTAAAGGTCCGAGAAGAATATGCATTGGTTTAATCTCAGATGTTCTGCTGCAGCATCATGCGGTTCAGACCAGAAGGTGGTTGACTGCGCTTATGACAGAATTGAGGTCAAATGGATTCACAGCTCTGGCAATAGTCGACCCGCAGATGCACCCTCCAGAGGAGCTTCACGCCATTCTCGGGCTATTTGATGGAGAGATCAACATCTACGAGAAAGGAGCAGAGCAGTTCCTAAAGATCAAGAGGATGAGCAATCAGAAATACCTGAAGGACGAGCTACTTCTGAAGAAAGAAAACTTCGAGAGGAAGGAGTAACAGCAAGAATCAGACGCGCGTTGGAGACGTCACCCGCACAAGTGCGCCATGGAAAAAAGTATCGCGCCCACAAGAAAGGCTCCGATCTGCGTGGCTATTGAAAGCTTTTTCTTTCAAGACTTTTCCAAGATTGTCGTCGCGCGTGTTGAACAAAACGTTGCCTGGGCAAGCAACGTTAGCGCGCTGCCTTGTCCCTTTATTAGGTGTTGAAGTATGTTGGTGAGACTGCTTTGTCTGGTCTTCTGAGGTTTTCTGCTGCTTCTCTGTTTAGAACTAAACACAGCAGGCTGTAGAGGGCGTAC
>Ga0315289_10011763_pt1 | contig 12381 bp, 1 predicted proteins | sample YL17G11_40_MG_FD_203452 | JGI IMG/M metagenome (GOLD analysis project Ga0315289, IMG submission 203452) | Sediment microbial communities from Yellowstone Lake, YNP, Wyoming, USA - YL17G11_40 | ecosystem: Environmental > Aquatic > Freshwater > Lake > Sediment | place: USA: Wyoming | collected...
CAGACCAGTTTCGTAATATCCAATAATCATATGTACCAGTAACACCCGTATATATATTACCAATACCATCATTATTAACACCCATATATCCACCTCTAATCAATGATCTTCCATATGTTCTAGCACTAGAACCAATTGTTAAACTAGTAGCACTATTTACAGAGCCATTTCCAATAAAACAATGATACCAATTGTTGGCAGAATCTTTTACCCAAAAACTAAACCAAAAACTCATACCTGCAGGACTAGCATCTGTAAAATTGGTTGATAAACCAGATACTGCATTTGAATTATTAGTCATTATGATTTTACCCGGGCCTTGTACGTCAATATTCTTTTTTAACGAGGCTAACCCAGTTGTTGTCGCTTGATCATCAGATATTAAATATAGTGGTGTTGATAACATTTTTTTGTTGTTTATTCATTATATAATTTTAGTGTGCAACACCATGCCAATTAATTCCATTATAAACGAGAGTCATACCCCCATAATTTGCATTAAGAAGTGCTGTTGTTGCACCATTTATTTTCTTACCGTTCGCATTTATAGTAACATTATTTGTTAATGCATTTCCCTTTGCATCTGAAACGATAATTTCTTGATTTATTTTAGGAAATGGTGGTAAATATATCAGCATCGCACTAGTACCACTACAATGTATATAATGGGTTGCAGTGGTTGCAGTATATGGTGTTGTTGTTAATAATGTTAATATAACAACATTTTTTTCTGTTTGTACTTGATTAATAGTATATCCTCTATCAACCAATGATCTTAATCCAAAATTAGCGGAGTAGTCAGCATTATATTCAAGTCCTACAGGATTGTTGACTATGACACCATAATTACCACTAATTATACCACCATTTATTAATGACTTATTATTATAAGACACAAACGAACCACCCATAAATATATTTTTACTTGGAAGCAATGTTAATGTTAGTGCTCCCGAATTTGATCCGTTGTTTTGTTTTAATGCCGCACCAAAATTTTCTGAGGAATCTACACTACCGTCCGAATTTAATTTTATAATGCCGATTGCGGGTAAATTCTTATATGTAGTAAAATAACCACCGACAATAACTTGTTCTCTATCCCAAGGTAATATTGTCTGAACCATTGAACCGAATCCATAAAAACGTCCTCCAGTATTAAGTGTGGTATCAACTGTTCCATCTGAATTTAATTTTATAAAATTACTACCATAATATACTGAGTTGTATGTTGTAAAAATACCACCAACCAAAATTTTATCATTTGATTGTACTTTTATAACACGAACTGATGATGATCCATTAGTGGGTGTAAATCCACTGCCCGGAGCAAATGTATTATCAATAACACCATTTGTATTTAATCTTATAATGCTCCCCTTACTAAAACCACTGTATACATAAAAATCACCACCAAGCAAAATTTTATTATTTGATTGTAATGCGATAGAAAATACTCTTCCATTTGCACCAGTTCCTTGCAAAAATGTGTTGTCTATTGTGCCATTCGAATTCAAACGAATAATTCTTGTTTTTCCCGTAACACCGTTATATGACGAAAAATCTCCACCAACCAAAATTTTTCCATCTGGTTGAAGTGTTAAAGTATCAACTTCCGAATTAAATCCACTGCCCGAAGAAAAATTACTATCTATTGACCCATCACTATTTAATCTCACTATACGATTTGCTGTTATTCCATTATATGTCGTAAAAACTCCACCAAGTAAAATTTTTCCATCAGATTGAGCTTTTACTGAATAGGGAGTAAAATTAAATCCACTTCCAGTATTAAAAGTATTATCTAAAATTCCATCAGGGGTAATTCTAGCTATCTTATTTGCAGTCATACCGCTATATGTTGCAAAAAAACCACAAACTACAATTTTTCCATCTGGTTGTACTGCAGAATCTTGGACATATGACTCAAATCCAGCATTTAATGTTTTAAACATTGTAGTATTAACAGTACCTCCAGTTGTTAAAACAACAGCATTAATTCTTGATATACCGTTTATCGTTTTAAAATCACCACCCATAAAAATCGAAGTAGTTGTACCTGTTATCATGTTAATGGTAACAATTTTTAGATTTTGAGAATTACCTGCACCTGTCGTGATAGTGAATGTGTTGTCAATGGTTCCATTTGAATTTAATCTTACGTATGAATTCTTAGTAACACCACTATATGAAGTAAACGATCCACCAACAATAATTTTTCCATCGGATTGTATCGCAATAGTACTAACTCTGTTATTAAATCCACTTCCAATAGTGAAAGTATTATCTACACTACCATTTGTATTTAATCTAACAATTCTATTTTTACTTGTACCACTATATCCTATAAAATCACCACCAACAATAATTTTTCCATCTGATTGTATTGCCAATGTTTGAACAGTTCCACCACTTATACCATTTCCTATAGTGAAACTACTATCAATAGTTCCATTCGTATTTAATCTAATAATATTATTACTTGTAACACCACTATATTTTGTAAAATTACCGCCAACAACAATTTTACCGTCAGAGGGTTGAATTTTCAGTGTGTTGACAGTCGTAGTGAATCCTGTACCAAATCCACTTCCAATTGTAAAAGTATTATCAACTCTTCCTGCACTATCAATTCTAATTATCTTATTTCTAGTTACACCACTATATGTGTTGAATTGTCCACCAACAACAATTTTACCGTCAGATTGTATTGCCGTAGTATATGCCTCACCATCTGTAAATCCTATGCTACTACTTCCTAAATTGAATGTGTTATCGTAGGTTCCATCAGCGTTTAGTCTTCCAATTCTAACACTATAAGCCAAATTCGAATTAGCAGTAAATACAATTTTACCATTACTTTGAAGTGATAGTGAACTAATTGGAGTCGCTCCAAGTCCTGTTGTATTGAAACTAAATGTGGTATCTATTGATCCATTAGTGTTAATTCTTATGAGATTTTTTGCAGTTAGACCACTATATGCATAGAATCCCCCTCCAATTATAATCTTTCCATCGGGTTGAACTAATGATACCGAAACTGGATCACTAAATGCACTACCACCCAAGAATGTATTATTTACACCACCAAAATTTTTATTAAAATTTAGTAATGATCCACTTAATCCACCAATACCTATATTATTATTACCAACAATACTCATTGCAGTATTACCAGTAGATACAAAACCAATAGTGCCACTAGTGCCACTTATCGTAAGTGAATTAGTTCCGCTATTGATCTTCGTATTACCTGTTAATGTGCCTCCAAGTACTATATTATTTCCCGATTTTGATAATCCATTATTTCCGACAGCAACAAAACTATTTATGGTATTATCTACATAATTTTTATCAGGTAGTGATCTTATTGTGTAATTCACAGAATAGTCCGTTTGATACTCCAATCCGCTAAGAGATGCAATGTATACGTGTGTTGGTGTACTTCCCAATCTCGCAAAACCTGTTCTTGCATTATTACTTATTCTCGAAAATGTTCCACCGATAAGAATTGTTAAATGATCATTACTAATTGCTACACTGTTAATTGTACCATCTACGTTTGTTGCCACAAGTGATTGATCTATACCACCACTACTATTCACTCGAACTATTCTCGTTTTCGCTACACTATTATACGTTGAAAAAGCACCAACAATATCAATATATCCATCACTTTGAACTTTTATCGAGTTAACTGTAGTGTCAAATCCAGTACCAGTAACAAAACTACTATCTAAAGTTCCATCTGTATTTAATCTTGCAATTCTATTCACAGTAGTACCACTATACGTTACGAATGAACCTCCTATCAAATATTTACCATTTGATTGAATTGCAATTGTAGTTACTGTTGATGTTAATCTCGTCCCATAACTGAAATCAACAGTTCCATTACTATTCAGCCTTATCAATTTTTGTGATGTAACACCACTATATGAATTAAAGGAACCACCCACAAGAATTTTTCCATCTGATTGAACTTGTATTGTATTTACTGCCCCAGTATTAAATCCCGTTCCAATCGTGAAAGTACTGTCTATACTTCCATCAGTATTCAATCTAACAAATCTATTTCTACTTGCACCACTATATGTTGTAAAGGAACCTCCTACAAGAATTTTTCCATCTAATTGAACTGTCGCTACCGTGACTGCACCGGGAGTAAATCCATTTCCAATAACGAATGTACTATCAATACTTCCATCGGAATTTATTCTTACTATTCTATTTTTTGTTAAGCCACTATATGTAGTGAATGAACCACCAAGTATAATCTTATTATCCGATTGTATCGTTAATGCGTTTGCTCCAGAAACACCTGCACCTGTCTTAAAATTGTTGTCTATACTTCCATCTGTATTCAATCTTATTATTCCATTCTTTGATGTTCCACTATATGTGTTAAATGTACCACCAATTAAATATTTTCCGTCCAATGGTTGTATAAGAACTTGATTAAGAGTTGCACCTACATTAAATCCCACATTTTGAAATGGAAATAAGTTTACTAAAGTTCCTGTTGATGTTAATTCACTTAATTTACTTTGTTTCGTTCCATTGTATGCTCCAAACGATCCACCAACCAATATACTTCCATTTGATAATAAATCAACACTATTAACAGCAGTATCGAATCCCGTTCCATTATTAAATGTCGCATCTCTTTTTCCGTTGGAATGTAATCTTATGATATTACTAACAGTAATACCACTATAATTTGTAAAAGTACCACCAATAACTATTTTATTATCTAGGGGTTGAATTACCATTGAAGCAGGGCCAAAGTTTCCAAACCCATCAATGTCAAATCCAGTTCCAATACTGAATGTATTATCAATACTTCCATTAGTATTTAATCTAATTAAACCGCTATGTGATGTTAAACCACTATATGTTAAAAATGCACCACCAACAAGAATTTTCCCATCCGATTGAACTAATATTTTGGCTACGGGAGCCTCGAATCCACTACCAGTTAAAAAACTATTATCTATCGATCCATTTGTATTTAGTCTAAGTATAGCACTTTTCGATACCCCACTATATGTCGTAAATGAACCACCAACAAGAATTTTTCCATCTACTTGAAATGCTATAGTGCTAGGGTATTCAGATGCTGCATAATTAAAACCACTACCAATTACAAACGTATTATCTACAGTTCCATTAGTGTTTAATCTAATAATGCCATTTCTTGATACTCCACTATATGAATTAAAATAACCACCAGCGATTATTTTTCCATCAGATGGTTGAATGGCAACAGTGAAAAGATAAGAACTCGAAGTGCTGAATCCATTTCCAATAGTAAAAGTATTATCTATAGTTCCATTACTATTTAATCTAATAATACAATTTCTGGTTAATCCACTAAATGTGGTAAAATCACCGACAGCCAGTATTTTACCATCAGACTGAATAGCAATATCGTTAACTGTACTACTACCAAAACCTATATTGTTTATATATGGAACAAAACTTGTGTCGGGTGTACCATCACCATTAAATCTAGCAATTCGAGTACTAAAACTATTTGTCGAATGTGTAAATACTCCACCCACAACTAGTTTTCCATCGGATTGAACTTTTACCACAGTAATGGCTGAATCAAATCCACCACCAATTACTAATGAAGTGTCAATTATAGTATTATTTGTCGATCCACTACTTAATGTTTGAAGTGTTATATTCGAAGCCGTTATAGTAAGATTTGGCTTACCCTTAAGATTAATGAATTCACTAGTACCAGATAACGATAGTGTCGTACCTGATGACTGCATGAAACTCGAATTTGATAATATTTGTTTTGTTTGTAACATTTTCGCCTATTTTACTATAAATACTTATTTATGTTATATCAATCCTCCACCAGACCAATTGAATCCATTATAAATCAACATGATTGATCCGTAATTAGTGTTGATTAATGCTGTTGATGAACCATTGATATTCTTACCATTTCCATTAATTGTAATGTTGGTGCTAAATGCATTTCCTTTAATATCCGAAATCATAATTCTTTGGAATGATTTAGGAGACGCAGGTAAATAGAAACTCATTGCAGTACTTGCAGAAACACCAACATATCCCAAACTACTTGATCCTGTCGCTGTTGTTGTTATAATTATTCCCTTAACAGTATTGTTTATGTCTGTAATATCTCTGTATTTAATTTCCCCAGATGTTTCTTTTACCAATATATTGGTCGTTGTACCTGAAAGAACTGAACCCAAAATAGTTTGTTGTGTAGAACCAAGATATACTTTTGAGCTACCAGTTGGATTAAAATTCGTACCAATAACAATTGAATTATTCATTGATGCTGCACCATATGATGCATTCCATCCAATAAATGTATTTGAGCTACCAGTAAGATTTAGTGTTGAATGAAAACCAGCAAAAGCACCAAGACCTGTATTTGAATTACCTATAGTTCTTGGTAATGACCATGTACCAAAACCAGAGTTATATGAACCTCTCACTAATAAGCTACCAGCTTCTGTACCAACAAACACGTTTTTATATCCATCACCACCCTGTAATGCTAACACCCCTATACCAATACTGAATTGGGATGAGCCAGTCATTGTAATACCAGCACTGTTACCAATTAAAATATTTCCGTTAGCTATTTTAGAACTCCATCCAGCATATGTACCTAATGCAATATTACCGTCACCAAAACTAGCATAAGACAGTGCATTAGGGCCAATAGCAACCGTACTATCAGATGCATTACCAATAGAATACTCCATAGCACTAGCACCAATAGCAACGTTGTTTATTGAACCTGTCGTACCAGTGAAATTTCTCATCGTCCAAACCCCTAATGCTATATATTGGTCGTTAGCTGTTGCTACTGAATTAATACCAGTTTCATAACCGATACCTATACCATATGATGGGTTGCCTGATTTTACTAAACTATTTTTTCTACCGATATTAATATTATGTGTGCCAATGGTCATACCTGTTTGGTTATCATAACCAATGGCAATATTTCTTCCACCATTAAATTCGGTAGCACCAGAAATAACCGATCTTAAATTATACGAACCAACGGAAATATTACCTGCTCCAATTGACCCCGATCCATTTCCACTACCTATATTAATATCAAGTAAGCCAGATGATAATGAATTTGTTGTTTTGTTTTTAAATGATAATAACCCAACATTTGCATTGCTTCCAATTTGGCCTGAGATGAATGGTGTTCCTTGTGTTTGTGCATTGAATGTTAGTGTAAGACCTGTTGTGGTATTGATCGTGGTGTTACCTGTCAAGGTTCCACCTAATCCAATGTTTGTTCCTTTCTTAACTAAACCATTAACTGCATTTGTTGTTCCAGTGATACTTGAAACTAATCTAACTTCTAATTCACCAGTTGTTATATTTCTAGTTACGAAGTTTGTTGATGTTCCAGTCACTAATGCTGCGCCAAGACCATATCCGATTCTTACTTTAGGTAAGAATACAGTATCTGTCGTTGCTGATGTTGCTTTAATTGCATTACCACCAATAATTACTGAACGAGTTGAATTACTTGGTATGTTATGATTATTACCACCAAGAATAACACTATAATCAGCAAGAGCACCATGACCACTGGTTTGACCCGTAGAATTTGATGACATATTAATTGAATGTGCTCCAGACGCTAGAACTCTTTGTACTGTTCCAGTATGTGAACCAAAAGTATATGTATTTGCCCAACCAAATGCCAATGATCCCTTTCCTGCTGCTAGTGCATTATAACCCAACGCATAACCCATATCTGCAGTTACCTTAGAGTTATATCCCATAGTAAATGCAGCAGCAATAGCATTACCAGCACCAAGACTAAGTGCATCTATTGTGTTTAATGCACCACCCAAATGTGTCGCACTAAATATACTATTATTGACACCGTTTCTAATTTGGTTATTTATACCCAATAAAATACTATTATTTATTCTGTGTGATGTCGTTGTGCCAGTATTAATAACAAAGTTAGATTCACCAGCCAAAAAATTCCATCCATTAGAACCACCAAGAGAATTTGACATGAAATGATCTGCACCAAACATCATGTTGTCGGTATTACCACCAAAAACTTGACCTCTACCAATTCTAAAATTACGTTTTCCTGCAAAAGATGTGTCAATCCAAGTATCACCAGTTAATATTCCACCAAGGAAAATATTATTATTACCTGATTTTGTAATACCATTATTTGCGGTAATTGCACCAGCAAAATTAGTATCCACATAGTTTTTATCAACTAACGATCTTGAAGTATAGTTAGTTGAGTAATCCGCAGCATATTCAATACCACTGGCTGTTGTTCCTGTTCTACTGTCAGTAATTAAAAACGAATGTGGAGTTGTTCCAAATTCTATTTTAGACATCGCACCTAATCTCTCCGCACTTAATAAAAGTTTAGCACCTGCTAATGGGGATTCTGATGTTATTTGTAATATTTTACTGTTGAGTTGATAGTCAACATATCCAGCATTACTACCTCTAAATGAATTTAATGAAAATGAATATGGTCTTAATTCAATTGAACTAGTACCGCTAGTGGCATCTATTGAGACATTGAATATTGAATTATTATATTCGTTTTTGAAATCAAAAGTTTGATTACCTGCACCCATAGTCACGCCACTATAGAATGTACCAATATCCAATGTTGCTTTTTGGGCAATTCCGGTATCGTCTAATGCTTGTTGTGTAATAAACGAACCAACACCTTTAGATATTACAGTAATACCACCATCATTCAAAGTATTATCACCAATATTAATTCCACCACCACCACTTTCTTGTAAAAATATTCCACCACCTAGATCACTCTGTAAATATACACCACCACCATTTGAACTTTTAAAGTATGCACCTTGACCATCTAAAAATATAGTACCACCACTAAGTATAAAATCAGCACCACCTTGTGAAATAACTGTTTGACCAGTCATTAATCCTCCTAAATAAATATTATTACCTGATTTTGTTAAACCATTATTAGCTGTAATATTGGGTATTAATGATGATTCTAATCTTACCTCAATTTCTCCAGTACTTGTATTTCTTGTGAGAATATTTGTCGATGAACCTGTAACTAATGCACCACCCGTTCCTCGTCCTATACGAACTCTTGGCATGAACACTGTATCTGTTGTTGCTGATGTGGCTTTAATTGCATTACCTCCTATTACAACTGATCTACTAGAATTACTCGGTACGTTGTGATTAATACCTGCAAAAATTCCTGAATCAGCAGCTAATGCACCGTGTCCAGCAGTTTGTGAAGTAGTATTTTCTGAAATATTTATTGCTCCTGCTCCTGATGCAAGTATAAATTTATCAGATGCAGAACCGCCAATATCAAAACCTCTTCCACCAGTAAATGAACCATTACCTGATGAAATCGTACTAGTACCTAATGCATTTGCAAATGAACCAGTTGCTTCATTTCTATAACCAATAGCTGCTGAACCACTACCTGTTGCTCTAGTTTGTGTACCAATTGAAATACCATTTGCTCCATTGGCAAATGTTTGCTGTCCAATTGCAACTGATGCTGTGCCAAGTGCTGCTGCATTACCACCAAAAGCAAAACTAAAATTATCAGCATATGAATTACCACCCATTGATACCGAATATAGACCATCAGTCCAACTTCTAGTAATCCAATAATCATAAGTACCAGTAACACCACTGAAATTTGGAGACACTACAGGTATTGATGCATTACCAGATTGATTCATTGTGCCTAATCTAATCTGTGCACGTGAATGTGATTTATCCATTACTAATCTAGTCGCATTAGTAACGCTATTTATCTCATTGTGATACCAGTTACCAGCACTGTCTTTTACCCAAAATCTAAACCAATAAGATAAACCACGTCCAGTAGTGGCATCTGTAAATGTTGTTGATATACCAGATACTATTGAACTACCATTAGTCATTATTATCTTTCCCGGCCCTTTTATATCAACATTTGTTCTATATGCAAATACATTTTGAACTGTTGCTTGATTATCTAATACAAATGGGGTTGTCGTACCAGACAATATCATATTACTAATAGTCGTTGTACCAGTAAGCACCATGTTTTCTAACTCACCAGTACTGATATTTCTTCCAATTAAGTTTGTACCTAAATTGTTTGTTACTACTGAACCTCCTGTGCCTTGACCAATACGAACTTTTGGCATAAATACAGTATCAGTTGTTGCTGATGTAGCCTTGATGGTGTTACCACCAATAATTGCTGATCTGTTTGAATTACTTGGTATGTTATGATTGATACCGCCAAGTATAACTGAATTAGCAGCTAATGCACCGTGTCCAGCAGTTTGTGATGAATTTGATTCTGAATAATTAAATGATACTAATCCAGATGCAAGTACTGATCTACCAAAGATTTGGCTATTACCCTTACCACCAGCAAATGATTGTGCACCAGTAGCACGTACTAAACTACCTAATGCTGTTGAACTTTGACCACCAGCAAATGCAGAAAAACCAGCAGCAAATGCAGTTTGACCAGTAGCAACAGCAGATGAACCAATTGCTGTTGAGAAATTATCTGCGTATGAATTATTACCAAGTGCTAATGAAAATAAACCATCTGACCAGTTTCGAGAACCAATATAATATTTATATGTACCAGTAACACCTTGGAAAGTTGCTGTGTTAAAATTATAACCATTTCTTATTTGAGCACGTGAATAGTTTGAACTCATCGTTGCTCCAATATTGTTTGCAATTGATGAAAGAAATACGTAATACCAATTATTTGCCGAATCTTTAACCCAAAGAGCAAACCAATATGATAAACCACGACCTGTTGTGGCATCTAAAAAATTAGTGCCATTACCAACAATTGACGATGAACCATTAGTTAATGTAATTGTACCTTGTCCAAGAATATCCGTATTTGTTTTGTATGAGAATACATTTGGAACTGCAGTTTGTGTGTCATATATGAAAGGGGTCGTTACTCCAGTTAATGTATTACCAGTTACATAACCTTTATCAACCAATGATCTTGGTGTGTAGTTACCTGATAAATTAGTACCGTATTTCAAAGTACCTGTTGTACCAGTAAATGTTAAACTATTAACACCTAAACCTATTGTTGTGGCTCCTGTTAATGCTCCACCCAAAAGAATATTTGCACCAGATTTTTTTAATCCGTTATTAGCTGTTACAGAACCACCGCCAGATGTTAAACCTGTTACATATGCTTTATCTACTAATGATCTTGGTGTAAAGTTTGCAGAGTAATCAACGTCATAAGTAAAACCCGCAAATGTTGCTAAATTACTTTGAACATATGCACTATCTGGAGTCACATAAAGAGATGTGAATCTTGAAACACCGGGATTTGATTTTGCAGTTAATCCAATTTGAGCACTTGCTGATGGTACTGATGTAGAACCAGCGTCAACATAAAATCCACCATTTAAAGTATCGCTAAAAAAGAAACCACCACCATCAGAATTAAAATTCATACCACCCTGACCATGATCAAAATATGATATACCACCACCAGCATATTCATCGAATCTTGTACTTCCACCATGAGATTGAAAATGAAGTCCACCAGTAGTAACCTCATTAAAATATATACCACCACCATGTTCAGTAAATCCTATACCACCACCATACGTAGTAGTATAAAAACCACCAGAACCACCAGAAAATGAATTAAATTGAAGTGTGTTATTTCCTAAATTAATTAAAGCCCCTGACGTTAATATGGTTGTACCTGCTACTCTCCAACCGCTAGTACTTGCAATGTTATCAGCATATGCTTTATCAACTAATGATCTAGAGGAATAATGTGTTGAATAATCTCCAAGATATTCTAAACCTCTATAGTTTGAAACACCAGACCCAATTGTTGATGCACTATATGCAATATTAAATTGAGTGGTTGTATTCACCAATGCCAGTGAATTGTCCACATTATTAACCTGTGCTCTAAATCCATAACTATCATTTATATAGACTTTATTTAGTCCAGAGCCACTACGATTAAGTTCAATACCGCTAGTATTTGAAACATATATACTACTCAAATAATCACTATCATGGATAATAGCATCACTACCAAACTGAATATCTGAACTTCCTGTTGCCACGAAATTCATTTGTTTTATTGAAGAACCACCTGTACCAATATTTAAATTTTTTCCACCACCATTGATTGTTGTGTTACCTGTTAATGTTCCACCCAAACCAATGTTACCACCAGTTCTTGTTAACCCATTCACACCATTATATCCACCTAATAAAAATCCTAATGTTGAAGACCCTATTACTGCGGGTGTCGTATTAGTCGTTGACCAGAAAGTATTTCCTTGAGTATTTCCCTTCTGAACAAAA
>Ga0315289_10011764_pt1 | contig 12381 bp, 10 predicted proteins | sample YL17G11_40_MG_FD_203452 | JGI IMG/M metagenome (GOLD analysis project Ga0315289, IMG submission 203452) | Sediment microbial communities from Yellowstone Lake, YNP, Wyoming, USA - YL17G11_40 | ecosystem: Environmental > Aquatic > Freshwater > Lake > Sediment | place: USA: Wyoming | collected...
ATTCCAATACTTTCTCGCATGCTCTTCTCTCGCATGCACATGCCAAGGTATTGGTTTACCTATGTCTAAGATCTTCGTTAAAACACCAAACCTATTGTTGTGTGACTTTGCATAACTTTTTCCAAGCATTCTTTCTGGAGATAATGCTAGAGCATCCTTTAAGAACAATTTGACTCCCTTTATATCGAGTTCACTTAATCCTTCGTTTTCTATTTGGTTCAGTCCTTTAGCGACAACTGATGAAGCCATCCAGCGCTCAACTAACCACCCTCTTTTGCCTGCAGAAAATTTTTTTAAACCAAGTCTTCCTAAACCTGGGTAGTCTCTGGCAACGAATGTTGGCTTTAGTCTTAAAACACCTCTTTTTTGGTCCAATTCCTTGTTGAGAATAACTGTTAAATCCATAACTTTGATTAATCTTTGCATATATTTAATTATTATGCTCATCTTTCTGACATTGCCCTATGACTATCATAGGACAATTAGTAGTACATCAAAGTGCAATCCTAGCCTTAACATTGCATAGTTTAGAACATTGACTGGTACAATCTAAGACAACGTCAGTCTGTTAGTCTTGCAGTTGCTCATCTGCACAGGCATCAAAACGTGCAAATGTCCCTGAGCAACAACAGGGAGAAGTAATATCTCACCATTGCATCCAATTTTTTTTAACGATTGCATCTAATTGCACCATGATGCACTCATGATTGTACCACATTGCACCTGCCATTGCACTTCCCGTTGCACCTAGTAATCTTTAATTATTTGGCATATGAGCCTCTTATTAACATTGATAATAATGCCAAATCTCGAACAATCATATTATACTTAAGGCATCTGATTTCATCTTTCTTCAATTATACTGTACGCTTTGCTTATGCTACCATAGACTCTCTCGTACTTATCAAAAAGTCTAACATAATTCTCATGATGTTCTGGCCTCGGTTCGTAAACATCTCTGAACCGAATACATCTTTTTACACCCTCTTGTACATTCTTATATACACCTGAGCCTACACCTGCTAAAATAGCAGAACCCAATGCAGCAGCAGCATCTTCAACAACTGGGATTCTAATATTCATGCCGATAACATCTGCTTTTATCTGGTTCCAAATTCTACTTCTAGTTTCTCCACCACTCATCGAGGCATCGTTAACCTTAACACCTAATTCACCAAGTAACTCTATAATCCCAACGTACTGGAAAGCAATTCCTTCAAGTAATGATCTGACAAAATGAGGTTTGCCATGCCAAAGTGTAAAGCCAAAGTAAACTGCCTTAGCTTGGAACTCGAATCGTGGAGCACCAGCACCCATAAAATATGGATAACAGAAGAGCATATCTGAACCATCATTAACCTTTTCAGCAAGTTCGTCAAGGTATTGGTAAGGATCACCATTTTTCAACTTAGCCTTTTCAACTTCTTCATATCCAAATTGATCCCTAAACCATCTTAGACAAGCACCAGTTAACAATCCCGCTTCATACTCCCAAGTATCTGGAACAACATGACAACAACAGTCAATTCTGTCCTTATAGTCGAGATGCGGTTCACTGAGAGGAACCTCAAAGGCTGTACCAGTACCCGAACCAATATTCATCTGACCTGGAGTAATTACTCCGGCGCCTAATGATTCACATGGCCTATCTCCACCACCACTGACGACAGGTGTACCTTCAGCGAGACCTGTTATCCTAGAAATTTCTTTGGTAACTCCACCTACAACATCCCATGCGCCTTGGACATCTGGTAGGATACTAACAGGAATGTCAAGGGCATCACAAATATCCTCATCCCAAACCTTCTTTCTGATGTTGAACAATCTAGTTCGTGACGCCATAGAATAATCAGTAGCTACTTTGTTCGTCAACCTGTAGACCACATAGTCCTTGGAAAAGACTATCTTCTTGGTTTTATTGAAGACCTCTGGTTTATACCTTCTTAACCAAATGATTTTAGGGGCTGAGACTACGTGATCCATATATCCTCCAGTTCTATCCCTAACTTCATCTGCAGGTAAGGTCTTTTTAATTTCTTCAGATATTGGTATAGTTCTCTTATCAAGCCATGTAACACTATTCCATAGTTTTTTGCCTTCATTATCCAAAGGGACAAATGCTTCCCGTTGAGAATCTACTCCAATGCCAGCTATTGACTTAGAATCAATCTTGGTTTTTTCTATAAGGTTCCTAACATTGATGACTGCGGCATTCCACCACCAGTCTGGATCTTGTTCCGCCCAACCCTCCTGCTCTTGGTAAATGCCATATTCACTTTTTTCCATTGCGATAACATTGCCATCTAAGTCAAAAAGTGCACATTTACACAATGTCGTTCCACAGTCTATACCTAAGATGAACTTCTGCATGTTTAAAGATGATGGCATACGTTATATTAAGTTTGTTTCTAAGAAGGAACAATATTATGAAAATGCGCTCACAATCTTTTTAAGTGAATCAGCCAGCTTCTCGATGTCTCCTTCTGTATTATAAAAATAGGTTGAAACTCTAACAACTCCTTCTTTTTCACCTAAAACCCTTCTTGTGGTAACTTGAGCACACATATGCCCACTTCTTACCTCTATTTGGCCAATAGAATCAAGCATCATGCCTAATTCCATGGAATCAATACCCTTCAAGTTGAAGGTGAAAATACTGGTCTTTTTATCAACATCAGGGCCATAAATCTTAAAATTCTTAGTGCTTGAGAGGAGTTCATGAGCCATCTTGACCAATTTTCTATCATGCTTTAGAATATTATCTAAGCCAATCGTTTTTACATATTGAAAACCGTCAGCCATCATCATCGCTTCACAGAAGGGTATAGTACCTGCTTCAAACATCGAGGGAGGGGCCAACAGTTTGAAACTTGATACATCAACCGTATGACAAGCTCCACCGCCATAGTTAATTGGCTCAACTCGGTCAAATAGGTCTTTCCTAACATATAGTATTCCTGATCCAGTCGGACCACATATCTTGTGCCCACTCAAAGCCAGAAAGTCGATATTCAACCTTTTGACATCGATAGACATGTGAGGCGCAGATTGTGCTGCATCCAGAACAACATAAGCCCCGTTTTCATGGGCAATTTTTACGACTTCTTCTATTGGAGATATTGTACCCAAAACGTTACTTACATGAGTCAAAGCCACAACCCTAGTTTTTTTATCAATTTTTTCAGCAAAATCATCGACAGTGATGACTCCATCAGCCTGCTTTGGAAAGACAACCTTGAACTCTCTTCGGCTTCTTCTACATCTTGTAATCCAAGGAACGTAGTTGCTATGGTGTTCAAGAGCAGAAACCACTATATTCCCTTGCTTCTGTAGCTTAACACCCCTTGCAACCAAGTTAAGACCCTCTGTCGCGTTCTTAACGAATACTATTTCCTCAGGTAGTGCGTTAATAAAATCTGCTGAGATTGTTCTAGCTTGGTTGACCTTCTCTTCAGTTCTCCTAGCAAGAGTATGCACACTCCTCAAAGGATTTGCTTTGAATTGTGTATAATATTCTATGACTTTGTTAGCAACTGTCTTAGGTGTCAGTGACGTAGTTGCACTATCTAAATAGACAAAACCTTGCATAAGAAGCGGAAAATCTTCACGAAGTTCGTCTACATTCATTATTATGAACAAGGTAAGGTTCGACTATTAAGTCTTTCTCAGAACAAGTAAAAAAGGACGCTTGCCATATAGTATATAAAACACGAGATTGCCTTAATAAGATATTGTAACTATAAAAGGAGAAAAGTGGCATAATCAGTATTTCGGTTTAAATATGTTACTCCAATCATAGTCCGAAGTGACCATTACAATAACAGTTTTCCAGAAGTTAGGTCTATTAACCAACAGAGATTCAACAATCTTCGCATTAATCGGATGCGTAGCTACCCCTTTGTAAAATTCATCAGGCCACAAACCAAACAAGCCAACCTGATTGTCCTCCGATATGCTGAAAAGCAAGCCAACTCTACGGTAAAGATGTACATCACTGGGTGCAATCTTAAAGTTACTGTCCACGAGTCCTTGAACATCGTCTCTCTTCAATGCTATAACTGCTAACATCATATAATCTGTCATATCTTCTTTATCAGGTGAAACGATTTTGTTTATACCCTTGTATAGCTTATAGTTTGGATATTTATTTACCAACATGCCAAGAGATTTTACAAAAGAGTACGGAAGAATCTTTCCAGTAATGTCTCTGAAGTCTCTTGTAGCTCCAAAATATAGCATGCTTTCATTAATAGGTACTTTTGTCTTGTCAAGCCCCACGTACCATATACCGAATCTTCTACCTTTATCATCTGATGACATATGTATCCTTCTCCGATTCTAAATCACATTAGTTTTTAAGTGTTGCGTTCAAACTCAACTGAATGAATGTAAATTATGATAATCATAAACAAACGACTTTATGTAGTAATATGTACTGACGCACTATAAACAAAATGCCTTTGGTAACATTATATCATCCGAATAAAAGTGAAGGCTATTTTGTCAGAATCGTAATATAATTAGAAGATTGAACAATCTTGTGCACTCTTAAGGTAAATAAAAAATAAACGATTGAGATAATGACAGAGTTTAACACTCTGACCAGATTCTTTTAATCTTACCTCATTTTAAGAGTAACAAATCAAAAGATTCAATCTTATATTTTTTTCATAGCAAATGGCGTTTTAGGCTTTAAGAGTAAAGTAATCATATTTTAGGATGTCATAGTAAAGGTCTTCGAGAGTAAAGTTCGTCTTTTGGCCGCAAGGGGCACATTCAAAGGTCATGTAACCTTTCTTAGGTAGGCTTTCACTATGTTCTGGTTCAGGATGGAAAATAGATGTTACCCCACATCTTGGGCATCCCATTATCCAGACCTCTCTTCTATCTTGTTTCGCAGGAAAAAGGCTTCTGCTTAGGACATTGACCGCCTAATCCCTTAATTGGATATCCTTATTCAACTTAGGACTCTTGTCTGCTTCAGCCTTTATTTTAGTATATTCTGCTGTTAGCCTTTTCATCTGTTCTTTCACCTGTTCGTACTCCTTTTTCGAGACGATATCCATCTTCACAAAGTCCGCTAAGCCTTGAATAAGCTGCTGTTTTGCTCCTTCTACTTCAGCTTTAGAGACAAACATGTAACCCTTCCGCCTCTGTTCTAGTGCACGACTGTCTTTTTGTTAGAGACTCAAGCTGGCCCTCAGAAATATCACTCGAGCTAAGCACATCAATAGTTGCCTGAGCGAATTGGATTTCTCCCAATATTTCCTCCCTTTGCTTTTCAAGTGCCAAGACACTTCCTTTAAGTTCGTCTATAGTGTTCTGAACCTTCTTCTTTTCATCTTCGAGACCACTGCGCAAATTTTTAATGAGATTTTCTTGCTCATCTTGCAGCTTCACTCTTTTTTCATCATATGTCCTTTTTAGCTTATCGATAAGGTCGATATAGTCTTGATTCGCCTTCTCTAGTTTCGATAGGGTTTCCTCGTCTTTCGCAATAATTGTATCTAGGGTCTGTTTCGTACCTTGAATTGTCTGAACTGCCTCTTCAAGGCTTTTGTGTTTGGAGAGAAGATATGATAGCTTTTCACAGGCACTTCCTGAATCTAGACCATTTTTCTTTAACTCCTTTGCCAAAACCTCTGCTGTGTGCGATGTAAAGCCAAGCTTTTCGAGCCTGAGCTGACTCTCTACAATCACGTCTAACATTTCTAAAGTAATATTGTGTTGCTGGATCTTATCCTGCAACTTCTTGAGTTCGTGAAGTTCTTTTATCGAAATTTTAAGATATTCACATTCCGATTTCAGTTTCTGAATATTTGCGGTTAGATCCACCACCTTTTCTGTCTTCGTTTTATAGTCTTTCAGCAGTTCTGAGTAGCTTAAACCGCTTTGCTCTATGAGGATGTGAAACTCTCTAGCTTGGGATAGTATCTTTGGCGCTTCCTTACCGTATAATGATATCTGAGATATCACATCAGATGCCCCATCGACATCTATACTGGCTTTTTCGAGCTCTGTAACTAAATAAGCACCCTTTAAAGCCTGCTCTAGGCTTAGGTTGTGCTCATTGAAAAATCTATTAATTCTTCTCAATTCTTCAAGTTCTGGAAATTCCTTCCTAAGCTCGCTCAAATCCTTTGACAATTTTCCGACGCTTTCGCCCGCTTTATCTCTGATGGTTCGAAAATCCCCTCCGTTCAGCCACATCTTTATTGCCTTCTTCCTTACCCCTAAATCCTTCTTCCTCATAATGACATATCGATTTTTTTATTAGATATCCACTTTTAAATGTTCTCTTATTCAGGCAAACTGTTCAAAAGATCACATAAATTGTTCAACTGTTCAAATGTTCAGATGTCAGTACTAAACTAAGCACTCTAATTCAAGGCATATCTCAGAGTTATACCCCAGTATAATCCAGTTCTCCTTAATAGATGATGGATCCTTCCGAGATATGCATGGATTCTTATGAACAAGGCTTTTTTTACTTTAATCGATTATCTGATTACTAGTCTTGAACTAAATAGCCTATTAAATGAACAAATATTAAAAAATCTAAGCATATCAGTGGTTTTTATAAGGGATTTTACCTTCTTCTAAGCGAATAATATGAAAGAAAATGTACTGATCAAAATTATATCCAATACTTTACTGGCAAAACTCAAGACCGTCTATTACGAATAGATGAGGACAAATGAAATCTTCGCTGATTAATGCTTTAACACTGTTAGAAGAAGATAAAAATGCCCTCACCACAGGATATGATGATATCGATGGCCTTATAGGCGGATTAAAAAGAGGACAAACATATCTTTTTTATGGAGATACAGAATTCATAAGTGAGCTACTACATAAACTAATTGTAGTGGTAAGTAAAAATGGAAAGATAGCCTACATGAATAACACGGACTATTATTCAGAAAAGACCATTGTTAACTCAGACAAAATAGCATTTTACGCAAAAAGAGAAGATGCAGATTCTTATCATGTATTAAGACAAGTTTATTTTGTAGCAGCCTTTAACGAACTAAGACAGCCTAAATCTGCGGAAGCTCTTCTAGAACGAATAAAATTAGAAAATCGTTTGCGACGAATATTGACACTTTATTTCAAGTCGCAAAAAGAAAATCAAAATGTTCAACTCCTATTTTTCTGTTCATATATAATTCTACTGCATTAGAGCAAGGTAACTAAAAGAACACAGGGACATTAGTCTAAGCACATTGGTAGAACATCTGAACTTGTAAACAAAGATTTTACATGCCATTTTTCGACATCAAACAAGTTAAGTTTTTATACGCCATGTTTCTTATTTGGGTATGATATGGTAAAATTAACACTCCCACTCTTTGGAAAGAGGCAGAAGCCAACTTTAGCTACTTTGGCTCCCGAAGAAGAAGTCCTAATGGAAGTACCACCTGAGGACATTAACATCTTGGATGAATATTGGGTCAGAGAAAAGTACGCTCGAATTCTCGTCGGCAAGCCTGTTGACTCATCCACCATAAAGTACTACGTCGATGAGGTACAACTTAAGCCCGACGAGAGAGTCGCGTACAATAAGATGTTCGATATTATCGCACGAGAACTGAACCCTGCTGAAATCGGAAAGGAAGAGGATGTTCGAAAGGAGCTACTTAGTGAAGCGAGAAGGCTCAGCATGAAGTATGCAAAGGCCTTTGGAACAATCACACCAAAAGGATGGGAGAGAGTAAATTACTATCTAGAAAGAGACCTATTAGGTTTTGGTGCTCTAAATAGTATTATGTCGGATTATAGGATAGAAGACCTTTCTTGTGATGGAGTTAACGTTCCAATATTTGTTTGGCACCGAAGGTACGAAAGCATTCCTTCTAATATTAGGTTCTTGAATAAAGAAGCTCTAGACGACTACATCGTAAAGTTGGCTCACAAGTCGGGGAAACATGTTAGTTCAGCGTTCCCGATTGTTGATGCCATGCTCTTTGGCAAGCACAGACTTGCTGCGAGCTTCCGTGACGAAGTTTCTCCAAAAGGTTCAACATTTACCATCAGAAAGTTCAGGGAGGAACCATTCAGTATTGTAGACCTTGTCCAGATGGGCACGGTCAGCGATGACATGGCAGCCTACTTCTGGATGCTTATCGAAAACAGAGCAACCATCATGGTCATTGGTGGGACAGGCAGTGGCAAGACCACAATTCTTAACGCTTTAGCGTCACTTATCAAGCCAGGTATGAAACTTGTCACAGTAGAAGAGACCGCTGAGCTTAACCTCCCCCATGAAAACTGGGTTCAGTTCGTCAGCAGAGAAAGCTATGGGCTTACAGGAGCAAAGATCGGGCAGATCAGCCTCTTTGATCTGGTTAAAACCTCTCTTAGATATAGGCCTGATTACCTCATTGTCGGTGAGGTCAGAGGAGAAGAAGCCTACGTTATGTTCCAAGCTATGGCTACTGGACATGGTGGTCTGTCTACTCTGCACGCCGAAAACATCGAATATGCTATTAGAAGACTTGTTAGCCCGCCAATGAACGTATCAGAAACCTATATCCCTCTGGTTAATGCTGTCATATTAATCGAACGTGTCACATTACCCACTCCAAGGGCAGGTATGAGCATAGGTAGAAGGGCTCGAATGACTTGGGAAGTTGAAGACTTCGAGAAGTACGTTAACGTTTTTAGTTGGGTTCCACAAGATGACATCTTCCTGTCAAGAGCTAAAGATAGTGTTATACTTATGCGACTTGCCGAAAGACTGGGCAAGAGCCGAAGATGGGTTGTCAACGAACTTGAACGCCGAAAGATCGTAATAAGATGGATGACCGATAAAGGTATACGCAATGTCAAGGACGTTGCCCGCATTGTCTACCAGTATTACTCTAACCCAGACACATTGATGAATAAGATCGAGGAAGAAGCTACAATAAAGAAGGAAGTATTACAACCAATCTTTGCACCTGCCCCTGCTGGACCATCTACCCCAACTGCGGGTATGGTAGCAGCTCATGAAACGTCTGCAGAAACACAGGCACCAGTCAGGTTCATTGAAGAATCACTGATAAAGATCTACGACATTCTTATAGCTCGCGGTGGAACCGCTTCTTTGGAGACCCTTGCAACAGATACAGGCATGGACGATGTCACACTCTGGAGATACTTGAACATACTCAAAGGATTCGGGCACGTTCAGATCGTAGAGAAGAAAGAAGGTGACACGTTTACGACCTTCTTTACGCTATCAGAACGAGGAAGCAGCGCCTATGAGACGTTGAAGTCAAGACTTTCTAAGAAGTAGACCATAGAATTGTATCAATAAATAGAAGCTATTATTTTAAACTGTAGATTAGACTAAAACATGAAAGAATAAGATACAAAAATTGTATAGCACTCTAGCTAGCTAATGCGTGCACGAACTATCTACACTCAGAGCTTAAGCGTTATGTTCTAGAACAGCTTTATTACCTGCTCCTTTGTTATCTCACCAGTCTTCTCTGGAACGACTGTCCTGACATTATAGTAGTTTGCCAAGAACTCTGCTTTCTGATCTAATGTAGCGTATGTGATGATGACTATCTTTTTTGCGTTCAAGTCATATCCCAAAGCTTGTAGTCTCAGTATTTCGTCTACTGTTATCTTGTCTTCTAGCAAGTATGTCTCTACTAGAATATTTTCCTGCTTTTCCGAGTTTGTCGCGTACAGATCTACATCATACGCTATTCCTGATGTTCCTGTCACCTGCGTATTACGCTTCACTAAATATTTGTTCTCTTTGAGACTGCTTTCTAGCGATTCAAGAGTTTTGAGTGAGCTCTTTATCAATTCCATCTTGTGGTCATTAATCTCATATTGGTATACCACGGTTTCCCCCAGTTCCTCTATTGGGAAGTATTCTCCACATTTCTGGCAGTGATAGTCGATCACTGGTGAATCATACAGGTTACCGCATGCATGACATTTGTACATCAACTTCCCTCTCAAGTAGTCTTTGCTTTCTACTAAAAGCGATTTGTGGCATCTTGGACACTCAAGTCCGCCATTTGTCAAGAACAGACTTTCCAGGTTCTTGTAGCCACAGCTAAAGTGTTCTATGATCCTTCCTCTGGAGATGTTTGTTGAACCACAGTTTGTACAATGCTCGGTTGGAATAATTTCATATGAGAAGCAGATTGGGCAAAACTTAAGGGTTTCAACCTGTTTCTTCGCTAAGAATTCCTTGGATACAATAAAATCCAGAGTATCTAGAACCTTATCCACATTCATATAAAGCATCTTATCCAATGGTGGGTAAAGGAACTTCTCCCCTGTGTTCTTCTGTACTATCAGCCTTATGACATTGTCTTCTTGTGCGAAAACATTTTTAAGTACCTCTATCAACTCTGTATGTATGACGCGGGTATGTTCTAATGACATTTTTTCACCTAATGTTGGAAAGACTTTATAAGATGCCTATTTAAAGTTTACTAACACATTTCACAAATTTCTCAGCCTAAATCTGTGATAATTTTTTTTATGGCTTATGGTAAAATTGCTTTCATTAAAGCATATTGTTTAATGTTTAGTTAAAAATATAAAAAATAAAAAAATATAATATAACAATTTTTGATAAAATACTATTCAAAGGAAAAAAATTTATCCTTGTCTATTCTTCAATAGCGCTTGATCGATATGACTCGAGAAGATAAGATAAAGTTGGCATTGGTCTTGATAGCTATTTCGTCCTATGCCATAGGATTTACTCCTATAGGACAGGAAGTAGCAAAACTTGTTCCGTTAGGACAGAGAATAGGCGGACCCGAAGTAGTCTAGACCACCCCCCTTTTTCTATTTTTATTATATTTTAATTTTATTTGTCATTTTTCGACATAGTCGGTTATATGTGCTTTTGAAGTTGCTTTGATTATTTCCTTGAACATTTCGATTAATCTGTCTATGTCAGCGTACCATCCTACGTTATCGTTGTATGATTCAAAGGGAAGAGTATAGGATTCAGCGTTGTAAAAGTCGATGTTGTAGAGGTTGTATTTTTCTTTGTATATGTTTAGTTTGTTTGATAGGTAGACTAAAGTGTCATGGTAGAAGGCTATCGGGATAGAAATCTGGGCTATCAACTTCATTCTATCAACAGAGAGAGCGATCATCCAAGTAAATGGAAGACTTTCCAACACTTTGTGAACATATGGGACATCTGACACAGTCAGGTCTGAAAATTCGAGAAAACATGAAAGAATATACTTGTTTGAAAGATGATACTTATCACCTTGCCATCTTACGATATAACCGTCTATTATATTCGTGCCTAACAAGTGCGACTTGTAATGGTATCTGACCTGCTTTTCTGGCACATCTATCTTCTTGGATATTGATGCCAGAGATTGTGAAGCATTGATCTGGAGCTCTTTAAGTATTAAGAGATCTATTTTGTCAATTGGAGCTCTCGAATAGTCCACCTGTATGGGCTTTGAATCTTTTCTAAGGTCCGAGTCTATCGTGCTCCATGGAACGTTCCACGTTTTAGTCGCAAAATCATAAAATTCTGGCCTAAGTGAGACGTGTTTAAGATATTGTAGGTCAATCATTCTATACTCTTTTAAGATGTCCAATCGAACGAGTTCGTCCAAAAGTTCTCTATACTTCGTGATAGCAGAATAAGGTAAGGTTGTGATAGAAATATAGAAGCCATAAGGTATAACCCTTGCAAAATAGGTCAAATACCCTCTCTTCGAGAGCATATCCAATATATCTGGAGCCTGCTTAAGGTTTTGTATGGAAAAGTCCAAAAGGATCCAAGACCTTATCAAGCCAAGTTTGAGGTAGTTTATACTAACATGATATCTTATTCCCACATCTCTCAACTGATTCTTTATTCTGTATCTTACTGTCTCTGTGGGAAGACCTGTTTCTCTTGCTATTTCTGAGACATTCTTTGGACCGTACTTTTTTATAGATTCCACAATAAACTTCATCTCCTCATCGTAAGATAGTATACGCTGAGAGCCCACGTTGTCCTTTTGCAATGTCCCATCCTATTTGGTGTTGGTCATTTCCACAAGCCTATTAAAAAACTTTTATTAAAAAACCCAATATTTTTCCGCTCTATTACGCACTATTGTGGGCTAAAGTAAGTCGATTTACAAAAATACCACGTTTTAGAGACCGCTCGCCGCACATAAGCACCTTTCTATCATCATGATTGTACTCTGATTCAGGTACTGACTATAAAACCAGCCTGCTTACTTTTTGAAAAGAATTAAATAGAAGATACTTTGACGCTTTCTGACTCGATTGAGAAAGATACTGTTCATTCCCGGTCCTACGGAAGCTGACCCAGATATCTTGGCCGAGCTTTCTAAGCCAGTTATGGCGCATTATGGTCAGGATTGGGGAGAGCTATACAAC
>Ga0315289_10011766_pt1 | contig 12380 bp, 13 predicted proteins | sample YL17G11_40_MG_FD_203452 | JGI IMG/M metagenome (GOLD analysis project Ga0315289, IMG submission 203452) | Sediment microbial communities from Yellowstone Lake, YNP, Wyoming, USA - YL17G11_40 | ecosystem: Environmental > Aquatic > Freshwater > Lake > Sediment | place: USA: Wyoming | collected...
ACTAATTCTTTCTGCAAAAACCGTGATCTATGCCCTGGGATTTAAAAAAGAAGAATTTCCATTAGTTTTGGTAGGAGGAATGTTTAAATCAAAAATAATTTTATGTATGGTAGAGCAAGAAATTAAAAAAATAGCTCCCAAAGCAGAAATTATTAAACCAAAAACAGAACCAGTAAGCGGAGCTATAAAATTAGCATTGAAATCAATACAATAATTCATGCAAATCTTAAAGCCCTCAAAAAATCTAAAAGGCTTGGCAGATATGATTCAAGATTTAATAATTGGAGGAAAGGTAATAGTTTTGCCCACGGACACGGTTTACGGATTAGTATGTAATGCTCAAAACGCAAAAGCAGTTGAAAGAATTTTTGAAATTAAAAGACGACCAAAATCAAAGCCTATTGGAGTATTCGTGAAAGATATAAAAATGGCAAAGCGCTTTTCCAAGATTAATAAAACCACAGAGAAATTTTTAGAGAAATCCTGGCCAGGGAAGCTCACAGTAATCTTGAAGCGAAAAGGAAATCTTCCCAAAATACTTTTTGCGAACGAAAAAACAATTGGCTTGAGAATTCCAGATTACGAATTAATAAAACTTTTATTTCAAAAAATAGATTTCCCTTTGGCCCAAACATCAGCTAACATTTCAGAAGTACCTGCTACTACAAAAACAAAAGAAGTTTTAAGACAGTTTGAAAATCAAAAAATCCAACCGGATTTGATAGTAGACTTCGGCAATCTTAAAAAATCCAAACCTTCTACTGTTTTAGATTTAAGTTCCGATACCCAAAAAATTTTAAGAAAAGGGGATCTTACTATCAAAAAATAATTAAAACTAAAATTTAAAAACGCTTTTTTACTCAGGCGAAGGTTTAGTGCTTTAATGGCAACTCTTTTTTAAAAACAAAGAGGCGGGAAGATTTCTCTTACCCGCCTAGTTGGCTTCAGCGCATTCACTGTGCCGAAGTCTTAATAGACGATGCGCAAGCTCGCCGCAACCCTCCGTAGGTCTGGACTTCCCTTGGGAGATACACTTGCAGATTACATCCTCTGCATGCGAGCGCGTCATGCGTTTCTGTTGCCCCTACGCGATCCACCCAGCTGTTGCAGTGTCTGTGTACGCCAACGCATCCGGTAGGCAGGTTATTGTTGTCTCGCGTGTGATCAACAAGATATTGGGGGCCGATTCCAAACCGGCTTGGCGGGTACTCGAGCAGATAGTCCCCTTGAGGCGTCAATTGGATGGGCCTGAGCGGAACGCTCCGCCTGATTTCTTTTGCAGTTTCTCTGGCGAGCCAATGGCGATTCCCGCTTCGCGCTGTCAAAAAGAGCACATTGCGGAGCAAGGCGTCTAGCCATCCTGTCGCAATGGGGTCGTCGCCAGCCTCTCCTGCCACTTTGACGGGACAAACGCTGTTGATTTGGTAGGTCTCATACGTGTCGGCGTAATGGCCTTTGAGCCACCCCATAGCCACCGCCTTTGGTTCAAAGCCTGCGGCAGCCACGACAGCCTTGAGCAATTCCATCTCATCAGGCACCAATTCTTTAACCTCACGCCACTTGCTGCGCTGGTACTTGAGAGTAAGGTCGACAAACTTCAAAGCAAGATCCATTACTTTCATCGTTTTCACCTCCTTTCCTGATTTAGGTAAGTGCTGACTAATTCCTCCTTTAACATAGACTACAATAAAACAAGAAAAAGGCAAGATTAAAACAAAAAAAGAAATTCCATAGAATTTCTGCAACGAATAATATAAAATTCTTTTTACTTTGAATTCGGTTCAAATTAGCATCTATACTCCTCCGACTTATCCGCCTAATCCGTAGTTTGAAGAATAGATAGAGGCTTTAACATAGAAGGGGGTGCCGCGGGAGGGACTCGAACCCTCACGAGATTGCTCTCATATGATTTTGAGTCATACGCGTAAACCAATTCCGCCACCGCGGCCCATACAACTCATTTCTAAAAGTATCAATTTTTAAGGTGATTGTCAATTTAATAAAATATGAAGGGTGACCAAATGGTCACCCTTGTTTTTTGCTGCTGCGGCATCATTCTTCTTCACGGGTTTTCTTGGGCTTATCCTTGCAGTGGCCTTTTGTGGGTTTTACCACAGGATCTCCACGCCAATCTCGCCGTACCACAAGTGCGGTATTGTTACAGAATCTGCACCGAACTTTTTCTTCGGTGTTAGGTTTCAGTCTTCTGAGGATTGCATTGACATCAACCTCAAAGACTGGTTCTGCTGGCGCGGTCGGTTTCTCTTTCCACAACGGCTTAGCGTTATGGTTGCACCTCACTTTCATCATAAAATCCCTCCTTCTGTCCAGATTCTATATCTAAAGTAACATAAAATGAATGGGTTGTCAAAATATCTAATCTTCTTTTTTTGCTTGTACAAAATCGCAATACTCATTAGAACATTTGGTTTTTCCCAATCTGTCTTTTATCAAAAATGCGCCGCATTTTGGGCAGACCTCGCCAGTGGGTTTGTCCCATAAGGCAAAGTCGCATTTTGGCCAGCGATTACAGCCATAAAATATTTTTTTCTTTTTAGTTCTTCTTTCTACAATATCTCCTTCTTTGCATTTTGGACATTTTATGCCCAAGGTTTCTCGTTCAAAAGGCTGTATGAATTTGCACTTTGGGTAGCCAGCGCACCCGTAGAATTTTCCAAACCGGCTCATTCTAATGGCCATAGGAGAACCGCATTTTGGGCAGACCTTATCGCTTAATACCGTTTGTTTTGTGACTTCTTTTTCTTTTTTCTTTAGGTTATCTTCAAAAGGGCCATAAAATTCTTTCAAAACAGGTATCCATTCTTTTTTGCCATTCGCGATTTTATCCAGATTGTCTTCCATTTTGGCTGTAAATTGGATATCTACAATATCTGGAAAATGGGCTACTAAAAGGTCGCTTACTGACATTCCGATTTCAGTAGGATAGAATTGTTTTTTCTCATTCTTATTAACATAGTTTCTTTGCTGAATGACCGAAATAATCGGTGCATAAGTGGAAGGTCTCCCGATTCCGTTTTTCTCCAATTCCTTGATTAAAGTAGCTTCAGTATAGCGCGGCGGAGGCTGGGTAAAGTGTTGATTGGGGGTAAGTTTTTTTAGGTTTAAAATATCTTTTATTTCTAAATCCGGGAGCTCCACTTCCTCAAATTGCATTGGATAAACTTTTAAGAATCCGTCAAATTTTAAAGTTTGGCCGTTTGCGCAAAAAGTATAAGTTTTGGCAACAATATCTACTCTAATAGCGTCAAATATCGCAGGCTTCATTTGAGAAGCAATAAATCTTCTCCAAACCAAATCGTAAACTTTAAATTCTTTATCGTCCAAATCGCTTTCAAATTTTTCAGGAGTTTTTTCTGGGTAAGAAGGCCTGATAGCTTCGTGTGCTTCCTGGGCAGATTTTGACTTGGTTTTATATTTTGTAGGAGAGCCAGGATAGTATTCTTTGCCAAAAGTGTCATTAATAATGCTTTTGGCCGCCTCCAAGGATTGTTCCGAAAGGTTTGTAGAATCTGTACGATGATAACTAATAAGCCCTTTTTCATAAAGTTGCTGGGCAATCTGCATTGTAAATTTTGCCGGGAAATGGAATCTTTTCCAGGCCTCTTGCTGGAGTATGCTTGTAGTAAAAGGGGAAAGGGGGTTCCGTTTTACTTGTTTTTTCTCAATGTCTTTTACTTGATACTTTGCGTCTTCCAAGTCTTTTACAATTTTTTCAGCCTCTTTTTTGTCTTTAATCCCGAATTTTGGAATTATTTTTGCGCCTTTTTTTGTTAAAATTGCTTCAAATTCTTTGTCCTTGATTTTAAAAAGCGTAGCAACGATAGTCCAGTATTCTTGAGTTACAAAGTTTTTGATTTCTTTTTCTCTTTCTGCAATCAGTCTTAGGGCCACAGACTGAACCCTTCCTGCAGAAAGTCCAAGGCCCCTGCTAATTTTTTTCCACAAAAATGGAGAGAGTTTGTAACCTACGATTCTATCTAGAATTCTTCTGGTTTGCTGGGCATTTACCAGATTCATGTCCAGTTTTCTTGGATTTTTTAAGGCCTCCTCAATCGCTGATTTTGTAATTTCATGGAAAGCAATTCTTTCATAATCCTTGCCGATTTCCAAGGCCTTTAAAATATGCCAGGCAATAGCTTCACCTTCCCTATCAGGATCTGTTGCCAAAATGGTCTTTTTTGCTTTTTTCTGAAGGCTTTTTAGTTTTGTAACCGTTTCTTTTTTTCCTGGAATTATAACGTAGGTTGGTTTAAAATCGTTTTTAATATCCACTCCAAGTTTTTTGCTGGGGAGATCTCTTATATGGCCTAAAGTGGCAGCGACTTGAAACTCTTTGCCTAAAAATTGTTGCAAGGTTTTTGATTTTCTCGGACTTTCGACAATAATTAAATGCATAGTTTTATTTAATGTAAGATTGTATAAATATTTCCTCCTAAATTTTTAATTTTACCCTTAATTTCCAAAATAGCCAAAATACTTAAAATTTTTTGAGGGGATTGCCCTGTTTTTTCAATAAGTTTTTCGATATGCAGAGGTTCTTCTTGCAAGGCCCCTAAGATAAGATTTTCTTGCGGAGTTTGTATCAAAGTCTTTTCAGAAATTGGCTTTGGAAAAGAAAGGTCAAATTCTTTTAAAATATCTTCTGCACTTTCGACCAGCCTTGCCCCAGTTTTTATTAAAAAATTCGGACCTTTTGAATTTTGAGAATAAAGAGGACCTGGAATAGCAAAAAGTTTTCTGTTTTGTGATTTTGCCCAATTGGCAGTAATTAGCGCCCCGCTTTTTATTTTAGCTTCTACTATCAATACCCCCAAGGAAATTCCAGAAATAATCCGGTTTCTTTGAGGAAAATTTTGGACAAATCCCGGAGTTCCTGGAGGATACTCGGAAATCAAACATCCTTCTTTTTCCAAAATTTCCTGGGACAGCCTCAAATTTTCCTTAGGATAAATTGATTCTTCATCTAGCCCCGTTCCCAGGACCGCAATTGTTTTTCCACCTTTTTCCAAACAGCCCCTGTGAACATAAGTATCAATTCCTCTTGCCATGCCGCTTACAATCACCAGGCCCGCGCTGGCCAGTTCTCCTGCAATTTCCAAAGCAATCACCTTCCCATACGGGGAACACCTTCTCGTCCCCACGATTGCAAAGCAATTGCCTTTCGGAAAACCTCCTTTTGTATAAAGAAACTGAGGAGGGTTTTTAATCTTTTTTAATAACTCCGGATAGTTTTTGCTGTTTATTTCTATTTTCTTTATTTCTGGCATACTTTAATCCTTAATTTGATGTCTCTGTTTTAGGATTGCCTGAGATACCATCTGACAATAAAGATTTAAGCCAACAGCATTAATATTTCCTGATTGCTCCTTTCCCAGAATATTTCCCGCACCCCTCATTTCCAAATCCGCAATAGCGATTCTATATCCAGAGCCCAGGGCTTCTGCTTCTTTTAGGGCCTTTAATCTTGCCCTTGCGGATTTCTTCAAAAGTCTTCCGGAATGGAGGAAAAAAGCAGTTGCTTTTTTATATGATCTTCCCACTCTTCCTCGAATTTGATAAAGCTGTGCCAGGCCTAATCTTGTGGCATCTGCAACAATTAGGGTATTCACGTTCGGGAAGTCCAAACCTGCTTCAATTATAGTCGTGGCAATCAAAACGTCAATTTTGCCGGCTTTAAACTCTGACATTACCTTAATCAATTGCTTTTCTTCAATTCTTCCATGAGCAATCCCAAAAGTAGCCCTTGGCAATAGGGCCTCAAGGAACTCTTGTGCCCGACCTATAGTTTCAATCCGATTGTGCAAATAATATACCTGACCTCCTCTCAAAAGTTCTTTTTCAATAGCCTCCTTTATGGTTTTTGGCGAAAATGCGCTTATTATGGTTTCAATAGGCAATCTTCCTGGCGGCGGAGTTTGGATTAGGCTGATATCTCTCAAGGAACATAAAGACAGATAAAGTGTTCTGGGAATAGGGGTCGCAGAAAGAGATAAGATATCAAGATCAGCCCTCATTTTTTTTAGTTTTTCTTTTTGCTTTACTCCAAAGCAATGTTCGTCATCAATCACCAAAAGCCTGAAATTCTCCGGAAATTGAACATCTTTTGATAAAATTCGGTGAGTACCAATTAAGATATCCACCCTTTGCCTTGCCAGGTCCTCTAAAATCTTTTTTTGTTCAGATTTTGTTTGTAATCTTGTCAAAAGCGAAATTTTAAGCGGAAAAGATTTTAATCTTTCTCTAAAATTCTGAAAATGCTGATTGGCCAAAATTGTTGTGGGGCAAATCATGGCTGCCACCCAGGACGAAGTTACTGCCCTTACCATCGCTCTTAATGCAATCTCAGTCTTTCCAAAACCCACATCTCCACAAACTACCCTATCTACGGGTTTCGATTTTTCAAAGTCGGCCTCAATATCCTCCATTACCTTTACTTGGTCAGGAGTTTCTTCATATTTAAAAGTGGCTTCCAATTCTTTGTCTATGAGATTTTTGAGCTGATAAGGTTGTCGCAGGCTAATTTCCCTTTTGGCATAAATCTCCAAGAGTTCTTTTGCTAACTTTTCCGCTTCTTTTTTAATCCTTCTTTTTGTTTTTTGCCAAAGCATGCTTCCCAGTCTTGAGATTTTTGGTTCTGAGAATCCTATATAGCGACTCAGCTTCCTTTCTAGACCTAAGGGTACATAAAGTTTATCTCTCAAGGCATATTGTAAGACGTAGTATTTTCCAATTTTTCTTTTGCCCCTAATTTCATCTGTCGGCATTTCCAGATCAATCATTCCTGAAAAAAGAGCAATGCCATGGTCCAGATGCACCAGATAATCTCCGGGTTTTAATCCTTTTAAATCAGAGAAAGTTTTTTGCGACCTGAGCTTATTCTTTAAGATTTCTTTTGAGGTCTTTTCGTCTTTGATTTCTATTGGGAGTTTTTCAATTGTTTCAATTTTATTCCCAAAAAATTCAGTTCTGATTCCAAAGTTCGAGTTTATTGGAAAAATCTCGATTAACCCTCCTTTTTGACAAAATTCTCCTGGTTCCTGGACCTCAAATACTTTTTCATAACCTAATTCATCTAGTTTTCTTAAAACTTCAGAAAGCTGTATTTTTTGATCGATTTCTAAAAATAAACTATTGTCCTGCCAGAAAGATTGAATTTTTCTGGCTTGTAAGATTTTTTCACGATTTTTCTCAAACCAAAAATTTTCCCTTTCCAAAAAGTAGGGGATGATACCTGCGATCAAAACATCCCGTAAACTTGACATTCTTATTATTTTAGGTTATAATAAAACATCCAATTGAAAAATCTTTCAATTGGACCCCCCGAATTGGGAAAGAGTAGAGATTTGGTCTCCCTCCTGATCTAAATCTCTTAAATTTAGGGTCAGTGGCAATTGCTACAAGTCCTAAGGCTCTTTCCCAGTTCGGGGGCATTTTTTTCCTTAAAATTTTAAATCTGTCAAATCTTATTTATTGAATTCTGCCATTGCCCTTTCCAAGCTTTCCTTAATGGTCGTTTCAATAGCCTCGCAAACATTCTGCGAAATCTTTTTTAAGCTATCTTGTTCTTTTTTATTGAATTTCTTTAAAACAAACATTTCATTTATAGAGCTTGATTTTAGATTGGATTTTTCAGTTCCTATTCCGATTCTAAATCTTACAAAACCTTTTGTCTTTAACTCATCAATTATAGACTGGACTCCTTTGTGGCCTGCAGAGTTTTTTCCTTCTGAAATTTTCATTTTTCCAAAAGGCAAATCCAGATCATCATGAACAATAAATAAATTACAAAGTGAGAGTTTATAATGAGAGATTATTGCTTTTACGGATTTGCCGGAAGCATTCATATAAGTTTTTGGTTTTGCCAAAACTATTTCTTCCTTGCCTATCCTGCCTTTACTAATTTCAGCTTTTAGCTTCTTTTTTGTTTTCCAATCTGAAAATTCGAATTTTGTTTGGAATTCGTCAAGTATTATAAAACCTACATTGTGCCTTGTTCTGGAAAATTCTTTTCCTGGATTTCCCAAACCCACAATCAGAATCATATTTTTATTATAGCATTAAAAACAAAGTTTATTGAAAAATATTGACAAAAAACAATTTATATTATAGAACGTATATAACTCAGGACATTTTATGGTGTTAACCATGGAGACAAAGGAGAGAAACTGTGAAAAAAAGAATAGTCACCATAGTCGTATCAATGGTCATGGCAGCATTGCTGGCGTCTATGCTAAATGTGGTACTGGCCAGCATGCTTGGATCGGGCCCCACGGGCCCGTTGTGGTTCCAGAAGATAGGAATCATGGCATTACAAGTCCTTTTGAGATAGCTCTTTTGGCCCCTCCTCTTTGAGGAGGGGCGCAACTTTTTTATTTTATCAATTAAATAAAAAGCAAAATCCGTTTATTTTTTTGGACTTGAAATTATGCCTGATATAGGATATCCTTAATTTGCATTTGAAAAAAGATTATCTATAATTATAACAATATGAAAGAAATTGCTAAGGAATTTTTTTCCTTTTTATTTGAGATTCTAAAGACAGTAACAATCGCCGCTCTAATAGTGATTCCTATTCGTTATTTTTTATTCCAACCCTTTATTGTGAGAGGCGATTCAATGCTTCCAAACTTTGAGAATGGAGATTACTTAATAATTGACGAAATTTCTTTTAGACTCAAAGAACCAAAACGGGGAGAAGTGATTGTTTTTGCTCCTCCCAACCAGCCGGCAACAAGATATATTAAAAGAATAATAGGCCTTCCGGGAGAAACAATTCAGATAAAAGATGGAAAAATTACTATTTTTGAAAAATCTGGAGATATAAAAATTCTAGATGAAGAAAGCTATTTGCCAAACTCTGATTTTACCTCAGGGAATCTCAAGGTAGCTCTGGGAGAAAAGGAATACTTTGTGTTGGGAGATAATCGCCAATTTTCTTCTGACTCAAGAATTTTTGGGGCCCTGCCAAAAGAAAACATTGTTGGAAAAGTATTTTTAAAAGCATTTCCCTTTACTAAAATCTCAAGGGCTCAAGCCCCTTCTTATTAATTTTTTATTAACATGCCAGGAGCGGGTAGACCTAAAAAAACAAGATATCAAATCCCCAGAGGAATGCATGATTTATTGTCAGAGGATTTAAAATATTTTCAAAAAATATTTGATACTTGCGATAAAATCGCAAGCTACTATAGATTTGGAAGAATTGAAACCCCAATTTTAGAACAGGCAGAGCTTTTTACAAAAGGAGTAGGCCAGAGTACGGATATTATTGAAAAGCAAATGTATGTGTTAAAAACAGAAGGCGGAGACGTGTTGGCCTTAAGACCGGAATATACGGCATCAGTGGTAAGGGCATTTATTGAAAAAGGAATGGAAGTTTTATCAAAACCCGTAAAGCTTTGGTATTTCGGGCCTTGCTTTAGACATGAAAAGCCGCAGGCGGGAAGATATAGAGAATTTTGGCAATTTGGATTTGAAGCCTTGGGAGAAAGAAATCCAGTAATAGATGCCCAAATCATTCGATTGTTTTTGAATATTCTTGAAGAATTAAAGTTGAAAAATTTGGTGGTGCAGATTAATTCAATTGGAGATCCAAAATGCAGGGCTCACTATAAAAAGGTTTTGACAAGATTTTTAAGATCTTCTCAGGCAGGGCTTTGTTTGGACTGTAAAAAACGTTTAAAACAAAATCCACTCAGAGTTCTAGATTGCAAGAATGAAAAATGTCAGGCAATTATTTCTCAAGCACCTCAGGTATTAGATTATCTTTGCAAAGAATGCAGAGCTCACTTTAAAGAAGTCTTAGAGTTCTTAGATGCTCTGAAAATTCCATATAGATTGAATCCTTATTTGGTAAGAGGCCTGGATTATTACACCAAGACGGTTTTTGAAATTTTTTGCGGAAACCCTTCATCAGGATTAAATCAGCCGTTGCTCTCTTTGGTTGGGGGAGGGAGATACGATGGGTTAGTAAAACTTTTGGGAGGAAAAGACACTCCAGCTTGTGGAGCTGCGGCAGGAATAGAAAGAATAGTAGAGCTGATGAAAGAAAAAGAAATCAAACTTAAAGAAGAAGATTTGCCCAAAGTATTTTTGGTTCAATTGGGAAATCTAGCAAGGTCAGAGGCTTTAATCCTTTTTGAAGAATTTAGAAAGGCAAAAATTCCAGTTTATGAGGCTTTTTCAAAAGACAGCCTAAGAGCACAATTGGCAAGAGCTGATCGATTTGGAGTAAAGTACGTTTTGATTTTGGGACAAAAAGAAGTTCTAGAAAAAAAGGTAATTTTGAGAGATATGAAAAATGGAAACCAGAGAACTTTTAGGATGGGAGAAATTGTTGAGGCTGTAAAAACAGAATTAAAAAAATAATCTAAATTAACTAATAAAAATATGGTATTAGAAGTAAAACGCGAAGAAAAAGAGAACCCTCGAAAATTAATAAGAAGATTTTGCCAAAAGTTTAGGCAGACAGGGATTCAAAAAAAAGTTAGAGCAGGTCAATTTAGACAGAGACCCTTAAGTAAGAGCAAAAAGAAGCTGAGAGCTCTAAGGCGATTAGAGATAAAAAAGAAATTTGAAGATGCCGCAAAATTTGAGAAATAAGGCAGGTTTTGTATAAATTATCTTTTGCGTATGCTAAAAGAAAAAATCAAATCCGATTTAAAAGAAGGCCTAAAAGCAAGGCGAGAAATTGAGGTTTCAACTTTAAGAATGGTTTTGGCATCGGTTTTAAATAAAGAAAAAGAAAAGCGATACAAGATTTTCAAAGAAAAACCTGAATTTAAGGAAGCTGAATTAGAAAAAGAAAGCGAGCTAACCGATGAAGAAATAATTGAAGTATTTTTTTCAGAGCAAAAGAAAAGAAAGGAAGCAATTCTAGAATTTTCCGCCCACGGCGGATCCGCCGAAGGCGGAGAGAAAACAAAGATAGAAAAAGCCATAGACAAAGAAAAAGCAGAAATGGAAATCCTAGAGAAATATTTACCAGAACAGCCATCAGAACAAGAATTAAAAAAATTGGCGATGGATGCAATATCCCAGGTAGGGGCAAAAGAATTAAAAGATATGGGAAAGGTGATGGCAAATTTGATGCCAAAGCTAAAAGGAAAAGTTCAAGGAGGTCAAGTAAGTGAGATAGTAAAGTCTCTTTTAAAAGGAGGAAACAAATAGATTCCAAACTTCAATTTTTGCAAAAATATGATTGAGATTACCAATCTTACCACCGTTTCCGTCTCAGAAGATTTTTTAAAGAAGGTTATTCAAGAAGTGGTAGTCGGAGAAGACCTGAAAAAGGAAGTTGAACTTTCAGTGGTGCTTGCTGGTCCCGGTACAATGCGAAAATTAAATCACAGATTTAGAAAGAAAAATAAAGTAACCGACGTTCTGGCCTTTCCGGAATCTGAAAGCTTTTTAAAAAAATTAAAAACAGAGCTTTTTAAAAAAACAAAAGCATTGGGAGAGATAGTAATTTGTCTAAGATATGTCAAAAAGAATTCTAAAAGATTTTCTACTACTTTTGAAAAAGAGCTTGCGACTGTTTTGATTCATGGATTTCTTCATCTTTTAGGCTACGAGCATGAAAATTCCAAAGATAAGGCTATTCAAATGGAGGCAAAACAAAAAGAATATCTTTCCAAGATGCAATTTTCTTAAATTTTAACCTTCTTTTTATACCCTATGGCAAAATCTAATATCATTACGGGCTTGGATATCGGAAGCTCCTCAATCAAGCTCATTGTAGTTTCTCCAAAAGCAGGAACTTCTAAATTTGAAATTTTGTCCCAGATCTCAGAGCCTTCTTTTGGAGTAAGAAGAGGAGTGGTGATAAATCCCGAAAAAGTTTCTCAAACAATCTCTAAAATTTTAGAAAAAGCCGAAGCTGAAATCGGCCAAAAAATAGATGATGTTTTCATAAATATAGGAGGGTCTCATATTTTTACTACCTCTTCTCATGGAACAATTGCAGTTTCAAGAGCAGATCAGAAAATTTCAAGAGAAGATGTAGAACGCGTGCTCCAAGAAGCTCAGACTTTTTCTCTACCTTCAAATAAAGAGATTTTGAAAGTATTTCCAAAAGAATTTATTGTAGATGGAGAAAGAGGAATAAAAGATGTGAGCGGAATGGAAGGAGTAAAGGGAGTAAGATTGGAGACCGAAATTTTGGTTTTGGGATGTTTCGCCCCGTTTCTCAAAAATCTGCAAAAAGCGGTTTTGGAAGCAGATTGTCAGATATCAGACATTGTTTGCAATCCCTTAGGAAGCGCCCAGGCGGTTTTGTCTCCTCAAGAAAAAGAATTGGGAGTGCTTTTGGTAGAAGTTGGAGCAGGCACTACAAGTTTTTGCGTATTTTCAGAGGGAAG
>Ga0315289_10011768_pt1 | contig 12378 bp, 13 predicted proteins | sample YL17G11_40_MG_FD_203452 | JGI IMG/M metagenome (GOLD analysis project Ga0315289, IMG submission 203452) | Sediment microbial communities from Yellowstone Lake, YNP, Wyoming, USA - YL17G11_40 | ecosystem: Environmental > Aquatic > Freshwater > Lake > Sediment | place: USA: Wyoming | collected...
AGTTGCTGAAGTGGCTTAATTGGCTTGCATGGTACCATGTCGCTCGCCACTTTCATCCGCCGACCCGCCAGTGGTCAGGCCCGCACAGCCGATGCTACTCCACGCTCTTGCGCAGCACAACCCTCGCGTTCATCCAACGCGCTACGAATGGGAAGGTTCGGTTCATGGCGGAAGCAGAAGCCTGGGAATCCATTGACGCTCACAGGATCGGCGCTGCCTGCCACCCCGAACACTTCCATCACTTCACTTGGCTGCCATTTCCACGAAAAGAAATCGAAACCTTCGTCCGCAACGCGGGGGATCAACACGACATTATTGGCACCACGTATCTTCATCCGAATTTCACGCTTGGCTCGGTAAATATCGGGGACCTCTGGAACCAGAGAAGGCCGCTGCTGGCCTATTGGAATACCGATTCTGGCGTACTGGCCTGCCGGCTTCGCTGCCTTCACGATGGCTACGATTACGCCTCAGCGAGCATATTCACCGTCCAGGATGAAGGTGACATTCTCGGTGCCGTGGTTTTTGCCACCGACCGCGGCGATACACACATCTCCCTCGACCGGCTGAAAAACGCCGCGATTAAAGCCAAAGACCTCCGCATCCGCCTGCAATTTGAAGGCAGCACTGCTGACATAAATCTGCCCGCGAAGGTGGAAATCGGGCAACCGATTCAAATCTCATCAGGCCGAGTCAATTGTGCTTTTCATGTGCCTTATGCTCGTTTTGGCAACAATACCATCAAAACCGAAGTGGGCCTCGACAAAGATTCCGCCTGGATAGATGTGATTTTGTATCGTGGCGCAGAACGCCAAATCAATTTCAACAAACTCGGCCCGGCAATCGTCGTTTTCGCGCTTTCAGCTCAGGCGGATCCGAAGTCTCCGCCGCGCTTTGACGTCGGCGTTTTCTTTATGGAGGTGTTCGCCACCGCCATCTGGGATCGAATTGGCAATCCACAGCTTTATCTGGGACTTGTCGAAACACCAACAACCACTCACGAACAACGCAGCAGGGCCATCGCCAAAATCGGCAACAAAAATCCCTGGAAGAGCTCGCATTGAAGTAATCGCTAAAGTGATGGCTCCACAGATTACACACGTGTGCAACCTGCCAAATCTGTGTCATCAATCTGTGAAATCTGTGGTTATTCGTGGGCCTGAATGTATAATATACACAGTCCGGTCGGCTGCTTGCGAAGCCCATTGGGAGGACCGAAAAATGAAACGTGTATCGGGCAATTTCAAATTTCAAATCTCGCATTTCGAATTTATGTGCGCGGTGGCAGTAATCTTACCGGGTCTTGTGGCGATTTGTTTGGCCGGCCTGCCGGGAAGCAGCGTCCCAGGATTACCACAACGCGGGATCGCTCAGCATAGGCCGCGGGGTTCAACCCTAAAAATAATTCAGCTTCCAGAGGCGAAAGTTACCGGCTCTCTGAGCGTGGAGGAAGCCTTGGCCAAGCAGCCCACGCTCCTGTATTCCCCAGGAAGACGCGGGGGCATTAAGTTTAGTGGACAGGCTCTTAGACCTGCTCAGATCGGCCAGTTGGCGTGGGCGGGTTTTGCCACGATGGAGAGGCCGCCCCAGCCCCCCGCTCCTGCCTTCCGGCAGGAAGGCGCGGGGGCTGCGACGCCGAGCCGTTCCCGAACCGCCCCGCAAGACAGCGAAGCCTATCCAATACAGCTTTATCTGGCGACGCAAGATGGCGTTTACCTATACAATCCCAGCACGCACAGCCTGCAGCAAACCTTGAATCTGGATGCGCGAGGCGGATTGGCGGCGGCAACCATAAACCCTGAAGCGGTGGCTTCAGCCGGCTGCTGTCTTGTTCTTACCTCCTCTCTGAGAGATATTGGCATCCGCTCCAGCGGTAAGGCCAGACAGCTCATCCTATTGCAGGCCGGACATATCGCTCAAAACATCCAGCTTCAGGCCGTCAGCCTGGCATTAGGCTCCGCCGCGATCGGCGATTTTGATCCAAGAAGTGTCAGGGGGGCGTGCAACCTGCCGAGAAACACCGAGCCGCTTTACATAGTTGCCGTTGGTTATCCGGCTGAACAGGTCTCAACAGGGCCAGGACAAGACCTAACGACCATAACACCGCCCCAGCAAATTCCCGCAAGACTGAGAAAAGCCGTCTTCATTATCCCCGCTGAGAATTTTCAAGACGAGGAGCTTTTTGATACCAGGCGTTTTCTTGGCATGACAGGTGCCCTGACGGTTGTTGCCAGTACAAAAATAGGCCCCATTAAAGGTATGCTTGGAAATACGGCTGAGGCTACAGTTGCGATAACCGACCTGAAAGTCGATGACTACGATGCAATCATTTTTATTGGCGGCCGGGGAGCGGCGATCTACTTTGAGAGTCCGGTCGCGCTAAATATAGCCCGCGAGGCAGCAGCAAAACGCAAGGTGCTCGCGGCGATTTCCGTGGCGCCAACAATTCTGGCCCACGCAGGCGTGCTTCGCGGCGTCAGAGCCACCGGCTTTATTTCCGAGCGAGTGACACTTGAACGGGCAGGCGCAAGATATACCGGCCTGCCGGTTGAACGGGACGGCCTTATAATAACGGCAACCGGCCCAATAGCAGCCAACGGCTTCGCAAGGGCAATTGCAGATGCACTTGCAGGTAGATAGAAGACAGAATACAGAATACAGGAGACAGAATTCTCAATTCTGAATTCTGTAGCGGTTGGTTATCGGCAGTCGGCGGTCTTTCCCAAAGGCCTTGGGCGTAATTTTTATGCCCGGCGGCGAAAGCCTCCTTTTGTATTCGTTCCGGTCCACCATACCAATGACGCTGTAGACTACATCCTGCGGCAGGCCGGACTCGACCATCTGACGCGGTGACATATCCTGCTCAACGTAAAGCTCAATGATTCTATCAAGCAGGTCGTACTCCGGCAGCGAATCGGTGTCCTTCTGGCAAGCTCTTAGCTCAGCACTGGGTGCGCGGGTCATTACGTCCGCAGGTATGACTTCCCGCCCCGCAATTTTATTTATGCGCTCGGCCAATTTGTAAACCATCGTCTTGGGCACGTCTTTTATCACGGCAAACCCGCCGGCGGTGTCACCATAAAGAGTCGCATAGCCGACCGAGGTCTCGCTTTTGTTGCCGGTCGTTAGTACCAGACAGCCGAACTGATTGCTCAGTGACATCAGCATAGTGCCGCGGATTCTGGCCTGCAGATTTTCATAAGCAACGCCTTTCCCGTCCCAGCCCGGCACAGCTTTTAACGCCTCGTCGGACTTCTCGAGCACCGGCCCAATCGGGATGGTATGAAATTCGATGCCCAGATTCTTCGCCAGTCTTTCGGCATCCGAAATGGTCTGCGGGCTGTTGAATTTCGATGGCATTGTAATTCCGACAACCTTTTCCGGTCCCAAAGCGGCAGCGGCGATAGCCGCGGTGACGGAAGAATCGATGCCTCCACTTAGGCCCAGCAAGACTTTCTTGAAGCCGTTCTTTCGGGCGTAATCCCTGGTTCCAAGCACAAGCGCCTGATAGACTTCTTCAAGAGAGTCGGCTGGCTGCGGCCGCTGGCGATTGAGCGGCTCGGCCTTTATAGTTGCATCTTTTGACACACTTACATCTGCGATTAGCAAATCCTCGTCGAACGCCTTGGCCTGGGCGACGATATTTCCTGCCGAGTCGGCAAACATACTTCGACCGTCAAAAACCAATTCATCCTGTCCGCCGACAAGATTGCAGTATGCAACTGCGCAGTTGAACTTTTTTGCGCATCGGCTGAGCAATTCTTGCCTTGCGGCAATCTTGCCCGTGTGGAAGGGCGAAGCGGAAATATTAACAATTAGCTGGATTGGGCCAATCCCGACAAGTCGGGACCCCAGCCAATTGATGTCCCAGAGGTCCTCGCAGATAGTGACAGCAACGCCCTCAACGTTTTTGATTTTTGATTTTTGATTTTTGATTTCAATTATCAGCGGCTCGGTTCCAGGCTCGAAGTACCTTCGCTCATCGAACACGCCATAATTCGGCAGCAGGCCTTTGCGATAGATTTTTTCTATCCGCCCTTTGCGCAGCACGCCGGCTGAATTGTACGTCTTGCCCCGATAGCTTTCAGCAAAGCCGACTATGATGGTGGTGTCAGGGCAGTCAGCAGCAAGTTTCTCCACCGCCGCACGGGTATCTTCGATGAAGTGTTTTTTCAGCAGGAGGTCTTCCGGCGGATATCCGCAGACCGCCAGTTCCGGAAAGGTAAGCAAGTCCACGCCCGATTTAAATGCCTGGGCGTAAATGTTGCGTATCTTCTCGGCATTGCCGGCCAAATCGCCTACCACCGCATTAAATTGTCCCAGACCAATCCGCATCTGTCTTCTCTGCTATTCGGTTCGCCAGACTTTTTCGCCTACCAACATTTTACCACGATGCTCTTGCCTCCACTTTTCGGAGATTCCCATTTGGTATTTAATGGTTGCTTTTGGTGATACACCGAAAACGTTTACAATTTGAGCGCCAGTGAGAAGGATAAGTGTTGTGACTTTGTATTCGGGTGGAGGAGCAATCGCGATAAGATAACGGATGTCTTTTACCTTCAACTGCAATTGGCGATTCCAAGTTTCATTTATTACATCGTTAGAGCCGGGATGATAGCGGCCAAAATCAACGGTAATGTTCTTGCCTGTGTGGTGTTTGATTTCGAGAGCTTGATGGCGTATATCCGGGAACAATCCTCCTCCGGGTGGATAGTTGTAACCAAGCCTCTTTGCGACCTCGAATTCAAACCAGTGCCCCTTCGGACGAACCTCAAGGATACGCCCATTCATATCTCTGGGCGCATCTATCTCCATCAAATATTCGGTGAGGACAGCAATCTCGTCGAGCGCGTAAAATGTTTCCTTACCAGGTGGCTGGTTGGCTAGACTGTTTGCATCCTCCAAATCTGTTTGGAATATGAGTTTCTTCTTTTTGTTTGCTGAGATTATGAGAGATTCTCGAAATGTCATTTGGTCGCATCACCTTTCTTTGGTGAGGGTAGACTGCATACGGATAATGTCTTCTCAATCTCTTTGACTTCATCCTCAGTAAGGTCAAACAATTTGTAGAAAACTTGGTCATTTTCATTTTCAAGCTTTGTCCGCTCGGCTTCCTCGTCTGTATTGACTAACCGGGCAACATTGTCGGCAATCAACGACCTTATGTCCGTGGAATTGAGCAAGCGTTTGGGCACTGGGTATTCTTCGATGTACGATGTCCAGTAGCGAAAACGTTTTGCGTATAACGAGTTGCCGCAACTTATCTTATGAAAATACTCAATCACCTTTGAGTTCAGCAAACCGAGGATTGAATAGTATGACGCATCAGATTCCTCAGTCAAGATTAGATAAAAACACGTGCCATTGACGTAGAAACCCCTGTCGTCAAAAGCAAACCGGTTGCAGGAAGAGATGTCAGGTGTAATGATTTTCCTTCTGCTGAAATCACTCGGCGATTGATGAACCCATACCTCATACCAACGGCGTCCGCTTTTGGTGAGGTAGGTTCTTGCTTCCAATCGAGTGCGATTGGCCTCGAGGTATTCCTTGATTCGCGGATAAGTGTCCAATTCGACGGGGACTACTTTCCCGTTTCGTTCAATATGTGGATACAAAACAAAAAGGTCACGATGAGGGTCCCAAGTATAGGTCCAGCGATTAATGTTGTGGCTTTCCAGCACAGGAAAAACTAAAGCGGCCTCCAGACCTTTTCGCTTGATAAAGTCTCCCGTCATCGGCTTTATGAATATATCGTCGGCAGTCGTTTTCAAACCCACGCTAATCTTCTTGGAGATATTGCCCAATGTGCAAGCAGAGTTTTGACGTATCTTCGACAATATCCGGCTATGACACTCGTTGTGGAAAGTCCATACATTGGCTTTTAAAGACGGCGTGTCGGCATAGAACCGTTCTAATTTAAACACCTTGTTAGCGACAGATATGTCCCGCTCAAATGGAATCTCAGAATTGTCGAGAAGACATAGGACATTTTCCGCCGGCAGCGCGCTCGTGGAAATTGCGTGCGACTCGGTGATAGATGAATACGCTATCCGATTACCATTTTTCCCTGACCGGCTTGCAATCAGAATCATTGGCAGCACAGCCGCGGCAAAGAGTTTGGTGTCAGACAAGTCTACGATTTCCTCGATGCGAAAACGTGCAAGTAAAAAACTCCTGAGTCTCTTTGCTCCTGCGGTCGAAAGAATCTTGTTGGAAACAATGAAACCAAATCGGCCGTTCTCCTTCAGAAGATATTCCGACAATTCGATGAACAGTGTTGATACGTCAAAACGACCGGCAGCGGTCATATAAGATGACGTATAGTATCCTCGCTTTTCCGAAGGTGTGTTTTGTATGCGAACGTAAGGAGGATTCCCGATGATGCAATCAAAACTATGCTTTGAGAAAATCCTGTCAAGCAAAGGTCTGTCTGAAGCTTGGTTATGTATCGGAATAAATGTAGCGGGATGTGCGATGGATAGAGCGTCCTCGACTACAATGTTCTTATCAACAGCGGCCAAATCTGATTCAGGGAGAGATGCCTTTTGGAGCAGATACTTTTTAGTCGCCAAAACAGCACGTTCATCAATGTCTATGCCAAACAGGCAGTTTTCCAAAATATATTTGGCATCCTTCTGACCAAAATCCCTATGCGTTTTCCGCAAATAATCCGCAAGTATCTCGTATGCCTTCAACAGAAAAAGGCCTGACCCGCAAGCAGGATCCAAAATCCGGATGCTTCGAACATCATCGCGACATTTGAGCAGGGGTCGAAGTATGTGCCTGACAATATAATCAACAACAGAGTCGGGTGTATAGTGAGCACCCAACCGTTTGCGCTCTGGCTCGGAATAATTCTGCTCGTGTTGTCTGGCTCTTACCTCTACTAATGCCATATTCTTTTCCCACACCCTTTCGGATTCAACTCCCGCCAACACCAAGTCGGCAGACTCAACGGAGAGGGCGGGATTCGAACCCGCGGTCCCGATTAATCGGGACACACGCTTTCCAAGCGTGCTCTTTCGGCCACTCAGACACCTCTCCAGGTTAGTTTCAGGATAGCGGCTAAATAAAGGGTTTGCAACCAAATTTGACGTAGTAGTCGGGGACAGACATAAAGAGATTTTTGCAGAAAATGAACCGCGGGGCAGTAAACAGAGACTATGATATGTAAATGGGCTATCAGACAACCAGGCTATCAGATTATCAGTTGCCTGATTGCCGGATACCCTGATACTCTGGTTCCTGGAACTGATGTGGATACGTCTGTCGAACAACTTGTAGATGAAATATTGGTGATGGACTGCCAGAGCGGCAGCATCAAGGCCCTGGAGATGCTGGTCACGCGCTGGCAGAAACGACTGTGGCGCTATGCGTGCCGGCTGACGGGTGAGCCGGAGGCCGCGTGGGACGTGACACAAGAAAGCTGGCTGGGCATCGTGCGGGGCATATACCGTTTGAACGACCCGGCCAGGTTCAGGCCTTGGGCCTACCGCATTGTGACAAATAAAGCCCACGACTGGATACGGAAGGATGCCAGAGCACCGCAGGTGCAAGCGGACCGCATTACCGAGCAGCAAAGCCGAAGTAAGCCAGAGAGCAGTGAGACTTTTAGCGACCTTCAAAACATTATATGCCGGCTTTCCGCCCAAAGCCGGGACGTCTTGACGCTGTACTACCTGGAAGAATTCGGATTGGCCGAGGTCGCAAGCATCTTACGCATCCCCAAAGGGACTGTGAAATCGCGACTGCACAATGCAAGAAACGAGCTGAGAAAACTATGGCAAGAATATGCTGAAAAGTGAGAGTTTTAAGGAGTAAGAAAATGGATCAGGAACAGATAAAAAGAATAATCGAAGATACCTACGATGTCTCAAGAGAAGACACAATACTGTCAATGGCAAAAGACTTCTACAGCAGAAAGATGCTGTCCACCGCGATTCTTGTGTGGGCATTCGGTATCATTTTTTTCGCTGGGGCTGCTTATTGTGCCATGCAATTTCTAAAGACCGACAATACGAAATCGCAGATAATGTATGCTGCTATTTTTATCCCGTGCGTCCTTGGTATTGGCTTCATGAAGGTTTTTGCCTGGGAGATGGTCCACAGACACAGCATCAAGCGCGAAATAAAGAGGCTGGAGCTTCGCATCGCTGAGTTGGCCGAGACGGTAAAAGGTAAGTAACCCGAACTGGCTCTTCCTTGGTGTCATTCCCGCGCAAGCGGGAATCCACTGTGGCCCCAGAATAGGTCTCCGCCTCTCGCACGACGCAATACGACCGACGAAAATTCCTTGTTTTTGGCGGCAGTTACGACCATAATATCGCCGGCACGAGCGGGATTGACAACGTTGATCCGGGCGGAACAATTGTAGGGTGGGTTTCAGCCCACCAATCCCGATAGTTGATTTGAAACGGCGACAATGAATCGAGGTGAATAATGGGCGTTCTTTGGGAAATCGTACAGACCGGCCTGATGTATGGCCACTATCGCAAATCCGATTCTATAGAGGACCGTGTCCAAGCTCTTGACGAGCAACTGAAATTGACGCAGAACACATTGCGTGCCCTGGTGAAAAAGCTCGAAGAAATGCACGGAACCGACATCGACGAAGATGGCAAAATCGGTTAGGCTGATCTCCGCAGGAAGTGTACGGATTTAGTCCGAATGATTGATAGGGAAGCTCTTATGGCCTTTTTTGGGTGACCTGTGAGTCTCTTATGCGCAGCCGAGGCGTCTCATAGGCCACTCGTATAATAAGTAGTTAAGCAGAAAGCAGGATATGCCATACGTATTCATAACATATTCCTCAAAAGATGCAGAGTTAGCTCGGCAATTGTACACTGTCCTGCAACATGCGGGAGCTGAGCCGTTCATCGCGGAGCTTGATATCGAACCCGGCGCCCACTGGAAAAACACAATCCTGAAGAACATAAGGCGATCACAATGGGTGCTTTTCCTCGCGACTCCAAATTCATGCGCATCCCAGGGTGTCGCCCATGAGATTGGGGCTAGCTTGGTTTTGGAGAAAAAGCTCATTCCACTCATGTGGGGAGTGACCGCGGACCAACTGCCCGAGTGGGTTAATCACACTCAGGCTATCGATTTGGGAGATTACGGCCGGATCGGGGGGATGGTTGAGGGGATTGGCAACGCAGTTAAGGCGGATAAGTTTTGGACCGGCGTATTTACCGCGGCTCTGATATGTTTTGCCCTATGGGTGCTCTCGAAGAAATGAATTCTAAATGGTAGCGGGAAAGGAGAAAAATATGAAAAGACTTTTCTTGTACGTCTCATTAATCACGTGTCTCCTGCTTCTAAATGGTTGCAGGCACGCAGAAAAGCCCAACATGCCAGTTAAAGTAATAGTGCGCCAATCAATAGTCGGAGAAGGGCTTGTGGCACAGTTTCACAATGAAACTTCGCATCGATTAGTAGTAGATATAATCCTGCAAGATAAGAACCAAGACAACAAGAGATCAGGTGCGCTTGTTCTCCAGCCCAATGCTGTGACTGAGATTGGGTGGGTAGAAGCCTGGAAATTCGTCTCTGGGGATACTATCAAGATTAGTCATTCCAACTACAAAACCATTACATACGAAATACCATGAATGCTAAGTAGTAGTCAAATAATACGGTCAACCATATATTTATGTTACGAGGGCTGCGTGCAGCCTCGCGGCATCTGAAAAATGACAAAACGAGAGCGATTCTCCAAGTTGTTTCTGCGGGTCATGGGCAGCGTTGCGCTGGTGGCCGTTGTGGCTGTTATTATGCCTTACGCCTGGATGAACACCATCCACCAGTGGCTCGGAATGGGTCAATTGCCCTCCGAACCGATTGTCGGGTATCTTGCCCGTTCCACGTCGGCGTTTTATGCGCTGCTCGGTGCGCTTTTGTGGGTCGTGTCGTTCGATCTGGTAAGGCATCGGCTGATACTACGCTTCCTCGGTGTGGCGATTATCGTCTTCGGCGTGATGCTTTTAGCCGTTGATTTTATTGAAGGTATGCCGCTGTGGTGGAGCCTCTGGGAAGGGCCAATCAATATGGCCTTCGGCACAATCATCCTCATATTGAGTAATCGCCTCGCCAGGGAAATTCGGCGAACGCGATAGAGTTTTGCCTGGGCAGGTGAAGTTATGAAGCAGCAGATAGTCCTGAGACATATCGTTGGGTATCTGGCAGGCTTTAGTATATTTGTGGCTGGCATTCCATTCGGGTTATATCTTATCTCAATGAGCCTTGACCGATATTTGCCCATTAATCTCATTGCCTTAGTCGGACTCCGCATATCGCTTTCACTACTGATCGGCGGGGTAGGAATCATATTCATCCTATGGTCCAACCTTTGGCTGTTTTTTGTTGGCAAACGAGGTCCTGCTGATTGGTTTGGGACGCAAATCAGCCCTCGGTCGCAGCATCTGGTAATCAGTGGGCCATATCGTTATACGCGAAACCCGATGATGTTTGGTGCGCTTTCATTTTATTTTGGTCTGGCTGTCTTTTTCAACTCCGCGATTTGTCTGGGTCTGGTGGCCGCCCTGTCTGTCGGCGCGTCCATTTATCTCAAGACGGTCGAAGAAAAACGCCTGCTCAAAGATTTCGGTGATGCTTACCAGCAGTATCGCAAGAGCGTCTCAATGCTTGTGCCGCTTCCTCCACGCGAAAAATGACTTTCTTCATCTTCCGTTGCGGAAGACAGCCGCCAACAACGCCGCAGCGGCGTTTTGTTTTACTGCGAGCGCTATTTGCTGGGTCTTTTCTGCTGGAAAAAATCCTGCAAGAGCCGACTGCAATCATCGGCCAAAACGCCGGTTGTAACTTCAAGGCGGTGGTTGAGTCTTTCATCTTGTACGATGTTGTACAGGCTTTTGCACGCGCCTGTCTTTGGGTCATCGCAGCCGTAGACCAGCCGGTCGATTCGCGCCAGCACCAGCGCACCGGCACACATCGGGCAGGGCTCTAAAGTGACATACATTGTGCAGCCGGTCAAACGCCAGCTTTGAAGCGCCGCTGCCGCCTGGGTCAGGGCAATTATTTCCGCGTGGGCGGTAGGGTCTTTGAGCTGCTCTCTCTGGTTGTACGCCTTGCCGATTATCTGGTTTTGATGAACGATGACCGCCCCTATCGGCACATCGCCATTTTCCTCCGCGATCTTAGCCTGATCGAGCGCCAGCCGCATGAATTGTTCGTCTTCTCTAGTAATGTTTATCATCAACAGCGAAGTCTAAAGCATAACCAAACTAATTAACACCTTTGTTGTAATATACTTTTCTAGTTATTGATCTTTTTTGGTGTGATAAGTGTGATACAAAAACAAACAATCCTTTTCTGGTATAGTTCTTGGTAGCAATAGTTTCATCCATTAATCCTTCCCATGTGGTACCAGGTTCTAAAACGTATGGAAGCGGTTTGAAACAAGTATTGCCTGTTGGTATTATCGCCTGTTCTGAGTGGTTTCTTATCCAGTAATGAAATCCGCTTTTGTAATATCTGTAGCCAATATTTTCTACTGTTGTTGCTCGATCGCCATTGTTGGTTAATTTGAAAACAGTAAATGTTTTATCCCCAGATATGTTTGGTACATTTATAAACTTCATGTTGGTCTGAATGTCCAAAGTGACTTGGGGACCTGAACGGAACCATTTAATTATTTCAAAAACTAATAATGAGGTTGATACCAAAGCGGCATAGAATGCTATCAAGTCTGTCAATGTAATTTTCCAGTTAAAAGACACTTGTGTTATCCAAAGTATTCGCCGGCGAAGTCTAGTAAATTGGGCTTTTAGCCCACGCGGATTCTTAATTTTGCTTCTTACTGAGGGGGGAACAGCCTTACTTGTGGGCTGAAGCCCACCCTGCAATTACTATCTGCTTCTCAAATGCTCTATTTTACGCTTTTCCAGGCCGTTAATAAGGCCGGAAAGCATCTTGGAAATAACTTCAAGCTGATCAAACAGGTCTGAAACCTTAGCATCAGAAATCAACTGCTTTCGCTTGGCAATCTCCAACAGGGGAATACATTCCTGAGCGCTGCCCCGAGCTATGATAAAGAAATTTCGTCTATCCCTTTTTGTGAATCTGCCATTACCTTCTGCGATATTGGTTGCTATTGATAAAGATGCCCTGTTGAGCTGATCTGTCAGAAAGTAATATCCTTTAGGGAATTCATCGGTAAGATTTATGACTTTCTCGGCTAAATCTACAGATTTCTGATAGACTTCGAGGTTTTCAAACATAAAAGGCATTCTGAAATCCCTCTTTGAGCAGTTGAAAAGTTGAGCAGTTCGGTAGGGTATGCTACGCATACCGCCAAATTCCGCAAATGGTATGCAGAAATCTGCATACCCTACGTAATGCTCAACTGCTCTATTTTTT